>Ga0154020_10005365_pt1 | contig 15147 bp, 20 predicted proteins | sample Klosneuvirus_201_FD_109709 | JGI IMG/M metagenome (GOLD analysis project Ga0154020, IMG submission 109709) | Active sludge microbial communities from wastewater, Klosterneuburg, Austria - Klosneuvirus_20160825_MG | ecosystem: Engineered > WWTP > Aerobic digester > Activated sludge | place...
CATCGACGACCTGCCGCCCGGGCGCACGCCGATCGTCACAAAACTGGTTAACGAGGCCCGGCGCGACGAGGTCATAACGCGCATCCGCGATCAGCTGGCGCAGGGGCGGCAGGTGTACTGGGTGTGTCCGCTGATCGAGGAAAGCGAGGCGCTGGACCTGGCCAATGCCACCCAAACCCATGCAGAACTCGGCGCGGCGCTGGCCGACGTTGCCGGTCCATCGGAGCGGCCGCTGGCGGTGGGACTGCTGCATTCGCGCATGCCGGTGGCGGAGAAGAAGGCGGTGATGGCGCAGTTTGTCAGCGGCCAGATGGGCGTGCTGGTCAGCACAACGGTGATCGAAGTCGGTGTCGATGTGCCCAATGCTTCGCTGATGGTGGTGGAGCATGCCGAGCGTTTCGGCCTGTCGCAGCTGCACCAGTTGCGCGGGCGGGTCGGCCGTGGCGCTGCGGCGTCGGCCTGCGTGTTGATGTATTCGACCGGCGATGCGCCGCGCCTGGGCGAGACAGCGCGAGCGCGCCTGAAGGCGATGGCGGAGACGGCTGACGGGTTCGAGATTGCCCGGCGCGACCTCGAGATTCGCGGGCCGGGTGAGTTTCTGGGCGCGCGCCAGTCCGGTGCTGCCTTGCTGCGTTTCGCCAATCTGGACGAAGATGCCGAGCTGCTGGCGTGGGCCCGGGACGCTGCGCCGCGCTTGCTGGACCGGTCACCGGAGCTGGCGCACCAGCATGTTGCGCGCTGGCTCGGCGCAAAAGCGGAATTTCTCAAGGCATGAGTTGACCTGCGCATCCGGCGCGGCCAGTTTTTGACACAGGTCCAGGGCAAGGCAGGCCCACCGTAGGACAATGCGCGCATGACCCTGACCGAACTCAAATATATCGTCGCGGTGGCGCGCGAGCGGCACTTCGGCAAGGCAGCCGAAGCCTGTCATGTGTCGCAGCCGACCTTGTCGGTGGCTGTGAAGAAGCTCGAGGAGGAGCTGGATCTGAAACTGTTCGAGCGCAGCGCCAACGAAGTTTCGATCACGCCGCTGGGGGAAGAGGTGGTGCGCCAGGCGCAGTCGGTGCTCGAGCAGGCGGACGGAATCCGCGAGATCGCCAAGCGCGGCAAGGATCCGCTGGCCGGAGCGTTGCGCCTGGGTGTCATCTACACCATCGCGCCGTATTTGTTGCCGGACCTGGTGCGACAGACCATTACCAGGACGCCGCAGATGCCATTGATGCTGCAGGAGAACTTTACCGTCAAGCTGCTCGAGATGCTGCGCACCGGTGAACTGGACTGTGCCATCCTGGCCGAACCGTTCCCGGACACCGGTCTGGCGATTGCGCCGCTGTACGACGAGCCGTTCGTGGCGGCGGTGCCGCGCAGCCACGCGCTGGCCAAGGGCAAGTCGGTCACCGCCGAACAGCTCAAGTCGGAGACCATGCTGTTGCTGGGCACTGGCCATTGTTTCCGCGACCATGTGCTGGAGGTGTGTCCGGAGTTCGCGCGTTTCTCGGGCACTGCCGAAGGCATACAGCGCAGCTTCGAAGGCTCGTCGCTGGAGACCATCAAGCACATGGTGGCGGCCGGCATGGGCGTGACGCTGGTGCCGCGACTGGGCGTGCCGGCACATGCACTTGGCACACGCCCGGCACGGCGCATGAATGAGGACCCCTATATCAAGTACCTTCCGGTCATCGATGGACCCGAGGGCAGTGCGCCCACGCGGCGCGTGGTGCTGGCATGGCGGCGCAGCTTTACCCGCTACGAGGCGATTGCGGCCTTGCGCAACGCAATCTATGCCTGCGAGTTGCCCGGCGTCAAGCGGCTGTCGTGAGGACTGACGCGCGCATGACCGGGCGGCTGGCGCTTTATCTGCAGCTGATCCGCTGGGATCGGCCAGCCGGCTGGCTGCTGTTGTTGTGGCCCACGCTCAGCGCCTTGTGGCTGGCCGCGGGGGGCTTCCCCGGTTGGCATCTGGTGACGGTGTTCACGCTCGGGACCATCCTGATGCGCAGCGCGGGTTGTTGCATCAACGACGTGGCGGACCGGGAGTTCGACAAACACGTCAAGCGCACCGCGCAGCGGCCGGTCACCAGCGGCGCCGTATCGGTGCGCGAGGCCTTGCTGCTTGGCGCCGCACTGGCGCTGGTGGCGTTTGTGCTGGTCTTGACGACCAACCGCCTGACGGTGGCCTTGTCGTTTGCAGCCTTGCTGGTCACGCTGGTCTATCCGTATTCCAAGCGTTTTGTCTCGATGCCGCAGGCGGTACTTGGTGTGGCCTTCAGTTTTGGTATTCCGATGGCATTCGCCGCAGTGAGGGGCTCGGAGGTGGTGGGCTGGGATGCGCTCGGTTCGGCGGTTCCGGTGCTGGCGTGGTGGTTGTTGCTGGGCAACCTGTTCTGGGTGCTGGCCTACGACACGGAATATGCGATGGTCGATCGCGATGACGACCTGCGCATCGGTATCCAGACCTCGGCCATCACGCTGGGGCGCTTCGATGTGGCCGCCGTGATGGTTTTCTATGCCATCCATCTGGCGCTGTGGACGGCGCTGGTCTGGCCGTTGGCCGGGTCGGGGTGGTTTCTGGCCGGCATCGCAGCTGCCGGGGCGCAGGCGGTCTGGCATGGCTGGCTGATACGCGAGCGCCAGCGCGACCCGTGTTTCAAGGCCTTCCGGCTCAACCACTGGGTCGGTTTTGCGGTTTTTGCCGGCATCGCGGTGTCTTACGCCGCGGCCTGATTCCAGGTCCGGCCGCAGCGTCAGGCTTCGCCAAACTCCTGACCCAGCTCCTGTGCCCGCGTGCGGGCCGCATGCAGGGCCCGCTCGAACAGCGACTTGATGTCGGACGCCTCCATGGATGTGATGGCCGCATGGGTGGTGCCACCCTTGGATGTGACCCGTTGGCGCAGGATCTCCGGCGGCTCGTTCGACGAGCGCGCAAGTTCGCCGGCGCCGATGAAGGTCGCCACGCTCAGTTTGTAGGCCTGCGCGCGGGTCAGGCCCATCTCGGCGCCGGCCTTGGTCATGGCTTCCATGAAATAGAACATGTAGGCCGGCCCGGAGCCGGACAAGGCGGTGACGGCATCGAGCTGCTCCTCTTTGTCGACCCACAGGAAGTCGCCGGTGGCCTTGACGATCTGCACCACCGCATGTTGTTCGTCGTCGCTGACGCCCGCGCGCGCAAACAGGCCGGTGATGCCTTTGCCGATCAGCGCCGGCGTATTGGGCATGGCACGCACGATGCGTTCGCTGGACAACCATTTGGCAATGCTGCCACTGGAGATGCCGGCCGCCACGCTCAGGTGAAGCGCGCCACGGGCGAAAAACCGGGCCTGCCGCGCCGCCTCCTTGAACGCCTGCGGCTTGACCGCCCACACCACGATCTCCGCCTCCGACAGGAAACTGCCGGCCGATGCGTGGGCCTGCAAGCCGAAATGGGCTTGCAGCTTGTCGCGCGCCTCCTGCCAGGGTTCGACGATGGTGATCTGGCTCTTGGGGAAACCCTGCGCGACCAGGCCATTGATGATGGCGCTGGCCATGTTGCCGCCGCCGATGAATGCGATATGTTGTTTCATGATGTCCTCTGGAATGGGCTGGTGCGCAATGCGCGGGCCGTGGCATGCGGTAATCTTCGCACCTATGGCATATATTCTTGCACTCGACCAGGGTACGACCAGTTCACGGGCCATCCTGTTCGACCGGGGCGGGCAGGTGGTCGCCGTGGCCCAGCAGGAGTTCCGGCAGATTTTTCCGCATTCCGGCTGGGTCGAACACGACGCGCTGGAAATCTGGCGCACCCAGCTGGCCATGGCGCAGGGTGTGCTCGCCAAAGCGGGCGTCAGCGCGACAGATATCGCCGCGATCGGCATCACGAACCAGCGCGAGACCACGGTTTTGTGGGACCGCAAGACCGGCGAGCCGGTGGCCAACGCCATCGTCTGGCAGGACCGGCGCACCGCGCAACGTTGTGACGCGTTGCGCAGCGCGGGGCATCTGGCGACGATCCAGCAGAAAACCGGGCTGGTGCTCGATGCCTATTTTTCCGGCACCAAGCTGCAGTGGTTGCTCGACGAGGTGCCCGGCGTGCGGGCGCGGGCGGAAAAAGGCGAGCTGGCTTTCGGCACCATCGACAGCTGGCTGGTCTGGAACCTGACCGGCGGGCAGCGCCATATCACGGACGCCAGCAATGCCTCGCGCACCCTGCTGTTCAATATCCACACCTTGCGCTGGGATCCGCAGTTGCTGGCCTTGTTCGACATTCCGGCCTCGTTGTTGCCCGAGGTCGTGCCTTGCAGCGGTGCGCTGGCGCAGACCGCGCCGGAGTTGTTCGGTACGGCCATCACCATCGGTGGCATGGCTGGCGACCAGCAGGCTGCCACCTTCGGCCAGGCCTGTTTTTCCCCTGGCATGGCCAAGAACACCTATGGCACCGGCTGCTTCATGCTGATGAATACCGGGCCTGTGGCGATTGCCAGCCGGCACAAGCTGCTGTCCACGGTGGCCTGGGTTGGCCCGGGCGTGCGTGCGGAGCCGGCACAGGCCTGCTACGCGCTGGAGGGGTCGGTTTTTGTGGGCGGGGCCGCCGTGCAGTGGCTGCGCGATGGGCTGGGCATCATTGATTCGGCTGAGCAGGTGCAGGCGCTGGCCGCACAGGTTCCCGATACGCAGGATCTGTATCTGGTGCCGGCCTTTGCCGGACTGGGTACGCCGCACTGGGATGGCTACGCGCGCGGTGCGATGGTCGGCATCACCCGCGGCACGACCCGGGCGCATCTGGCGCGAGCAGCGCTGGAATCGATCGCGTTGCAAAGTGCCGACGTATTTGCCGCCATGACGGCGGATTCGGGGATTGCGCTGCGCGAACTGCGCGTGGACGGCGGCGCCAGCCGCAACGACTTGCTGATGCAGATGCAGGCGGATTTTTCAGGTGTGCCGGTGGTGCGGCCGAAAGTAACCGAGACCACGGCGCTGGGCGCGGCCTACCTGGCCGGCCTTGCGACCGGATTCTGGGGCGGAGCCGACGAGTTGGCCGAACAGTGGCAAATAGATCGGCGTTTCGAGCCGGCCATGGGCGATGCGGAGCGCTTGGCCAAGCGCTCCCGGTGGCGCCAGGCGGTGCGACGCGCGAAGGGTTGGGTAAATCATTGAATCGGACTGACATGACCGGCGCGCGGCCTACGGTGCGCGCGGACCTGATGGCGGCACTGGCCGTACCGCAGACATTCGATATCGCCATTGTCGGCGGCGGCGCGACCGGGCTGGGCGTGGCGCTGGATGCGGCGCTGCGTGGCTTCAAGGTGGTGCTGGTCGAGTCGCATGACTTCGCCAAGGGCACATCGTCGCGTGCGACAAAACTGGTCCACGGCGGTGTACGTTATCTGGCGCAGGGCAACATCGCACTGGTGCGCGAGGCCTTGCATGAACGCACGACCTTGCTGCGCAACGCGCCGCATCTGGCACAGCCGCTGGCCTTCGTGATGCCGTCCTACCATTGGTGGGAGACGCCGTTTTATGGCGCTGGCCTGACGGCGTATGACCTGCTGGCCGGCAAGGCCGGCCTGGGCAAGACGCGTTTCCTGGGACAGCGGGAAACCGTCAAGATGCTGCCCAATGTCTGCGTCGACGGCCTCAAGGGCGGCGTGTTGTACTGGGATGGGCAGTTCAACGACGCCCGGCTGGCCCTGGCGCTGGCCCGCAGCGCCGCGGCGCAGGGCGCCTTGCTGGTCAACTACTGCAAGGCGGACGGACTGCTGAGCGAGGGTGGCAAGGTTGTCGGACTGGCATGCCGGGACACGGAAACCGGCGCGCAACTGGAAATCCGGGCGCGTTGCGTCATCAATGCGACCGGCGTCTGGGTCGACGATCTGCGCCAGCAGGATGGAAAGGCACATGCATCCGACGGACGCAGTCCGACCCGGCCGATGGTGGCGCCCAGCCAGGGCGTGCATATGGTGGTCGACCGCTCGTTCCTGGCCGGCGATACCGCCTTGATGGTGCCCAAGACCGCCGATGGACGGGTACTTTTTGCAGTGCCATGGCTGGGCAAGGTGATTCTGGGCACGACCGACACGCCGCGCAATGACCTGGCCCGCGAACCGGAGCCGTTTCGCGAGGAGGTGGAATTCATCCTGTCGGAGGCCGGGCGTTATCTGCGCCGCGCGCCGGTGCGCGCCGACGTCCTGAGCGTATGGGTCGGCCTGCGGCCGCTGGTCAAGCCACAGGATGACGATGGCGACAACACCAAGGGCCTGAGTCGTGAACATACCGTGCTGGTCAGCCGCAGCGGCCTGGTCACCGTGACCGGCGGCAAGTGGACCACCTACCGGGCCATGGCCGAGGATGTGCTCCAGAAGTGCTTTGCAAGGGACTTGCTGCCGCGCAAGGCGGCCGGGGCGACAGCCCGGTTCCGCCTGGTGGGTGGCGACGGGCCCGAGCAAGGCTGGCGCTCCATTGCGGATGCCCCCGGCCTGCACAGCTATGGCAGCGAACAGGACCAGATCCAGGCCTTGCCGGGTGCGGCCCGGCAACTGGGCGGCGGCCTGAGCGAAGCCATGGTGCGTTTTGCCGCCCGCTGCGAATATGCGCGCACGGTCGAAGATGTGCTGGCGCGACGCTCGCGCCTGCTGTTCCTTGACGCCAGGCTGGCCCGCAGCCTGGCGCAACCGGTGGCGGAAATCCTGCAGCAGGAGACTGGCAGCGACCCGCAGATGGACGCGTTCCTGGCGCTGACAGACAAATATTTGCGACTTCCCGATTGACATCGCTTGACCGAGCACATTTGGTGATGCATAATCGCGGGCTTCGCTCTTCATTGAGCGGATAAGAATCTGCCCAACGGAGGCGGTGTGAGTGGTTCACGCCGCGGACGACGGGCCCAAGACTGGCCTGTGTGGGCCTTGACGGGAAACCGGCGAGGTCCTTTTTCACAGGTGCAAGTTGGGAAAACCATAAATGATCCAGACTGAATCCCGATTGGACGTCGCCGACAATACCGGCGCCAAATCCGTCCTTTGCATCAAGGTGCTCGGCGGCTCCAAGCGTCGCTACGCCAGCGTAGGCGATGTCATCAAGGTGAGCATCAAGGAAGCTGCGCCACGCGGTCGCGTCAAAAAAGGCGAGATCTACAGTGCCGTGGTGGTCCGCACCGCCAAGGGCATCCGCCGCAGCGACGGCTCGCTGGTGAAGTTCGATGGCAATGCTGCCGTCCTGCTCAACGCCAAGCTCGAGCCGATCGGCACCCGTATCTTCGGGCCGGTCACGCGTGAATTGCGGACCGAGAAGTTCATGAAGATCGTGTCTCTCGCTCCCGAAGTTTTGTAAGGACTGGCCATGAACAAGATTCGCAAAGGCGACGAAGTCATCGTGCTCGCAGGGCGCGATAAAGGCAAGCGCGGCAAGGTCTCGCTGCGCAAGGACGAAACCCATGTGTTGGTTGAGGGTATCAACCTGGTGAAGAAACACACCAAGCCCAACCCGCTCAAGGGCACGACCGGTGGCATCGTCGAGAAGACCATGCCGATCCATCAGTCGAACGTGGCAATTTTCAACGCCGTATCCGGCAAGGCCGACAAGGTCGGCATCAAGTTGTTGGCCGATGGCAAGCGCGTACGCGTTTACAAGTCCAGCGGCGAAGAAATCAAGGTGGCATGAACATGGCACGTCTGCAAAAACACTATCGCGAAAAAGTCGCTCCGGACCTGATTGCCAAGTTTGGCTACAAGTCCCCGATGCAGGTTCCGCGTCTGACCAAGATCACGCTGAACATGGGTGTCAGCGAGGCTGTGGCTGACAAGAAGGTCATGGACAACGCCGTGGCCGACCTGACCAAGATCGCCGGGCAAAAGCCGGTGGTGACCAAGTCCAAGAAGGCGATCGCCGGTTTCAAGATCCGCGAAGACCAGGCCATTGGTTGCATGGTCACGCTGCGTGGCGTGCAGATGTTCGAGTTTCTGGATCGCTTCGTCACCGTGGCGCTGCCGCGGGTGCGTGACTTCCGGGGTATCTCCGGTCGCGCTTTCGATGGCCGTGGAAACTACAACATCGGCGTCAAGGAGCAGATCATTTTTCCTGAGATTGAGTATGACAAGGTAGACGCCTTGCGTGGTCTCAATATCAGCATCACCACAACGGCCAGGTCCGATGAAGAGTGCAAGGCACTTCTCGCCGGCTTCCGTTTTCCGTTCAAGAACTGAGGTGACCCGTGGCTAAAATGGCTTTGATCGAGCGCGAACTCAAGCGCGACAAACTGGTTGCCAAGTACGCGAAGAAACACGCGGAACTCAAAGGCATCGCTAACGATGCCAAGCGCAGCGACGACGAGCGTGCGGTTGCGCGCCTGGCCCTGCAAAAGCTTCCGCGCAACGCGAACCCCACGCGCCAGCGCAATCGTTGTTCCATTACCGGCCGCCCCCGCGGCACGTTCCAGCACTTCGGTCTGGCGCGCGCGAAAGTGCGTGAAATGGCCCTGGCCGGTGAAATCCCCGGCGTCACCAAGGCCAGCTGGTAAGGGCGAGGAGAGACTAACATGAGCATGAGTGATCCCATTGCGGACCTGTTGACGCGTATTCGTAACGCGCAAATGGTCGCCAAGTCCACCGTGTCGGTGCCATCTTCCAAGGTGAAGGTTGCCATCGCACAGGTATTGAAGGACGAAGGCTACATCGACAGCTTTACCGTCAAATCCGAAGCAGGCAAGAGCGAGCTGGAAATCGCGCTCAAGTACTACGCTGGCCGTCCGGTCATCGAACGTATCGAGCGCGTGAGTCGCCCTGGTCTGCGGGTTTACCGCGGCAAGGGCACGATTCCCCAGGTCCAGAACGGGCTGGGAGTGGCCATCGTCACTACTCCGGCCGGCGTCATGACCGACCGCAAGGCCCGCGCAAGCGGCGTCGGTGGTGAAGTCCTGTGTTACGTCGCCTGATGGCGTGGCATTGAGGAGAAACAGAATATGTCCCGTATAGGAAAAATGCCGGTAGTCGTCCCCGCAGGTGTCGATGTGTCCATCAAGGACGATCAGATCAGCGTCAAGGGCAGCGGCGGCACATTGCAGATGACCCGCAATGCGCTGGTCCAGGTCAAGCTCGATGCTGGCAAGATGACCTTTGTTCCGGCCAACGATTCGCGTGATGCGAATGCGATGTCCGGCACGATGCGCCAGTTGGTCAACAACATGGTCGTCGGAGTGAGCAAGGGTTTCGAGCGCAAGCTCAGCCTGGTCGGTGTGGGTTACAAGGCGCAGGCACAAGGTGCCAAGCTGAACCTGACCGTCGGTTACTCGCACCCGGTCAACATGGACATGCCTGCTGGCATCACCGTGGCAACCCCGACCCCGACCGAAGTCGTGATCAAGGGTGCAGATCGCCAACGTGTCGGCCAGATCGCCGCCGAGATCCGTGCAGTTCGTCCGCCCGAGCCCTACAAGGGCAAGGGAATCCGATATTCGGACGAGAAGATCACGATCAAAGAAACCAAGAAGAAGTAAGGGGCAGCATGATGTTGACCAAGAAAGAACAACGCCTGCGCCGTGCGCGTCAGACCCGTATTCGCATTGCGACGCAGGGTGTGGCGCGGCTGACGGTGAATCGCACCAATCTGCACATCTACGCCAACGTCATTTCTGGCGACGGTACCAAGGTCCTGGCTTCGGCCTCGACGGCGGAAGCCGAAGTGCGTACCGCCCTGGGCGGCGGCAGTGGCAGGGGTGGCAACACCGCTGCTGCACAAGCCGTCGGCAAGCGCGTGGCCGAAAAAGCCAAGGCAGCCGGCGTCGAGAAGGTTGCCTTCGACCGTTCGGGTTTTGCCTACCATGGTCGCGTCAAGGCGCTGGCCGATGCCGCGCGTGAAGCCGGCTTGCAGTTTTAAGCGAATCGGAGAAAAACATGGCACGAATGCAAGCGAAGATGCAGGGCAAGGCTGAAGGGCCTGAGGATGGCCTGCGCGAAAAGATGATCGCGATCAACCGCGTGACCAAGGTGGTCAAGGGTGGTCGTATTCTGGGTTTTGCCGCGTTGACCGTGGTCGGTGACGGCGATGGCCGTGTCGGCATGGGCAAGGGCAAATCCAAGGAAGTGCCGGCAGCCGTGCAAAAGGCAATGGAAGAAGCGCGTCGCAACATGATCAAGGTCACGTTGAAGAACGGTACCTTGCAGCATCGCGTCAGCGGCCATCATGGCGCGGCCAACGTGATCATGATGCCAGCTCCCAAAGGCACCGGCATCATCGCCGGCGGCCCGATGCGCGCAGTTTTCGAGGTTGTGGGCATCACGGATGTCGTGGCCAAGAGCCACGGTTCGTCCAACCCCTACAACATGGTTCGTGCGACGCTGGACGCCCTGAGGATCTCCACCACGCCGGCCGAAGTGGCAGCCAAACGCGGCAAGAGCGTTGAAGAGCTGTTCGTCTGATGAAGGTATTGGATATGACGACACAACAAACCATCAAGGTTCAGCTGGTTCGCAGCCCGATCGGTTGCCAGGAGTCGCATCGTGCGACCGTGCGCGGCCTGGGTTTGCGCAAGGTGAACAGCACCAGCGAGTTGAAAGACTCGCCAGAAGTGCGCGGGATGATCAACAAGATCAGTTACCTGGTCAAAGTATTGTGATTTTTGATGGATCGATGGATCCGAGCCGCAATGCGGCCGGTACCGTCGCCAACTGACGAGGATGATGATGGAACTCAATGGCATCAAGCCGGCTGACGGCTCTAAACACGCGAAGCGTCGGGTTGGCCGCGGAATCGGTTCTGGCCTGGGCAAGACCGCAGGTCGTGGCCACAAAGGCCAGAAGTCGCGTGCGGGCGGCTACCACAAGGTGGGCTTCGAAGGCGGTCAGATGCCGCTGCAGCGTCGCCTGCCCAAGCGTGGCTTCAAATCGCAGCTGCTCAAGTTCAACGCTGAAATCACGCTGACCACCCTTGAGGTGCTTGGTGCGGCTGAAGTCGATCTGCTGAGCCTCAAGCAAGCCGGTCTGGTTCCCGAGATGGCCAAGGTCGTCAAGGTCATCAAGACTGGCGAACTGACCAAGGCGGTCAAGCTCAATGGCATCGGCGCAACCGCTGGTGCCAAGGCCGCGATCGAAGCGGTCGGCGGCAGCGTCGCCTGATAGTCTGATTCGGATCAGGTAACACCACGTGGCAACAAACGCGGCTCAACTGGCGAAAACCGGCAAATACGGCGACCTGCGTCGTCGGCTGCTGTTTTTGCTGATGGCGCTGGTCGTGTATCGGATCGGCGCGCATATTCCGGTTCCGGGGATTGACCCTGCCCAGTTGCAGCAATTCTTCAAGGGTCAGGAAGGCGGCATTCTGGGGATGGCCAACCTGATGTCAGGTGGTGCCCTCTCCCGTTTCACGATCTTCGCGCTGGGGATCATGCCGTACATCTCGGCATCGATCATCATGCAGTTGCTGACCTACGTGGTGCCGACCTTTGAGCAGATCAAGAAGGAAGGCGAGGCCGGACGGCGCAAGATCACGCAGTACACGCGTTACGGCACCTTGGGCCTGGCCCTGTTCCAGTCGCTGGGTATTGCGGTGGCGCTGGAGGCTTCGGCCGGCCTGGTGATTTCACCGGGCATGGGGTTCCGGGTGACGGCAGTGTTCACGCTGACGGCGGGAACCATGTTCCTGATGTGGCTGGGCGAGCAGATCACCGAGCGTGGTCTGGGCAACGGTATCTCGATCCTGATTTTTGCCGGGATTGCGGCCAATCTCCCCAGCGCCCTGGGAGGCCTGATGGAATTGGTGCGCACTGGTGCCATGAGCATCCTGGTGTCGCTGTTCATCGTGCTGCTGGTGGTTCTGGTGACCTATTTCGTGGTCTTTGTCGAGCGTGGTCAACGCAAGATCCTGGTCAACTATGCGCGGCGGCAGGTGGGCAACAAGGTTTACGGTGGCCAGTCATCGCACTTGCCGCTCAAGCTGAACATGGCCGGCGTGATTCCGCCGATCTTCGCGTCGTCGATCATTCTGTTGCCGGCAACGGTCGTGGGCTGGTTCAGCACCGGTGATTCGATGCGCTGGCTCAAGGACATCGCTTCGTCGATGACGCCGGGACAACCGATCTACGTGATGTTCTACGCGGCAGCGATCATATTTTTCTGCTTCTTCTATACGGCGCTGGTGTTCAACAGCCGTGAGACGGCAGACAACCTGAAGAAAAGCGGTGCGTTTGTTCCCGGTATCCGTCCTGGCGACCATACGGCGAAATACATCGACCGGATCCTGTTGCGTCTGACGCTGGCCGGTGCGATCTATATCACCGCGGTGTGTCTGTTGCCGGAGTTTCTGATCCTGAAGTACAACGTTCCGTTCTACTTTGGTGGAACGTCACTGTTGATCATCGTCGTGGTGACGATGGACTTCATGGCCCAGGTGCAGAATTATTTGATGTCCCAGCAGTACGAGTCACTGTTGAAGAAGGCAAGTTTCAAGTCTTCCTGAGCCGCTATCGGACGCATGTCCGGGGCAGGGAGGCATCGTTTTAACGCCGGGCGGACGCAATATTTTTTGCGGAACGCGGCAGAGAGTTTTTAGGAGAACCAAATGAAAGTTTCGGCTTCGGTCAAGAAAATTTGCCGTAACTGCAAGATTATCCGGCGCAAGGGCGTGGTGCGTGTGATCTGTACCGATCCACGGCACAAGCAGCGTCAGGGTTGATTGCAAGAGTTTTAGAGGACGAACATGGCACGTATCGCTGGTATCAATATTCCGCCGCACCAACATTCCGAAATCGGCCTGACGGCCATCTTCGGTATTGGCCGCACCCGCGCCCGCAAGATCTGTGAAGCTTGCGGCATCGCGTACTCGAAGAAGGTCAAGGACCTGAACGACGGGGATCTCGAGAAGATTCGTGAGGCAGTAGGCCAGTTCACGATCGAGGGTGACCTGCGCCGGGAAACCACGATGAACATCAAGCGTTTGATGGACATCGGCTGCTACCGGGGCTTTCGCCATCGTCGCGGCTTGCCGATGCGTGGCCAACGCACGCGCACCAATGCCCGGACCCGCAAGGGACCGCGCAAGGCCGCGCAGTCACTGAAGAAATAATCGGGATTGAGAGACCACCATGGCAAAACCACAAAACAATAGCGCCGCACAACGGGTGCGCAAGAAAGTCCGCAAGAACGTTGCTGACGGCGTTGCGCACGTTCATGCGTCTTTCAACAACACCATCATCACGATCACCGATCGCCAGGGCAATGCCTTGTCGTGGGCTTCGTCGGGTGGCCAGGGCTTCAAGGGTTCGCGCAAATCGACCCCGTTTGCTGCCCAGGTCGCATCCGAAGTGGCCGGTCGTGCAGCGGTAGAACAAGGCATCAAGAACCTGGACGTCGAGATCAAGGGCCCCGGCCCTGGTCGCGAGTCTTCGGTGCGTGCCCTGGCTGCACTCGGTATCCGGATCAACATGATCGCCGACGTGACACCCGTTCCGCACAACGGCTGCCGTCCGCAGAAGCGCCGCAGGATCTGATCCTGTTTGCAGGGGGCATCGCTGCTCCCTGACCAAAATTTCAACCAAGCCCACCGCCGTCAACCATGGTTGACGGCTCCCGCAGTTCTCTGCGGCAGATGACAAAAAGGAAGCTCAAGTGGCACGTTACCTCGGCCCCAAGGCCAAACTCTCCCGCCGTGAAGGCACCGACCTGTTTCTCAAGAGCGCGCGTCGCGCGATTGGTGACAAGGCGAAATTCGACTCCAAGCCAGGCCAGCATGGCCGCACCTCCGGCGCTCGCACTTCCGACTACGGTCTGCAGTTGCGTGAAAAGCAGAAGGTCAAGCGCATGTATGGCGTGCTGGAGCGCCAGTTCCGTCGCTACTTCGAAGAAGCCGACCGTCGCCGTGGCAACACTGGCGCCAACCTGCTGTTCCTGCTCGAGTCGCGCCTGGACAACGTCGTTTATCGCATGGGATTCGGTTCCACCCGCGCTGAAGCACGCCAGCTGGTTTCGCACAAAGGCGTCACGGTCAATGGCGCGTCGGTAAACATTCCTTCCTACATGGTCAAGACCGGCGACGTCGTTGCCGTTCGCGAAAAGTCGAAGAAGCAGAACCGGGTTGTAGAAGCACTGCAACTGGCGCAACAGGTTGGTATGCCTGCCTGGGTCGAGGTCAGCATTGACAAGGCCGAAGGTACTTTCAAGAAGACACCGGATCGCGACCAGTTTGCCGCCGACATCAATGAATCGCTGATCGTCGAGTTGTACTCGCGTTAAGCCGAAAAAAGAACCCGTTCCTGGTTCGTGGGGCACCGCGGACCAGGCGCTTCACCAGCCTTACCGATGTAACGAGTCGGGGGTATTGAGAGGAAGTCTGAATGCAAACAAATCTGCTGAAACCCAAAGCAATCAATGTGGAACAACTTGGCATGAACCGTGCCAAGGTGGCGCTGGAGCCGTTCGAGCGTGGTTATGGCCACACCCTGGGCAACGCATTGCGCCGCGTCCTGTTGTCGTCCATGCCAGGTTATGCCGCCACAGAAGTGACGATTGCCGGTGTTCTGCACGAATATTCATCGATCGACGGCGTCCAGGAAGACGTGGTCAACATTCTGCTCAACCTCAAGGGTGTGGTGTTCAAGCTGCACAACCGCGAAGAAGTCACGCTGAGCTTGCGCAAGGATGGTGACGGTGTCGTGACCGCGGCCGACATCCAGACGCCGCATGATGTCGAGGTGATCAACCCCGACCACGTGATTGCCAACCTGTCGCACGGCGGCAAGCTGGACATGCAGATCAAGGTCGAAAAAGGCCGTGGTTATGTTCCTGGCACGATGCGTCGTCACGGCGACGAGCCGACCAAGTCGATCGGCCGCATCGTTCTGGATGCCTCGTTTTCCCCGGTCAAGCGCGTCAGCTACACGGTTGAGAGTGCCCGCGTCGAGCAGCGCACCGACCTGGACAAGCTGGTTGTCGAGATCGAGACCAACGGTGCCATTTCTGCTGAAGATGCGGTGCGCGCATCGGCCAAGGTGCTGGTTGAGCAACTTGCCGTGTTCGCGCAGCTCGAGGGCAGCGAACTGGCTGCGTTCGACGCACCTGCACCGCGTGGCAATACGCAGTTCGATCCGATCCTGCTGCGCCCGGTTGATGAACTCGAACTGACGGTGCGTTCGGCCAACTGCCTGAAGGCCGAGAACATCTATTACATCGGTGACCTGATTCAGCG
>Ga0154020_10005367_pt1 | contig 15145 bp, 11 predicted proteins | sample Klosneuvirus_201_FD_109709 | JGI IMG/M metagenome (GOLD analysis project Ga0154020, IMG submission 109709) | Active sludge microbial communities from wastewater, Klosterneuburg, Austria - Klosneuvirus_20160825_MG | ecosystem: Engineered > WWTP > Aerobic digester > Activated sludge | place...
TGACTTTGTAGGCTTCTATGTGAATCCAGCGTTTGATGTAATCCTGATTTCGATGAAAGGCGCTGATAGCTTTGGGGAAGAAGATTTATATGTGAGTTTAAAAGACGCTTCTGAAAAATGGACGGAGCCTAAAAACCTGGGACCTACGATAAATACTAAGGGATTCGAGATTTCACCGTTTTTAAGTAGTGACAAGAAGCGGTTATTTTTCTCGAGCAATGGCCATGGGGGCTATGGGGATGCCGATATTTTTGTTTGCGATCGACTGTTTGATTCCTGGGAAACGTGGAGCGTGCCGAAGAATTTGGGAGATAGGATTAATTTTAAAAAATTTGATGCTGATTTTTATGAAACCGCGGATAGTACAATCACTTTTGTCAGCAATCGCCTGGATGGTGCCTCTGACATATACGTCACCTCATTTATTGCTCCTGGAAATCAAAAGAAAGATACGACAGAGGTGATTTACCTTAATGATGAAGAGGTTTTTAAAATCTTTGGAAGAGACTTTATCGTTACAATTGAATTTGAAAAGAACTCAAGTTTGATTACTCCTAAGTATCAATTGCGTATCAAAGAATTGTCACTCATACTCAATGCCAATAAAAGCCTGAAACTGCGTTTGGTGGCGAGGAGGGAACCTAACTCGACAACACTTGAAATAAACAAATTTAGGCTTATCAATATTTTAGAGGACTTTAAGAAATCTGGCGTTGAAGGAGGTCGGATTACGTTTGGTTCTGAAATTATCAAAGAGTTTGATAAGGAGAAAGAAGGAATAGTAGTGCTTAAATTTTACAGATAACTAAACTTCCCAGCCGGTAGCACTAATAACAGTTAAAAGTAAATGTTAAATTTGTAAGTATTTCTGCTACATATGGATGTTATTTCAATAATAAGAGTTCTTCGGAGCAAGCTTTGGATACTTATTGTGTTTCCACTTATTTCTGTTATTTGCGCTATTTTACTTGTGTCCAGATTGGATCGGGTATACAAATCGACTGCGCAGATTGCAACTGGGTTTACCTCAGATGATGCCGTTAGCTTAAGTGAAGAAAGATCTAGCCAGTTTGAAGTAAGCACGAAGTTCATTAACACAATTGAATCAATGAAGTCTATACCAGTAATGAGCCTTGTTTCATACCGACTTATACTTCACGATCTAAGTAATGAACACCCTTTTCGTGTTTTGAAGGACGTCAATGATCAAGATTTTATATTGGATGAAACGACTAGGCCAAAACTTATAGCTCATTTTCAAAAGAAACTGGATAGCGTAGAAGTATTAAATTCATTTAATGATGACGATCAATTGGCACTTTCGGTTCTAAAAGCTTACCGTTATGATTATGAGTACTTATCAGACCAATTTTCTATTTACCGTAGAAGTCTTAGTGATTTTATAGCAATTGACTTTAAATCAGAAGTACCTGTACTCTCAGCTTTTGCGGTTAACTCGCTTTGTCAGGAATTTATCCGCCTTAACAAAACTCTAAAAGTGAATAGATCGTCTGAATCTATTGAGATTCTTGAGCGTTTGGTTGAAGATAAACGTCAGGTTCGTGATAAGAAGGGAATAGAACTTAGCGAGTTTAAAGTGATAAATAATATTTATAACTACAGTGCTGAGAGTCAAAATAAAATTACACAGATATCAAACTATGAGGCTAATAAGGAGGTTGAAATTAGAAATATCTCAGCTTTAATGTTATCACTTACGATGGTCACTGAAAAGATTAATTCTCTTACCGTAATTGATCAGCGAGAGGTTGCGAAAGTTAATCAGAGAATTATTGATCTGCGAAGAAAAATCTCCGAATGGACAAGCAATCAGGATGAAGCATCCAAGTTAAAGGTATCACAGTTGCGCGATGAGCTTCAGCTTGAGATTTCACGTTTGGAAAATATGAATAGTTCGAATGGATCGGGGGACTATGAAATTCTTGTTAAAGAGAGAGACCGACTTCAACTTGAGTTCCAAATTGCTAAGGGGAATTTGCAAACAATTGAGCAGTCTTTAGGTCGACTTAAATCTACGATTACAGGTTTCGCAGCTAAGGAAGCGCGACTAGCAGAGCTAGAACGAGACCTTCAAGTAATATCAACAGAGTATCAGGCTGCACAGGAGCGATATAATGCTGCTATTAATAAGGCATCTGTAATAGGAAGTTCCATTCGACAAATTATTCAGGGTCAACCAAGTAGTGAGCCAGAGTCATCAAAACAAATTTTACTGGTTGCACTTGCTGGATTTGGTAGTTTTATTTTATGTGCAGTAGTGATCCTTCTTAGTGAGGTTTCGAATACTTCAGTCCGAACCCAAGGTCGATTAGAGCGAATGACGGGATTGAAGAATATTGGCACATTAAATCAGATAGATTTAAATTTGAATGATCTCCCAAAGGTTTTCGGTATGAAAAATTTGAATGAAAACACAGAAGTGTTTGTTCACTTTTTAAGAAAACTCAGGTTTGAGATACAAAATTCGGACAAGCAAATTATTTTGGTAACCAGCACAAAATCGTTGTCAGGTAAGTCATTCGTAGTTGTTTGTTTGGCGTATTCGCTTAGTTTATTGAATAAGCGGATTCTAATTGTGGACACTAATTTTAAAACGAGTTCACTCACCAAGTTATTAATACCAAATGCTAATATTCATGGGCTGCTAAAAAAAGGTATAAGTAGTGAAATTACTTTGCTGGTAGAAAACACTAAATCTGGTTCTAGTGATGAGATGAAGGAGGCTGCCAATGGTAAAAGCATTATCCATGCGACTACTTTCAAAGACATAGATATTATTGGAAACTTTGGAGGAAAGGATTCTCCATCAGAGATTCTTGCAGGAAAGGATTTTAGAAGAATGTTGGATAATTTAATGGTTGAATATGACTATATCATAATGGAAGGCCCGTCATTGAATGATTTTTCTGATACGCGTGAACTTATTCAGTACGCAGATTCAGTTATTCCAGTTTTTGATGCCCGAACCACCCTCAACAATCTTGATCATGATTCAATCAAATATCTGAAGAGCATCAAAGCCAAAGTGATAGGTACTGTTTTGAATAATGCTAAGCTCACTGATTTAACAATTTGAATCTAACTTAGCTCCTGTGATTTTAAATGGATTCTAAAAGCTCTTATTGGGTAGTATCGGGTATTTATTCAATTGGTTCTCGCCTATTTACACTGCTGTTTGGTTTTGGCGGATTCTATATTTTGGTGCGCACATTGCCTCAGTCTAAGTTTGGAACCTGGGCTCTTTTTCTAACCATAACGACAATAATTGAAATGTCCCGAAACGGACTTATTCAAAATGCACTAATCAAGCTTTTACACTCAAACCCTAATGAAGCCTCCGATAAGGTTGTTACTGCCTCATGGATATTAAATCTGGCATACTCTATACTCATAATGATTTTGCTTGTATTAATGGCATCGTTGATGGCTAAGTTGTTTGACGCTCCTGAGTTTACCACTATGTTTTTGGTGTATTCTCTTACCTTATTTGTACTAGTACCTTTTTCGCAATTCAATTACATTCAGCAAGCGAAGTTTAGCTTTAGTGGAATTTTTTGGAGTGCCTTTGTCCGACAAGGGAGTTTCTTTTTAGTGATACTATTATATAACCTGAAAAACGAAGAATTAACTCTTGTTTCACTGGTAGCGTATCAACTACTTTGTACAGTAGCGGGTCTTGTGGTAGCTTTTATTTGTGCACGGAAGTTTCTTACTTTTAAATGGGTGTTTAATGGCGACATAGTAAAGCAGGTTTTCCATTTTGGTAAGTATGTAATGGGAACCAACATGCTATCGCTAGTGTATAAAAGTACAGATCAGATTATGATAGGTTATTTTTTAAATACTACATCGGTTGCGTTATACAACTCATCTATTCGAATTTCTAACTTAATTGAATATCCGGCAACTTCAGTTGCTGAGGTGGTTTATCCTAAAACAACACAAATGTATGAAAAGGAAAAGGACCTCTCATCTAAATTTTTTTATGAAAAAGGCGTTGGGCTAACAATGACAGTTACACTGCCGATCGTATTGTTCAGTATTATTTTTGCTGACTTGATTATCGCTATTGTAGCTGGGCCTTTGTATGCGGAATCTGCACATATACTCCGAATTACTATTCTTTTTGGTTTGTTCACACCTTTTTCCAGGCAGTTCGGCACAGCCATGGACTCTTCTGGAAGGCCGCATATTAATTTTGCAATACTTTGTTTAAGCGTTGTGGTCAATTTGGTCTCTAATCTTATTGGTATAATCTATTTTGGGTTGATGGGGGCTGCTTACGGCACATTATTTTCTTATGGAATAATGGGGGTGATAAGTTATTTTCTTATGGTGCGAATATTCAAGGTAAGTTTTTGGGCCACATTTATCAACATGGCTCAGTTTTACTATCTGGGGTTCAATAAATTTGTAAGCATTATTAAAATCAGAATCTTAAAAAGATGATTGACCCAAACGGTGATGAAAATAATGATAGCGAAATGAAGAGGTCTTTCATGGAGGAAATCATAGAATGGTTTTTAATAATTTTGGTGGTTGCATCCCTACTGGGCTTTTCCTTAAAAATTATGTTTTAAACGTGATATCTTTTTATCAAAAGACTACTGCTGGGATTAAGGGGCTACCTTGGGTTTTATACCTAGTACTTTTTATAGCGAGTATTGGTATAGCCTATTTGGTTGCTACTTGGGGATATCAGGCGGGCATACTTGCTATCCTTTTGGTTTTGGGTATTCCTGCATTGGTTTATATGATTATCAACCTCCGTTTTGGCGCCATTGTTCTGGTGATATTGTCATTCTTCCTTTCACGCATAGGTAACTTTTATGTGAGTTTCCCTTTAGGGACCTTAATTGATACTTTTATTTTGTTTCTACTTATTGGTTTAATAATAAAGAAAGCAGGCCGTGGCGATTACACACTAGCAAGGAGCCCGGTAAGCTATATAATTTGGGCTTGGATTGTCTATAACTTCCTGCAATTTTTCAACCCAATGCAAACTACTGAAACCTGGGTATTTGCAATTCGAAGCATGGCTGGCCATGTTATTTTTTATTTTATTTTGTTGGAAGTAATGGGAAGCGTTAAAGCTTTTAGAACCTTAATAATAGTTTGGATAGTTTTGGCTACCCTCGGTGCATTGTATGGATTGTTTCAGGAGTTTCACGGGTTACTCCAAATGGAGAAGGATTGGTTGATGAATAATCCACGAAAGCTTAACCTATACACATACAATGGTAAGTTTAGAATATTCTCATTTTTTAATGACCCTACTGTGTTTGGCATTCTTATGTCGCTAACCTGTTTGCTTTGCTACTTTCTTCTATATCTTAGGAAATTAACATTCAGTACAAGAATAATTTTGATTTTTTGTTCGATGTTGATGTTTATGGCTGCAATGTTTACGGGCACACGTACTGCTTATGTTATTATTCCGGCCAGCTTTGGTGTCCATGCTTTAATTACATTTCAAAAACGAACATTAATGATTACTGCGGTAATTTTTGTAGTTGGCTCGGCCGTAATCTTTTCAGATATTCAAAGCATAGGCCCTTTTGTAAACAGAGGTACTTTAAATCGAATACGAACGGCTTTTAGGCCAGCCGATGATGCCTCTTATCTTGTACGGGTACAGAATCAGGCTGTAATAAAACCGTTCATTCAGTCTCATCCAATAGGAGCGGGTATAGGCACCTTAGGTACAGTTGGTAAAAGATTTAATCCCGATGCAAAGCTTACGGGTTTTGATGCTGATAGTATGTATGTAAAGGTAGCTGTTGAATTGGGATGGATAGGATTGATTATTTATTGTTCCCTGATAGGATCAGCTTTGATTTTAGCAATCCGTGCATACTACAGAATGAAAGATCACGAATTGAAAATATATATAGCAGCTGTATTTGCGATTTTGTATGCCATTGTGATAGCTAACTTTACTCAAATGGTCACACTTCAATTGCCAACGGCCTTTATTTTTTATATCTTACTGGCTGCTGTTGTTAAATTAATTGAATTTGACGGAAACTCTGCAGATAAGAAAATTTATGAATAGAATAGGATTGCTGATTTTGGTTATGAGTCCAGTTATGTGCGCAGCCCAATCGATAGATTATAACAAGGTTATTTACCCCGAAGGGTTAAAGGTCTCTTTTGAGGAAAGATTGGTTCAATTAGCATGGGCTAACCATCCTACAAACAAAATCTCTACCATTAATGTTGAGATGTTTAAAAAGGAAAAGTCGTTGGCTGCTTGGTCTTGGCTCGACAATTTTACTGCCACTTTTAACGCAAATCAATTTACCTTAGATCCTTCATCTGATGTTTTGAACCGTTCTGCATTTTATCCGAAATATAATTTTAGTTTGCGATTTAGTATTGGAACCTTAGCTCTTACACCAATCCAAACTAAGGTTGCTAACGATCAGATTCTAATAGCTAATCAGCATGTAAATGAGTTAAAACTATTGGTGAGGAGAGATGTGCTATCAAATATTGAAATACTACGAGAGCGCTATAAAGTTTTAAGGCTTCGGGATAGATTTAAGGAAGATTTTCTAATTCTGTATAAAGATGCGGAAAAGAAATTTTCAAATGGTGAGATTAAAATAGATCAGTATCAATTAGCCTCACAAGCCTATTACACACGAGTAGAATCTGTCATCACGGCTCAATCAGAGTTTAATCAAACTAAGTTGGTAATTGAAGCGATAATTGGAGTAAAGCTGAATGAGGTGGATGGGTATAGTGCTTTTCTTGGTGTTCTTGAATCCGAAATTCAATCTAATTAATGAAAGTAACCAGACGAGAAGTTGTTGGGACATTTTTATTAGGGGGTGGAATCGCATCGGCTTTAGGCGTTTCTAAAATTTATCACGCATATGCAAAGCCGAATTTAGATAGCTTGGAAGAATCAATTCCGTTAATTAACGGTTTAATCGATGTAATAATACCATCGACAAAGAATAATGTAGGTGCACGAGAAGCAGGGGTGGCTTCTTTTGTTGTTTATGCAATAAAAAATTGTACAGCGAGGCAATCTCAAAATAACTTTATGGATGGTTTGAAGGCAGCCATCGGGTTTGCTAAGAAGAAATTCGGAAAAAGTGTTGCTGATTGTACAGTGGAGGAAAAAATTATTTTGTTAAATTATTTTGAAGATAATGTCACTGAACCAGGCACCCTGTTTGGGAAATTAAAAAAACGTATTCTGGGGGAAGAGTTTATTTTCACCTTAAAAAAACTAACAGTCTGGGGTTTTTGCTCATCAGAACTTGGTGCGACTAAGGCGCTTAATTATGATTACATACCCGCGAAGTTTGTTGGTATAACCAAACTGCTGCCTGGGCAAAAATCATGGGCTACAAGCTAACAGGGCGATAATCATGTACGTTAACTCAAAAGCAAAAGAACAAAGCACTTTCGATGCAATCGTTGTTGGCTCAGGTATCAGTGGGGGTTGGGCTGCAAAGGAGCTATGTGAGGGAGGAATGAAGACGTTGTTGCTAGATCGTGGAAGAGATGTAAAGCACATAAGCGATTACCATACTGCAGCTCTAAATCCGTGGGATTTTGAAAGTAGATTATTAAACACTCAAAAGGACAAGGAAGAGAGTCCAATCCAAAGCGCTGTCTTTGACGAAAGCAATAAACATTTTTTTGTAAAAGACATTGAGCATCCTTATGAGCAAGCGGATCCTTTTCATTGGATAAGAGGATATCAGGTCGGAGGTCGCTCACTGACTTGGGGTCGACAATGTTACCGATTAAGTGATCTCGATTTTGAGGCAAATTTGAAAGAAGGTATTGCTATTGATTGGCCCATTCGCTACAAAGATATTGAACCATGGTACAGCTATGTTGAAAATTTTGTAGGAATAAGTGGTAAGGCCGAGGGATTGCCTCATTTGCCGGATGGTGAATTTTTGCCACCCATGGAGATGAATATTTTGGAGGAGCATTTCAAGTCAAAAGTTGAAGGAGCCTTTAGAGATCGCTGTGTAACAATTGGCCGTACAGCTAATCTTACGCGTGGTTGGAAAGGCAGAAATGCTTGCATGTACCGCAATCTATGCAAACGGGGTTGTCCTTTTGGTGGATACTTTAGTAGTAATGCAGCAACTATACCCGCAGCAGAACAAACAGGTAATTTAACATTACGCCCGTTTTCTATTGTGACTGAATTATTATTTGATCAGGATAAACGTAAGGCTACCGGTGTTAGAATTTTGGATACAGAAACAATGAACACCTATGAGTACTATGCTAAAATTATTTTCTTAAATGCGTCAACAATTGCAACAACTTCTATCCTATTTAATTCCTGCTCTTCAAGATTTCCAATAGGTTTTGGTAATTCGAGCGGCCAGGTTGGTAAAAATCTAATGGATCATCATAGCCGGGTTGGGGCCGAGGGATTCTTCGAAGGATTTGAAGATAATTATTATACAGGAAGGAGACCAAATGTGGTGTATATACCTAGATTTAGAAATCTCAGAATTAAAGAGCAAAACTATCTTCGTGGCTTTGGCTATCAAGCCTATGCAGAACGAGAGCCGTGGCAATTGAAGCTAGAGCGGCTAAAGGGATTTGGGAAGTCATTTGCGGATAAGATAACTAAACCTGGAATTTGGCGCATGCGGTTGGGTGGATTTGGAGAATGTTTGCCTTACGAACGCAACCGTGTTACCCTCAATACTGCCAAATCTGATAAGTGGGGACTCCCATTGGTGAACATAACCTTCACTTTTGGAGCAAATGAAGCAGCTATGCGGAAGGATATGGAAGAGAGTGCAAAAGAAATGCTATCTGTTTCTGGATTTAAAAATATTAAGGGATTTGATTATAGCACTGTGGGTGGTGATTGTATTCATGAAATGGGCACAGCCCGCATGGGGCATAACCCCAAGAATTCTGTCTTGAACAAATGGAATCAAATTCATGAGGCAAAAAACGTTTTTATTACCGATGGAAGTTGTATGACCTCCTCAGCCAATCAAAATCCTTCCCTAACTTATATGGCATTAACCGCGAGGGCGTGTAACTTTGCCCTAGAGCAAGTGAAAACTGGCTTGCTGTGATAGTACTAAATAGTAAATTATCTGACCATGATTAAATTTGATTTCAACCCACGTAAGTTTTTAATAAGCTTGCTTATTGTGTTAGGCGTATTAATTCTTATAAACATTATTGTGTTAATACTGGCTCATGCTACCATGCCCGATTCGGGTGCAGCAAAATTACTCGAACGCTATTTCAATTTTGCTACGGAAGCTAACGTGCCTACCTATTACAATACTATTCTTATTTTTTTGGCGGCTCAGTCCTTTTATTTGCTGGCAAAAAAAGAGACTTCTTTAGATAAGTCAATCCGTACTTACTTGTTTACTCTGACTGGTGTTTTTGTTTTTCTTAGTATAGATGAGCTAGCCAGTATTCATGAATGGTTTTCTTATGGGTTACCAGAGCATTTTGGAATAGGTGGAGAGGGGATTTTTAAATTTGCCTGGATTATACCTTATGGTATACTATTGATTATTTTTGGCTTATACTCACTAAAGTTTCTAAAGTCATTAGAGCTATCAAGAACAATCAAATATATAGGAGCTGGTGCGATTTACCTGATGGGCGTATTTGTTATGGAGGCATTAGGTGGCTGGTTTGTTGATAAGAATAACGGAATCGAAACACTATCTTACTACTTGTACTTTACAACTCCAGAAGAGACCTTTGAAATGCTTGCTATGATCTGGGTCATACATATCAACCTGGTGGTGGTTACAAAAGAAGTAAAGAGTTAATCTTTATTTTAAAAATGGATATTATAATGCTAGCCCTCGCGCGCTGGGATGGCCCATATTCTTCTACGGCATTTTCTTTAGCAAAGGAATTAGCGAAGTCAAATCGCTTATTTTTCATTGATAATCCGATTACTTTTAGATACTTCTTCTTGAATTTTTGGAGGCCTCAAATCAGAAGAAGAATAAAGGCCTTACTTTTTGGAATGAACCCCTATTTTATTCCAGATGATCATAATGGTAACTTTATCACAGTCACACCCCGACTCACACTGCCGATAAATTTTCTATCAGGGGGTAATTTCTATAATACTCTTTCTCTAATAAATGATGGAGTATTGAATAAAGTTCTGAAAAGGACAGTAAAGGATTATTCTATAAAGAATTTTATTTTCATAAACTGCTTTAATCCCTTTTATGTTCGGAGGTTTCCAAAGGGATTTACCCCGAAATTGTTCGTATATATGACTGTGGACGATATCCGACATTCCACACATATTAAAAAACATGGTCCTCAACTGGAAATGGAGATGATGGCACGGGCAGATGTTGTATTTGCAACTTCCCGTGAGTTAACCTTGCTCGCAGGTAAGTACTCCAAGCATGCCTATCACTTACCTAATGCAGCGGATATTTCACTCTTTAAAACGAGTCATGAACAATCTCTGTCAGTGCCGCCTGAATTGAGTGAGGTTAATCAACCCATGGTAATCTATACAGGCAATATTGATCATCGCCTGGATTTCGATTTGCTGAACGAGTTGGTTAAAGGAAATCCTGAAATCAATTTTATTCTAGTGGGCCCCGTGTCAATTGATGAAATCGAGTTAAAAACATTGCGGGCTTTTCCTAATGTATTATTTACAGGCAAGAAAGATCTTACTGAATTACCGTCTTTCCTAAAGCATTCACAATGTGCGATAATACCATTTAAGTGCAATACGCTAACCAAAAGCATTTATCCATTAAAGATTAATGAATACCTGGCTACGGGTACGCCCGTAGTAGCTACCCCCTTCTCGGATGATATTCAAACTTTTTCTGATATTATCGCTATTGCAGAGAATCCAGAATCTTTTTCAAAATCGATTCATGAAGCGATACGGAACAATTCAAGCGAACAAGAATCAGCACGACTCAGGTTTGTGGAGAATAATACATGGAAAGCAAGAGTGGAATATTTTTGGGATATAGTAAATCAATATCAACATAAAAAATCCTGAAAAATGTTTGTTAACTGCCCATCGTGGCTTGACAAGAATCTTCTGACCTACAAGTTGGTTGAAGATATTCCGGATTACGTGTTCGAGGATATTAATTTATTATTGAGTAAACGGAATGCTAATCAACCCGTGGCATCCATTGTTATTCCCGCCCATAATGAAGAGCTTAATGTCCTTCAGACTATTGCCACGCTGGCTAAAAATAATTCATCCTTTCCTTTTGAGATAATTGTAGTAAATAATAATTCAACAGATAAGACTCAATGGGTATTAGACCGATTAGACGTTCGATCTGTATTTCAAATAAAACCGGGCTGTGGTCCGGCTCGCCAATTAGGGCAGGAGGTAGCGCTGGGTAAATATGTTCTCATGGCAGATGCGGATTCCTTTTATCCCCCTGGTTGGATTGAACGAATGACAAAAGAAGTAAGTCAGGAAGGCGTAAGCTGTGTATATGGTGGATACTCATTTCTTGCCAACTCAACCTATCGAAGGGTTGGGCTGTGGTTGTATGAGCGAATGAGAAATATTCTGGTTTTGATAAGACATTTTAAACGTCCGTATCTGAATGCATTGGGCATGAACATGGCTTACGTGAGAAGCTTAGGTTTACAGGTTGGATTTATTCAAAACCCAATAAGGGGCGAGGATGGTAGAATGTGTTTTGATTTGATGCAGTTAGGAAGGGTGGTACGTCTGCGGGAAAGATCCTTTTATGTGTGGACCGGAACCCGCACTCTTGATAAAGAAGGGTTGCTCCTTAAGGTTTTTTCTAACAGGCTTTTTTTTGAATTATTTCGGCTAGGCCAGTACGTAACACCCATGAAGCCGCACGATACAAAAACATCCAAGAATAGACGCTAGGGCTTTAAAGGTTTCAAGTTATACTGAGTGGCTAATTCAGGACTTATAAACACATCAACATACGAATCCTCCAATTTACGGGGTGCTAAAAAGGTATCAATATTCACATAGTTTGATTTTAATTCCATCCAGACTTCGGTAGGATAAAATTCAGTTAAACTGGGAATGCGTTCGAAGAGCACCAGATCATATTGTTTGTTTTTCACTTTTACTTTAAACTCATCAACCTCTTTCTGGAAGATGCCGATGTTAAGGTGATACCATAAGGGTTGCTGGGTTAGCGGAGTATACCCAACATCATAGGCCAACGGTGTTAGTTCGCTCATATTTAACACTCGCAGATTTTGTTTTTTAATAAAGGGAAGTGCTAGTAACCGATCAATGCCTTCCTGCGTTTCGGCTGGTAAAGTCACGTTACGCATTGCGCCTTGTTTACTCTTAATCCATGGCTTCGCTTGTACCTTTTCTGTGGGTTCAGATTTTATTTTATCTGAAAAAACTCCTGATACATACTTCCAGTATCCTTCAGAAAAGGATAACCCAAGTAGCGTAACGAAAGTTAATAAGGGTATTAATCGACCGCTTAACTTATCCCAGGGCAAGAAAAAGGCAATGCCAACCAAAGCAAAGGTGTGATAATAGTTCATATGATCAGTGGGTAAGGGACTGGTGGCCCGCGTCACCATCGATTGTAAGATCAAAGCAATGCTGATTACGCTTGTTGTAAAGATTGCCCGATTTGTAATGAATTCTTTCCATGAAGAAAATTTTGAATAGAGCACAATAAGGATGGCGAGCAGGTATATTTTTTCCAACAGTGAGCGGGAGAAGAAAATGTCCAATACTAACCCCAATGAAATCCGTGAGCTATGAGGGGCTTGGCCCAGATTAAACCAATAGGTAAAACCATCTTGTAAAAAAGGAGTAATAAACAGCACACCGGTAATTGCGAATGCACCCACATAAACCAAAACTGGATAGATTTTTTTATCAAGCAGGGAATAATAGGCTATTAAGAAAGCACAAATCAAAAAGCACAGGGCACCTACATCTTGCTTGGTAAAAAAGGATAAGAAAGTGAAGAACCCGGCTAAACTCAAAATGATAATATTTTTGAACCTTGTTTTTTCACTATTGTATCCAGTTAGAAAATAAAGGGCTACGATTTCAAATACGACCACGGAATGATTATACCATGGCCAAAAATTATAAATGATATAGGTGAGGCTAAAAACGAGAAGGGTAATTGTTATAGCAATTGATTTCAGTTTTAGATTATATAACATCCCCCTCAGGCTTATGAAACTTATTAGGTTAATAAGTACCTGGGCCTTAACAAGTGCCATAAATGTGGGCCCGAAAATCTTAAAAAAAAGAGTAGGTAGTAACCAATAGCCAAATCCCATTGGCAAACCAAAATCTTCAAAGGGTGTTTGACCCAGGTAAAGCCTGTAGGCGCCTTCCCAGGAAAGAAAGATATTTACCCGATAAGGAAGGCTAATGAAAAGTGGAAGAATTAGGAAAGGAACAACTAAAAGAAGGTCAACAATGAGTAACTTTCGGGGAGTATCCATGAACCGGGAAAGAGCACTATTATTCATGGATGCAAGAAACTAAATCTAAGGTTAAGAAAGGTTTTAATATGCGTTTTTTCTTCTTGCTGCGCGTACATCATTGGCCCAAAAATCTTTTCATTTTTATACCGGCTTTTTTTGCGGGCGTACTGGTTGATAAATTGATTTTCTGGCTGTTGATTCAAGGCCTTTTTTGCTTTTGTTTGGTATCCAGTGCAGTCTACATCGTTAACGACTATCGGGATATTGAAAAGGATAGGCAACATCCTATAAAAAAGAATAGACCATTAGCCAGCGGACGTGTAAGTCCTGTGTTGGCGTTAATTCTTGCAGGTTTACTTCTTGCCATTGCCCTTCCCTGGGGATTTGTTCTTGAACCTTATTTTGGGTTTAGCATTCTCACTTACCTGGTATTAAATATTTTATATTCTGTATGGCTTAAAAATATTGCCATACTGGATACCCTTATTGTTTCGTCTGGGTTTTTGATTAGAACTTTATCAGGAGGCTGGTTGGCAGATGTGGCCATTTCGCAATGGCTAGTGATAATGGTTTTTCTGCTCTCATTTTTTCTGGCTACAGCTAAAAGACGCGATGATCTCATTCTTTTTCAAAGTGGTCAAGCCCCGCTTCGCACCTCTTCAAAAAAATACACCTTAGAGTTTATCAATACTATACTATCTGTTTTAGCGGGTGTAATCATAGTTTCTTATATCATGTACACCATTTCGGAGGAAGTAGTAAGTAGACATCATACTCCGCATCTTTATGTAACCGCTTTATTTGTATTTGCCGGATTAATTCGATTTCTGCAGATCACCATGGTTGAAAATAGAAGTGGCTCGCCTATGCGAATTTTTCTTACGGATACATTTATCCAGATAACCATTGCATTATGGATTCTGTGTTTTTTTATTATAATCTATATTATCTAGCTGGGATATGACTTCAAGTATCTCCAATTGGGGTAATTATCCTATAGTCAAAGCTCAAGTCAAAGATTTTGATAATGCAAATCAGGCCTGTACGCGTATTCAGGAATTTGCTAATTGTGCTATTCGTGGTGCCGGGCTTTCTTACGGTGATGCATCCTTGGCTTCTCGTATAATTTCAACGACAAGCTTTAATAGCATTTTATCATTTGATGAAAAGAAGGGCGTTATTGTAGTAGAGTCTGGGGTTACCCTAGATCAGGTACTGCAGATTATCGTACCAAAAGGCTGGTTTCTTCCGGTTACTCCAGGCACAAAATTTATTACAGTGGGGGGTGCAGTGGCGGGCGATGTGCATGGTAAAAATCATCATAGTGAGGGTTCTTTTTGCCAGTATGTAACTCAACTTGAATTACTAATGGCTGATGGTTCTTTTAAGACTTGCAGTACCGAAGAAAATTCTGATTTGTTTCGCACTATTTGTGGTGGCCTGGGTCATGCTGCTTTAATTCTTACTGTGCGATTTAGGCTTAAATCAATTAAAACTTCATATATCCGACAGCAGAATATTATCGTGAAAAATCTTGATGAAATGTTGGCTAACCTAACGGAGTTTAGCGCGGCAACTTATTCTGTTTCGTGGATTGATTGCTTGGCTAGTGGAAAGAGCCTGGGGCGCGGTGTTTTAATGCTGGGTGAACACGCTGAGCCCAATGAGGTAAGAGCAGATAACA
>Ga0154020_10005368_pt1 | contig 15141 bp, 15 predicted proteins | sample Klosneuvirus_201_FD_109709 | JGI IMG/M metagenome (GOLD analysis project Ga0154020, IMG submission 109709) | Active sludge microbial communities from wastewater, Klosterneuburg, Austria - Klosneuvirus_20160825_MG | ecosystem: Engineered > WWTP > Aerobic digester > Activated sludge | place...
GAGGACTACGACATCGACATGGCCCGGATGCTCGTGCAGGGGGTCGATGTCTGGCTCAACACCCCGAGAAAACCGCTCGAAGCCTCCGGAACCTCGGGGCAGAAGGCCGCGATCAACGGCGCCCTGAATCTATCGATCGCGGATGGCTGGTGGGCCGAAGGCTTCGACGGCGAGAACGGCTTCCTCATCGACGGCGGCGAGGCGGCCCTCCCCGAACCGACGCCCGGGGAGTCTTCCGAGGACCCCGCGGCCCAGGCCGCGGTGGCGCAGATGAAGCTCGAAGAGGCGCAGGACCAGCTCGACGCCCAGGCTCTCTACCGGGAACTCGAGACCCGGGTGGTCCCGTTCTTCTTCGGGGCGAAGGTCCCCGGGGCCTCCACGGAGTGGACGCGCATGATGAAGGCGTCCATCGCCACCATCGCGCCCCGCTTCTCCGCGCGACGCATGGCCAGGGACTACGCGTTGCGAGTGTACGGACCCGCGGCGAGGCCCTAGAGCGACGCTTCGTTCTTCCGCTTGCTTTCGACGAACACGCGGAAGAGCCGGTTGCGCTCGATGAGCCGCTCGCGGATGACCACTTCGCAGGCACCCGCGTCGGGGGACGCGACGACCAGGTCCCCGTGCACCACGAAGGCCTGCACTCCGTCGCCGGTGGTGTACTCGTCGCCCACGAGGATCAGGAAGAACAGACGCCTGATATCGGAAGGCAGCAGGAACAGCCGCTGATAACAGGTGAGTGATCCGCTCTCGGCCACGGTGCGGGCCATGGCCACGATGGTGTGGGCCCCCAGTTCCATGGCGCGCACGCCTTCCGCGTCCGACGTGATGTCGACTTCGTAGCCGAGGCGCATGATGGAGCGGGCCAGTTCGCCGGCCCGCTGCTTGTCATCGAGCGCCACCAGCGCCCGCTCGCCGGGCAGAGCGGTCGGTTTGAGGGGCACGGCAGAGGGCGCGGACGCCGATCCGGGATCGGCCGGGCGCGGCGTTTCTTCGGGCTTGGCCGCCTCGGCCTTCGGGGCCGAAGCGCCGCGGCCGGGAAAGCGGACCGGCGTCTGGCACTTGGGGCACTTGACCGAGAAGGGCCCGGTGGGGAGCTTCGGATTGTTCTCGTCGACGGTGACGACGTTTTGACAGGAGGAACAGGTGGCTTGCATCTAACTTACCTTTCCAGGAGATCGTCCATGTCCGTCTTGGGGGGAGCGGGGGCGGGCTTCTTGGCCGGAGGGTGCGCGGCCTTGCCCGGCGCAGCCTTGGCGGCGCCCTTGTGGCCCTTGGCCTCTTCGTCCGCCTTGTCGCCGCCCACGCCCTGGGTATCGAGCTTCAGCTGCAGGTTCGTGCGGTTGGTCGCGTAGGAGAGCGCCAGTTCGCGGTCGACGATGCCTTCGTTGATCAGGCGATACAGCTCGTTGTCGAAGGTCTGCATCCCGTCGAGGGCGCCGTCTTCCATGGCGTCGTGAAGGCTCTTGCCGTCGCGCTCGCCTTCGAGGACGTACTCGCGCGTTCGCGAAGTGGACCGGAGGATCTCGCATACGCCGATGCGGCCGCCGCCGATCTTGGGAACCAGGCGCTGGGAGACCACCCAGCGGAAGGCCGCGGAGAAGCGGGTTCGAACCTGGCGTTCGTCGGAGCGGGGGAAGACGCCGACGATGCGCTCGATGGTCTTGGCCGCGTCGATGGTGTGCAGGGTGGAGAGCACGAGGTGGCCGGTTTCCGAGGCTTCGAGAGCGATCGAGATGGTTTCCACGTCGCGCATTTCGCCGACCAGGATGACCTTGGGAGCCTGGCGCAGGGCAGCGCGGAGCGCGAGGGCGAAGGTCTGGGTGTCCATGCCGACTTCGCGCTGGTTGATGGTCGACTTGTGATGCGGGTGCAGGTACTCGATCGGATCCTCGATCGTGATGATGTGCATCGACTTCTCGAGATTCATCTTGTTGATGATGGCGGCGAGGGTGGTCGATTTGCCGGAGCCGGTGGGGCCGGTGACGAGGACGATCCCGTTCCGCTCGTGCGCGATGTTCCCGAGCACGGTGGGAATACCGAGCTGCTCGATGGTGGGGATCTTGCTCGGGATGACGCGCATGACCACGCAGAACGTGCCGCGCTGGGCGAAGACGTTGACGCGGAAACGGGTGCGGCCCGACAGGGAGTAGGAGAGGTCGGTGGAGCCCGTCTTCACGAGCTTCTCGGCCACGTCCCGCTTGCCCGCGATGAGCCGCATGGCGATCTGCTCGGTCTGGTAGGGGGAGAGCTTGTCGATGCCCATGTAGTCGACGCCCTTGAGCTGGCCGTCGAGCTCGACCTGCGGGGGCCGGCCGACCGAGAGGTTCAAGTCGGAGATCCCGGGCGCGAAATCGAGCATCTTGTTGAGCAGCGGATCGAGTTCGAAATAGGGCATGGGGGGTGTCCTCCTCTTGAAGGCCAGGGGGCCGGCTCAGGAATCTTAGCCCGGGTGAGAGAGGTTTAGCCGCCGCCCACGAAGGTGACGATCTCGAAGACGTCGCCGGGCTGCACCAGAACGCTCTCGCGGGTCCCCCGGGAGACGATCTCCCGGTTCCGCTCGACCGCCACCCGACCGGCGGGGAGGTTCAGATATTCGAGCAGCTGCTCGACGGAGAGATCCGCCGGACAGTCGGCGGCGGCTCCATTGACGGTGATGCGAACCGGGGCGGGAACAGCGCTCATGAGCAAGGGAACTCTGCGGGGGGACGGCGGGAAGGACTCAGCGCGCCGGAGACGCGGCCGCGCGCGAGGCGAGATAGGCGAGGACCAGCTGGTCGAGGGACAGGTCTTCGATCACCGTCTTGTCGTCCTGCGGCGCGTACCGGCCCTGCTTCACCTCGTTCATGGTGGCGGCATGGATGTCTTCCATGAGCTTCGCGAGGCCTTTGTCGTCCTGGGCCTCGGGCACATCCTTGTAGTGGAAGCGCTTCGCCCCGAGGATCTCGCCGCCCTTGTAAATGAGGGTCAGGACCATGGGGGTGGTCGGACCCTTGTCCTCGGTCTGGACGTGGTAGGTGACGCCCTTGTACTTGACGTCGGTATTGAAGCCAGTGACCATGGAGATTTCTTCGGTCAGGAATTGTAGATGAAGTCGGGGCGGGCCGAACAAAACCCCACAGGTAACATCCGCGTCCATGCCCACCCCCGGAGGAGCGAACTCGGACACCGGGCACGTTCCCGTCTTCGGCACCTGGCGGAGGATCTACATCTCCGTGATCGTGGTGAACCTGGTCGCGATGGCCCTCGTCTACCTGTTCTCGCGTTTTCCCTACTAGGCCTCCAGGAAAGACACCGATGTCGACCCTCGACTGGACGGTCCTGCTCATCTACCTGGCCGGGATCGTGGTTTTCGGCTACTGGGTCGGCCGCAACAACCGGAAGCTCGACGATTTCTTCCTGGCCGGGCGGGAGATGCCCTGGTGGGCGGTGGGGCTGTCGGTCATGGCCACCCAGATCTCCGCCATCACCTTCGTGGGGACCACCGGGCAGGGTTACGGCGACGGCATGCGATTCCTGGTCGTCTACTTCGCCCTGCCCTTCGCCATGGTCATCCTATGCCTGACCCTGGTCCCCTTCTTCTACCGGGCGAAGGTCTTCACCGCCTATGAGTATCTCGAGCAGCGCTTCGACCTCAAGACCCGCACCATCACGAGCCTCCTCTTCCTCCTCCAGCGCGGCCTCGCGGTGGGAGTCACGCTCTACGCGCCCGCCCTCGTGCTCTCCACCATCCTGGGGATCTCCGAGGGCGCCACCATTCTCCTCATGGGCGGCTCCACCATCGTCTATGTGCTCAAGGGCGGAAACCGGTCGGTGATCTGGACCGACGTGGTGCAGATGACCATCATCTGGATCGGCATCTTCTCCTGCTTCTTCGTGGCCATCTGGAAGCTGCCCGACGACGTTTCCTTCCGGGACGCGCTTTCCCTCGCGCAGACCGCGGGCCGGTTCAACGCCATCAGCACCGACACCTCTCTTTCCACGCCCTACACCCTGTGGAGCGGCGTCATCGGCGGCCTCTTCCTGATGCTGTCCTACTTCGGCTGCGATCAGAGCCAGGTGCAGCGGTATCTCTCCGGCTCCTCCCTGACCGAGAGCCGGCTTTCCCTGCTCTTCAACGCGTTTCTCAAGGTGCCGATGCAGTTCATCATCCTGCTCACCGGCATCCTGGTCTTCGTCTTCTTCCACTTCCAGGCTCCGCCCGCGCTCTTCAACGGGGTGGCCCGGGCGAAGTTCGAGAAGGTCGCGGCGACGCCGGAGAAGGTCAAGGCGGAGACCCGGTATCAGGCCGCCTTCGAACAGCGGCGCGAGGCCGCCCTCCATTTCACCGCCTCGAGGAACACGGGAGATCCCGCTCCGGCGGAGCGGTACCTGGCCGCTCAGAAGGAGTTCGCGGACGCGCGCACGGAAGTGGCGGCCGTCTACAAGCAGGCGACCGGGACCTCGGACTACAACGACACCAACTACATCTTCCTCCACTACATCCTCACCCAGATCCCGCATGGCCTGATGGGGCTCATCATCGCGGTGATCTTCGCGGCCGCCATGTCCACTCTCTCGGGAGAGTTCAACTCCCTCGCCACCGCCAGCATGATCGACTTCGTGCGCCGGTTCCGGGGGGCGGGAACCGACGCGGCGGACCTGTTTCTCTCCCGCGTGTTCACCGCCTTCTGGGGCGGCTTCGCGTGCCTCGTGGCCCTGCAGGCCGGCCGGCTTGGCTCCGCCATCGAGGTGGTGAACAAGTTCGGCTCCTACTTCTACGGCTCCATCCTCGGGGTGTTCATGCTCGCGGTCCTGACCAAACGCGCGAACGGAACCGGCGCTTCGATCGGCCTCTTCGCGGGCATGGGCATCGTCGGCCTCGTCGCCGCCTTCACCAACGTACACTTCCTGTGGTGGAACGTGGTGGGGGCCACCGCGGTCTTCGTGATCGGCTATGGGATCAGCCTCCTGACTCCCGCCCCGGCCAAGGATTGATGATGCCCAAACCAGGCGCACGCATACTCGGAAGCATGGGGAGCCCGGTGTCCGAAGACATCGCCGGCGCCACCGCGTTCGATTCCTTCTATCTGAAGGACCGCTACGGGTCGAGGGCCATGAGGGCGATCTGGTCCGACCAGGCCATGGTCCAGGCCTGGCTCGATTGCGAGGCCGCGCTCGCCCACGCGGAGGCCGAGGTGGGCATCGTCCCGAGGTCCGCCGCGCGGGCCATCGCCAGGGCGGCCCGGGTCGGCAACATCAGCCTCCCCGCCATGCGCGAGGAGTTCGACCGGACCTGGAACCCGATCCTGCCCCTGGTGAACGCGCTGCGCGCGCGCCTGCCCGAGAGCGCCGCCCAGTGGGTCCATTGGGGCGCCACCTCCAAGAACATCATGGACACCGGTTCGGCCATCCAGATCAAGGCCACCTACCGCGTCGTGTACGACGGCCTCGATCGGATCGAGCGGGCGCTCGTGGTCCTGGCGAGGAAACACCGCGGCACCCTGATGGCGGCGCGGACGCACGGGCAGCAGGCGATTCCGGTGACCCTCGGCTACAAGGTCGCAGTCTGGATCGACGACATCAGGCGGCAGCGAGAGCGCCTGCTCGAAAGCGAGAAGCGGGTTCTCGTCTGCGAATTCGGCGGCGCGGTCGGCACCATGGCCGCCACCGGCAAGATCGGCCTGAAGATCCAGGAGCGGTACGGGGCTCGTCTCGGCCTCGGCCGTCCCCTCATCCCCACCAAGACCGCGGGCGACCGCTTCGCAGAGTTCTTCCTCATCCTGTCATCGATCTCGGGCACCTTTTCCAAGATCGGGGCCGCGGTCTACAACCACCAGCAGACCGATATCGACGAGCTCTCCGAATTCAGCGCGGGCAAGGTCGGCTCGTCGGCCATGCCGCACAAGCTCAACCCCGTGGCTTCCGGTTCCGTGGTCCTGCTCTTCCGCCTGATCAAGGCCCGGGCCACCGCGGTGCTCGACTACGTCCATTGCGAGTGGGAAGACGACCATCGCCAGGGCGAGACCCTGTGGTCCTTCGGACCCGAGATCTCCCTGCTCTTCGGAGCCCAGCTCGAGATGCTCGCGCGGGTGCTCGAAACCCTGATCGTGAAACCGGAAAACATGCTCCGCAACCTCGATCGGACAGGCGGGGCGGTTCTCTCCGAGGCGTTGATGATGGCGCTCGCGAAGAAGATGGGGCGGGACGCCGCCCACGCCCACGTGCTCGGGCTCTCGAGGCTCTCGCGAGCGGAGGACCGGTCGTTCTGCGAGGTGGCCCGGAGCGATGCGAAGGTCAGGGAGTTCGTCTCTCGTCGCGATCTCGACCGGGCCCTCGACTATCGCAGCGGGATCGGACTGTCCACCCATTTCGTCGACACCGTGCTCAAGCGGGCGCCTGCGCCCGCGAAGGTCCGGCGCGCCGCCCGAGGCTGAACTTTCCCCATGAACCCGTCTCCATCGAACACACCCGAAGCCACGGGACCGACCCTCGGGCCAACCTACTTCACCGCCTTCGGCGTCGACGAGAAACTGATCCGCGAAGCCCTCTCGGCCGCCCTGTCCCAGGGCGGCGAGTACGCGGATCTCTTCTTCCAGCACCGCGTCGCCCACAACTTCGTGCTCGAGGACGGTTCGGTGAACCGGGCCTTCAAGGGCACCGAGCTCGGCGTGGGCGTGCGGGTGGTCAAGGGCGACCAGACGGGCTACGCCTTCACCGAGGACCTGAGCCTGCAAAGCATCCGCGAAGCGGCGCGGACCGCGGCCACCATCGCGGAGGGCGCCCGCACCGACGCCCCGCGGCGGTTTCACCTGACCACCGGCCTCCCCTCGCGCTACGCCACCGCGCGGCGATGGGACGACGTGCGGCCCGAGGAGAAACTTCCCCTCCTCACCGGCCTCAACGACCGCACTTTTTCGATGAACGACGCCATCCGCAAGGTCAACATCACCTTCGGCGACGAGATGTCGGCGATCCTCATCGCGGATTCCTCGGGGCGCATCGTCGAGGACCTCCAGCCCATGACGCTCCTCTACCTGAGTTGTGTTGCTGAAAAGAACGGGGAGCGCGAGCAGAACACCTACGGCGTCGCCGCCAGGCAGGACATGTCCTTCTATTCGCAGGACCGGCTCGACCTCATGGTCAAGGAAGCGGTGGACCGGACCATGATCCTCTTCGACGCGGTGCAGGCCCCCGCGGGCGAGATGCCGGTGGTCCTGGGCGCGGGCGCTTCCGGGATCCTCCTCCATGAGGCCATCGGCCACGGGATGGAAGCCGACTTCAACCGAAAGGGCACGTCGATCTACGCGGACAAGATCGGGAAGAAGGTGGCGCATCCCTTCGTCAACATCGTGGACGAAGGCACCCAGGAAGGCGCTCGCGGTTCGATCAACATCGACGACGAGGGCAACGCGGCCGGCCGCACCAATCTGGTGGAGAACGGTGTCCTCACCACCTACCTGCACGACACCATTTCCGCGAAGCACTACGGGGTGAAGCCCACCGGCAACGGCCGCCGCGAGAGCTATCAGTACGCGCCCCTGCCCCGCATGCGCTCGACCTACATGCTGCCCGGACCGCACAAGAAGGAAGAGATCATCGCCTCCGTGAAGAAGGGCCTCTACTGCTCGAACTTCACCAACGGCCAGGTCCAGATCGGCGCCGGCGACTTCACCTTCTACGTGAAGAACGGCTACCTGATCGAGGATGGCAAGCTCACGCGGCCCATCAAGGACGTCAACATCATCGGCAACGGCCCCCGGGTGCTCGAGCAGATCGACATGGTGGCGGACGACCTCACCATCGACCAGGGCGGCTGGACCTGCGGCAAGGACGGCCAGAGCGTGCCGGTCTCCCAGGGCATCCCCACCGTCCGCGTCGCCTCGATCACGGTCGGCGGACGCAGCGAGCGCTGACCAGAGCAGGAGCCATGACCACCCGCGAGACGGTTCCCGAGGAATTCAGGTCCATCGCCCACGACGCGGTGAGCGTCGCGTTGAAGGCGGGAGCGAACGGAGTCGCCGCGCGCATCGCCCGGGTGCGCGAAGTGGGCGTGCAGTGGCGCGACGGGCAGATCGAACAGGTCTCCGAGTCCACCACCCGCGGCCTCGGCCTGAGCCTCTACGTGGACAATCGCTTCGCGTCGGTGAGCACCTCCGATCTGCGGCGCGAGGCCATTCAACCCTTCATCGTGGACGCGGTGGCGATGACGCGTACCCTGTCCGAGGATCCCTTCCGCACCCTCCCCGACCCTGCTCTCTACGCGAATCGCCCCACCCTCGACCTGCTCTTCGCCGACCCCGCCTACGGGACCATGACCGCGGCCCGCCGCCGCGATCTCGCCCGGGCCATCGAGGACGCGGCACGCAGCGTGCCGAAGGCCGATCGCATCCTCTCCGTGACCACGTCGGTGAGCGATTCGCGCTCGGAAGCGTTCCGGGTGACCTCGAACGGGTTCGAGGGAGAGCGGGTCGACACCTCGTTCTGGCTCTCGGGCAGCGTCACCGTGCAGGACGACGATGGGCGGCGGCCGGAGGAAGGCGATCTGGCGGGAGGAAGGTTCATCAGCGACCTGGGCGACCCGGGGCCGGTCGGCCGGTCGTCGGCCGGGCGCGCGCTCGCCCGGCTCGGGGCCGGCAAGGTCTCGTCCGGGGTCATGACCCTCGTCCTCGACAACCGGGCAGGCGGCCGGTTCGTGGGCGCGCTTCTCTCCCCGCTCGCCGCCTCCGCGATCCAGCAGCGGCGGTCGTTCCTCGAAGGCCGGGCCGGGCAGGCGGTGGGAAGCCCGTTGCTGACCGTGGCCGACGAACCCCTGATTCCGCGGGGATTCGGTTCGAGGCACTTCGACGGCGAGGGCATCTCCGCGCATCGGCTTCCCCTTTTCGAGGCCGGCGTCTTGACGAACTACTACGTCGATACCTACTACGGGAAGAAGCTGAGCATGCCGCCCACCACCGGGAGCACCTCGAATCTCGACTGGAGTCTGGGGCGTAAGTCGCAGGCCGAGCTGATCGCGGAAGCGGGTGAGGGCGTCTTCGTGACCGGGTTCCTCGGCGGCAATTCAAACGGCACCACCGGCGACTATTCGCTCGGCATCCAGGGCTTCATGATCCGCAACGGGGTCCTCGCCGAGCCCGTGGCCGAGATGAACATCTCCGGGAATCAGCTCGACCTGTGGAGGCGCTTGGTCGGAGTCGGCAATGACCCGTACGAGTACTCATCGGTGCGCACCCCCACCCTCGTCTTCGAGGGTGTGTCCTTCGCCGGCGTCTGACTCACCGGGCGTTCGCGCCCGCCGTCGCTCCCCCTTCGCCGGAAGACCGCTTGCCGAGCCGGGCGGAACGCGTAAGAATGAATCCAATTTCCGTTTCCGGAATCCTTCTTTCATTCCCGTTTCGTTCCATTTATCCGCCGTTCCATTTCATTCAGGAGTTCTTCATGCATTCATACCGATCTATCGGTAGCGCCGTTGTTTTCGTTCTCACCATCCTGGGATCCGCCGCCTGCAGCAGCGACCCCCAGGAGAAGTACGTCGCCGAACTCCGCTCCTCCAACGAGGTTCCCGCCAACTCTTCGTCGGCGGTCGGGCGGATGGTGCTTCTCGTCAGTCGAGACGCGTCGTACGCCGAGTACTCCGTCGAGCAGAGCGGTCTCAGCGGGGGCATTCGCGGAGGCCACTTCCATCGCGCGGCCGCGGGCGTGAACGGCCCGATCGTCCTGAGCTTCTTCTTCGACCCTACGACCGGAGCGGCCATCAACGGGCCGACTCCCGGCACGACCGATCTCGAGCTCAACGGGGCGATCGGGCGGACGATCACCAAGGCCCAGCTCGACCCGATCCTCGCCGATCTCCGCGCCGGGAATCTCTACGCGAACATCCACACTCCACAGTTCGTCGGCGGTGAAATCCGCGGTCAGCTGCTCAAGCAGTAGCCGTCCGTCGTGGGAAGGGCCCGCGCTCCGGCGCGGGCCTTTTCCTTTTCGGCCCGATCGCTACCGGGTCCTGGGCTGGGCCAGCATGAGGACGTGACCCGCGGCCATGGCGGCGAGGATGATTCCGGCCTGCGCGAAGCTGCGGGTCGAGAGCATGTAGAAGCAGAAGCCCAGGGCCAGGATCGAGACGGGGAGCGCGAACGGAACCTGGAACTGCGCGGGACCTTTGGTCCGGCGGAAGACCCAGAGCGAGATGCACACCAGCGCGTAGACGATCAGCCGGACAATCGCGGAGAGCACCGCGTTGCCCTCGAAGGTGCCGACGATGGCGAGGACGCCGGCCACCACCGAAAAGCCGACGATGGCCACGTGCGGGGTGAGGAAGCGCGCATGGACCCTCGCGAAGACCCCGGGCAATTCGCCGCGCTCGGCCATGGAGAAGAGCAGGCGCGGCGACTGGAGGCCGTTCCCGGTGGCCCAGCCCCACACCGAGATCATGGCCGCGAAGGAAGCGAAGGTGACGCCCGCCGGGCCCCACAGGATGGAGAAGGCCGCCGCGATCGGAGCCTTCTCCTGCTGGAGATTGGGGACGAGGCCGATGGTCACGTACTGGACCGAGATGTAGACCGTCGCGATGATCCCGAGGGCCACCAGGAGCGCGAAGGCGCTGTCCTTCCGCGCGTCCTTCGCCTCGCCCGCGGACATGAGCGGCGCCTCGAAACCGCCGAAGGCGAAGATCAGGAGCAGGACGGCCTGCGTCCACTGGGGCTCCGCCACGGCCTGGGTCTGAATCACCTCGGCCGAGACGTTGGGCAGACCGAGAAGAACGAGCAGGGCCAGGGGCAGGAGCTTCGCGATGGTGAAGACGTCGACCGTCCACGACGCCTGCTTGACCCCGATCAGGTTGATCACGGTGATGATGACGAGGACGCCGATGATCACCGCGGAGCGGCCCGCTCCGGCGCCCGCGGCGGGCAGGATCTGCGAGAGATAGCTCGCGAAGACGTTCAGGTTCGCGGCCGCGGACAGCAGGCGCGTCCACAGGGTGAGCCACCCGGCCTGAAATCCCACGTGCCGGCCGAACGCTTCGCGCGAGTAGAGATAGGCGCCGCCGCTGTCCTCGAAGCGGCTCGCCACCTCGGCGAAACACAACACGATGGTCAGGACCCCGAGAGCCGCGATCAGGTGGGCGAGCGGGCTTTGCGCCCCGGTGAGGGCGGCGATCTGGGCGGGCATGCCGAAGATGGCGCTTCCGATCACCCCGTTCACGATGGCGAGGGTCAGGTCCGCGCGGGAGATGGCTCGCAACGGGCGGGGCGCGGTCATCCGGCCATGATAGCCAATGTGCCGGAAGGGAAAGACCCGATCGCGGTTCGCGCGTCTAAACTCAACAGAGAGGCGAGTTCAAGGGAGAATCCATCATGCGGTCACTTTCCATTCTGGGCCTCGCGGGCGTCCTGCTGCTGTCGCCCCTCGAGGCGAAGGCTCAGGAGGAACTGTCCTCGGTCGCGACCCTCCAGCTCGCCGACGGGACCTCGGTCGCCCTGGTCCAGTGGAAGCTCACCTACGAGTTCGTCAGCTGGCGGTCGAAGGAACCGGTCAGCACCGCCAAGCCCCAGGTGCGCGAGAACCCCCTGCTGATCCTCGGGAAGAAGACCTATCCGGTGAAGGGCGACAGCCTCACCCTCAAACACCTGGAAGGAGACGACACCGTCCGCGTGGTCTCGATGAGCCTCAAGAAGGCTGGCGCACTGAAGGTTGAAAACCCCGCGCGCGACGTGCTCGCGCCGGACCTCGACAAGGACCGCATTTACCAGCCGCGGAGCCTCGACATCTCCGGCAAGACCCTCTCGGGCATGGACCGGAGCTTCTGCCTCGTCTCCTTCTCGGCCCTCGTGGAGTGCGGGGGAACCCTGACCACCCGGGTCGTGAAGATCGACTTCAACTAGCCAGGATGTCCCTTCCCGACGCGACCGATTCCGTGCGAAAGGCGCCGTGCCCCCTGTGCCGTCATCCCATCACCATCGCCGACTTCGACATCGACCGCGGAGAGATCTTCGCCTGCTCGGCCTGCGGCGGGGAACTGGAGGTGCTCGGATTCGATCCCCTGCGCCTGACCCGCGCGGAGCCCATCGAGGACGAAGATGCCTGACCCGGTTCTCGGCGCGGCAAGGTTATGATCGCGGCTGATTCTCAGAAATCGTTTCCGCCGGAAGAGCGCGTTCCTTCCGGCGAGCGGTCTCTCTAAGGAGGCGTGATGTTTGGTCTCGGTGTTCAGGAACTCCTTCTCATTCTCGTGATACTCGTTTTCATTTTCGGCACGAGCCGGATCGCCGACCTGGGCAAGGGCATGGGCGAAGGCATTCGCAATTTCAAGAAGGCGATGAAGGACGATTCCCCTCCTTCAGCGTCGGGTTCGAACGAGGAGAAAAAATAATGAGACTGAATCAGAAACTGGCCGCTCTGGCCGTTCTCGTCCTCGCCGGCGCGGCCTGCCACAAGGACAAGCCGGTGGTGCCTCCCTTCGTCCCGAAGGCGACGCCCACGCCCGCGGTGGTTCCCGCCAATCCGACCCCGGCGCCCACGCCTCGCGATACCAACCAGATTCCCGAGCGCAGCCGGTATCAGGTCATCCGCGACACCCCCATCGACGAGATCGACAAGATGGGGCTCCTCGGAGATGTCTACTTCGACTTCGACAAGGCGGAGCTTCGCGAGAACGACCGGGCCACCCTCACCCGCAACGGCGAGACCCTCAAGGAACTCGACTACCTGATCGTCACCATCGAAGGCCACGCCGACGAACGGGGCACTATCGAGTACAACCTGGCCCTCTCCGATCGGCGCGCGCGGCTCGCCTACGACTACCTCATCTCGATCGGCATCGCCCCGAATCGGATCAAGGCCGTCGCCTACGGCAAGGAAATTCCGGTCTGCAGCGAGTCCAACGAGGACTGCTGGCAGCGCAACCGCCGAGCCCACTTTGCCGTCACCGGCAAGGCCGCGGCCAGATAACCAGGGCCGCCTTGAGAGCCCCGGTCGAAAGCACAAGGAACAAGACGCAGTGAGTGGAGAACCGGCTCTCAAGGAAATAACCGGGCGTATCGGCAAGTACGACATCGTCAAGCCCCTCGGCAAGGGCGCGATGGGCATCGTGTACCTGGCCAAGGACTCGATGCTCGACCGCGAGGTGGCCCTCAAGGTCATGGTGTCGAACATCGCCGACGACCCCGAGCTGAAGATGCGCTTCGAGCGCGAGGCCAAGGCGGTGGCCAAGCTCTCGCATCCGAACGTGGTCAACGTCTTCGACCTCGGGTATCACACCGACGGGTCGCCCTACATGGCGATGGAGCTGCTCCGCGGGGACGACCTCCAGAAGACCATGCGCCAGGGTCCGATGCCGCTCGACCGCAAGGTGTCGATCATCGTCCAGGTCCTGGTTGGCCTCGCCCACGCCCACCAGGCCGGCGTGGTCCATCGCGACATCAAGCCCGCCAACATCTTCATCGGCAACGATGGCTCGGTGAAGATCATGGACTTCGGGGTGGCCCGGCTCACCACCGCCTCGGTGACGGGCACCGGCGCCATCGTGGGCACCGCCGACTACATGTCGCCCGAGCAGGTCAAGGGTGCTCGCGTGGATGGCCGCTCCGACCTCTTCAGCGTCGGCTGCATGTTCTACGAGATGCTCACGGGGAAGCGGCCGTTCCACGCCGAGAACCTGATGGCGATCTTCTTCAAGATCACCCATGATGAGCCGAACTGGAACACCATTCCCGCGGGCCCCGAGTACGACGCGCTCACCCCCATCCTGGCCAAGGCCCTGTCCAAGGACCTGGACCAGCGCTACGAGAACGCCACCCAGTTCGCCCTCGCCCTGCGTGACTACCTCGCCACCTACGGCACCTCGGCCTCCGCGGCGAACCGGGCGCTCGAAGATCTGGTCGACCTCAACGCGCCCACGGGCACCCCCGCTCCCCTGGAGGATCTCCTCGACGGTCCGACCGACACCGAAGGCACGGTGGACCTCTCGAAGGGCGCAGCCGCCACGCGGGTGGGCGCGGCCGCCACCCTCGCGGGCACGCGCACGGGCGGGGCTCCGACCCTCTCGGGCACCAAACTCGGCGCGACCCGGGTCGGAGGCACCAGGGTCCAGGCCCCGGCCAAGCCCGCGCCTCCCGCGCGAGTCGAGCCGAAGGTCGCGGTCGAGCCGCCGAAGTCCAACACCGGCGTCATCGCCGCCGGCTTCGTGGGGCTCATCATCACCCTCGGCGGCGGCGTCTACTTCATCGCCACCAAGCTGGAGGGCAACAAGCAGCCCCCGATCACCGAAGCGAGCCCTACCCCCGCGGTGGCCGTGACTCCGGGGGTGCCCGTGCCCACGCCGGTGGTCGTCGCGACCGCGGCTCCGCCCCCGACCTTCACGGAGCCGGCCGGCGGAAAAGCCTCGAGCATCGTGAAGGCGGCGAGCGACGCCTTCGGCCGGGGCGACTACGACCGAGCCATCCAGAAGGCGCAGGAGGCCCTCCGCGAGGACCCGGGCAGCACGGCCGGCCAGAAAATCCTCGATCAGGCCAGAAACGGCAAGGACGCGCGGGGCCGATTGGCCGCGGCGCGCACCGCCCTCGCCGCCAAGGACTTCGCCCGTGCCCGGTCGATCGCGCAGGAGGCGAGTGCGAAGGCCTCGTGGGACTCGGAAGTCACGGATGTCCTCAACGACATCTCGAAGGCCGAGGCCGCGGAGCAGGCCCTCGCGGTCAACGCGGCCCAGGCCAAGGCTCTCCAGGAGAAGCAGGCTCGGGACGCCGAGATCAACACCCTCCTCTCGAAGGCCACCGCCGCCTTCGGATCGGACAAGTTCGACGAGGCGATCAGCCTCTACGACGAAGTCCTGAAACTCGATCCCGGGAACGGCCCGGCGCAGAGCGGAAAGATCGGGGCCACCACCGGCAAAAAGGCGGCCGCGGTCGCCGCCTCCGCCGCAGCGGTGTCCGCGGCTCCCTCGGCCCCTTCCGGCAAGGCTTTCGCCGTGGGCCGCACCGACAAGAAGGCAGGCGGCCCTTCGGGCCTCGGCGCCGCGGGCTTCGGTGAGGCGTCGGGCGTCAAATCCGCAACCCAGGCCGCCGACATGCCCGGCTCCATCAGCTTCGAACTCCAGCCCAAGAACCCGCGCCCCGGCGACCCCTACAAGGTCATCGTCAAGTTCACGAACGAAGGCAGCGCGCCCATCGC
>Ga0154020_10005369_pt1 | contig 15141 bp, 9 predicted proteins | sample Klosneuvirus_201_FD_109709 | JGI IMG/M metagenome (GOLD analysis project Ga0154020, IMG submission 109709) | Active sludge microbial communities from wastewater, Klosterneuburg, Austria - Klosneuvirus_20160825_MG | ecosystem: Engineered > WWTP > Aerobic digester > Activated sludge | place...
CAATCCGGTGGGCGTGCTCCGCGCGCGCCTCGCCCTGCTCGAGCGCCGCGGCGCCGAGCCGAGCTCGGTGGAGGCGATGAAGGCCGAGATCGAGCGGGCCTCGCGCTTCGTCGATGATCTCTTGCGCTTTGGCCGGCCGCGTCCGCTCGAGCTGCGGCTGGTCGACCTACCCTCGGTGGTGGACTTGGCCTGGTCCAGCGCCGGCGCAGCGCTAGGAGCGGAGCCCCGCGTGGAGCTCATACGGGCCATCGGCCCCGAGGTGCCGCTGATCGAGGCCGATCAAGGGCAGCTCCTCCAGGTCCTGGTGATCGTGCTCGAGAACGCCATCTTGGCGGCGCGGGAGGGGACGCGGCCGGCGAAAGTGCAGATCGAGGTGAGGGCCGCGGCAAGGGGCGCTGAGATCACGGTCGAGGACTCCGGGCCGGGCATCCCTGCCGAGATCGCCCCCCGCTTGTTTCAACCCTTCATTTCAGGCCGAAAGCGCGAGGGTCAAAAGAGCGGCAACGGGCTCGGCCTCGCCACGGCGCGCCGGATCGTGGAGCGGCACGGGGGCAGCATCGCGGTGCACGCCGGTGCGCTCGGCGGCGCACGCTTCGAGATCGCCTTACCCGACACGCCGCGCGCGGTGCAGGGCACCCCGCCGGGGTAGACCCCGCCCGCCGATCCGTGCGACAGCCGATGGGTGAGCGCTGAGCAGCCGAGCGTCCTCCTGGCCGAAGACGACGCCGCGTTTCGGCGGGTCTACGGCGCGCTCCTGCTCGACGCGGGCTACCAGATCGCCGAGGCCGCCGATCGACCTTCGGTGCGGCGGGCGCTGGAGTCCGAGCCCGATCGCTACTTCGCGGTGGTCCTCGATCTCATGCTCCCGCCCGATGGCACGCGCGAGGGCGGCTTGGCTCAGCTCGCCGAGGTGGTCGCGCTGGCCCCCAAGGCCAAAGTCATCGTGGCCTCGGGCGCGGGAGATGTGCCGACGATGCTGGCCGCCATCAAGCACGGGGCCTATGACTTCTTGACCAAGCCGGTCGACCCCGACGTGCTCCTGATCGTCGTGGCGCGGGCCATCGAGCGCGCGAGGCTCCTCCGCGAGGTGGAAGATCTCCGCGCCCGGCTCGGCGGCAGCGCTCCCAGCGACGAGATGGTCGGAGATAGTAGCTCCTTTCGCGCGGCGCGTTCGCTGGCGGAGCGGGTGGCGCGCAGTGAGCTACCGGTGCTGGTCACCGGGGAGAACGGCACCGGCAAGGAGCTCTTGGCCCGCGCGATCCACGTCCATAGCCCGCGAGCCGCCGGCCGCTTCGTGCCGGTGAACTGCGGAGCGATCCCGGAGCCGCTGATCGAGTCGATCTTCTTCGGCCACCAAAAGGGCTCCTTCACCGGGGCGATCAAGGACGAGCTCGGGCTGTTTCGAGAGGCGCATGGCGGCACCTTATTCTTGGATGAGATCGGAGATATGCCGCTCCACCTGCAGGTGAAGGTGCTGCGGGCCTTGGAGTCGGGGGAGATCCTGCCGGTGGGCGCCAGCCGCGCGGAGACGGTCGACGTGCGCATCGTCTCGGCGACCAACCAAGATCTCGAGGCGGGGGTCAGCGAGCAGCGGTTCCGCGAGGACCTGTATTGGCGCATCAAAGGCGCGGAGGTCCGTTTGCCGGCGCTCCGCGAACGTCGGGATGACATCCCGCTGCTCGCGCGGCACTTCCTGAACCGCGCGGCGCATATGTCCTCCGATGGTCGACCCAAGCAGCTCGATGAGGGCGCGCTCGAGTCGCTCCTCGAGCACGGCTGGCCCGGGAACTTGCGCGAGCTCCGCCATGAGATGCAGCGCGCGACCGTGCTCGCCGCAGATCGCCGCACGATCGTGGCCGAAGATCTCTCCTTCGCACTGCTGGAGCGGCCGTCCCCGGTGAGCGATTCGCTGCCGGCCAAGGTGGAGGCCCTGGAGAAGCGGGAGATCGCGGCGGCGCTGGAGAAGACGGCCGGCAATCGATCAAAGGCCGCCCTCGCGCTCGGTCTCTCGCGCCAAGGTCTGCTCAAGAAGATGGACCGCTATGGGATCGCTTGAGCTGTACTCCTTGCCCGCGGTCGAGCTGGCCCAGCGGATCAAGCGGCGCGCGCTGTCGCCAGTGGAGGTGACCGAGGCCCACATCGCCCGGATCGAGGCGGTGAATCCAAAGCTCAACGCCGTGGTTGCGCAGCGCTTCGAGGCCGCGCGGGAGGAGGCCAAGGCGGCGGAGGCGCGGCTCATGCACAGCGCGCCCCAGGACTTGCCGGCGTTCTTCGGCGTCCCTTGCACCATCAAGGAGCTGATCGCGGTGCGAGGCATGCCGCACACCGCTGGGGTCGTTGCCCGCAAGGATGTCATCGCGACCGAGGACGCGCCCCAGGTCGCGCGCTTGCGGCAGGCGGGCTGCATCATCCTGGGCGTCACCAATGTCTCCGAGGCGGGCCTGTGGCTCGAGACCTACAACCGGATCTACGGCCGCACGAACAACGCGCACTCGGTGGATCATATCTCGGGCGGCTCGACGGGCGGGGAGGGCGCGATCATCGGCGCGGGCGGGAGCCCCCTCGGCCTCGGCGCCGACATCGGCGGTTCGATCCGGAATCCCTGCTTCTTTAACGGCATTTTTGGGCACAAGCCGAGCGGTGGCCTGCTGCCGAGCCGGGGTCACTGGCCGGAAGCGGGTCCCCGCCGCGGCCGCTACTGCGTGACGGGGCCGATGGGGCGCTCGACGCGGGACCTCATCGCGCTCATGGAGGTGCTGTCGCCCGCGGACGATCCCCACCGAGACGCGGGGCGCCCCCGCTTCTCGCCGCTCTCGGGGCTTCAGCCCTCCGACGTGACGATCTACTGGTTTGATGACAACGGGATCGCCTCGCCCTCGGAGGAGCTGCGCGAGAACCTGGAGCGCACTGTGCTGCGCCTCGAAGGCCTGGGCTTTCGCTCGCAGCGCTATCGGCCGAAGCGCATGCCTCGCGCGGCCGAGATCTGGGGCGCGGTGATCTCGACCAGCGAAGAGGAGAGCGTGCGTGAAATCCTGGGAAATGGGGCGCCGATCGAGCTGTGGCGGGAGTGGCTGCGGCTGCCGCTCGGACGTTCGAATCACTTCCTCATCTCGCTGCTCATGGCCAGCCTGGAGCGGGTCGCGAAGCTGACCCCGGGCCGAACCGCGAAGCTGATCGCGATGGCAGCGGAGATGTACGCCGAGCTCGAGGCTCGGCTGGGGCCGCGGGGCGTGCTCCTGTGCCCGCCCTATCCCCGCGCGGCGCCCCGGCACGACGGGCCGCTCTTGTCGCCCTTCTCCTTCAGCTACTGTGGGATCTGGAACGCGCTCGAGATGCCGGCCACCGCGGTGCCGACCGGCTTCACCGAAGAGGGACTGCCGCTCGGGGTCCAGATCGTAGGGCTGCGGTTTCAGGACGACCTGACCTTGTGGGTGGGTTCACAGCTGGAGCAGGCGCAGGATCCGTGGCGGCCCGGGCCGCGACGTCCGTACCGCGGCCGCGAAGTGAGAGTTCCGGATTCCCAGGACTGGAAGCCTTAGCGGCGATTTGGATGCCTTGGTTCCTCTGACCGCGGTTGCTCTGGACGGGCCGTCTCAGGGGCGGCTCCTCGGCGTCGACGTCGGCTTTGCCCAGGCCGTGGAGCCTCGGTCGCTCCTTCGGTGCGCCGAGCCGCCGGCGTGGCTTGAGGCCGCTGGCTGTGCTGGGCGCGCTGCGCTTCGGGAGGCCGCTGGTCGCCGCTACGGCCCTGCGCGGGGCGCTGGTCGCCGCTACGGCCCTGCGCTGGGCGCTGGTCGCCGCTACGGCCCTGCGCGGGCCGATGGTCGCCGCCGCGGCCCTGCGCGGGCCGCTGCCCACCACCGTGGCCCTGCGCGTGCCGCTGGTCGCCGCCGCGGCCCTGCGCGGGCCGCTGCCCAGCGCCGTGGCCCTGCGCGGGCCGATGGTCGCCGCTTCGGCCCTGCGCGGGGCGCTGGTCGCCGCTACGGCCCTGCGCGGGCCGCTGGTCGCCGTGGCCCTGCGCGGGCCGCTGCCCACCGGCGTGAGCCTGCGCGGGCCGCTGCCCACCGGCGTGAGCCTGCGCGGGCCGCTGCCCACCGGCGTGAGCCTGCGCGGGCCGCTGCCCACCCGCCGCCTGCGCCGGCCGCCCTCCGCCGCCCGAAGCCCCGCGGCCTCGTCCAGCCCCGCCCCGGGCCAGTCCGGCGCGCCGCTTCATCTCCTCGCGCTCGAGCTCCCCGATGTCTTCGAGCAGCGCCGCCGTGTCGACCTTGCGCTCGGGCGGCTTGTACACGCCGGTGAGCGGCGTGTCGGCGCGCAGCTCTCCGCGCTCATAGATCTGCCATAGCTCTTGCCCATAGGGCCGGCCCTTCATGGTTGGCTCGAAGCGGCTCAGGAAGTGCGTGAGATTATCCACGTCGCGGATGAGCAGCTCCCGCGCGTTCTGATTGCGGGCCGCGTCCACCGACTGGGGAAAGTCGATCACCACCGGCCCCCGCGCCCCGAGCAGGACGTTGAAGTCCGAGAGGTCGCCGTGTACCAGCCCGGCATCCAGCATGCGGACGACTTCGGCCAGGAGCTGATCGAAGATCGTCCGGGCCTCGGCGGCGCTGATCTCTGCCTCACCCAGGCGCGGCGCCGGGCCGCCCTCGCCGTCCTTGACCAGCTCCATGATCAGGACGCCATCGATAAAGTTGTAGGGCACGGGCACTTTCACGCCCGCCGCGCTCAGCTTGTAGATCGCCTCCACTTCAGCCGACTTCCAGGCCTCTTCGTCCTTGGAGCGTCCGTAGCGCGTGTGCTTGTTCATCGCCCGCGCGTCACGGGAGCTGCGCGTCTGGCGACCCTCGGTGTAGTCCGAGCGGTGCTTGAAGCTCCGGTTTTGAGCCTCTTTGTAGATCTTGGCGACGCGCTCTTCGCCCTCGGACACCACGAGGTAGATCTGCGCTTCTTTTCCGCTCCGGAGGGGCCGCAGGACCTCCGTGATGATGCCCTGAGCGACGAGGGTCGCGAGGCTTTCGGGGTAGTGCAAGAGCGTCCTCCAGCCGGCCACCCTGGACGTCGGGCCCCGCGGGGTCCAGCGCAAAGTGCGAGCCGCCCTCAGGGCCCATGGGCCGGGAGCTCGAGGCAGATCGTCGAGCGGCCTTCCCCTCGGGCCACGCCCACGTAGGCCCGGCCTCCGGAGCGCTGCGCGATGTCGCGGACCATGGCCAAGCCCAAGCCAAACCCCGGGCGGCCGTGATCCACCCGGTGGAAAGGCTCAAACACGAAGTCCGCCTCTGCTCTCGGGATCCCTGGGCCATCGTCCAGGAAGCACACCCGCGAGCCGGGCCCTTGGTACTCGACCTCGACGTCGATGTGTCCGTTATCCGGAGAGAACTTGATAGCGTTGTCGAGGAGGTTCTCGAGGAGGCGGCGCGCGGAGGCGCGAGGTAGCGTGGCGGAGGCTCCTTTGGGTGCCGACACCCTCAGGACCAGCCCGCGCGCCTCGGCCCTCGAGCGGTGGGCCTGCACCACCTCGCCGAGGAGCTGGCTCAGATCGAGGTGCTCCGCGCGCCCCTGCTCATTGCGGGCGGCGTGGAGGTCGAGGAGCTCCTTGGCCAGCTCGGTCAAACGGTCCACCTCACGGCGCGCCAGCTGGAGGGTGTCCACCAGCTCGGCGTTCGTGCGCTCTCTGCGGAGCGTGACGTCGATGGTCGCCGCCATCCCGGCCAGCGGCGTGCGCAGCTCGTGGGCAGCGTCGGCCACCAGTCGCTCCTCGGCCAGTCGGGTTCGGTACAGCTCGTAGGTGGCCGCCGCGATGCGATCACGGAGCTCGGCGATCTCGTCCTTCCCAGCGTCGGCCAAGGGCGGGACGTCGAGTCGACCCTTCTCTACGGCTCGCATGTGCTCAGCGAGGGCCAAAATACGGGCGCTCAGACGGCGGCTCTGCCAGGTCGCGATGCCTCCCGCGAGGAAGGCAAAGGCCAGGGCGACCAGGAGCCCCCGCTGACGCAGCGCCGACAGCACCTGACGGTGGTTCTCGAGCGGCTCGCCGATCCACAGCACGTAAGGCTTGCCGCGAGGGCTCTTAACCTGGACGAAGATCTCGCGCACCGGGCCGTCCGCCCGCTCTCGGGTCTGGAGGACGGCGCCCGAGTCTAGCGGGAGCCCGGTGAAGGAGATGTCCGTCGGCGCCGGATCGAGGGAGGCCACCTCCACCTTTCCGCTCGGCGAGAGGATCGCGCGGGCCGCCGCGAAGCGAGATAACGCCCGGAGCATCGGCTCCTCGGGGCGGTGTAGATGGGGCTCTTCCTTCTCGTCAAAGAGGCTCACCGCTTCTACGGCGGCTTGCGCCTGCAGGCCATGGTCGACGCTGGCCAGGAGCAGCGCGTCCACCAAGACCTCGCCGACGAGGAGCGCGCTGACGATCGCCGCGACCGGGAGCGCCACCGCGAACCAGTACAGGCGGGTGGCCAGCTTCACGGTTGCTCCGTCTCGCTGATCACCTCGGCGCGAAAGCCAGCTCCCCGCACCGCCGCGATGCGGAGGCGCTTGGCTCCGATGCCGGAGAGCTTCTTCCGGAGGTAGCCGACATAGACGTCGACGACGTTGGGCTCGCCGTCGAAGCTCGAGCCCCACACGCTGCTGAGCAGCTCGCTTCGCGTGACCAAGTCTCCCAAATGACGAAACAACATCTCGGCCACCGCAAACTCACGGGCGGTGAGCGGGGTGCTTTTCTCACCGACCGCCAGGCTCCGGCGCTCCACGTCGAAGATCACATCTCCTAGCGCGCGGGAGACCTCGGTCCCGCTCTTGCGACGGTGGAGCGCCTCCAGACGAGCGAGCAGCTCTGCGAAGGCGAAGGGCTTGGTCAGATAGTCGTCGGCCCCGCCGCGGAGCCCCATCACGCGCTCTCCTACGGTTGCCCGCGCGGTGAGCATCAACACGGGAGTGCGGAGGCCACGCTCCCGCCACGATCGGAGCACCGAGAGGCCGTCCAGATCCGGGAGCATCCAATCGAGGAGGATAACGTCGTAGTCGATCCCTTCGGTTTGGGTCAGCGCGTCGGAGCCTCTACCGCAGGTATCGACCTGGTGCCCCTCCTCGCCGAGCCCCCGTACGATCGCTCGGACGAGGACCGCGTCGTCTTCTACGAGGAGGATCCTCATCGTTTGGTCCTATCACCAAAGAGCCAACCATACAGCGCAGGGACGATCACCAGCGTCAGCAAGGTGGAGGTGAAGAGCCCCCCGACCACTACGGTCGCCAGGGGCCGCTGGACCTCTGATCCCACGCCGGTCGCCAAGGTCATGGGGAGAAAGCCCAGCGCCGCCACCGACGCGGTCATCAGGACAGGGCGCATCCGGCTCTGCGCTGCCCGTCGGGCGGCCTCGAAGGCCAGATGCCCTCCGCGCTCCTCGACCAGGATCTGGCTCATCAGCACCACGCCGTTGAGGACCGCGATACCCGAGAGCGCGATGAACCCCACCGCCGCCGAGATCGACACCGGGAGGTCGCGGAGCGAGAGCAAGGCGATCCCGCCAACCCCGGCGAAGGGGACGTTGGCGAAGATCAAGAGCGCCGGCCGGAGGCTCCCGAAGGTGAAGGCCAGCACGGCGAGGATCGACACCAAGACCACCGGGATGATGAGCCCCATTCGCTTCTTCGCGGCGTTGAAGGTCTCGAACTGACCTCCCCAGACCCAGCGCGTACCGCTGCTCTGGGCCCGCAGCGGCTCGAGCGCCCGGTCCGCAGCGACCGCCACCTCGCCGAGGCTCCTGCCTCGTACGTTGAGGCCGACCACCACCCGGCGCACCCCGTCTTCGTGGCTGATCAAGCTGGGGGTCATGGTCGCGTTGACGGTCGCGACCCGCGACAGCGGCACCAGGACGCCGCTCCGGGTCGGCACCATGACCTCGGGCAGGCCCTGGGCGGACACCGGCGACAGACCGCGCAGGCGGATCGGCACGCGCAGCCGCCCATCGTAGGTCTCCGCGACCACAAGACCTTGCTCCACCGCCTGCACGGTCGCCAGCACCTCTTGCGGCGAGAGCCCGAGCTGCTGCGCCGCGAGCGGGTTTGGACGCACCTCCAGCAGCGGAACGGCGGGGGGGACGTTGATCCGAACATCCGCCACTCCCTCCACCTTCTCGATCAAGGCCGCGGCCCGCTCGGCGATCCGGCGCAGCTCACCCAGGTCGGACCCGAAGATGCTGACCGAGACGTCGGTGGTGTCGCCGCCGATCAGCTCGTTCATGCGCATCTGAATCGGCTGGGTGAACGCCACCTCGGCGCCAGGGGAGCTCTGGTCGATCACCTCCGCCATCTCGGCGATCAGCGCCTCCCGGCTGAGCCCCGGCCTCCACTGAGCCTTGGGGGCGAGGCCGACGAAGACATCCGCCTGCTCGATGCCCATGACGTCGGTCGCGACCGCTGGGCTGCCGATGCGGGAGACGACCTGCTCGATCTCGGGGATCTGAGCCTCGAGCGCGGCCTCCATCGCGGTAGCCTCCTGCACCGCCGCGGTCAGGGAGATATCGGGCTTGCGGGTGGTCTGCACCACCAGATCTCCCTCGTCGAGCTGGGGAACAAAGGCGGTCTCGGCGCTGAGGAGCAGCGAGAGGCCGACCAGGAGGAGCCCCAGCGAGAGGCCCAGCACCAGGCGAGGCCGAGCCATCGCCCACCGCAGGATGGGGAAGTAGACCCTCCGCCCGATCCGCACGAGGAACGGCTCTACCTTCGGCAGATCGCGCTCGCTCAGGAAGATCCGGGCCGCCGCGGGCACGAAGGTGAGCGACAGGATGAGCGCGGTGCCCAGCGCGAGGATGACCGTCGTGGCCATGGGGCGGAACATCTTCCCGTCGACCCCGCTGAGCGCCAGCACGGGCACGTACACCAGCATGATGATCGCCACCGAGAAGAAGACCGGCCGCGCGACCTGCACCAGCGCGTCCTCCGGGGAGTCTCGGCGGCCATGGAGCGTGTGAAAGTAGGCCTCCACCATCACGACCGCTCCGTCGACCAAGAGACCAAAGTCGATGGCCCCGAGGCTCATCAGGTTTCCTGGAACGCCGAGCAGCACCATCCCTGACGTCGCGCCCAGCATCGAGAGGGGGATGACGAAGGCGGTGATCAAGCCGGCGCGGACGCTGCCCAGCAGCAGAAAGAGGATCACGCCGACCAAGGCCCCGCCCTCCACCAGGCTCGTGAAGACCGTGCGCAAGGTGCGGTACACCAGCGCGCTGCGGTCGTAGATCAAGCGGACCTTCACATCGGCCGGGAGGATCCGCTCCACTTCGACCATGCGCTCCTTCACGCCGCTCAGCACTGACAGCGCGTTGGCCCCGCGCAACATCTGCACCATCACATAGACGGTCTCTCCGCCTCCGCGCGCGGTCGCCGCTCCTAGGCGAGGGAGTTGGCCATCTTCGATGCTGCCCAGCTCACCGAGCCGCACCGCACGGTCCTTGGTCTCCACCACGATCGCCCCCAGCTCGGCCGCGCTCTGGGGCCTAAAGACACCGCGCAAGATGGTCTGCCCCCTCCCGCTGCTCACGCTAGCCCCCGGCACGCTCCCCACGCTGGTCGCCACCGCCTCGCCGACGCGGCTCAGGGTGAGCTGCTGCGCGCCGAGCCGCGCGGGATCGAGGCGGAGATCGAAGCTGCGCCGCGCTCCACCCCAGCTGTTGACCTCCACCACGCCCGGCGTGCTCCGCAGCAGCGGCGCCACATCGAGCTGGGCGATCTCCAGGATCTCGGAGGTGCTGCGATCGGGAGAGCTGAGCGTGAAGTGGAAGACCTCGCCGAGGCCTCCGGTATAGGGCCCGAGCGCCGGCGCGTCGACCCCGCTGGGGAGCTCGCCGCTGACGGTGGCCAGGCGCTCCGCGACGAGCTGCCTCGCGCGATACGGGTCGACGGCGTCCTCGAAGAGCACCGTGACCGCCGAGAGGCCGTACCTCGAGACGCTGCGCTCGCGCTCGACGCCGGGGAGACCCGAGACCGCCGCCTCGATCGGCTTGGTGACGCGCAGCTCGACCTCCTCGGGCGTGAAGCCGGCGGCGGTGGTGAGGATGAGGACTTGGTTGCCGGTCACGTCTGGAAGCGCGTCGAGATCCAGTCGGGCCCCCAAGACGACCGCCCCGAGACCGAGGACCAGGGCGGCGATGATCACCGAGACCCGGTGCGCGATGGAGAAGCGGACGATCGCTTCGATCACAGGCTCACCTTGGGCTGGGCGGCCTCGGCGCGCTCGAAGTCCGAGGCGATCTCGGTGCCCTCGCGGAGGCCCCGCACGATCGCGCTGGACGGTGAGCTGAGCAGCACCTCCACCTCGAGCGGACGGAGCTCGCCGGTTGTAGTCTTGCTCAGCACTCGAGCGCTGGAGCCTCGGGTCTGGATCGCGCGGCTGGGCACCGAGGTGATCGCGGGACCGCTGAGCCGCAGCACGAGCCGTCCGCTGAGGTCGCCGGGGAGGACGCTCGGCTCCGCTAGCTCGAGCCACACCCGTTCTCCGCCGTTGTCTGGGACCGATCCGACCGGCGTAGAGCGCAGCATGAAGTGGCGCCCTTGGCTGTCGACGAACTCCGCGCGGGCTTCGGCCGGGATCGGCCGGGGCACGGTGGCCTCGATGCGTACGTTCCCGAGGCCCCGGATCTCGGCGATCGTGGTGCTGGCTTCGATGACGCCGCCCACCACCCCTCGAACCTCAGCGATCACGCCACGCACCGGGGACCGCAGCGTGAGACTCCCCTCTACCGCGATGCGCTGGGCTTCGCTCTCGCTGAGGCCGTAGGCCGACAGCGCCGCCTTGGCGGTGAGCTGCTGGGCCTCCAGACCGCTGACCTCTCGTTCGAGCTCAAAGAGCTGCTCCTTGCGCGTGAGCCCTTCGCGCTGGAGGGCCCGCAGCTCCGCCAAGCGCTGGCTCAGTCCACCGAGCCGGGCGCGCGTGGCGAGCAGCTCGGCTGCCGCGCGTACGACCTCGGGGATGACCACCACCGCTATCGGGTCTTTGGCTTCGATCTGGTCGCCGGCCCGCACCAAGATCTTCCGCACCAGGGCCCGCTCCAGCACGGCCACCTTGCCGTCCACGCCGGAGGCCACCACCGCTTGGGCGGGGACCTCGAGCAGCGCGATGTCGTCCGCCGGCCGAGCTTTCACGAAGCGGACCGCGCTGCTCATCGGCCGCTCGGCGCCGCTGTCGCTCGGCGGGGACGAGGGGGCGCTGCAGGCCCAGAACAGCGCAAGCGTAGGGAGCAGTAGCTCTGCACAGCGATTCATGGAGTGTTCCTGACGGGGCGCGCTCCGAGGAGCAGCGCGAGCTGGGCCTGCGCGTAGAAGCGGTAGGCCTGTTGTTCGATCAGGGCGCGGCGGGCGGTGCTGCTGCGGCGCCTGGCCCACAGCAGCTCGAGCAGGGTCGCCGTCCCCGCTTGCTCCGCTCGGGACGTGCTCTGCTCCGCGGCCTCGGCGGCCGCTAGGAGCGAGCTCCGCAGCACCAGCTCCTTCTCCCTGGCGTGCTCGACCTCGTGGGTGGCCAGGAGCAGGCGGTGCGTGCTCTGCCGACGGACCTCCGCGACCTGCGCCCGGGCCAGCTCCGCCTCGTAGCTTGCTCGGCCGCGACCGCGCTCGTCCCCTTCGAAGATCGGGAGGCGGAGGCCCAGGGTGAGGAGCCCGATCTGAGCTCCGGTTGCTTCGCGCGCCCAGCTGAGACCGGTGAGGAGCTGCGGGGCTTGGCTGGCGGCCAGCTCCTCTTGGTGCGCCTCGGAGGACTGCGCTGCGGCGGACGCCTCCCTGAGCTCGGGCGCCTGGTCGATGGCCGCGCTGAGCTCCGCGGTGGTGGCGCTGCTCGTCCCAAAATCGGGCTCGCCGGAGGTGCGAAGCTCGGGGCCCAGCTCGCCCGCGGTGATCTCCGCCAGGGCGAGCATGGCCTCGAAGCGGCGGCCCTCGACGTCGACGCGCAGCGCCTCGGCCTCGCCTCGAAAGGCCTTGGCCTCGGCCGCCTCTGCCTCGGTCCGCTCCCCCGCCTGCGCGAGGCGCGCGGTGCGGCTCGCGAGCGCCTCGGCCAGCGCGACGTCGGCGTTGGCCTCGGCGAGCAAGCGCTCGAGGCCCCACAGCTCGGTCCAAGCCTGCGCGGCGGCTAGCACTCTCGAGAGCGCTAGGCTCTCGAGGCTGGCCGCGGCGGTGTGGCGCTCTGCTTGAGCTGCGGCCCGTCGCGCTGTCCCTAGCCCGCCGAGGCTCCAGCCTTGCTCCAGGCTCAGCTGGATCTCTGGGCCGGGATCGGGGCCGGAGCGGGCGCCCGGCGACACCCGCAGCTCCGGATTGGCGGGCAGGCCGCCGATGCCTCGGTCGAGCTCCTGCCGACGTACGATGGCTTCCCGTTGGGCTTCAAGGCGCGGTCCGGTCGCGGCGCGCGCGATCGCTTCGGCCAGACCGATCTCGGTCGCGGCGGCGGGCGCGGCGGTCAGGAGGAGGGCGATCCACACGGGCGCACCTTAGCGACCCAGGTCGGGCCCGGTTTGAGGCGGGTCTGAGAAGATTCTCAGAGTTCTCGGGGCACCTCATAGAGCCAGGGACTGCGCCTCAGGATCCCGATCTGTCCCGCGGTCAGGCTGAGCGAATCGGACAGCGGAAAGCTCGGAAACATGAGGTTCCGATAGTCGGGACAGGCGCTGATCTCGGTGCCTCGGGGACATTCGGGGGTGTCCATGATCGGGTCGGTGATGCCCTCGGCGAGCTCGCTGGTGTGGCGCAGGCCGAGGAAGTGCCCCAGCTCGTGCGCCAGGAGGATCCCCGTGTCCCCCCAATCGCCCAGGTGCTGGATCACGATCCCGCTGGCACGGGTATGTGCCAGGCCAGGTGGCCCCGGGATCCCACCGGCGTGGCCGCGGGTGTAGTCGAGCGCCTCGACGATGAAGACGTTGACGCTCGCTCCGCGCGGGCCGAGCTCGGAGGACTCGAGGCAGATCGCGCGCGTCTCGTCGCCGTCCTCGACGCGGTTGTGCGTCGCCGCGAGCGCCCTGGTCTCGACCGTACCGAGCTCGGCGCCGAGCGGACCGAGCAGGAGGCGCTTCACCGAGCCGAGGAGCTGGCTAAGCTGGGGGCCGGTGGTCGGGGTGGTCGAGCGCAGGCCGGTCGCAGGCGCAAAATGCAGGATCAGATCTAGCTTGCCCCGGGCCTCCGCTTCCGGCTCGAAGATCACCAATACGTGCTCGATGCGGCCTGGCACGGGCTGGCTGAGGTCAAAGGGGGTCGGATCATAGGTGCCAACGGTGAGCCGCCAGCGTCCGGCGGAGGGGCGGACCTCGGGGCGATCGGTGCTCGGGATGAGCACGGAGGCGGTCCCTGGATAGTTGGAGCCTGGGTTCAGATCGGGGGTGGCTGGGTCCGTGTCGAGGAGCGTGACCCCGCCGGGGTTGATCAAGCTGCGGGCCGCGACCCGCAGACCCTCCGCGTCGTCGAGCACGATGGTGATCGAGCCGCTGTCCCCTGGCGCCTCGAAGCTGAGCTCGGGCGAGCCGTCGATGGTGGTCTCGACGGGCCCTAGATCGAGGCTGTAGTCGGCCAAGCGCAGCGCGCAGGTCGCCGCGGTGAACGTCCGTCCCGCGCGCTCGAGGGTGGTGTCCAGGCAGCGGTACCCCGGACCGCAGTGGTCGCTGCACAGCGCGAGGCAGCGCCCCTCCTCGCAGAGGCCAGAGTGGCAGTCCCCGTCGCTCCGGCACGCCGCTCCGGCCTTCGCCGTCGTCGCTGAGGCGGTTTGGCAGACGCGCTCGACGTCGCTGGTCGCTGGCGCTGTGCTCAGGTGGAGCCGGCAGGCCTCGGTATCAGCACAGCCGAGATCGTCCGCGCAGCGCCGGCCGCAACGGGCACCCGAGCCCTCGGCGATGCACTCGCCCGAGACGCAGGCCGCGTCGAGGGTGCAGGCGGAGCCGTCGGCGAGGAGCGCAGGAATCGGGGGCGCGGCCGGCACACAGGCCAAGCTGATGATGACTAGGCTGGCGAAGGCGGGGCGCAACGCGGCGATAGTGCCACGGGGCCGAGGGGGATCGTAGCCTCGGCCTCTTCCGTCCGGCGGGGGCAAAAAAAAACCCCGCGCCAGCCGGAGCTGGAGCGGGGTCTCTCGCTGGGTCAGCCTAAGCCGCCCGGCGAAGCGCGTGAGCGCTGGGGTCGGACTTCTTAGAAGTCGTCCATCCCGCCCATGCCGCCCATGCCACCCATCCCGCCGCCGCCACCACCGCCGTGCTTGTGGCCGTCATCCTTCTTGGGGCGCTCAGCGATGATCGCCTCCGTGGTCAGGAGCAAGCCCGCGACGGAGGTCGCGTTCTCGAGCGCGGTGCGAACGACCTTCGTCGGGTCGATCACGCCGGCCTTCTCGAGGTCTTCGTACTTCTCGGTCGCGGCGTTGAAGCCGAAGGCGCCCGAGCCGTTCGCAACCTTGTCGAGGACCACCGAGCCCTCGAAGCCAGCGTTCTGCGCGATCTGGCGGAGGGGCTCTTCGATGGCCCGACGCAAGAGGCGGATGCCGAACATCTGGTCCTCGGAGAGCTTCACGCCGTCCAGGGCCGAACGAGCGCGGAGCAGCGCCACGCCGCCGCCGGGGACGATGCCCTCTTCGCGGGCCGCGCGGGTCGCGTGCATCGCGTCTTCCACGCGAGCCTTCTTCTCCTTCATCTCGACCTCGGTCGCAGCGCCGACGTTGATCACCGCAACGCCGCCCACGAGCTTGGCGAGACGCTCCTGGAGCTTCTCCTTGTCGTAGTCGGAGGTCGTGTTCTCGACCTGCTGCTTGATCTGCTTCACGCGGGCTTCGATGTCGGTCGACTTACCAGCGCCGTCGACGATCGTCGTGTTGTCCTTGTCGATCGTGACGCGCTTGGCGCGGCCGAGATCCTTCAGGCTGACGTTGTCGAGCTTGATGCCGAGGTCCTCGGACACCACCTGGCCGCCCGTGAGGATCGCGATGTCCTCGAGCATGGCCTTGCGGCGGTCGCCGAAGCCGGGGGCCTTGACGGCCGCGACGTTCAGCGTGCCACGCAGCTTGTTCACCACGAGCGTGGCCAGCGCCTCGCCCTCGATGTCCTCAGCGATGATGATGAGGGGCTTGCCGCTCTTGGCGATCTGCTCCAGGAGGGGCAGGAGGTCCTTCATCGACGCGATCTTCTTCTCGTGGAGGAG
>Ga0154020_10005371_pt1 | contig 15140 bp, 17 predicted proteins | sample Klosneuvirus_201_FD_109709 | JGI IMG/M metagenome (GOLD analysis project Ga0154020, IMG submission 109709) | Active sludge microbial communities from wastewater, Klosterneuburg, Austria - Klosneuvirus_20160825_MG | ecosystem: Engineered > WWTP > Aerobic digester > Activated sludge | place...
GAGTAAGAAGATTTTTTAGGTTAGCCAAGAAACAGACAAGAGAAACTGATAATAAAGTTGAATTAATTAGAGAATATGGTCCTGGGCTTTTTCTGTATAAGTCTTACATAGGTGAATACAGAGACTACATTCCAGCAAAGTATGCATATCTTATTGATACAAAGCTAGACACAGCAGAAAGAGTAAAGGCAATTGATTTTCTAAATGATGCAGTTACTTATGACAAAGTAGATGATTATATAGGTGTTGATGTTGCAGATAATTTTAACGAATCTTTTTGGAAAGCTCCAGAGCTTCTCTATCATGGAACAAGTGACAAAAACGCAAAAAGTATTATGAAGATTGGCTTGAAGCCAAGTTTTGAAACAAGAGGATTGAACAATTCTCACATAGGTAATGCAATATTTACATCATCAAATAGTGAATTTGTTCAAGACTATGGTGATGTTGTTATTGAGATAAATACAATAAAGATGAAAGAGGATGGATTTATGCCGGAAGTTAACTTAGAACCAGAAGTTCTTGAATATGAACACGCAAATATACTTTATGGTTTTTTCGATATTGAATATTCGGGTGATATTTCAGACTCGGGAATCTCACCTGAAACAATTATCATATATGAAGCAATACCACCCAAGTATCTAAAAATTGTTAGTGATTAGGATAAGTGTGGTGGTTGATATTTCCAAACTTTTCTTCCTTCAATATCAGAATTACCCTTAATCATACCCATTGATTTAGGTAGGTCTTCATAAACATGAATAGGTGAATCCTCTTTGTCTTTGCTTGTCAACATCTCAACACTCATTCCTTCTTTTGCAGCTAAAAGAAAGATCATTGCAATTGAGTCTTCGTAGACTCTTTCTGTATATCTTTGCATGGAGTCACACATTCTTATTATCTCATCAAAATAATGATCATTCAGCCCCATTCTTCTACCTTCTTTTCTGTATATTGGTGATTGGGCCATGTTCTTTGCCGCTAAAAGGTCTGACTGCACTTCTGTAATTGTTATTATATTGTTTTCTTTTGTATATCTGATCCAGCCAATTGCATATTTTTTTGGGTTTTTGCTTACAGGGTGTCCGCTTACATTAGAATTGTCATGCATTTGTTCAGAAAAATCTCTCTCTTCTCTATTAAATCCCGATTTGCCAACAGACATTATTATCATATCTTCTTCTATGTCGTCTTTTTCTGTTTCCTTCTCAATCAAGCTCCTTATTTTATCCCTATTTTCTTCGGAAAACTTATTAATGTAATTCTCAGCTTCGTCTATATCAATATTTAAACCAGTATACTTATCTTTCTGAATATCCCAATCAATTCCACCCAAATCATTCACTATATTATCAATCATCTTCTGTGTAAAATCAGCACCATTAGTGTATCCTTTTATCTTTTCAAATTCTCTTGGGAACTTCCTCTTAAATTCCTTTGCACTTATTGTGCCTGTACTAAACAAAGCAATAACAACTGATTCATGTTCTCCGTGAACTTGCATATTCTTAGTTTATCATACTAAATTATTAAAGCAAGCGTGTGCTATGCTGACACATGGGTAAGCAAAGTAAAAAGAACAAAAAGCTCAAAGAAAAACTTGATAAAGAACTTCTCATGAAAGAGAAGATCGAGAATCATATAAAAGAAAATCCAGATGCTCACAAAGGAATCAAAGACGATGGCAAATTGAGGTGTCCTCTTCTTTCTGAAAATATTGTAATTAAAGATGGAATGGGAAGTGATAGCTATATGAACAGAATTGAAGATATTCAAAACTCACTCATAATTGCAAGTCGATCTAATAATATCAATGATCTTAAAAAACTCACATCTCATGAGAATGAGACAGTTAGAAACTCTGCAAAAAATAGACTCGAAAAGATTAAAGACAAAGCTTAAATTTTAGACTCGTCAAATAAATCTCTATGCTATTGTTTAACGATGTCTGTTTCATCTAAATTCAGTGACAAATCCGTACTCTTTATGGAAGAAAATGGATTTCTGTTAGAGGAATATGGCAGCTACTTTACAAAACTCATAGAAATAAGCAACATCATTCACGAAATAACCATTGAAGCATTTGATGAATTTATCTTGATGACAGACATTGTGCCTTGTCAATCAAGTGTCGGTATTCATATAAAAGTTAAAGAAATAAAAAAGTACTTAAAATCGACCTTTACAAATAATGATATGATTCACGCTTTGCTTATTCTCGCAGTTAGAGACATGAATGAAATATTAAAAGCATCAAATCTTCAAAGAGCTAAAGATAGTTATCATGCAATCTCAATAAAATACAAATCATTCAAGGAAGATGATTTTGTAATTCTTGATTTCTAAGAATAGAAGCAATACAAAAGAAAGTGCTATATATAAAACATGGGATGTAATAGAAGTAAAGTAATAAGTGAAATTACTCTATTCATGGAAGAAAACGGTTTTGTATACAAGCCAAGACCGGATTTTTTCGTAAAAAATATTTGGCATGATAACAACAAATACCAATTGCATATTGGATTTTATCATCGCTCAGAGCTACACTTCTCTTTATCAGCGAATATTTATAGTGGAAAACTATTAGTTATCTCTGAACATAAAACATCACATTGTCTAGAAATTGATGATTACGAATTGTATTACTTGCTTTTTAAGTATATGGTAAGAGATGCTGATAAGTTGATGACAAGTGCTATAAAAATTAAAGATAGAGCTTATATCTACTATTACTCACATAAAGAAGGTGAGTTTGCGTTTTCTCAGAGTGAGTGACTTGACTGTTGAGCGAGGTGTGCTATAGATGATGGGAAGGAGGTGAGAGAGAGAAGGGAGAGAGGGAAGAAGCTTCGAAAAAGGGCTTAAAACATGCGGGATTGCTGGAATGGTCTACAGGAACGACTTAAAATCGTTTGAGCGCAAGCTCACCTTCGAGTTCGAGTCTCGAATCCCGCACAAAACAGCTTAAAACCAAGACTTTTACGAGTCTTGGTTTTTTGCTTTTTGAAAATAGTAAATCGACCTTACCAATATAGTCAATCAACATTACAATTCATTCTCTTGTCATTGATAGTTTAAGTGCCATATTCCAAGTATGGAACAAGGCAAAGGTGGGGTATATAAGATAGTAAACAAGCTCAATAATAAAATTTACATAGGTTCTTCAGAAGATATCTCAAGAAGATGGTCGCGTCATAAATCATTACTTCTTCGCAATAAACATACAAACAGGCACATGCAAAATGACTTTAACAAACTCAAGTCATCATTGAGTGAATCAGAAAACCCAATTGATACAATACTAGAATTTTCTTTTCTTGAATTTGAAGATGATAAGAAGAAACGAGATGATATAGAACAGAAATACTTAGATCAATACTTTGACAACTATAAAAATTGCTACAATCATATGAGCAAAGTTATTTATACATATGGAAGTAAGGATTATTTCAAGAGCGAGGAGTTTAAGAAAAGAATCTCAGAGTGGTCTAAGGCATTCTATAGTAATCCAGAAAATAGGAGAAGAATGTCAGAAAAAATGAAAATAGTTCAAAATGAGCCGGAGTTTAAAAGGAAACAGTGTATAAGAAATAAAGAAATAGCCAATAGACCAGATGTTAAGTTAAAAATTATAGAAAAGAGAATGAATAGGCAGATTTTTACAGAAAATAGCAAGAAAAAAATGATTGAATCAATGAAAAATAATGGACAAATTAAACCATTTTATCTAAAAGACTCTTTTGGCATAATTTATTATGTTGAGTTTATTTCTAAATGGGCAAAAGAAAACAAAATTCGCGTAGTCGATCTGATTAAGTTACGAGATGGAAAAATTCCAGAATACAAAGGCTATAGACTTTACAAGTCAGTAGATCAGACAAAGCTAGAATTATGTGATAATCAAACACCTACCACTTCATAGCCACAAATTACAAACACAGATCATCAATACTCAACAACCTTCTTTCCAAGAAAATTCACAATATTTCCAAACTTTATTTCATGAATTCTTTTACCAACATTTAGACTTAGTTTCATAACTGCATTTTTGTTTTCTTTTCTTTTGACAGTATGCGTTGTGTTTTTCTTGTTTTCTCTTATTAGCATGTGTATGTTTTTTGAAATTAGAGAGTGTGACGGTTTAATTCCATTTATCATTTCTTCAAATGAATCGCATATAAACATTATGTCATCTGAGTTAAATTCAAATGGATTTTCTATTGAAACCATTATACTACTGAAGCAATTTTCGTCTTTGTAAATAATTCCGGTACAATTTCTGTGTTTGTAGTTATACTTTGCGATGCAAAACTCTCCATTTTTAGTTTTCTTCTCAAGAAGAATTCCAGCCATGAATCCTGTATCTTCCAACAATTCCATGCCTTTCCCCAATGGAAAATTATCATTTAATTCAACAAATCCAGCTTCTTCACAAATTCTTATCATATGAGTCCTCTTTTGATTATACAATTTCATTGATTTTTCCATTAACATACATAGCATCTTATTTAATCGAAAAACCACCTTTATTTATCCATCTTAAATCTTCAAATTTTTTGTCTTTGTATTTGTTGTTGAATAAGTCATCAATATATATCATTTCAGAATGTGTTCCAGTAAAAGCAACAGGTCTAACAAATTGAAAACATTCTTTGTCTTTTTCACATGAAATTCTGAATGGAGGCTGATTAATTGGACTAACAGGTAGTATTCTTATTCTATTCACTTCTTCTTGTGACTTACTAATTCTAATATAATCGTTTGTCCATAATTTATTAATTTTGACTAACACTGTTGTTTTTGGTTCTTTTTCTTCATAGAATGTTTTTAACAGAATTGAAATTGCTGTAATTACCCTTATGATTTGATCCATGTTAAAAATAACATCTCTATTTACATCAATGACTGAATGGTAACAAATATTGTCCTCAACCAATAATCTTGATCTTACAAATGTAGTGCAATGTTGGTTTGCAACATCAACTATTATTTCATAATTGTTTTGAATAATTTTCTTTTGAAATAAACTATTTTCTCTATTCTCTACAAAACCATTTTCTTCCAAATAAAGAACAATTTCATCTTTTTTCATTTTAGTTTACCGCACCTTCCATTCTATATCATCTATACTTTTATCTTTGTATTTCCCATCAAACAAGTCGTCAATGTATATTGACTCTGATACTGAAACAATGCAGCTTGATTCTAAATACTTTCTTCTAGTTAATTTAAAAAAGCCTTCTGTGTAAAAAATACGTATTGGGGGCATCATATAAGAATTGTATGAGTGTCTTACAACCCTGTCAGTTCCATATCCTGAATACTTTATTGGATAGAATTCATGATACGATTGTCCCTTGTGTGTATTGATTAAAATCGCTGTATTTTCTTCTGTCTTGTAAAACGTCTTCATAAGAATTGGCAATGCAGTAAATACATTCATAATTTTATCCATTTCTGATAATTTGCTTAAATTATCTTTTAACTCTGAAGAATAACATATGTTTTTTTCCAAGCATGTAATTGAAGACACTAGTTTGAAAAAACCATCTGATATTTTTGCCATGAACAGTATATTTTCTCCACTCTGAATTACAGTTTTTACAAAAGGAAAACCAAGTGACTTTTCCATAACAAATCCATTCTCTTCTAAAAACAGAATAATTTCATCTTCAGTCATTCTTTAGTATAGCAGATAGTATTTATTTAGAACACTTCTTCAAGTCTTTTGTTATTGTATTTTCCATCAAGCAAGTCATCTATAAGTATTATTTGAGAATAAACACTATTCTTAATAAGTTGAAAATACTCTCTTTTGTTTCTCGCAAATGACTTTATCATTGGAAGACTATAAGTTGGTAAATAAAGATGTCCATATTCATCAACGGAATAAAATTGCTTTATCATATTTATGTCAAATAACTTTTTGGATTCAATTGAAATTGAAGCATTATATGTCTCTATTTTATAGAACATCTTCATGAGAATTACCGATGCAATACCCATCTTTATTACTCTTTCAATGTTCTTAATAGAACTCATTTTGAGAACAAATTCAAAAGTATATAGACGGCCTTCGTTTTTCAACACAAAAGAAACTCTTATTTTATCAATAGAGTTTTCTAAGTATACTAGAATAAGTATATTTTCATTATTTTGAATTGTGTGTTTTTCAAATGTTTGTGTTTTTTTGTATTGACAAAACCCATTCTCTTCTAAAGAAAGCACAATCTCGTCATTTGTCATTGATTAGTATAGCATAAATGATGTTATGCAATAAGTATGCCAAGAAAAAGCATCCTGTGTCGATTTTCCGTTGGACTTCCCTTCGTTTGGCGCTATAGTCTCTTTGTAAGGACCACGGGTGAGGCTGTGAGAGTCCTTTAGGTCTTTGACAATCCGTGACACTCACAGGTCTTCAGTTTTGAAGATAGTTGAGTTTCCTTGAAACCTTTTACTGAGGAATCTTGGTTAGGACTACACTGATAATGTAAACATCCTGACCGTTCTTTTGTCCTCAGTTTGTTTGTGGTGAGGAATCCAGACTAGGAGTACACTGGCTAAATGATCTCCTTGTCAAAACTTGTCCTCATTTTTCCGACTTAGCTCAGTTGGTAGAGCAGATGGCTGTTAACCATCGGGTCGTTGGTTCGATCCCAACAGTCGGAGCCGTGCAAGAAATCTTGAGAAGGATTACACTACATTTGGCGTAAAAAGAGTCCTCCTCGGTTCTTGTTCTTGCACACAATTGGTCTTGCTGGTTCGTGGGTTTCCCGAGGTGCGGACACACCTCTCTTGGCTTAATTACAGAAGAGGCTCGATACGAAAGTATCGGGCCTTTTTCTTTTGGGGAATTTGTGTTATGCTTTAACCATGAAAAAATACGGTGATTATTTCTACTATGAAGATTTCGACGTTTTTATTCAATTAAATTCAGCCTCAGTAGATGAAAAAATATTCATCAAAAGCATAAGCACACTATTTGAAGTTGAATATGATTGGCAGCCAAAAATACAAATAAGAGATGATAAAAGAATAGTTAGACAACTAGGTTGTGGCGGAAATGGATGTGCATATATGACAAATAATAACAAAGTAGTAAAATTCACTCAAGATACATACGAAAGCATCTTCGTAATTCATCTAAGAGAGGTTATAGATTACTGGCCAAGTATATTTGTTGACACACATAAAATTTATCTATCTAAAGATTTTTCTTTAATATGGAAAGACTATGCATTAAGTTTAAGCAAAGAAGTCATTAAACTGTTTGATGTAGAAGAGCTTTTTATTGACTTCTTAGAGAAGTTGTATCAGGGTGATAGTGACTGGAGAGAATATATAGAGTTGCTAACATCAATAAAATCAGAAAGAGATGTTTTTGATAAATTACTTTCATTCAGTAGTGAATTTTATGAGCTTCATGAGTTGGTAGGTCTAAGGGGAGATGACCTATGTATATCAAACATTGGTCTTTCAAAAGATGAAGATAGATTTGTAATATTTGACTATGGAATGTTCAACTTATCACCAGTGCCAAGGGTAAGAATACCATATAATCAAATTATTGACTTACATCTTCTCAAAAAGGAAGAATAAAACAGTTGTTTTCATCAAATTTATCTCTCTCATATCTAGAGTATGCATCAAGTGCAAATTTTCCCTCTTTCATTAGCTCTATCCACTTGTATTTGAAATTCACGGACTCAATATCAGGATAGTTCTTAAGAAGATTCTCAATAGAATTTTTAATTTCACTCATCTTTGCCAAATATTGATCGTATGCCTTATCTTTTCTTTTACAATCATACTGTTTTTCATAGTTTTCAAATATATCGTCAGTCATATGATAGTTCTCACTCAGGTCTTCATAAAAAACACTCAAATATGTTGTTTTTAGATATTCTATTCTCATATTAAACAACTTCTTCATCAGTTCTGGAAAATTAGCCTTTACAGCATCAATATCACACCCACAAAGCTTGTATGAAATATCAAACATCATTCTTGTTAATTCATAGTTTTCCATTTTCAGATTATTTATTTCATCTTTCAGAGAATCGAATTCGTCTTCTATCTTGTCAGCTATTTCCATATTTGTATGTAGCACAAATCGTGTTATGCTTTATTTATGAAGACGAAAAGCAAGTATAGCAATAACAGTTTTTTTTATAGCGAAAAAAACAATGTTTGGATTAGTGTCAGGGATTATATTGAAAACAAAGAAGAGATTATTGATGCACTATTTAGTGCTGGCAAGGAATTAGAGCCAAAGATAACAGTAAAGGATAATGTAAGAATTATTAGACCAATTGGCTGTGGAAGTTTTGGCTGTGCGTACCTCACAAATAACAATAAAATCGTAAAACTAACCACTGACGAAGAAGAAATAAACTTTGCATATACAGTTAAGTATAATTTCAAAGAATGGCCTGGTATTTTTGTAGAGCCTTATGCCCTATTCAGGGTGCCACAAGATAAAACTGGTAATTTTTGTAGTGTTTTGTGGAAAGATTACGCTCTTAAAATGAAGAAACTAGAAGGTGATCTTCTTTCAATAATTTTTAGCAACCCACCAATAACGGCTTATTCTGATCGTGATAGATTGGAAAATCCAGTCACAAAATTCGACAGAAAACTAATCAAGTTTGTAGAAGATTCTTTATATTTTAAGAACAAATACGACTTTAGCCTGAAAGACAGAAATATAAAAAACATTGGATTCTCTTTAGATAGAGAAAGGGTTGTTTTCTTTGATTATGGCATGATGAGATTCAAATATATGAACAATACACCAAAAGAAAGAACACTTATTCTTTTGTGATTTTATTCAGTAATTTTCTGTGCAATAATCCATTCTTCTTTTGCTGTGACTGCGTTGTTTCTAATTTCGGTTCCCAATGAACCACCCATAAATACAACCGTAACTTCTTCATTCTTGCTTTTCACCCAAGGAACTTCTGTATAAGCAGCAGTGATGGGAATATCATCCAAATCCATAAAACCATTTTTTTCTTTAGTTCTAGGAAAGAGTGACTTGATAATTCCATTAAACATAGGCCCTGTTCCAGACATACTCCTCTCATTCACAAATGAATCCCAAAATTTAGCATTCACAACACCACTACTAGCCTCAATCAATCCATCCAAAAGCGGCAACATCTTCTCATACCAATCAGCATCAATCAACTCTTTTGACATAATCTTAATCTTTTCCCAATCTTTTACAGTACCTTGCATATGAACCTCTGGAATTCCACAAGCTGTCAACATTCTAATATTTGCTGTTTTGCTCAGTACAGAAATCGCAATCATCTGTGAAGCAATTCGCTCGTTTATACCAGTAGTTGAGAAATCACAGACATAATCATTTATGTTACTTCCAATACTTTTTGCAGCTCCAAGAACATAAGAAGCCATGTCACGATATGGCAAACCAATAGGCAAAATAACAGTCAAATCAGACTTGTCTTTGCTTTCGACCAACATTGCATTATGCTGTGCAAGGATTTGTATCCAAAAACTGTCAGGCGAAATTGATAGATTTACATGCTGTGAAAATGAAAACATTGCTGCTGTAACAAAAGAAGAACGCATACTATAAAACATCTTCTTTTTACTAGAAGCATCAAGAATCTCATACTTACACTTCTCTCTAGAAATTTCACTAAGAATTGTCTTGATGGGAAAATCAAAACAACCACCAAAAGATTCTTGGCCAGCATATTTGTCAGTACGATTTTCAATATTCAGTCTTATGATCGTTGGATTTGCCATGCATATTCATAGCATCTAATTTCATGCTAAGATCAATACATGAAAGACTCAAAAGAAAACGAACTAAACAAAAGCCTAATTCAATATGTAAACTTCATAAGAAATGCATTTTCAAACATGGGTGGATTTCCAGATGAGCTTAATAATCTAACCATTTTTAATAGATCAGAACTAACAGAAGAAGAAAAACATATATTCAATACCGCATACAAGAAGGTCAAAAGTAAGACGTTTATGAAAAACTGTTTCCTAAATTCACTACAGCTAAGTATGGCAGATAAGACGGGAAGTATAAAACTTGTTGAGGGTTATGCTTTCAAATATATTCCAATGGAACATTCTTGGAATACAATTAATGGTAAGCTTATTGATATTACATTCAATATCTCAGACAATAAAACACCATATCTGGGTGAATTTCCAGAAGATACTGCATATTATGGTTATGTATTTGATGGACTTAATCTAAAAGATTGGTACAAGTTTGCAAACAAAGCTAATGATTTTTCTTTGTTGGGGATAAGTGGTAGAAAGTTTTTGGGGAAATACTAAAACATTGGTTCTAACAATACATCAATTACACTGTCCACTTCTTCCTTGACTCTTTGGTACTCAAACTCAATATCTGAATTAGGACTGGACTCACTTATTAGATTTAGGAATTGTTTTCTGGTTAATTTTACTATGTTATCGGTGAATCTATCGACTTTTTCTTGTGGACCATAAATATCTACTTCATAGCCATTTGGCATAGTCACAAACGAGTGAGAAATGTATTTGTTTCTTTGCTTGTTTCCAATAAAATCAATTTGTGCGTAAATGTCCCAACCGTATCTATCGTGTAAAGCCAACGTGAGCCATATACAGTATCCATAACTATACTTCTCCAGTATGTCTTCCAGTTCTTTTTTGTTCATAATTTCAATGCAAGTATGACACTAAAAATCAAAAAGCAAAGTCAGATGTTTCTGATTTAGAAACTGCTTTAGTTTTGTCAAATACAGAGTACCATGATAAACTAAAATAATGTCAAATCCATTTGAAGTATTTAAAGACAGTCTACTTTTTGCACAAATAGAAGATTTTCATGATGGTGTAATTTCTGCATATGAAGAAGCTGGAATTGAGCATGGAGCTTTGAAGATTGCCAAAGCTAATAAAGCTGCTTTTCCAAGTAGATATTCGTACATTAATTCAAAGGCATCAGTTAGGCAAGTTACTGAACAGTTTGTTGATTTTTTACATAGCGACAATATGATTGATGAAATTGATGCTCACTTATACAAGATTCTTTTTTTAGATGAAAACATAATAGGCGAGATTTCTCTTTTATTTAGAACAACAAAAATATATGATGTGGACTACAGCACTGGCGTTGAAGTTGGAAAAGGAATTGCTGATGCATATAATTTTGTAAAAGAAGGAATAGGTAAAGAAATACTAGACTCAATTATTCTGTTCCTTCTCAAGAGAATAAATAATAAAGAAAAGATTATAGTTCAGGTTTCTAAATTCGATACTCATTCTGTTCGTGGGTATTCAATTCAAACTATAACGAATCGTTTAAATATAAACATAGACATAGATGATGTTAATGACTTGGACTACATAAATATGGTGTTCACGGGTGTGATAGATAGAAAGATTGAGTTGAGTCCTGCATTGCTTCAGAATATGAGAGAAGGTAGGATTGAATAGCAATAGCGGCTATCTGTTCATTAACTTAGATTCATAAGTAAAGACTTCCTTGTCCAGTCAAACCAGAATCACGCATTAGTTTTTTTACTTTATCTGTTGCCGCTGGATTTCTGAAAAGAAGCCTCATTGCGTCTCTGTTTGTATAACCAAAAATATTAATCATCATTAATTGAGCTTTTTCTGTAATATTTGTATTGCTTGCCAAAAAGCTTTCGTAGCCAAATCCCTTCTTCTTATCAAGAATCATTATTTGAACCGACTCGCTCAAATTTTTGTTTTGTGCCAGAAATTCTATCAAATAGTCTATTTGAAATAACCTCTTCTGAACTGACTCAGATATTTTTTCATTTTTTGCTAAGTTTCTCTGAACCAGCATGTCTGCGTCTTTACTTAGTTGAATTTGGGCTTGCTCAGTAATATTTATATTCATAGCCAGCGATCCTCTAACAAAACAGCTTTCATTATTAGCGAGTATAAGTTGAGTTGCTTCAGTTATGTTAGTGTTTTTTGCAAGTGTAGACTTCACGGTTTCATTGTCAGTGTTGGCAAGTTTTAACTGAACTTTTTCAGATAAATTTGGGTTTCCTGCCAAAGTGATTACTGCTGATCGTTCAATGTTATTTGAAATATCTATCTGCGTTGACTCGTGTAGGTTAGGATTCGTAGCCAGTTCTTCTAATATATGCCTGGCCGCAGAAGAATGTGTGTTTGTGTCATTTGTTAGATCAATAATCTTTTGCTGTACCTTTTTAGTAATACTTGAGTTTTTTGCCAGTTCTTTAATAACAGGGATTATCTTCTTTTCCAGAAGAATCAATTGAACCTTTTCTGTTATTCCTTTATTTTTGGCAAGTGACTTTAATAAATAAATATCTGAACGGCGAGATATCTTTATTTGAACTGATTCAAAAAGAGTTGGATTTCTTGCTAGGGCAGCTTCGATTTGTTCATCATTAGGTCTTAAATATAGCGCATCTTGCACCGCTTCTGTTAAGTATTGGTTACTTGACAAGTTATACGTTACTTCCGAAGAATCATCTCTTGCTAAAATATATTGAATTTCCTCAATTACAGGATATTCAGCCATTTGACTTTTGAAGTCTTCTAGTTCTTGGTTATTTTTGAATTCGCTCACCTTATTTCTGTATCTATCTAATGACCTTGCTATTCTCTCCATTTCTTTCTTGGCTGGATGTTTACCCTTGATTGATTGTGATTTTTCATCCATCTTGATTAACATTTCTTTAGCTAGCTCATTTCCAACTATTTCACCAAATTTTTCTACATCTATTTCTTTATTTGATGCATTCACTGTTATTCCTCCAAAATTACCTTCAAATTCTGGAGCACCATCTCTAAATCCAATGCTTAATTTGTCGTTTGGATTACTTTTTGGATTGCCATCAATCTTAATTACATAGAACAATATAACGTCTTCGTAGAATTTGCCGACATAGCTCAAGAATAGGTTTTGAGATTTGGTTCTAGCGGTACACCATTCTGTTTGTTTTCCAAGTAAACAGCTTGCTTTTGTAGTATGAGGCATTGCTAATAACCAACCATCTTTCTCGAAGAATATATCTAATTCTTTTTCAGATATGGTTTCACTTTCTTCTCCAAGTGACTCAATGTCTGTATTTAGTTCAGATATAGTTGAGTATGTATTAATTGGACTCAGTATGTCCTGATTGTAAAGATGAAATCTTAACAGGGGAATGTAGTCTTCTTCTACAAGCTTTAATGTCAATTTGTTCTTATACATATGCTCCGTTAGCCACAAGATGTGTTTGCTTGATAATTCAAGCTTTCTGCACTCATCAATAACTTTTATTGTGTCTTTTATCAATGCATCTGTATATTGAGTATGATCCTTAAACCATATCGACTCTTTGTATTTATTGAATACTTTTATCAAATCTGCTGAGTGTTTGTAGCTAGGGTTTCTAACAAACTTCATACATAGAGTATAACATGAGAAATGGAAAATGGGAATTGGAGAGGTGGAAATAAGAAAGAATCACTGACATGCAAGATGCGTGCCAAGAAAAAGTGACGGTGCCCGTCGATTGTGTTTGACCGTGCCAACAGGTGTGCTAGAGTCAGTGTGTAGCAGGGAGGTGAGACGGAAGATAGACGAGACTTTCACGAAATGCCTTGTTTTACCTCTGCTTAGCTCAGTTGGATAGAGCGCGGGCCTTCTTTTGCAAAAAAGGGAACATCCAAGGGAGACTTTGGAAAGAAAACTCGGCTAAATGCTGGAACACCCTTAGAGCCTTTCGGTACGCACGTCGCGTGAAAATCTGAAAGGATTGGGCAATCAGCAGGAAAGCTAGTCTCTAACTCGCAAGAGTTAGCTAGTGTCCTCAGAGGCCATACGCCGAGCCCCTAACATAAGACAAGAAGTAAAAAGCTTGTTTTGATGAGGGTGAAGATATGGTCCAGACTACAAAACACTGAAAAGTGTTGCATGGGAAACCATGTGTGGAATTGAAGCCCGGGGTCGCATGTTCGAGTCATGCAGCAGAGGCAAAATAAAAGGCTCCGTAGTTTTTGCTACGGAGCTTTTTTGTTTTAAGTCTTATTTCATCGCTTGATGATATCGGTAATATATTGTATGGCATAAAATGCCAAGAATCCAATTAACCTGTTTAACATGTTCAAAAGCGTTCAGTGGAAAATCATCCGAAAACAGAAAGTTTTGTAATAGTTCGTGCGCAGCAATATTTAATAACAAAATTTCACCAAAAAGGAAAAAAAATCCCACAAGAATATGTGTAGACTGTAAAAATACATATTCTGTATTAGAAAGAAGATATTCAAAGAAATGTATTTCTTGTGTATCCCTTTCTTTATCGAAGAAAACTTTCTTCCTTAAAAAACCCCGCAAGAAAAAAATAAAAAAATGCAAGCTTTGTAACAAAGAATATGAAATTTGGAGATATTATTGCGATCTCTGCAAAGAGTGTTTTGATTTGAAGTTAAAAGTTAGTATAAAAGATATCACGATTGGGGAAGCCGAGGAGAAATATGGAAAAATTAAATCAAGAATCAAGGCTAGACGGTTATGCTCAAACAAGGAAATAAGAAAATTGAAGACGGAGTGCCAATTTTGTAAAAACAAAAACTGCTTAGAAATTGCTCATATCATACAGATTTCTGACGCAGATAAGGATATGAAAATATCAGAATTGAATGATCCATCTAATTTGTTGGTTCTATGCGCTACTCATCATTCAATGTTTGATGAACAAAAAATACTTCTTGAATCAATTCCAATGAGAGATGGGCAGCAATTTAGAACTAATCGAAATCATCTTGAAAAGAAAAATGTTGAAAACAATCTAAAATTAAATAATTCAGTTGAAACCTTTGATGAAACCAAACCCAGATGTGGAAAATGTAACAAAAACTTTATTCCATCAAAAAGTCAATCAAAAAAACTAGAGAAGAAAAAAGATATATTCTGCTCACTGTCTTGTGCAGCTTATTCTCCAAGAAAAAAACAGACTTTAGATTATTCTAAATGCAAAAACCGTACTATAGAATATTACACCTCACTCCCAAGTCTTAAAAATCTTCACAATTCGTCAAAATTTGCACACATTCGTTTATTTAATCGCACATGGAACAAACATCTCTTAACTCAACCCTGCAAATTCTGC
>Ga0154020_10005373_pt1 | contig 15133 bp, 16 predicted proteins | sample Klosneuvirus_201_FD_109709 | JGI IMG/M metagenome (GOLD analysis project Ga0154020, IMG submission 109709) | Active sludge microbial communities from wastewater, Klosterneuburg, Austria - Klosneuvirus_20160825_MG | ecosystem: Engineered > WWTP > Aerobic digester > Activated sludge | place...
TCCCATCAGCACCACGGCCAGCACGGCCGCCACCGTTGCAACCGGACGGCGAACGGCAAAGGCGGAAAGCGACACGGCCCGCGCTCCTACGGACGCGGGCGACGACGCGCCGTTGAATCTGCCGGTGCCGTTTCGCGCGGCGCCGACACACGCACCGGCGCATCGTGCGTGAGTGTCAGGTGCCCTTCTATGATGACCGGATCGCCGGCATTCACCGGAATCTGCCCCGTCACCGAATCCGGCAGCACTTCGGTATCCACGCCGTTCGTGCGTCCGGGCAGAATGTACGTCCACTGCGCGCGTCCACCCTTCACCACAAACACCAGCGGCCGTCCGTCGCGTTCGATCACCGCGCGTGCCGGCACCAGTCGACGGCCCGTGAGTCGCGTGGCTTCGAGTTGCACGTCGGCGTACATGCCGGGGCGCAGTGACCCGTCGCCAGTGACGCGGACAATCGCGCGGCCCGCGCGCGTGGTGGAATCGACCAGTGGCAACACGGCATCGATACGCCCGCGAATGGCGCGGCCGGGTGCACCGGCCGATGTCACCATCGCTTCGCCGCCGACACGAATAAGCGGCAAGTCATGCTCGAGCACCTGCGCTTCAATACGGAGATTGCGTGTGTCGACCACCGTGAGCAGCTGCTGTCCGCCCGAGATGCGTTCGCCGGTCGCCACATCTATAACATCCACCATGCCGTCCACGGGACTCGTGATCACCGCGCGCGACTGTTCAAAGCGCGCGCGTTCGAGTTTAAGCTTGGCACCCACCAGCCCTGTTTTGTTCATCAGCGCGCGCCGCTGTTCGGCTGACGGACTCCGCCCCGTCACAAGTGAGTCGGGCAAATAGAGTTCGAAATACGCCTGCTCCGTTTGATCGGCCGCGGCCTGCGCTTCGCGCACCGCCAGATCAAACGGATACGGGTCGAGCTGCAGCAGCACCTGGCCCTTGGTGACCCGCGCGCCGGGGCGCACCAGCACCTTGGCCACTGTGCCCGCCACTTCCGCCTTGAGTTTGACGGCGGCGTCGGAGCGAACCTGGCCGGTGGTGTTCACGCGGAGAATCAGGTCGCCTTCGCGTGCGTCTTCGGCCGTCACCGGGAGCGCCAACTGCGATCGCGGCGCCCCATCGGTGCCGGCATCGGTGGCTTGCCCTGCGGCGGTATCGCCCGCCGCAGACGCGCTGGAATCGTTCCCCGCCGCCCCCGACTTCTTGCAGGCACTGACCCCCACCAGCAGGCCAAGCGCGACAGCGTGATACACCCGGGCGAGACGTGGTGATGCGAACGAGGAAGGCTTCATGGATGACGGCGCAATGGGTACCAACAGACGCCGGATGCACGAGCGGCAACCGGGCGTGGCGTCGGGGATTAGGTGCAGCGATCACGCAAAGGGTTTCCCGCGACGGATTCCTTTCACGGATTCCTGTCGCGGATTCCCGAATGAAGCAATGTGGGTGCCACACGCAGCGTCCGCGAGACCGCAACGTTGCAGTCCGTATCGAATGCCCGCGAGGGGCGGAAGGTTACGGGTCGATGAGGAATTGATGAGGCGCGGCTACTTCGAGCCCCGGGGACGAGCGCCAATCCGCACGCGGAGCAGCGCGTCCTCGCCACTCGCCAGAGATATCTGCAGCAAAACCGTGCTCTCACGGCTGACCATGGTAGCACTGGTCAGGTCTATGCGGGGAAGTGCAACATATGTGACCGTGTCCGATGCTGGCGTGACAACAGCGAGGCTGTACCACGGTAAGGCTGCCGATTCCCCTTCCTCACGGTCGGTCGCGTCCTTGAGCGTGATGGAATCGATCATCAGGACGGCCAGTCGATCGCGATCGAGCGGCGCCAACGATCGCCACGACGGAATGCGTGCCGGAACGTCTACTGTTGACGGCGTGAGAGTCGGAACATCTTTGCGAAACCGCTCGAACGCTTCATTCGCCAGGATCGCTCGTATCTCGCTCGAAATCGGCACGCGCGCAAAAGGGAGCACTGTCAGCAATCGCGCGTCACCCGGGTTGCGACCATCGAAAATCCAGAGGCTGTCGGATTGTGTACAACCGCCGACGAGCATTCCGTCTGGACGAAAAACAAACCGGAGACTCGCCGCAAATCGAGACGAGATTCCAGCATAGTAGACGGACGACCGATCACATTCGCCATCAAGCTTGAGCGCAGGCACAAAATCGGACTGCAAGGCGCCTTGAAGTGAATAACCGACAAATCGCTCCCGCCGCTTAGCCGATCTTAGGTCGCTTCCAATGACGCCAATCGGCGACAACTTCTTCGACCAAAAAAGGCCGCCTGCAAACCACAGCGCATCCGAGCTGCTCGGCTCACCTATTCCTCCAAATTTGATGATCTCGGAAGGAGAGTTGTCCGATGGGAAGACGACGACCCCTCCTTGGCCAAAGTCCAAAACAGCAGCGCGGTTATCGTTCAATGTCACCACACCGACAGGTGCGTTGAGTTCACCCGGACCGCGTCCTCGTCGCCCTTGCGAAGTGCAGCGCGCACCCTCGGAGAGCCGGACAATGTTTCCGCCCGATGCGTTGAGCACGACGATCGCGCCGGCTGTATCAATCGTTACCGCCGACATGTCCGGTTCGTGGAGTGCGCCAGCGTCATCTCGGCAAGCCATCACAACCGTGTCGAAAACTGTCGAGGAGCCAAGCGCTACCAGTCCAGAGCGGGAGGTCTCGGCGCACGCGGCGCAGGCGCCAGTGAAGATCAATGCGCCGACGCGACTCACGTTCATCGCGTAGCGCCAGCGCGTTGTTTGTGCTTGCATCTCACCTCTCTCGTTGTCTTGACAGAAAGAGCCGTCCAATAGTCCGGCGGGGACAATTCGGAGGCTACACCTTACTCAGAGAGAGTTTTCAACTTCTCGAACTCGCGAATTTCGAGTGGCAAACTTGCGATGACACTGCCGTCGCAGCCGTACCACTGTAGGGCTCTGCGGTCAACATTCAAAGCTACAACCGTGCTATTCTCAACTAGCTCACGGGTGGTTCGAGCGTAATCTTGTCGCACCGCTGCCTGCCAAGAGGCGGCAAGGTCGAAGTCTGTTTCTTCCCCTCCTTTGCAGCCCGTCGGATGTAAATCATCGCAGGTGCCGGGTCCGCAAACGTCAGGATGCGCGAAATTGTGACGAGTACCGGCTCCCGCACTTGCAGATACATGATGAGCTCCCTGTGGACCTTGGCATTCAGGGTCGCAGGTGACGCAGTTGGCACCGAATGCAGAGTTTAAGACGGCCGCCGAAGTCTCCGGAGCGGCGTCGGCTAGGCGAACCGTGCCCAAACTTGATATCAGCACCAAGCCAACCAGTGCGCACAACATACCAGCGAGTTTCTTTTTCATTTTCTTCCTCAAACTTTGAAGTGTTGACAACGTCCCCGCCGGACGATCTTCCAATTATCGCACAAGACTTAGTCGAAACAGCTGAAGGCTTTCGCCCTCAACTGAGTTGCCGCGTTGCCCGAAAACCACTCGGTCTGCCGCGAATCCTCCGATGTATCCGAGAACCTCCTTTCTGGCCAAGATAACGCTTCTGACTGGATCCAAGACCTGGATCTCAGTAGTCACCGCTAACCCAATGTCGCGAGCCAAGAACGCTTGCCCCTCATCAGTTTTGACGGCAAACAAGTGCGACAGGTAGTCCGACTTCGGTCGCAGTATCGCGACCCAGATCAGCCCACCAGCGTCCACATGCAGACCCACGGTGCGAGGATGAGGGAGCCGATTCGAAGGCCACGCCTCGGTATCTACCCAGGCGGGGAACCAATCAGTTTCTACGCTCAGACGCGTGATCTGCTTCCCGTCGCCTGTCCACGCCTCGAGCACGTACTCGTTCTTGCGAGCCGCCCAGAAACGGTCCGCATTCTTTACCGCTATTTCAACTTCTCCGAAATACGCAATGTCCGTTCGCATTAGCGCCCCCGCGCCGCCAAAACTACGCACAAGCTCGCCGCTGGCGTTGATGACATGCAGCGTTGTTCCGATGAGCTCCGCCGTCCGCGGCAAGCCATTCACGAGGAATTGCACACCGTCGATTGAGATAGCTCGTCGAGGTACGAACGAGAGTTCTATTGACTGAAGCGTGTGGGAGGACTGATTGAAAAGGAAGAGCCGTCGCTGGACGGGGTCGGTAAGAATCAAGACACCTGGGCGGTATCTTGAGATATGCGAGATCACGCGGGGACGAAAATCTCCCTTGGCTACCCGGAAATTGACAACCGAAACCTTTCCAGAATTGTTGAGTTTGTGGAGTTGCCCTATCGCGCGCCCGTGACTGAAGTACGTGTCGGCACCTTCGCTAAAGATCGCCGAGACGCCACCTAATTTGTCCATTTTCCCGTCCGCGTTGACCTCAGCGAACGGAGTCAGAGTGATACTGCACGGCGCGCAGGTGCCCTTGCTTCCTTGGATCTTGGTTATCTGTGCATTCGCTGACACGGGCCGGTGAAGGGCGATGTAAACCACGCCGATGATCAGTGAACGCGAAGCTGTTCGAACGATTGCTGGAATAGCAATCGCGATGCCGTTCCATTCGCGAGCTCCATGTGTGAAAAGCACAGTTTTCTCCTCTCTTTGAATCCGGCGAGTGCCAGCATTTCAACAGGTCTACACTAGGCGTGGTCCCACGTGGTCGACAGACCACCGATGATCATTGGATCTCGCGCGAACAATTCGCGGTTGACACCGACAATCCGAAATAGCGACGGACGCGCGCCAATCTGAGTGTTGCTCCCGGAAATCTCAATGTCTTTCTGCAAATCCGCCTAAAGTTTGCCCACCATGAGCGGTAATTGCCCACCGTGAGCGGTTGCTCCGCCGCACACGGGTGCATAGTCCACTTATGCAAGCCTCGCCTGTCCTCGGCGCCATGGTCCGGGTTCTTGAAGCCACGCAGGCTTTGGGTCCGAACGCGCAACTGGACTCGGTGGTTCGCGAAATGCGCATGGCCGAAGCCGACCTGCGCGCCGCACTCGAAGCGCTCGAGATGGCCCATGACGACGAAGCTCGATTGTCGGCGCTGAAACGCCGGAACCGGGCGACACGGTGGTTGGGTGTGCTGGTCACGACCGTGGCCGATCTGCTCGAGCGCACGACTCCGACGTGAGTGACCCTATCCAACGAGGGCTCCAATGTTGAGATTCATTGCATTGGCACTAATGCCCCGACGAGACACCACCCATGCGTAAACCGCTTTCTCCCTTGCAAGCTTTCGCGGAAGACGCGCGAATCGCCGCCGATCGGTCTTCGGAGGTCGGAGATGAATTGGTTGTGTGGTTGTCCGTGGCGCAGTCGGCCGAACACCTGAGTGCGCTAAGCGGCGAGGCGCGCACAACGGCACAGGAACGCGCGGTGCGCCTGCTCGCCCCCTTTGGCGATGCTCGTCCCACGCAACGGCACGATATGCATCCGCCGCCGTCGGATCCGTTCGGCAAACTCGTCGAACAGTTTCGCGTGGCCGCTGAAGCCATGGAGAAGGCCGGGTGCTTCGAGTTGGCGTACGCCACGGTCTCCGCGATCTGCCGGCTGACCGCGCGCGCGGACTATGTCACGTCGTCGCTCGCCACGCTCCATCTCGGCCGTATCGCCCGTCAGCTCAATGATCTGGGAGCGGCTGAAGACTGTTACCGGGCGATGTTAGCGACCAGTCTGAGGGAACGGGACGGCCCGCTCGCCGCACGTGGACATATCGGGCTCGCGCTCATCAGCGACATGCGCGGCAACCTGCCCGCGGCGGAGACCGAATTCCTCAAAGCCCTCAGCTACGCCGTCCCCATGGGGTCGACGTACGCGTCAGCGTGCCAGGGGTTGATGTCGCTGGCCATCACCGGCGGGCGTCTCGCCGATGCGTTGCTGTACGGATGGAAACTGTATGATGCGTCGGAGCACGACATCGACGTGCGTGCGTCGGCGTTGTCCGATCTGTCGGTCGTCGCGATGCGGGCGGGTTTTCTCGACGCCGCTCGATCCGGCTTTGACCACGCCATCACACTCACGACGGTCTCGCGGCTGCGCATGATCTTCCGCTCGGGGGCGCTGCGCACGGCCGCGCGCCTTTGCGACCTTGAACGTGCCCGCGAGTACTACCGGCATATTCTCGTGGATATCGCGCGTGCAAATGTCGCGCACTCGGCGGCGATGGTGCTGCTGCACGCCGCCGAGGCGTGGGTAACACTCGGTGATGTCGACACCGCCCAGCGGCGACTCGAGGAATCGGTCGCGCTGTCCGAGCGGTTCGGATTTCACGAATATCGTTTCCGCGCTGAGGCATTGGCATCCCGCCTGCAGCGTGAGCTCAACGTGACACACGCCGAACCGATTGAGCAGGACGCCCCACTGTTCGGAAGTCGCGTCGATCCCGACATTGATGCCGGGATCGGACGACTCGAGGCACTCGCCATCTGACATGCGCACGAGCCCATCATCCCCACGGCATGACGTCTTTTCGTCCCGTCGAATCTGCGGGGGGCGTGGGGGGCGTCGGGTCGTCGTTGCCGGTGGGCGTGCTGCACGCGGCGAGAGCCGGGGCGATGGTGAGCAGAGCAACCAACAGCAGGCGGCGGGAATCGATCATCAGGCACTCCAGTGAGGGGTGACTATTGATCGCCCGTACGACATGTTGGCACCTCATCACCGTGGGCAACGACCGCACACGGTGGGCAACCAACTTTTCCGGACGTGGTCGACGGGCGGCTGATGCACGCTGAGATGGCAATAGCCTGGGTGCCGGCGTCCTCGTCGACGATCGTGCGATTGCGCGGGCTCGCGCCGCCGCGCAGTCGGATCGTCCCATTCGAGGACGAACTGACGCTGCTCGGCGCACTCGCACGCGGCGGCATCGCGCTCACGGTGGTCGAGGCGGGGGGCAGCACGCACGCGCTCGCGATCCGGGCGTTACGTCGTGTCCACGAGGCGTTCCCCGAGCAACCGTTGGTGGCCTGGTGCGATTTTCGCACCATGCATTCCCAGCAGTTGCTGGAAGTCGCACGCGCCGGTGCCCAGGACATCGTGCGCCACGAAGTGGACGAACTGCGCTTTGTCTTCGCACGCATCATGGCCTCCGCGACCCAACGGGCGGTGAGCGCGCGGATTGCAATGGCCCTGCACGACGACATTCCGTCGTCACTTCGCCCGTTGCTGGGCTACGCGCTGGAACACGCCGACGAGCATCTCGACCGTGACGAAGTCGCAGCCGTCTTCGGCGTCTCGCGGCGCACGCTGCACGGCCGGCTGGTGAGTGCGGGCCTTCCGCCCACGCGCGCGTTTCTGACCTGGTGCCGGCTGTTCGTGGCCTGCGCCCTGCTGGACCAGTCCGGGCACACGCTCGATTCCGTGGCTGGTCAGCTGGGACTGAGCGACGGGCACACGCTTGGCAACGCCGTACGCCGGTACGCGGGCGAGGGTATCAATCGATTGCGTGACGGCGGCGCACTCGACGCCATGCTCAACGCATTCCGCGCCACGGTGGCGCTGGGCGATCAGAGCGCCGAAGCGCTGCATTCCTTGCCCGAGCCCTCCTCAGCGGATTAGGTTGCTGAGGTTGGGACGTCTGGCGCCGGTTTGACCGGTGCCGTACCGACCATGTAGTCCCCGGGCAGGGTCCGTCGTATGCGCATTGGCGCATGCAGTCGCCTGTCGTTGCGCGTGTAGCTCAGTTGGATAGAGCGTCTGCCTCCGGAGCAGAAGGTCGCAGGTTCGAGTCCTGCCATGCGCGTTGAACCTCCTGCTTCACTCCTGACCCAGCGTCGTGCACGTCGCCGAGCTCAAGCGGAAATCCGTTCCGGAACTGCTGGCGCTGGCTGAGTCGCTTCAAGTGACCAGCACGTCGGGTCTGCGCAAGCAGGAATTGATCTTCCGTATCGAGCAGGCATTGCTCGATGCCGAAGAAACGCTGTACGGTGAAGGAGTCCTCGAAGTCCTCCCGGAAGGCTACGGCTTTCTGCGGTCGCAGGACTTCAACTATCTGCATGGCCCAGACGACATCTACGTCTCCCCATCTCAGGTGAAACGGTTCGACCTCCGCACCGGTGATACGGTGATGGGAGAGGTCCGTCCGCCGAAAGAGTGGGAACGATACCTGGCGCTCCTCAAGGTGGAGCGCATCAACGGCGGCGACCCCGAGCAGTCGAAATTGCGTAGCGCCTTCGACAACCTGACCCCGAAGTACCCCGACGAGCGCATTCACCTCGAGCGGGCCAACGGCGAGATCGCCACGCGGATCTGCGATCTCATCGCCCCGCTGGGCAAGGGCCAGCGCGCCCTGATTGTCGCGCCCCCCAAGGGCGGCAAGACGATTCTCATGCAGCAGCTCGCGAACGCGATCATCGAGAATCATCCCGAGATCGTGCTCATCGTCCTGCTCATCGACGAGCGGCCCGAAGAAGTGACCGATATGCAGGCCAGTTGCCCTCAGGCTGAGGTCATCTGCTCCACCTTCGATGAATCGGCCGACCGACACGTGCAGGTGGCCGATATGGTCATCGAAAAAGCCAAGCGACTGGTGGAAACGGGCAAGGATGTGGTCATCCTGCTCGATTCGATCACACGTCTCGCCCGCGCGCACAATGCCATCGCCCCGCAGGGTGGCCGTATCATGTCGGGCGGCATGGAAGTCAGCGCGATGCAGAAGCCCAAAGCGTTTTTTGGCGCCGCGCGCAAACTGGCCGAGGGCGGTTCACTCACCATCGTGGCCACCGCACTCATCGAAACCAACTCACGCATGGACGAGTTGATTTTCGAGGAGTTCAAAGGCACCGGCAACATGGAGCTGGTGCTCGACCGGAAACTGGCCGATCGCCGCATCTTCCCCGCCATCGACATTCAGAAGTCGGGCACGCGTCGTGAAGAACTGCTGCTCACGCCCTTCGAACAGCAGCGCGTCTATCTCATGCGTGCGTTTCTCGCGGACATGCCGTCCGAAGACGCCTTGCTCTTTCTGCTCAAGCGCATGGAACGCGCGAAGAACAACAAAGAGTTCTTCGAGCAGATGGCCGAACCCTGATGCCCACCGGTCACCTTCCGGTCGGCCGGCTGCTTGCCGTGGACTGGGGCGACAAGCGCATCGGACTCGCACTCAGCGATGAATTGGGGATGCTGGCCTCGCCGGCCGGCGTGATCGCGCGACGCATCGGCAAACGGCCGCCGATTGCGGAGCTGATGCGGCGTGCCGACGAACTGTCGGCGCAGGGCTACATCTTTGGACTGCCGCTCGATTCCTCGGGTGCCGAAACCGATCGCTCGCGCGAAGTGCGGGAGGTCGCCGCCAAACTTGCCGCACGCCAGACGTTGCCCATTCGCCTCGTCGACGAACGCTTCACGACATCGGCCGCCCTGCGCAGTATCAAGGATCAGGGCGGGTCGACACGCGGACGCAAGTCGGATGTGGATGCGTTGGCCGCCGCGGTCCTGCTGGAGGGTGTGCTGCGGGCGTCGTCGCAGGGGGTCGAATTGGGCGAGGCCGTGCTCGCCGCCGACCCTGACGGAGTGTCTCCCGCGTGATGGCCCGCCGACGCATGCGCGGCCTGTGGTGGAAAATCGGCACGCCCATCGTGGCCATCGTGCTCGGGGTGTGGCTGATGCGCGAAATCGGCGGCGCCAGTCACGCCGAGGCGGTCGTGCGGGTGCGCATTCCGAAAGGCAGCACCGTTCGAGCGGCGGCCGATTCACTGGAACGCGCCGGTGTCATCGGATCGCCACGCCTGTTTCGCTGGTTTGCATCGACAACCGGTCGCTCGCGCGCCATCAAACCGGGCGCGTATCAATTCGCGCCGCGGTCCAGCTATTCGTTGGTGCTCGACGCGCTGGTGAACGGCAAGAGTCTGATGCACACCGTCACCATCCCCGAGGGGTATGACGTCCGCGACATCGCGCCGCTGCTCGCCAAGGCGCTCGGCGTCTCCGAAGACTCCGTCCGCGTGGCCGCCGCCGATACCGCGTGGCGCCGGCGCTTGCGTGTCCCGGCGCCCACCCTCGAGGGATATCTCTTTCCCGCCACCTACGCGTTTGCCGATGGCACCACGGCGCGCGACGCCGTCATCGAAATGCTGCAGCGCTTCGAGGCCGCGTGGAAACCGGAGTGGGACGATCGACTGCAAACGATGTCCATCACCCGTCACGACGCCATGACGATGGCGTCGATCGTCGAGAAAGAGGCGCGCAAAGCCGAGGAGCGCCCGATTATTTCGGCGGTCTACTGGAATCGCGTGAAGAAGGGCATGCGGCTGCAAGCCGATCCCACCGTGCAGTACGCGCTCCCCAATCATGTTGATCGGGTGTTGTTCAAGGATCTCGAAATTGAATCCAAGTACAACACGTACAAATACGCCGGGCTCCCGCCCGGACCGATCGCGTCGCCGGGCGAGGCGGCCATCATTGCGGCGCTCTCACCGGCAAGTGTGCCGTACCTCTACTTTGTGGCGCACCCCGACGGCCATCACGAATTCCGGACGACGTTTGAAGAACACTCGCGGGCGATTGCCATGATCAAACGAATGCAGCGTGCCGCCAGCAAAGGGACACCACCAACACGCATGCCAAAGTGAGCCGCGTGTCGTTTGGTCAGTGGAGCGTGCACTCGTGAAGGTGCTCGACGGCGTCGCGACCATCTCGCCGCGCGGCACCAAACGCATCAAGGGCGGGCATCCCTGGATCTTTCGCAGCGATGTCGTCGACCGGCCAACGGAACCGGCGGGCATCATTCGCATGGAATCGGCGCGCGGCGAACCACTGGGGTGGTCGCTATGGAGCCCCGCGTCGGAGATTTCGCTGCGCTTGCTGGAACCCAATCCGGCACGGACGCCCGATGCCGACTGGTGGCATCGTCGACTGACGGCCGTCATTGCGCGACGGAGCGCGCTGGCCACGCAGGCGTCTGCGTATCGGCTCGTTCACGGCGAAGGTGACGGCCTGCCGTCACTGGTGGTGGATCGGTACGGCGACGTCCTGGTGGTCCAACTGCTCTCCGCCGGGGTGGACGCGTGGACGCAGGAGATCGTGCAGGCGTTGGTCCGCATCACCGGCTGCACGGGCGTGCTCGCTCGGAACGATCCGGGTGCGCGCGGCCGCGAAGGATTGCCGCGTGAAGTGACGCTGCTGCACGGCGACGTCCCACGCCTGCTCGAGGTTGAAGAACACGGCATCAAGTATCTCGCCGCCCCGTGGGATGGGCAGAAGACTGGTGCCTTTCTCGACCAGCGTGAGAACCGGGCGTTGATCGGCGCGCATACGACCGGTGAAGCGCTCGATTGTTTCGCCTACCACGGCTCATTTGCGCTGCACATGGCGCACCGGGCCACGCGCGTCACGGCACTCGATGTCTCGGCGCCGGCGCTGGCGCGCGTAGCCGAGCACGCGGCGATGAACGGCTTCCGCAACATCGAGGCGCACGAAGGCGACGCCTTTGAGACCCTGCGCACGTACCACCGCGATGGTCGCCGGTTCGACACGATCGTGGTCGACCCGCCAGCGTTCGCCAAGACACGCGCGTCGCTGCCGGGCGCGCTGCGCGGCTACAAGGACATCAACCTGCAGGCACTGCGCTTGCTGTCTCCGGGCGGGTATCTCTTCTCCGCCAGCTGCAGCTTCCATCTCGGCAAAACCGATTTCCTCGCCATGTTGCAGGAGGCGGCCAGCGACAGCGGCCGCACGGTCGTCCTGCGCGCCATCACGGCGCAACCGCTCGACCATCCGGAACTGCTCACTGTACCCGAAACCGGGTATCTCAAAGGCGCGCTTCTGTACGTTCCGGACTGACAGGCCCGCATCTCAGGGTGGCGAGTCCGTCACCTGATTCCGTATGTTGTGCGCGTGAGCCCCGCGCCCTGATGCGACTGCAATCGATCGAAAGTGCGATCCGCTCCGCGATCTTGCGCGGTGCGGTGGCCGTGGCACGCGGCCCACGACCAGCCGCGTTGCCCGACTGGAGCAGCGGCCCCTTTCGCGTGCTCATGGTGCGCGATGATGGGCTGGGTGACATGATCGTGTCGCTGGCCGTCATGCACGCCATCGTGCGCGCGCATCCCACCATCCAGCTCGATGTCCTGGCCTCGCCGCAGAACGCGCCCATTGCGCGCCGCGCAGGGTTCTTCCACGAGGTCATCGAACATCGGCGTGGCTCATTCGCCCGTTCACGGAAACTCTGGCGTCTGCTTCGCGACCGACGCTACGACGCCGTGATCGACGGTCGCGTGGCGGTGATGAGCGTCAATACGCAGACCACATTCCTGCTGCTCAGTACACGCGCGCCGTGGCTGATCGGCATCGGTGGGCGGCGCAATGCGGGCGTGTATACCGTGCCCGTCAGCCTGTCGGACACCTCGCACTGGATCCGGTACATCGCAGAACTCGCCCAACCCTTCGGCATCGATCCGCAGGCACACGATTGGACGCCGGAACTGGCACTCGCCGAGCACGAACACCGCGAGGCGCTCACACGATGGGCATCGGTTGCCGGCCGCGGTCCGCACGTGCTGCTCAATCTGTCGGTGGGTCACCCCGATCGCCGATGGCCCGATGATCGCTATGCCGCCGTGTTGGCCCGCGTACGTGAACGACTGCCACACGCAAGCATCGTGGTGCTGGCCATGCCGGCAGACCGCGCAAGCGCCGACGCACTCGCCGCATCGGTCGGCGGCGCTGCGTGGTCACTCTCGATTGAAGAAACCATCGCCGCGGTCGCCACGGCACAACTCGTGATCACACCGGATACGGCGGTGTCTCACATGGCCGCCGCATTTCGTCGCGTCACGCTCACACTGTTGCGACAGGGATACGACCGCTGGATCCCATACGGCGCTCCCGGGCGCAATGTCTTTGGTGACGACACGAGACGCTTGGATGCCCTGCCCGCCGCGCGCGTGATTGCCGCACTGGATGCACTCATCGATGAATGCAGCGGGCGATCCGAGTGGAACACACCGCCGCAGTTCAATGATCACCGTCGAACGGCGCCGGAGGCGACATGACGGCAACCATCGTGTGGGTGTTGATCGCCCTGCTGCCAACTGCACTGCTGTTGCCGCGACATCTGCGCGCGCGGGCGGATCGCCGGCAGCGCAACGTGTTCTCGCGCTGGCCCATCCCGTCGGTGCCACTCGACGAGATTGATCCCGTCTTTCACACCGGCCCGCTTGGACCGTCGCTCGACGCCGAGGTGCAGTTCGTCGGTGGGGTCGGCGCGGTGCGTGTACCGGGCGCCACCAGCGACACGGAAGCCTGGGTGCTGTCGGTGTTGTGCAAACAGGCGCAGCTCATGTTTGAGTTCGGCACGTGCACGGGGCGCACGGCGTACTTGTGGGCACGCAATTCACCGCCAGATGCGCGCGTCGTCACGATCACCCTGCGTTCGCAGGATCACGAGCGGTATCGTCGCGCCGACGGCGATGCCGCCACCGACGTGCAACACGCGCTCGAGGAGTCCGCGTTCGAACAATTCCTGTACTCGGGCACGCCGGTCGAAGCCAAGGTGCAGCAGCTGTTCGGCGACAGCAAGGCGCTCGACGACACGCCATGGCACGAGCAGTGCGATCTGGTGTTTGTCGACGGCTCACACGCGCGTTCGTACGTCGAGAGCGATTCAGCCAAGGCCGTGCGCATGGTGCGGCCGGGCGGGCTTGTGCTGTGGCACGATTATCGTGGTGCACGCGCCGTGCCCGGTGTCTACGAGGCGCTCAATGCCCTCGCCACGCGGCTTCCGCTGCGGCACATCGCCGGCACGTCGTTTGTGGTGTACCGTCGTCCACTGGCGTAAACCAACACCGCGCGCCTCGCGGTCACGCTCAGCGTTGGCATTTTCCGCAGTAGTACGTGCTGCGCCCAGCTTGGACGATCCGACGCACCGGCGTTGCGCAGCGCATGCACGGCAGTCCCTCGCGATCATACACGTGCCAGTCGTCGGCGCCATCGCGTGGCTCCTCGCCGGCGTCGTAGTATCGCCCCGCCGGTGCCGCCTGCAGTGCATCGCGAATCGCATCGCGAAGGGTCGCCACGCGTGCGCGTGCAATCGATGAGGCCACACGCGCCGGATGAATGCGTGCGCGCCAGAGCGCTTCTGCTGCGTAGATGTTGCCGAGTCCCGCGAGCACGCGCTGATCGAGCAGCACCGTTTTGATCGGCCCGCGCGTGCGGCGCAGCGCCGCGTACAACACGTCTGCAGTGAAGGTGTCATCGAGCGGCTCGGGCCCAAGCATCGGCAAGACGAAGGTCCCCGGCGCATGCACGCGCACCACAGCAAAGGCACGCACATCGGTCAGCGAAATGCACGTACCATCGGTACAGACAAATCGCACGCGTTCGTACGGCGGCGGCGTGTCGGCCGTGGTCCCGAACGCCCAATCACCGGTCATGCGGAAATGCACCTCGATCAGCGCGCCGTCGTCGAGGGTGATCAGCTGGATCTTGGCCCGTCGCTCCACACCGACAATGCGCCGGCCGGCCAGGCGCCGCTGGGCAGACGGTGTCAGGGAGCGCGCGAGCGACGGGTGGAAGGTGTCGGCGCGCTCGATCGTCCGGCCGAGGGCCGCTTGGCGCAGACGACGGGCTGCGTCCTCCACCTCGGGAAGTTCAGGCATCGGGCCGGGAAAGGGATGAAAATCGTGCCGAATGGCACGGGAGTGGCGACAGGGACGCGACAGGGACGCTACAAAGGTGATGCAGGATGTGTGAGCTGGGCGACAAGACACCGAACGCAACTTCAAAATCTGCACGGCATTAGAAGACGGCCGATCACAATTGACTCTTGCGGATTGCGGTACCGGACGTACTTTATCCACAATCTTCCACATGGGGTATTCCCGTCCAGTCTCCCCGGTCACTCAAGTACGAATACGAGCTGTACGTCGAACACGAGATCGAGGACTACAAGGACTCGGTGTCGCGCGGCGCGTTGCTCAAAATCGGCGATGAGGCGGTCGCTGCGCTTCGCAACGAAGCGCAGATCGCGTTGACTGAGATTCTCGTCTGGCAGGAAGTCGACCGGATCATCGCGCGTCGACTCCGTTTGCCGACCTACGCCACCTGGAAGCGTCGACGGCTGAAAGTGCTCGAAGAGTACAGCAAGCCCGAGCACTGGGGCATTGACCCCGACGCCGCCTTGGTTCGGGCGCTCAAGGACTCGTCCGA
>Ga0154020_10005374_pt1 | contig 15132 bp, 8 predicted proteins | sample Klosneuvirus_201_FD_109709 | JGI IMG/M metagenome (GOLD analysis project Ga0154020, IMG submission 109709) | Active sludge microbial communities from wastewater, Klosterneuburg, Austria - Klosneuvirus_20160825_MG | ecosystem: Engineered > WWTP > Aerobic digester > Activated sludge | place...
ACCTAAGGTGTTATTTAGAAATGCATGCAGATATATGTTCGATATACCCGGATTTGCAATGGTCGTGATTCCGGTATTTCGGCAACAGTCTGTAACGCTAAAATTCCAGTCAGAGCAAGCGAAGGGAATTTCAACTTCACATGAATAGTTCCATGCCTGAACTCCTGCAATGGTTCCGCCGTTGCAAGCTGACTGTATTCCTTCACAGAACTTATTCAGCTCTCGTCCTGAATTAAGATCTAATTCAAGTGAATGAAAAGATGAATATGAACATGTAGCACTTTGAACTTTAAGGTTCATGTTAGAAGGAGCGGTGATCCCGCCACAATCACGGTACAGGGTGTATTGCACTTTATATTTCGGACCTGAAATATGTTGGTAAGTCAGATCAGCACCAATCATGTGGCTCGCATTAGCACTTTGATGGATGATCATCATGATACAAAAGATGAAAAGCAGCAAAATGATTCCATATACTCCGGATGATTGATTATGATGTTGAGAGGACCGCATTGGTGAATTGTGTTGATATTGATCAATCTAGCCTTCAAAGTGCCCTATTTCAACAAACTTCTGTTTATGTAGCCTGTGATGGTGTAAACCCTAGTATTTATGGTGTGAATGGTGATGATTCCGCGTCAGGAAAAGATTGAATTTTGGTAAAAAAACGTCGAATTTAAAGAAATTGCTCCAAAAGGGTAAAAAAAAAGGGTTGATCCACATTGGATCAACCCTTTTTCCCCGTAAGGATGAATTATTCTTTTACAAGGCGGATCGTTTTCAGGTCGCCATTGTAATCAATTCTCATCAGGTAAATTCCTGCAGAGTATTGGTGAAGGTCAATTGTTTTATTGTATCCATACTCAGCCTTTTCATTGCTGTTGTATAGTTGGTTTCCAAGAACATCAAGAACCAGGATCCTTACATTAGCATCCTTTATCTTAGCGATATTAACAGTAACCTGATCTCTGAAAGGATTAGGTGATACTGTGAAGGCTTCCCAGTTTCCGTATTGTACCTGATTGTTGGTGTTAATAGCAGGGCACTGTATAAAGCTCACCATGATAGCATCAAAATTCTGGCATCCCATTGCATTAGTTACAAGAACAGAATACGTTCCCGCAGAAGTCACCGCCAGAGTTTGGCTAGTGCTATTGTCTGACCATAGGTAACCGCTGAATCCCGCACCTGCATCGAGTATAAGTGTAGTTCCTACACACATCACTGTGTCAGGACCAAGGTCAACAACCGGAGAAGGATTTGTGAAACCAATAGTTACACTTGCATAAGCACGGCAACCGTGGTAATCTTCAACCTGAACTACATAAGTTCCCGGAGCAAGATTGTTTACTGAAGCAGTAGTATCTCCATTTGGCCACAAATAAGTGTAAGGCATTGTTCCACCAGTAGCTGCCACAGAAGCTGTACCATCATCACTAGTCTCACACGTTGCATCAGTAGATCCTGTGATTGTAGCTGAGATACCTGCAAGGTTTCGAACTATTCCGGTGAGCGGAATAGAACATCCCAAAGCATCACTAACTAAACAGTCATAAGATCCGGCTATTAATCCGGTAGCGCTGTTTGTAGAGCTAACATTAGGTGTCCATGTATATGTTATTGGAGCAGTACCACCGGTGACAGAAACAGTAGCAGAACCGTCATTTGCAAGACATGTCGCACCTGTGGTACTCATGGAGGCAGTCATCATCGGTCCGCCATCAATAGTTACGTTACCGGATATTGTACACAAATTAGCATCTTTAACAACTACAGAATATGCTCCGGGAAGAAGGTTAGGAGCAGTCATTGCTGTTCCTCCGCTAGGGCTCCATAAATATGTCGGTGTACCTGTTCCGCCTGTTACATTCGCAGTGGCAGTACCAAATGATCCACCACAACCTGCATCTTGCTTGGTAATATTTAAGTTGAGTGCAGGTGGCTCAGTGATCGTAAAGTAACGAGTACCCATACAACCTGTAGAATCTTCAACATTCACAGTATAAGAACCGGCGTAAAGGCGGTTAACGGCAGCAGTCGTGGCGTTAAATCCATTCGGTCCTGTCCAGGTATAGTTAATTGTTCCAACTCCACCAACTAATGTAGCAGAAGCTGTTCCTGTATGTGCACCGTTGCAAGCTACACTTGGTGAATTCGTAACATTTATACTCAGGTTCGAAACAAGAATAGAGAATGCACGGGTTGTTGAACCATTCGAAGGACAAGCATTATCACGAACAGTAACAGTAAACTGATAAGGAGTAGGACGAGCATCTGCAGGTGTAGGTGTCCAACAGAAATGACCAAGTGGAGAATCAGGTCCACCAGTTACTGAAAACGTTGCTGCAGGAATACCATTATTCCAACTCATGAAGAGTGAGTCAGCTCCGTTGGGATCGCTACCACAAATATCGAAACAAACTTGTCCACCACAAGTTGAAGTGAAAAAGTTGTTGTTAACACATCCAAATCCACTAAGTACAGGATTGTCGTTTGCGCAAGCAGTGGTGTAAATCTGAATATCACGGACCACGCTTCCTATAAGTACACCATTGCGGTATTCCAAAACCAGCACAGCAATAACTGCAACTTCAACCTGAGTAGGAAAAACATTAATTTGTCCTGTTACAGGGTCAATCGATACTCCTCCGGTTGATGTCATTGGATTCGCAAGAGAATAACCGCTTGCATAATCAATAGGAGTGTTTGCATCATCACGAGCAGGGATAAATGAATAAACTAATGAGTCGCCATCAGCGTCATAGGCTCCGTGATTAAAGGAATTAGCTTGTCCTATGCACATGAATGCAACCGGGAAGTTTGTAAATACCGGAGATGAATTTGTCCCAACTGTATTATTAAGGTTTGCATCAATGAACAAATCAAATGAAGCAGGATTATCAAGAGTTGTAATTGCATCATTACGGCAACATTCTGTAGCGCTGAAAAACCAGTCTACACAAGCAGCAGAAAGAGTGACTGTGTCTTGATAAACATAAGCTTGAATACCAACAGCTGTTCCGCCATTACAAGTGCTTAAAGCACCTGCGCAGGTAGTTTGAATTTCGAGTGGGTAGCCCGGTAAAAGAGGTAGCGTTGCAAATGTAGAAGCGATACCACAACTTACTGAACTAAACTCAATCGAGTGAGTCGTAGATGCAGTGATACCTGCACAGTCTCTGTACAGTGTATAAGTTACGATGTATTGACCACCTCCAATATCCTCGTAAGTAAGGTCAGCTCCGGCAGCGTGGCTGGCGAAAGTTTGCTGAGTACCGAATAAGGCACTCATTAGAAGCATTAAAATAATTTTGTGTCGTACGATGTGGGAGACACAGACTGAGTAAATTGTTTTCATCATTTATGGAATTGGGTTGTTTGTTATCTGATTTAGATTTTGAGTTACTGTAAAAATAGTCTCTATGGTGTTCTATATGTAATTTTCTTTTGTGAAACCCTATAATTTCATGGTAAGCGGAACGATTGAACCTGCAAAAGAGTATCTTTCCTTTACAGAATCAGTCCTAACACATTATTCACATTACAATAGTATTGAAAGATACAACTAAATTTTCAGACTTTTAGAAAAATTATCAGCATCAGGCCACATTTTAACAAGGCTCCAGGCCTCTGGTGACGCCGAAAATAGCTTTTTCGTTTGTTCCCAGGTCTTTAAGAACAGTTCGGAAGTCCTGTATTCATCAAGGTTTCCCGCACTTTCCCACAAACTAAATGTGAATAACATGTTCGGAAAGTCCCGTGAATGCAGGAGTTCAAGATGTTTGCATCCCTTGAAAGACCTGATTTTTTCTGCATTTTCCTCAAAGATCCTGAGAAAATCGTCCACTTTTGATGGTTCAAATGTCATTTTAACTATCCTGCTAATCATAAAATTGTATTCGAATTGAGTCCATAATTTTAATTCCTAGAAGTCCTGATGCCGATGCTCGATTTAATGCTATCTCTAAATATCCGTCCTCATTGAAGAATGCTACAATTTCGCCAACTATTGCGTCTTCATAAGTTTTACTGATCTTTTTTATGTTATAATCTGCTCTTCTGAAATGGATAAGTACATCCTTCCCGTTTCGGACGGCCTCAAATTCCTGTTCCTTAACATTTATAATCGCATTTCCGAAATCGTCAATATATAAAACCACTGCTCTGATACCATCCGGATCGAAAGATGATTGTACAAGATAGCTGCGTTTAAAATTTTCCTGCAACATACCTTGTTCTTTTATGGAATGGCCATTAAGAATATTCCCTATGAGTTCTGTAAGCTGCAATGACAAATTCCCTCTCCCGGATTCGTGTTCAACATTTAGTTTATATATTTCTGCAGGTTCATTATCAAGAATGAGAGAAAATATTCCGCTGTCATTACCAATGAAAATATGTTCCATACATTTGATAGCAAGAACAGCAGGCACTTCTACTGAATTCTTCTGAACATTATTCGCACTTAGTCCAATAAAATGAACTGAACCAACAGGGAAATTTGAAAAGGAATTCTTTAAAATAAATGATGCATGCAGAATGTTAAACTGTTCTATCTCATGCGAAATGTCAATAATCTGAACCAATGGAGAACGGCTTATCAATTGCCCCTTGAAGGAGCCGACATAATGATCCCTAAGACCCCAGTCGGTTGTCATGGTAAGAACTGGAAAGGGTCTCTTCATATCTCCTGTTGATAACTTGTGGCTTTTGAAAGGCTAAAAGTAGGGAGTTTTGGTTAGTATTGAAACGAAAATAAGCTGAGAGAATCACAACTTCTTAAGATGTAGTTGTGAACTCAGAATGTCTAACTCCTAAACGAAATAAATTGAGCGAAGTAATTATTCCGATCGACACCTTTAACCCCGTTGAATTTTTTGGAGTTAACGATAGTAACCTCGAAGTGATCCGAAAGAATTTTCCTGAACTGAAACTCGTAGCAAGAGGCAATGAGATAAAGGTAATCGGTGATGAGAAAAACATTCACATCTTTAGTGAAAAGATCAATAGATTAATTCAACATTACCAGAAGTTTGGCAGTCTGACACCGGATAATGTTGAACATTTTCTCGCCGATAAGAATGGCCAAGAAGGTGGGCCGCAAGTTCCTACCGGCGATGTTCTTGTGTTTGGCCAAAACGGTATTATGGTCAGAGCCAGAACCGTTAACCAGAAAAAGATGGTGGAGAGTTCTGAAAAGAATGATATTCTCTTTGCTATCGGACCTGCAGGAACGGGTAAGACATATACAGCTGTAGCTTTGGCTGTTAGGGCTTTAAAGAATAGGGAAATCAAGAGAATCATTCTTACAAGACCGGCAGTTGAAGCCGGTGAGAATCTGGGCTTTCTGCCGGGTGACTTAAAGGAAAAAATAGATCCATATCTGCGTCCTTTATACGATGCCTTGTATGATATGATCCAAGGAGAAAAAGTAAAAAGTTATGTGGAGACAGGTGTCATCGAAGTAGCTCCATTAGCATTTATGCGCGGCCGTACTTTGGATAATGCCTTCGTAATTTTAGATGAGGCTCAAAATGCTACTGAAAGTCAGTTAAAAATGTTCCTTACCAGAATGGGGCCTTCAGCAAAATTCATCGTCACAGGTGATGTAACGCAAATTGACCTTCCCAGAAATCAACCATCAGGATTAGTCCAAGCCATCAAAATCTTGTCGAATGTCAAAGGAATTGATTTTGTTTACCTCGATACAGCTGATGTCGTTCGTCATCGACTTGTGAAAGAAATTATTGAAGCTTATAATAGGTAGGAAATGAATGCAACAGGACTGGAAACACTGAGAGGAACAAACTTTAAACTACCCAAACAAAGCGAATTTTACAAAGGAAAGGTGCGGGATGTATACACCATTGACGAAAAGTATTTAGTCATGGTCGTCACCGATCGAATTTCAGCCTTTGATGTGGTACTTCCTCAGGCAATTCCATTTAAAGGCCAGGTATTAAATCAAATTGCAGCCTATATGTTACAGGCTACTAGTGATATAGTCCCTAACTGGATAATTGATGTACCCGATGCGAACGTAAGTATTGGTCGACGTTGTGAGGCTTTTAAAGTTGAGATGGTTATAAGAGCTTACCTAACCGGACACGCATGGCGTGAATATAAATCGGGTAAGAGGACGCTGTGCGGGGTGAAAATGGCTGATGGGCTAAATGAGAACGATCCTTTTCCCGAACCCATCATCACACCAACGACTAAAGCTTCTCAGGGTCATGACATGGATATCTCCCGAAATGAAATAATTTCTCAAGGGATAGTTGCAGAAGATGAATATAAACTGCTCGAGAAATATACACGGGAAATATTCAAAAGAGGGACAGAGCTAGCCTCAAAACAAGGACTCTTACTCGTGGATACAAAGTATGAATTCGGTAAAGATGAAAAAGGTGTTGTGTTGATAGATGAAATCCATACTCCTGATTCTTCGCGCTATTTCTATAAAGATTCATACAAGGAATTACAGGAGAAAAAACAGCCTCAAAAACAATTGTCAAAAGAATTTGTGCGACAATGGTTGATAGAAAATAATTTCCAGGGACAGGCAGGGCAGGAGATCCCTAATATGAGCGAAGAATGGGTCCATCAGATCTCTCTTCGATATATAGAGTTATACGAAAAGATCATTGGGAAGAAATTTGTTCCGGCAAACAATCATAACATTGAATCAAGAATTGAGAAAAATATCCTGAAAGCATTAAATTCAATAAATTAAATCCATAAAAAGAAAAGCCGCTTTTTTTCAATAACCGTGGGCTTTTCAGGACTTTTACGATCTTTGCACTATGCGGGAAAGGATATACCTGGGGCGGTTAGAAGAGTTGATTAAAAATTATCAGTTTAATCTCCCTCTTTCATTATATCTGCGACAAGAATTTAATAAACGAAGGAACATGGGTTCGCGTGATAGAAAACGGACCCGTGAAGATATATTCAGTTATTTCCGTATTGGTAAAAACTACCCTGAATTAGGTATCGCTGAACGTGTTGCTATCGGAAGTTTTTTATGCAACACAAACAGAAGTCCGGAGTCAGATTATATTCTGAATACTCATTCTCCATTTTTACCGGAAGATATGTCTGCTAGTCTGGCTGTTAAACTTGAAAAAACAAAAGAAAAATTTCCGCACTTTGATTTGGGAAATATATTTTCATTTGCATCACTCGTGTCAACCCAAATTAATATAGATAGTTTCCTTCAATCCTTTTTAAAGCAACCTAAATTATGGATTCGAGTCAGACAAGAGTATAAAGATGCTGTACTCACTGAATTGACAGAAAAAAAATATTCCTTTGAGATTTCTACAGAGCTAAGCAATGCCATTTCATTGATTAACTCAACTCCGGTTCACGAATTAAAATCTTATGAGAAAGGTTTTTTTGAGATACAGGATATTAACTCGCAACGTTGTTTAGAAGATATTGAACTTCACGAAGGTGATAGATGGTGGGATGCATGTGCAGGTTCGGGTGGAAAGAGCCTGGCATTACTTGACAAACAACCTAAACTAAAAATAATTGTTTCTGATTTAAGGGAAAGCAGCCTGCTAAACCTTAAAAATCGTATGAAGAAAGTATCACAAAGAATTGAAGGGATTCATCAACTAGATCTTAGTTCTGGTCAAGAGGCAGTTCCGGGCTTATTCGAAGGCATCTTGGCAGATGTTCCTTGCTCCGGTTCAGGCACCTGGGCAAGGAGTCCTGAAATACTAAGCTCATTTTCAGAAACAAGCCTCATCGAAAAATACATTCCTCTTCAGAGAAAAATAGTTCAAAATCTTACAAAAGCATTAAAGCCGAAAAAATATTTAATTTATATAACTTGCTCAGTATTTAGATCAGAGAATGAAGAGAATATAAGGCATTTTGAGGATAATTTCGGTTTGAAATGTCTCTCAGCTGCATATTATGAAGGTTCTGAATTGGGTGCTGATACGATGTATAGAGCAATTTTATCTAAGTCATAATAAAAATGAATAAATCTTACAGAAAATTTCCTTCAAATATGACCGAAGAATTTCATTCTGTCTATCTTAGGAACATTGCATGTAAGTTTAAGTATACACAATCAAAATTCTCATACATTTTCAAATTATGCTGACCAGCAAAAAATTCTGGTTTATCTTATTTCTTACTTGTGCAGGGCTATTCGCTGTTGCTCAGAAGCCTACTTCGTCTGAGACTGAGCTTAGAAAGCAGGCGGATAAACATTTTTCGAATTCCAATTTTGTTGAAGCAAACCCTTTGTACTCTCAGCTTTTGAGCTTGTTTCCACATGATGCCCTGTTGAATTATCGATATGGTGTTAGTCTGATAGAGGCAGGGAAAGAGAAAACTCCCGCTATCATATACCTTGATTTCGCTACTAAGCATCAACCGGTACCTGAAGAGGCATGGCTGTATTTAGGAAAAGCACATATGGCAGGAAATAATTATTCCAGAGCCGGTGAAGCTTTCAATAAATATAAATCTATCTCTTCACCTTCCAAATCATCAAAAGCTGAAATAGATCTGCTCATCGCTAATAGCACGAATGCGGAACTTGTTAGCAAATCCCGGAAAGACATTGCCATTCTTAATTCAAGAGAAATAAAACGCATAAACTTTCATTCAGCTTATGATTTTTCTGAATCAGCAGGAAAGCTCGTGGCAACAGCGTCCCAATTCCTGACAACTCAGGACAAGGATAAGCAGCTCAATCCGATGATGTTCATTACAAAGGATGGGCAAAGCATATACTATAGTAGTTATGGCAGAGGAGGTAACACCGGAAAGGATATTTACCTGGTACGAAAAATGGTGAATGGACAATGGGGAACGCCGGAAAATCTTGGAATGACATTGAATTCTAGCGAGAATGAAGATTTCCCTTACCTGGACCGTGATGGTAGAACGCTGTATTTTTCGAGCCGTGGTCATAATAGTATAGGTGGTTATGATCTGTTCAAATCAGTATTTGATTACAATACTAATCAATGGTCAAGGCCGGAGAACTTAGGAATTCCGATCAACACAACCGATGATGATCTCTTTTATGTCCCAACTCTAAATGGAGACAAAGCCATTTACTGTACAGCCTATGAAAGTGGGTATGGAAATGTAATATTGAGAGAGATCAGCATTGGAGGTGCCGCTAATAGATTTGCAATAATCGCAGGGACATATTTTTCATTGGATCAGGCTACGAGAAGAGACGCACGGATTACTGTAATTAGGTCATCTGATAATGCTGTCGTGAATTCGGTTAGAACTGATCCTAAATCCGGTAAATATGAATTAGTCTTGCCTCCGGGAAATGATTACACGCTTATTGTTGAAGGAGGGAGTTACCTTCCGCATGCTGAGCAATTTTCTTTACCAAATCTCGCTGCTGCAGGAATGAGACAAGAGGTAAAACTTAACAAGGACAAAGAACGAGAGCAAATGACTGTCTCCAATTTCTTTACCCCATTGAGCTCGAAAACGGATGAACCAGTTTTAGCTTTCAACAACACCCCAACCAATGTTTCAACTTCAACTTTAAATAGCTCTTCACAGGATAGTTCAAAAATGATTCCGGTAAAGCTTGATGACAAGATAGTTTATATTAATGACCCTAAGCAGAAAGATCAAGGATCACAGGATTTCATCCCTGCAAAGGCCCAGTCTGTAGCAAACTACGGGTATGCAGAAGGAATCTATGAGCCCGGAATGTTGAATGATGTTGACTCAGAGGAAACAAATAAAACTGATCAAAAAGGGTTACCCGGTATAACCTTGAAAGAAAAAGATCGCTATGATCCAACATTGGAAACAAAATTAAGTGACGATGAACTGCGCCAGATCGAAGAAGAAAAAGAAAGGGCACAAATAATTGAGGAAGAAGAAAAAAACCCGGCGATGCTTATTGATTTTAATATCGATAACGATGAACTGGCGCAAATAGCACTTCAGGATGCGCACGCGCTCCAGGAAGAATCAGAGAGAATGAAAGTGAATGCTGTGAGCTTAAAAACTAATGCATCATTGCAAGATAGTTTAGCTTCAACATTGGAAGAGCAGTATGCAAATCTTGGAAAGGAAGATGCTGAGAGAAAAGAGGAACTGAAACAGAGGGCTTCAGAATTAAGAGAAGAATCATTTTCATTAAATAAACAAGCTTCAGACCTTCAACTGCAAGCCTCTATTAAAATGGATGAATCGAGAGCCGCCAAGCACGATGCGGATGCTATTATGCGTAGCTCAGGTAAAACCGTAACAGCTCTTGCGACTAAAACTGAAGCCACTCAGTCGAAAAATTCAAACAAAACTAAATCCAATATTGCCGAAATTGATCCGGCCACAAACAACAATTATAGTCAAGAGAATACCCCTGATGAATTTAAGCAGGAAGTTGCTAATGCAAATGTAGCTCAGAACAGCAAACAGGTCGAAACCAAGAAGAATCCGGATCAAGAGACTGAAGGCTCCGAAAGCTCAATAAATACTTCCACGGATGTTCAACAAAATAATGATGGTACCGGCTCATCCCTTGCTCTAGTGAATGAAATCGACAACCCTTCAAATAATTCTGAAAGCACAACCGATACAAAGTCCCAAAAAGCAAAAACTGAAATTGCTACAGAGCAAAATAATGAACCTGCTTTAATTGCTAAATCTGAAAGTAAAGAAGAAGCAACATCTTCCCCAATTACTACTAAGGTAAAGAGCAACGCTGATGTTATCAAAACAGCTGATAATACCAAAACAGATTTAAGCACAGGAACAACAGAAAGCAATAATTCAACTACTTCGCCGGATCTAGCTAATTCTAATACGAATGTTAAAAATGTTGAGTCTTCTATTTCGGAGACTATCATCTCCGAAACTAATGAAGTAGACGAAAGTATTGCCGACAATAATGCGAAAGACCAACCGATTGTTAATGTTGTGTCTCCAACAATAAATAATTCAAAAGCCGAATCAACGCTTGCTCAAAATTCTAGTCAAAATCCAATCGAAGATCAAGGTGATAATCCTGCGGAGGCAAAACAGATAGTTCAAACAACCGGCAATACCACAACAAACATTGAAAATTCGGCAAACTCGAAAGTTGAGGAGCATACATCTGAAAATACACTTGAAAAGAATAATTCTGATGAATTGACAGCATCTCAAACTTCTTTGGAGGAGAGCAAAAACAATCAAACATCTGCGAAATCAGTTTCTGCAAATGCGCAAATAAAAAACGATCCTGAATTAAAAAGTGAGAACAAAGCGGATTCAGCACCGACTGCAATTGAGCAGACAGCTAGTAATACGACTAAGTCAACCGGCTCAACCAAGACAGTTCAAGGATCTGAAGGAACTTCATCTGAAATTGAAAGCGTAAAAACGCTGAGTGGCGAAGAAGTAGTTTCAACTTCAACTTATTCAAAAGTCACTAATGTTGAAGAAGCACCTACTTCAGGCAATAATCAACAAGCAACCTTTGCTAATAATCAATCTTCTAGCGACAAGGCAACTTCTGAATTAGAAGCTACGAATTCTTCAAGTGTAGAAACAAGTGGAGGAGAAAACAAATTGCAACAGTCATCAGCAACAGTTTCAAAAATTGGGCAAGAGAATTCGGCCGATAGCCAAACTTCAGAACCTGTCATGAGTCCTGATCACTCAATTGCAATAAGAGAAGCCGGAAACAGAAATTTGCAAGTGAGGGAAAAGTACATCATTCCTGAGCAGTTACAAGTAAATTTGGATCCGGAAGCAAAAGTTGTGTATGAAGCCTATGAGAGTAATGTAAAAATATCAGATGCATTATTTAGTATGAGCAGAACGCTTCAGGATAGGATATTAGAAATGCCTCGCAGCCCTGAAAGAGATAGCCTTGTAGAGGTTTCTAATGCAATGAGTCGACAGTCTACAGATCAATTTGAAGTGGCACAAACACAGCTTGCAGATGCAAAATTACTAGATCCGAAGGTAAATGACTTGTTGGTGCTATCCGATGTTCCATTAGCTAAAAATGTTGAGCGGACTTCTACCGGAACAGTAAATTCAGAGCAACTTGCTATCAACAAATCTGCTGATTTTACTGCTAATGATGGGAGTACCGAAACACAAAAATCAGAACAAGTAAGAGATATTGATTTAACTTCTAAAATTGCTCCGGGTGGATCAAGCTCAGATGTACCTCAAACTACTGCTACAAAAAAGCCTAAGTCTAATGTTGCTGATCCGAATGAACCATTACGAAGAGCCGGTGAGGAACTGGGAATAAATAATTATGAAGAAGATAATGCATCAGATGCCCATGTAGATGAATCCGTTTCTGTTGTTAATTCAACAACTATTTCTACGAATTCAAGTTCGACAAAGGTTTCAGAAAATCAAGAGGAGAATGCCCCTTCAACCAAACCTAATCAAGCACCTAATGCTGCAACTATTAATTTACCTACAGTTCAAACAGCAAGCAAAGCAGACGATGTTGACGCCGGCATAGACGTGACACATCCACGATATGAAGCCTATCAGGAGGTTCAGGAAAAGATAACAGAGAAGCAAGTTGAAACTATCAATCTTTTTGCTGAGGGAGTTAATCTAAATAAATTGTCTGTTGAAGAAAAACAACAGCAAATTAATTTGCTTGATAGTGCAAATAATGTTACTGATGAAACAGAAAGAGTTGCATTATTACAAGAAGCTGAAAAGCTTAAAATACAATCTGAGGAACATCAGGAATTATCGAAAGTGAAATTAAGTGCTTCTCAAGCGAAGACACATGATGTGAAGGCACTCACTTCGGAGATGGAAACTATTAAGAAGGAAATTAGTCAGCGGCCAACAGCTATAAATGGTGCCACGACAAATTCACCTGGATCTGATCCTGATGCGTACTCAACCGGCGCCAACAAACAAAGTTTAGCTGAAAAGACGGCAATGGCTAAAACTTCAGGAGCAGCTGATGCCAACACTACTACAAAAAATCTCAACAGTTCTGTTAGTTCTTCTATTACACCTCCGATTGCAGCACAAGAACTGGAAAGACTATCTGTCGAGATGTACAGCGTAGGAAGAGGGCCCGCATATAATAATATAAATCCGATTCCTCTCAATCCCGGTTTACCTGATGGATTAGTTTTCAAAGTTCAGGTAGGAGCATTCCACAAACCGATTCCGGATAACACATTCAAAAATCTTCAACCTGTCAGTGCAGAAACAACACGTCCGGGATGGTTACGTTATTGTGTAGGGTTATTTAAAACATTTGAACCTGCTAATCTTGTTAAGAAGGAATTAAGAAGAACCGGATACAAGGACGCATTTGTTGTCGCTTATTTGAATGGCAAAAGAATTTCTTTGCAGGAAGCCAATGCCATGATCAACAGACAAGAAAATCAGCTTGCATACACCGGTGAAATGAACAAGGAAATTGGTGCATTGCGTCAATTGAACGTGATCCCTGCAACTGCTAAATCCGGACCAAAGGACAATGATGAACAATTATTCTATGGAAATACAACTCCTCCTTCGGTAAATGCAGCTCAGGAAAATCTAATACTTGAGTATTCAGTTCAGGTTGGAGTTTACAGAACAGAGAATCCTCCTGTGATTTTAAATTCTCTTGAACCGATTTATTCTGAAGCAATACCTCGTGGACTTTATCGTTTCACATCCGGTCGCTATGAGAACAGAAGTGATGCTGAAACCGCTAAACTCAATGCTATCAGTAAGGGTGTTAGTGATGCATTTGTCGTTGCTGTGAAAGGCAGAAGAAATGTTTCAATGCCTTCGACGGTTGCACAAAGAGAAGCTGTTTCTGCTAACAATATAGCTTCTTCTGAAAAGATTTTGCCCGCAAATTCAGCAAATGAGAAATCCAAACCTTCTGTATCTGTCTCAGGTATTCGCTTTAAAGTGCAACTTGGAGCATTCCGACAAAATGTTCCTTTCGAAACTGTCGAAGCATTTTTAAAGGTGAGCGACAAAGGAATAGTAAGAGTTACTGATGAACGAGCTTTAAATATATTCTATGCCGGCGACTTTGCTGATTTTGAATCCGCACGTATTCTTAAAGAGGAGATCGTGAGCAAAGGTGTTACTGATGCATTCGTTGTAGCCCTTCAAGACGGAAAACGGATCCCTTTAACCGACGTTTTACAAGGAAAAGAATAGTTTAAGTAGATATATCGGAAATTCTCCCTGTCTCTTTTTTTTGAAAAAAATCAAACAATTCGGCAATTATTCAGTTCTTTTTTTTAAATTTGTTTAATACAAAAAACAAGAACATGATTCGATTTAGCGAAGGCAGTGATTTCGAATTTCAGGAAATTGAAGTTACTGATGAAACTACTGCAAGAGAACGTGCATTGACCTTATACAATGATGATGTGAACACTTTTGAATTCGTCATCGAATCATTAATTGATATATGTAAGCATGACCTTATTCAGGCTGAACAATGCACCTACATTATCCATAATAATGGAAAATGCATTGTGAAGAACGGCGCTTACAAGAATTTGCATCCAATGCGTGTTGCTTTATGCGATCGCGGACTCTCTGCAGTCATCCATTGATTTCCCGGGTATTTTAATTTTTGCATGGCTTTTGATATAAAACATGCCTAATCCATTTTTTATGAAAAAGAAAATAATTTATTCACTACTAATGGTGATGCTTGTTAGCGCTTGTAGTAGAGTACCTATTACGAAACGCAAACAAGTCAATCTACTCCCTGAAAGTGAGTTGATGTCAATGAGTCTTACCAGTTACCGTGATTTTTTAAAATCAAATCCTCCGGTAAATAATACTGCTGAAGCAACAATGGTAAAAAATGTCGGACAAAAAATTTCAACTGCTGTTTCACATTACATGAATCAAAACGGACAGGGTAAAAGGATTCAAGGTTATGCATGGGAGTTCAATCTTGTAAATTCTCCGGAAGCCAATGCATGGTGCATGTCAGGAGGAAAGGTGGTTGTTTACAAAGGACTGCTACCATTGACCCTTGACGAAGCCGGCCTCGCTATTGTGATGGGACATGAAGTGGCACATGCTGTTGCCAGACATGGTAACGAGCGAATGAGTCAGCAACTTATTGCTGCGGGAATTGGTATCGGTCTTGATCTCGGAACTGCACAGCAAAATCCTCAG
>Ga0154020_10005376_pt1 | contig 15132 bp, 6 predicted proteins | sample Klosneuvirus_201_FD_109709 | JGI IMG/M metagenome (GOLD analysis project Ga0154020, IMG submission 109709) | Active sludge microbial communities from wastewater, Klosterneuburg, Austria - Klosneuvirus_20160825_MG | ecosystem: Engineered > WWTP > Aerobic digester > Activated sludge | place...
AATGGTTGTCCCCATTCCCTGTAATTGGATCACATTGTTCAAGCCTTGTAGATTGATTAAGGAATTATTACTAGAAATCTGAAGGCCAGAAATATGAGATATTGAATTTAGTCCAATTAAACTAATAAGAGAGTCATTTCCGATAATGTGGACTGGACCTCCGATAAAACTGAGAGAATCTAACCCCATCAAATTCTCCAGACGGGCATTGTTTACTATATCTAATCCACCACCTAAATATTTGAGCTCGATTAGGCCAATTAAGCTTTCAAGAAGGGGATTACTTCCTATGGACAAACCTTGGGTTATAGAATCTATTTGAACAAGGCTATCTAAATTTGTGATATCTGATCCAGTGATTGTTAATGGTCCTGCTATAGTGGAACAACCTGAATAAATACTTGGAAAGGAGTCTATTTCAGCCTGAGAATTAAGTGTTAAGATTCCAGGACATGTAACTGGTATGCCACATGCAATCTGGACTTGTGCAACATTATCACATCCAAAAGCATTATCATGTATAACTGCAATTTCAGGAGAAGTGCTTAGGAAATCACATATAAATTGAGCATTACATATGGATAAAGAAGGATTGTTGAATATGGTTAAGCTTCCATTAAACCCAGTGATGCTATCTAAGCCGCTTAAATTGGAAAGTAAACTATTGTCAGTAATATACAGACCACCATTAATTGAGTTCAAATTGCTTAAGTGATCCAAGTCTGTGAGATTTGGGTTGCTTGATAAATTTAGATTAAAATCTATATTAGTAACATTATCAAGACCAAGTAAACTTTCTAAAGATAAATTACCTGAAAATGTTGTTCCCATTCCCTGCAATGAGGTCACAGATTCCAATCCATGCAAATTAATCAAAGAAATATTATTTGAAATCTCTAGACCAGAAATATTAGCTAGTGAGTTAAGTCCTATCAAATTGAGCAACGAATCATTACTTGTGATATGGACCGATCCTCCAATAAAATTGAGGGAATCTAATCCAGCCAAACTATCCAGAAGGGGATTGCCCCCAATTGACAACTCCCCACCCACATATTTAAGCCCAGCCAGCCCTTCTAAGCTCTCTAATAAAGGATTATTATATATCTGCAAGCCTTGCGTCAGAGAATTTATCAGGGTTAAGCCATCAAGATTTGTAATATCAGCTCCATTGATTGTGATCCCACCTGTTATTGTAGAACACCCTGGATAGGTGGAATAATATAAATCTATTTCGGATTGAGTTGTAAAAATGAGATCGCCCAATGGACATCCATTACAATATGATTCTACTTCGCTCCGGCTAAAGCATCCAATTGCATTACCTGATATTGTTGCAGGGTTTGAAGGTATATTCAAATAATCACATATGCTCTGAACATCACATTCAGATAGTATGGAGTTATTTTGAATAAAAAGTTCTCCACCAATATTTTGTAGTGAGTCTATTCCAGATAAACTTGACAAGGATGTATTGTAGGATAAATATAAGTCTCCTCCAATATCATTTAAATTATTTATGCCTTCTAAATTAACCAATCCAATATTGTTTTGGAGCAAAAATGGTCCACCAATTATGGCAAGCGAATCTAATCCATTCAAATTCAGCAAGGCTGAATTTCCCTGGATATATAATCCTGTACCAACCGAAGTAAGTGAGTTAAAACCAGTTAAATTAGTTAGTATATTATTATTTTCCACGGAAAGACTCCCACTAATGGCATTTATATTATCTAGTCCTTCTAAACTTTGTAAGAGGGGATTCTCCTTAATATGCAAGCTACCGCTAATATAAGTAAGTGCATTTAGCCCAACCAAATCAATCAAATTGAGGTTGTTTTGAATTATATTATCAGCGCTTAATGGCGCGTAAGTACCAACTGAGGATAGTTGATCTAATCCTACTAAATTAGTTAATGAAAAATTATTAGTAATTTGTATTACACGGCCTATAAAACTTAAAGCACCTAAATTGTTTAAATTAATTAAAACTGGGTTGTTAGAAATAAGTAACCCACCTGTAATTGACTCAAGCGAACTCATACCAGTTAAATTTATCAAAGAATTATTACCATTTAATTCAAAATTACCTGTAATTGAAGTAAGGTTATCAAAACCTGATAAGCTTGTTAAAGAATCATTATCATATAATTTAAGACCACTATATAGATTATCCCCAATTGAGATCAATGAGCTGAATCCACTAAGATTATTTAATTCAGGATTATTAGAAATTAAAAGTGATCCTGTTTGTATGGAGGTTAGGGACTGAAAGCCAGTTATGCTTTCCAACGCAGTATTAATCTGAATATTAAGCTCAGGAATGGAATTTATTGTATTAAATCCTGAAATATCGCTTAAAAGACTATCTTGAATAAATTGTAAATAGTTCCCAATATGTTGAATTGAATTGAATCCTGGTATATGGAGTAATGATGAATTATTAGCTATTGTAAAAATTTCTCCAACATAGGTTAAAGAATCTAAACCAGACAAGTCATCCAAGACAGGGTTGTTCCAAATGATAAGACTTCCTTCAATATATCGAATACTACTCAGGCCATCTAAATTAGTAATGTCAGATCCTTCAATCGTCACAGGCCCATTGATGATTGAACAAAAGGGATAATTGACTGAAAAAGAATCAATTTGCTCCTGGGTATTAAAAACGATTCCGCCCACTAGGCAGAAAACAGTTACAGTAACATCAAAACAGCAACTATCAATAGTAGCTCCTAAGCTATCAAGCAGGATAAAACAATTTGATGTAGTTCCAATTGGAAACGACTCACCGCTGTCCAGGCCCGCTGTTTGAACTATAGTGTCACCACAATTACAGGCAGAGGATACATTATATCCCACAGGAACATTACTTTCGCCAACCTCAATACTTACTAAGATATCCTCAGGACAAGCCAATATTTGCCCAGTATTGTTCAGAAGATCTATATCCTGGATGCATACAGTCGTTTGCTGTGTACACCAATCTGAAATTGTCCATGTACGAGTGATATAAGCTCCGTCGCAAGTGATGGAATCTTGATCTGAATAGCCATAAAAGAAATTACAAGGACCATTTTCATTAATTGGATATCCATCAATTGAAGGATAGCCCATTACAGAAGGATCTGAATTATCCCCACAAGATCCAATATATGAACTTGGGCAAACAAGAGAATCTAATGTTACTGGTAAAAGAGTGAAGTATTGTATGCAGGTTGCAAAATTATTACTATTATCTAAAACAGTCCATGTTCGGGAGAAATTTTGGCTTTCACACGGATCGCCACTTATTGCACTATCGATATAACTGAGAGTTGAATTGCAATTATCAGAATACGTAGGAAATCCTGCTATTTCTGGAGCAGTGCTTTGAATGCATGAAGTTTCATAATCATTAGGACAGGATAGGATAGGATCTTCATTATCAGTTGAGATTATGTTTTGTATACATTCAATTTCCAGGCTTGCACATGTGTCTACAATCCTCCATGTACGAAGGACAGTGAAATATCCTTCTATTATAGTATCCTGATCTGAGTAGAATGCGAAGAGGTTGCAAAGGCCGTTGTAGTCAATCTGCTCGCCATTATATACAGGATATCCAGTTGTCCCTGGGGAATTGTATCCACTACATGATCCAACATATGTCGGAGGGCAAGTCACCGAATCAAGGCTAGCAGGAAGGAATGAAATGATCTGGTCACAAGTGTTGCTATTGCCGCTGCTATCAGTCACAACCCAGTGTCTGATTAGGGTGCTAAATCCAGGACAGCTACCAGGCGCCTCTTCGTCACTGTAAGTCAGAATGACACCTCCGCAATTATCTGTTGCAATTGGAGTATTGGTGCTATCTGGCTCAATGTAAGTTGAACAGGAACTTGTGAAATCTGAGCAAATAACTTGCGGGACAATTTTGTCTTCAACTGAAATTGTTCCAGAACAAGAGTTACCCGTTGAAGGATCTGTTACAGTAACATTTAGGGTTTGGCCTATTGCTGAACTAGTTATGGTAACACCTCCAAAGCCTGACCCGTACCCTTCCACTGCCACTAAATAATCATTATAGCAGCTATAAGGCCCTCCCTCAAGAATGACATCAGTGGACACAAACGCTTCACAGATTTCATTTATTGAAACTTGAATATTATCATTACAAGCTAAGGTGGTAGTAGGGGTGGGATATTCGATAACGGTTACATCAAAGCAGCAAGACGCTAATATAGCCCCATAATTATCTAACAAATCAAAACAATTAGTTGTAGTCCCTATCGGGAAAAAACTTCCGCTTAGCAATCCAGATGTTTGTGAAATAGTTGAACCACAAACTCCTTCAAGAGAGAAAGAAAATATATACTGAGCATCACAGGTACCTGGATCTAAATTTATAGTTACATTAGATGGACATGTTAAGAATGCATTGGAAGTACCTACCCATAGCTGATATCCAGCCTTTACGTTTAAGTAAGCAGAATCAGCTAGGTGAATGCTTTTACAATATGCTTCTGAAAATATATTAGGATATCGAGGAGCATCAGAAGGAATATACACTTCTGTATTGCAATCAGGAATAGCATTGCAACTCCAATTTCCAGGATTTTCCCATGTTGTATCAATCACCCCTGTCCAGACCATTCCGAATCGCAACGTAAATACATCACTTTCAGTTGCGCCATATGCGTCCGAGATTATGCAGCGATATTTGTAATCAAACCATTGGGATGGTGTGCTATTAATAATAAGTGTAGAGCTGTCAGTGCCAGTATAATTTAGGTTATCTATAATATTAGAAAAACCATTAAGCGTGTCTACCTGCCATTGATATGATTTTGTACTATCAGTAACACCCGCATATAGGAATATACTGTCCAAAGGACAAATACTTGACACATTGTCAATATTTTTAGTAGAAATATAGACGAACATGGTGTCATTATAGCCCTCAAATGAAAATACAATATGTGTTGAACCTGTATCTTTTGTTACGAAATTACGATACAATGAATCGTAAACAACAACATTTGTATCAAGAATCATAAATGTGAGAGAATCTGCTTCTGGTCTTAAAACGCCAATACATGTGCTATACACAGCATGATAAACTGGTGCAAAATCCTGAACAGGATTTAAGTATCTGGCCCTAGGGGTTATATAAAACCCTTCCAAACTATCTAGCGTAGCTACATTAATTGCAATCGTATCAATATAATACACTGTACATCCCATGGAATCATACTGAGCAACTGCAACTATAGAGTTCAAGCCAAGATCAGAAGGATTAATTGTCGTAAGAAAGTATTGAATAGAGTCCTTTGCCGTTGAGTAATAAAATGTTGATTTGTATAATACCCGTAAATTCTCAAATCCTATTGTATCTTTTAAATTAATGGCAATTTGCAAAGAGCTATCAATGTATAAAATGGAGTTTGATGTCGGACTAGTTATCTTGATTTTAAATGTATCGATGTAGGCAAGTACCGTGTCCATACAGCCAGTGCTTCTCCTACTGAGGATTTCACCATCACCTACTAAATTTTGATTGACGGTGTATGGTGGAATGGTTTCATCAAAAAATCCTGAAGCCATCTGAGCATTCAACAAAACTTTTAGTCTTGTGCCTATTGATAAATTCTTTTGAATTCCTACATGCTGCTTATCGAGTCCATATATGATGGATGTCTTTGAAACACCAGTAGTATTCGTGGTTATGTCAAAAGGGGAAGGTTGCAGTTTGCCAGCCAACTGACTCGAAAGGGGTACAATGAGATCAGAATTTGATAAGTATGCAGAACTACCATAATTTGTACTAAAGAAATTCTGAATTGGTGAAACTACTCTAATAGCCTTAAAAAGAGCAGTCATTCCTAATCCGAATACATCTGAGGTGCTGATACTATTTAGAACATCATTCTGCGAAGTATTATTATATTCGTCAACATCAGCACTAATCAAATGATTCTTAACCGTTGTTTCGGTTTGCTGAACACCTCCTGATTGAGCTTGCAAATTTGCTATAGCTTGTGAAATACTTCCTTTGTAAACAAACCCAAGATCCTTAAAGTAGCTAGTAGCCAAGACAGCTCCAGCAATTGTAGCTGATACTGAATTCTGACCAGCTAATAATATTATCGCATTAAATGCATCAACTGCTACATCAGCTATTGGTGATCCGTTGTGAGGTGTGCATATGGAAATATATTTGTTAATGTAGCCTTTGCCATAATTTCTGAGTTGATACACTCCTGGACTATACCATGATCCACCATTGTTAATCACAGTTCGACCTACTGCTCCACCCATACTATGTGCGACATAATCAATCCGCTTATTTGCGAATCCATAAAAATGCATTTGTTTAATAATAGAAATAATTGAATTTTCATAAGTTTGATTTTCGTCTGGATCCTTCCCCAATAATATATCGGCATTTACCTGATACGAGCCCCATTCTTTAAGATCTAGAAGTTTAACTTCCTTCCAAATGTCAAAGTCTGCAAGGCTAAAGTATGATGTGCCGCCACTATTATTGTTAAACTGCGCATATTTAAATGATTCTTGGGTTCCCAATATTCCATGAGCAAAAACGAGAGCTGGACGACATATTTGGATGGGTTCACAAAGTGTAATAAGCTCTGTTGAATTATCAGAGTAGGTAATTGTAAAATCAACGTTTATTTCTCTATACTTCTCCTCACTACTCAAATCGGTCGTGAAGTCATCTGGTGCAACAAGCCAAAACCAATAACTATTAGCATTACTGTTATTATTAGACCCCGCAGGGTATGTAGTGCTTGTAGAAATAATTTCGGTCGCGGAGGCATGAGCAATTCTTCCAAGTAATGCAGTGCCTGAGTATCCATTATTTCCAACTGTTTGAATGGTTGCTTGAATAGTAGAAACACCTAAAGTGGCATTATTTTTATTGAGTTTCACATATATTCTTGCCGCACCATCAGCAGCTAATCCATATGGATATGGTTTTTTACTTTTTACGTCATCTGGAACCGTGGCATCCCATTGAAGACTTGCAACAAACCCTCCATCATCGCATTCAATGGCAGTTAGAGGAGGGCTGGTTGCTGTATTTTGCGGATTACCTATTTCGGTGATCCTAAATAGATAAGGACCTATCGTGGTCACGCTGTAGGGGTAGGTAAATGTATTGGACTTGCCTGTTGTAGCCTTATAGGTCTTTGTTGCAATTTGGTACCATATTCCTCCATTATTTGGACTGGCTTCAATTGTATACTCTTTTAGCAATTCTCCGGTCTGTCCGTTAACTGGAGCGCTCGATATGAAGTCTTTCCATTCAATATCAAAGGTTTTGTATTTAAAAATGGTGCTGGTGATAGAAGGAAAGGTAATTTCCAGAGGTGTAAAAATGAAGTTATTTACAATAAAGGATTTTGGAGGTGTAGTATTGCCAGTCGAGATATCCTGGGCAGTTACTGTGTATTCGCCATCACTAAAAGTCGATGTCACTAGCAACGTAAACTCAAACATTCCGGGATTAATATAGGTTATTGGGATTACTCCTGTAACATCTTGTCCACTTTCATTTTCGATAAGTACATCAATGTCCCCATTTGGGGTGAAATTTGACCCCGTTACAATTATATTTTCACCAGGAACAGCAATTGATTTATTAAGTGTCACACTAGGCAGACTGAATATGCAGGGAGGAATAACAGTTAAAGTTGCAGTTGTACTAGTGTCTAATTGGACTCCATTGCAGTTGGAGACAATACAGTAGTAAGTATTTCCATCGTCAGTAAGATTAAGAGTAGGGGTTGAATATTGGTGGGAATTTGCATTTGTGATAATTATACCATTTTTATACCATGTATAATTAAATGGAGGAGGGCCATTTGCAGTAATACTAAAAGTTGCATTGCCGCAAACATTTGCAGTTTGACTCATCGGTTCTATTGAAATATTCACAGCTAAACATTCTTCCAGTAGCTTTACAACAAAAATATCTACATTTCCAAATGAAGTTAAATTGTATGATTGTGAACTCGGGTCGAAATCGCCTGTTCCATTAAAGTACCCTGTTGAATAATTATTACCGTTGTTATCAAGTGCAATAGAATAACCGATATCATTACTTGCACCTCCCATTTGATTAGCCCAAAAGAAGTTGCCGATCGAATCTAGCTTTGAGACAAAAATGTCTGTCCCTCCAAACGAGATAAGATTATTTGTATCCGCGGATGGATCGAAATCACATGAGTTTTCAAAGCGGCCAATAGTTATAACATTTCCAAAGCCATCATTGGAAATTGAGGAGCCTACATCATTACTTGTGCCTCCCAATTGTTTCGCCCAAACAAAATTGCCTGAAACATCTAATTTAGCGATGAAAACGTCATTACTACCAAATGAAGTGAGATTGAAAGCATTAGAACTTGGGTCAAAGTCGCATGTGCCAGCAAAGGATCCGGTTATATATGAATTCTCATTTTCATCAATTGAAAGGGACCAACTGATATCATCACTTATTCCTCCCATTTGTTTAGCCCAAACGAAATTGCCTGAGGAATCTAATTTTGCTGTAAATATATCCGCATTTTGGGCTGACAGATTATAAGTTTGAGAGCTTGGATCGAAATCGCAGGTGCCGCGAAAGTGGCCTGATATATAACTTGTACCATTGTTTGTAATTGAAATAGAATGACTTTCATCATTGTTTGTTCCTCCCATTTGTTTAGCCCAAACGAAATTTCCCGAGGAATTTAGCTTAGATACAAATATGTCAAATCCTCCAAACGAATGAAAATTATATGTCGAAGAGCCCGGGTCAAAGTCACTAGTGCCTCCAAATAGACTTGTAGAAAAGTAACCTGTAGTATAAACATTCCCATTGGCATCGACTGTGATTGAGTACCCTATTTCGCTGAATGTTCCTCCCATTTGTTTAGCCCAAACGAAATTTCCTAAGGAATCTAGTTTCGAGACGAAAATATCTGTGCTTCCGAAAGATGTTAGATTGTAAATTCCTGACCCTGGGTCGAAATCACATGTAGATTGAAACTGACCTGTTGTATAGACATATCCATTATTATCAACAAAAATAGATCCACTTTGCTGGGTCAAAGGGCCTCCCATTTGTTTAGCCCAAATAAAATTGCCTTCTCCATCAAGTTTTGAAACGAAAATATCCGTGCCGCCAAAAGAAGTAAGGTTGTATGTTGCAGAACTTGGATCAAAGTCGCAAGTCCCTGAAAACCAACCTGTGATATAAATATTACCATTTACATCTGTTGTGATATTGAATGCAATATCTTCATTTGTTCCACCCAACTGATTTGCCCAGACGAATTCAGGATCTTGAGCAATTAAAGAAACCTGAAATGTTGTGAATATTATTAAAGAGTATAATAACTTTCCCATTGTTTGTAAGTTTTAAATTTAGAGGCAGCGACATATGTTTTACTTCTGATATTTTCTTCAACTTTAAAATTGGATTCATTTCTAATACCTTACTTTAGTAGAAGAGGCTATTGTGTTATTTCAATAAAGCTACGAAAATTCACGATAATTCTGGCACTTAGGCAGATATACATTTTAGATGTTCTCTAAATAGACCCTAGCCACAGTACAACTTTTACATGGATGTAAATTGCTCAGCTCTCGTTCAAGTAAGGATAGATTGCGTCTAGTCTTTTCACCAATAGGTGATTATAGCAGCAAAGTGGTGATATTGTGAGCCAGGTTCTATTTTCGAGGTGTATGAGCAATTCGATTTGAGATTATCTTGAGCACTTGTATTATTTTTATCAACTGTTCAAGACACTATACTGAATTTAATTTCTCCTTTATTGGGTTCTGAAATTCTTTGGCTAGCCTTCCCCCACACCGTCTACTCCCAAGCCACTTCCATCCAAATTCTACTCCCATCTATCCTATTTCATGTATTTTGTTTCATCAATCGAAATCACTGCTTTATGAGGATCTGTTTCCTGAAATCACTATTCCTTAGCCTGGCTGCGCTTTTTTTCATACCCCCCGCCTCCGCCCAGCAAACCAACAAATTCGAACAACTCGGCACCATGCTGCCCACCCCCAATAGCACCCGCTCCGCCAGCGGCGCTCCCGGTGCCGCTTACTGGCAACAAAAAGCAGACTACGTCATGGAGATACACCTCGATGACACCAAACAAAAGATATCAGGCAAGGAAACCATCACCTACCACAACCAATCCCCGGAAGCTCTTTCTTATCTCTGGCTTCAACTCGACCAAAACCAACAAGCAGAAGGGTCCGATAGCTATAGCACCCAAACCGGATCTATTGATGAGAGGGTGACCCCGAATCAACTCGCCCGGCTTGAACGCGGAAAGGCTGTTGAACGCGGTTTTAATATCCTCACCATCACAGATGCCAAAGGAGTAGCACTGCCATTTACGATCAACAAAACCATGATGCGCGTTGATTTGCCCAAACCACTTGCGGCAGGTGCATCCTATTCTTTCAAGATTTCATGGTGGTACAATATCAATGACCGCTTTAAAGAAGGAGGACGATCCGGATATGAGTTTTTTCCAAAAGACAGCAACTATCTGTATGCCATTGCCCAGTTTTTTCCGCGTATGTGCGTCTATGACGATATCAATGGCTGGCAAAACAAACAGTTTCTCGGCGGCGGCGAATTCACCCTCGTGTTTGGAGACTATGATGTGAAGATCACCGTACCGGCAGATCATGCAGTAGCCGCTACTGGAACACTGCACAATGCTAAAGAGGTGTTGACTAAAACGCAATACGATAGATATGCCCAGGCACAAAAAAGTTATGTCGAACCTGTTAAGATCATCACCAACGAAGAAGCAGTGATGATGGAAGCAAGCCGGATACCCACGGAAAAGACCTGGCATTTTAAAGCAACCAACGTCCGCGATTTTGCATTCGCCTCCTCCCGCAAATTTATCTGGGATGCGATGGCCGTTAAGCAGGCCGAAAGTCCCGATGTCATGGCCATGTCCATGTATCCAAAGGAAGGTAACCCGCTATGGGAAATGTATTCTACAAAAGTGATTGCGCATACATTGAAATGGTATTCACATTACACCGTTGATTATCCATATCCGGTAGCGTGGTCCATCCACACAGATCGTATCGGGATGGAGTATCCCATGATCGCGTTTAATGGCGGCAGACCAAATGAAGATGGTACCTACAGCGACCGCACCAAATACGGCATGATCGGCGTCATCCTGCATGAAGTAGGACATAATTATTTTCCGATGATCATCAATTCGGATGAGCGTCAATGGACCTGGATGGATGAAGGCCTCAATACCTTTGTCCAGTTCCTCACCGAGCAACAATGGGAAAGGGATTACCCTTCAGGTAGAGGGCCGGCATTCAAAATAGTCGATTACATGAAAGCTGATCAGGATCAACTGGAACCCATCATGTCTAATTCAGAAAATATAAAACAACTCGGTAGCAATGCTTATGCAAAAACCGCAACTGCATTGAATATTCTTCGTGAAACAGTCATGGGACGTGAGCTCTTTGATAAAGCCTTTAAGGAATATGCCACCCGCTGGAAATTCAAACACCCATCACCCGCAGATTTTTTCCGCACGATGGAAGATGCTTCAGCAGTCGACCTCGATTGGTTCTGGCGCGGTTGGTTTTTTTCTACCGAACCCTGTGATATAGAACTAGCAGATGTCCAATGGCAGCGCGCCGACAGACCCGAAGACCCTTCGATGATGGCTTATGAAGAAAAGTATATCGAAGAATTTCCGCTAGGCATCACCTCCGAACGAAACCGAAAAGCTATCACACAGACCCAGGATGAAATCGACCGCAGCCTGAGAGATAAGTATACCGATCAGGACAAGAAGAAGGAAGAGCAGGAAGCTTATGAGGCTTATGTCTCTAAGTTAAGCCCCGAAGAGAAAGCGGTTGTTGAAGCCAGCAAGAATTATTATTCCATAACCTTCAAAAACAAAGGCGGCCTACCCATGCCCATCATCCTCAAGTTTGTCTTTGCCGACAGCACAGAGGAAGTCCATCGCATACCAGCTGAAATCTGGAGAAAGAATAATGAAGAAGTCTCCAAGGTATTTGTCACCGATAAAGTGATCAAACAAATCAATCTCGACCCTTATCTCGAAACCGCCGACATCGATCGTAGCAATAATTACTATCCGTCACAACAACAGATGTCAAGATTTGAACTCTATCGTCAGCAGCGCGGCACGCCGCCTGGAAGGTCGTAATCGGTAATCGGTAAACGGTGATCGGTAAACGGTGATCGGTAAACAGTAATCAGTAATCGGTAAACGGTGATCGGTAAGCAGTAAGCAGTAAGCTGTGCACGGTGCAAAAAATTTCGGAATCACGGATTAACCGGATTAAAGGATTGCACGGATTTCCTGACCCGCAGTTATAATCATATGGTACACAAATCCGTGTAATCCGTGAAATCGGTGTCAATCCGTGATTCAGACAGAAGAGGCATTGTAGACTGAAGGGGCAGCGAAATATTGATATTCTCCTTGTAGCAGGATACTTTTACTGCGAAACAAATGACCCTCTGTCGCTCATTTTCTGACAGCTGATAGCTGACGGCTGAGAGCAGATAACTGCCGACTGAAATCTGCAAACTGAAGACTGCTAACTGAGGACTGCCAACTGCCAACTGAGGACTGCCCACTGAAAACTGCCCACTGAAAATGAAAGCCTTCAGCTTTCATCAAATCTTTTTCTTCTGCACCTTCTTATGCCAATCATTCACCATCATCGTCGCAGCTGAGCCGTACCAAGGATGCAACTCCATCACCAGGCGGCCCGCTTTGATGGCAGGATCTGTTTCGGTGAGGGCCTGTGCTTCTTCGATAGTAGATACATTGAATACATATACGCCCCTTAATTCACCTCTATCTAAAAACGGCCCTGCGAGGGAGAGTTTTCCTTCGTCTGCCAGGCGGAAGATGTTATCAAGATGTGCCCGCTGTAATTGGGCGGCCATGGCTGAATCCTGGTCCTGATTAGGTCCGGCTTTCAGGAAAGCCATGACATACTTCCTCATACCGTAATCATCGGCACCAAGTTTGGCAGCCAGGGTCGAGTCGTAGGTAAATGTTTCGGGTTCATCGGCAGCAACTTTCGTTTCAACATTCACCTCCGGCTTGCAAGCAAGTAATAATAATCCAGCAAGGGCCAGGAGAGAAAGGAAGGCATTAGATTTCATAGACATCTTATTGAGCAAACAAGATAAATGAAAATACCAGTACCGATGGCTAGGCAAAAAAGGCCGTTAAAAAGATTTTTGTCATCTGTTTCAGAAAGTGTATATATCTTGTTTTGCATTGAAAATATTTTCTCAAAAAATCAATGACCCGCCTTATGGAATTACAGAAAGTAGATATGTTTATCATGACCAATGCCAAATTTTTTGAAGCGCATCACCTCGGCTGGATCAGGGAACAGCTGATCCAGGTGGACGATTCAAAATGGCCGGCCTTGCAGATGCAACAATTTAAGGATCCTACCACCTATCTGATTGTATCCCTGCTGGGAGGACAACTCGGGATAGACAGGTTTATGCTGGGGGATACTGGACTGGGTGTAGGTAAATTGCTGACCTGCGGAGGGCTCGGTATTTGGACGATCATCGATTGGTTTATGATCATGCCTGCCACACGTGAAAAAAACATGGCCCTGTTTCAGGGGGTTCTGAATTATGCCTAATTTATGAGCCGAAACAGACTCTATACGATTGTCCTTTTGGCTTGTATGGGTGGTTCCATTTGGTTGTGGATACAAAATTCACAAAACGTCCTAACTCGGGCTGGAGAAACCGGTACATGCCTGATTAAAACCATAACAGGGGTACCATGCCCTTCATGTGGTACGACCAGATCTGTTTTCGAACTACTCGATGGCCATTTGATCAACTCACTGCAATGGAACCCCATGGGGATCATTGTCCTGTTGATCATGGTCAGTAGCCCTATCTGGATCCTCATTGATTTGCTCTTTAAAAAAGAATCTTTTCTGAGATTCTATGGTCGGGCAGAAAATCATCTGAAGTCGAAATGGATTGCCATTCCTGCCATAGGGCTGGTCATCATCAATTGGATCTGGAATATATGTAAAGGCTTATGATGACTACTTCCTCTATTGGATATATGCCAGGTGACCATGAAGCCGAAAAAGCTTCTAACAGTTATCTGATGTCCCTGATTGCGGTCATCGCCGGGCTTCCACTGCCGATTATCAACCTCATCGCTACCGTTATTTTTTATCTCGGTAACAGGAAAGGAACGTATTTCGTCAGATGGCATTGTACCCAGGCATTGTTGTCCCAGTTTTCCTTACTGATCATCAATTCCAATGGATTCTGGTGGACGGTAGGTATCCTCTTCAGGGATGGAGAGGTCACCAATGAGTACATAGCCTATATGTTCACCGCTTTTCTCTTTAATCTCGTGGAGTTCATTGCCACCATCTACACCGCCATCCAGGTCCGCAAGGGCAAGCATATAGAATGGTGGTTTTATGGTGACCTGACCAATATGATCTGCAAAAAATAATATGCTTAAACCAATCCTGCAGTTCGGTGCAATCGCAGCTTTATTTTTTCTGGTTTGGTTCGGCCTGGACCGGATCGACTGGATGACGATATTCCAGGTAGAGAAGACAACCAAAAACATTGAAGAAAAACTTGGTGATCTCTATTGGGATATTCTTAAAAAAGTCAACGATGAAATCACAGATAAAGATGTCGTTGTGCCGATTGATTCCCTTCTAACCCGGATTTGCGAGCGAAATGATATTGACAGGGAAAAAATAAAACTCCACCTCGTCGATAAGGATGAAGTCAATGCATTTGCCTTGCCCGATTATCACATGGTGGTGTATACCGGCCTGATCGATGATTGTGAAAACGAAGCAGAACTCTGTGGTATCATCGCACACGAACTTGCCCATCTCGAAAAGGGACACATCATGCAGAAGCTGGTCAAGGAAATAGGGCTGGCGGTTCTCATTTCCATGACCTCTGGAAATGGCAACCCTGAGATTATCAAACAAGCAGTCAAAGTGCTGACTTCATCTGCCTATGACCGCAAGCTGGAGACGGAAGCTGATCTGACTGGAGCAGAATATCTG
>Ga0154020_10005377_pt1 | contig 15132 bp, 7 predicted proteins | sample Klosneuvirus_201_FD_109709 | JGI IMG/M metagenome (GOLD analysis project Ga0154020, IMG submission 109709) | Active sludge microbial communities from wastewater, Klosterneuburg, Austria - Klosneuvirus_20160825_MG | ecosystem: Engineered > WWTP > Aerobic digester > Activated sludge | place...
CCCCGACCCAGGCGCGAGGATCCAGGTTGCACCACACGGCAATCAGCAGCGGCATCTTCCAGAGCAGGCCGGATGCCAACCCCATTCGATGCTGGTAGAGCCAGCGCATGGTGATGGTCATTCCCAGCATCGTGACGAGTTCCGGCAGCGGGACGAAATCCGAGGAACACGCCACGATTGCGAACATTGCGCAGATCGAGTTCCACCATGTGGGGACTCCACGAATGGAAATGTGCGTGATGAGATAACCGAGCAGCCCGGCGATCGCCACTTTGAGCAGCGTCAGCGCTTTTTCACCGCCTGCCGACCAGCATAGACTGACGAGATGATCAAAGAGCCAGCTCACGTTCGGAGCCGGTTTTCCGGCGGCTGTTAATGACAGCGCGTCGGTTCGAGGCGGCAACAGACCGTGGGCACGCATGTAGTCACCCGAACGAATCAGCACCAGCGGCTTTGTGTCGTTGATCTGCGTGCATGCCATGAGGATGGCGAGGAAGACGACGGCCCAGCGGAGCATAAAGTCCCCGCGGACGGCTTCCTCTTCGACCATTTCCGGCGTCAGTGGTTCCTCTTCGGGCAATTCATCCGAAAGATCGCGTTCGTCGGAAAACACGCTCCCTGATACGGGAGCGATGCTTTGCGCATCTTCGGGCTTGGATATTTCAGGATCCTGGGAGGCATCGCCGGACACTCGAAAGTCTCTCAATCTGGGTATTTTCGACCGTAAATCCGCGCAGCGCGGTTCCTGAACAGTGGTTACGACACTCCAGGGCAATTTGTTGGGTGAACTTGCGGAGGCTGACCATCGCCTCGCAAATAGCCGCAATCGACGCAGTTAGAGCTGCGGGGCATGCCGTAGGATGGACATTCCTGTCCGTCGAGATGCTCCGTCCACGTCGGACAGGAATGTCCAACCTACCCCCGGATTCGCTCAGAAAATGCGGCCCAGAGCAATTTTATCGTCGGACACCACGGTTGTGTCACAGTCAGGTGCGACCGAGTCCGAAACGGGCAGCGCCTCATGCGTTCCAACTGCAGGTTTACCTTTGTCATGCTGAGGTGGATTCGAATTCTGCGTCCACCAGCGTTCCGCGTCTCGCCAGGTCCAGTCAGTGGCACAAGCGCATTGTTCAAGGGCGGCCAGAAGTTCACGCGGATTCTGAAACCGATCGTCGGGGTTCTTAGACAGGCATTTCATGATGATGTCGGACAGATCCTGCGGCACTTCGATGCCCATGTCATGCACTACCGGCGCGGGAACCGTCGCATGGGCGAGCACCAGAAAAATCGGGTTGTCATCTTCGAATGGTGTGCGTCCAGTGAGCAGGTAATAACCCACAACGGCAAGTGAGTACAAGTCGCCGCGGCTGTCCGGCTTCTGACCGCAGGCCTGTTCCGGACACATGAACCGAGGTGAACCCTGCAGCCGACCATCGACACGACGAATCGAATTTGAGCCAAGGCTGGCATTCCGTACGAGCCCGAAATCAAGCAGCTTCGCGACGTCGTGCATATTTCCGCGTTCCGCCAGGAAAATATTACTCGGCTTGATATCGCGATGCACTAAACCACTCGCATACGCCTCATGCAAAGCTCCGCACAACTGACGCAAAATGTAAACGACCCGTCCGGGCGGCTGCTGTCCAAATTGCTCCACCAGCTGACGAAGATTCAGTCCCTGCAGATACTCCATTGCGTAATAAAACGTACCGTTCGTCGTGCGACCATAGTCGTAAACCTGAACCGTGTTCCAGTGTGTCAACTGCGCAGTGAATTGCACTTCTCTTTCAAACCGCTCCAGCGTGCGACGATCGGCCGCCCTGTCTTTTCGAATCAACTTGACCGCACATCGACGCTTCAGCAATTGATGCTCCGCCAGATAGACGTCGCCCATTCCGCCTGATCCAATCAGTCGCAGCAGTGTGTAGGGGCCGAGTTGTTTCTGGTCATGAATCTTACGCTGCAGGTGTCGGTTCAGAATGCATCCCCAAGTTGCAAACCCAAGGCCAACGAACAGCGCCGCCGAATTGTCGATCAGGATTCTGCCCACAAATGTGTACTGTGCATGCTCAGGATTGAAGATAATTTTTGCGATCTGACCGACACACAGACCCAACACAAGGATCAGTCCCAGGACTGTGATTTGCAGCCATGGCAGTCTGGTACAAAGCGACGACAATGTGGAAGATGTCGCAGATTTCGATTCGTCCATGAGTTCGGCCGGGACGCTCGAATCGTGTGGATCCATCGTGCCGGTGGTGCTATGGTCGGCGGCAGAATCAGGTTGGATCGGTCGAAAGTCCATTGTTCGGGATTCTGTCACCAGGGCGGATTCGGGAGCTCATCTCGACAAATACGCGGTGTGAATCAATGGCACGCCAATGGAGTCGCCAAAATCGGATTCAGACCACACTGGAGCATAGGACGCAATCTCCAGTCAGGCGGTGGAGAAGTCGGATTTTACAACGCTCAAGTCGATGAAATTCCCGCGTTCTGCTGGAAATCCCCCGGTGTGATGGACGACGGCGGCGATTCACAAACGCGAAACGTTCGGACACCGCAATGCCTGGCAATCTTCGCCGTAATTTGGCAACATGTCCCAGCCCCACCTGAATTTCTGTGCGAGACTGCATGTCTTCAGGATTCCTGTGCCTTCCGTTCCGGACCCCTCCGATGATATTTCGCTTGCTGACAATTTTGAGTGCTGTGTCGATTTTGACACCTGCCATAGCTCAGGAGTTTCAGCTTCATTCTTTTTCGCGAAAGCAGTTGTCCGACGTCTACTACTCCGAAGGCATTGCCGCTGGCGATGTGAACGGTGATGGAACAGCGGACATAATTTACGGACCGCATTGGTATGCCGGGCCGGACTACACTTCAAAACAGGAGATTTACCCCGCAGTTCCCCAGCGTCGCGAAGGATACGCCGACAATTTTTTCAACTGGGTGCATGATTTCGACAACGATGGAGCGAACGACGTTCTGGTTGTTGGATTTCCCGGTACTGCAGCTTTCGTGTATCGCAACCCCGGCAAAGACAGGCTGACAGGTCTGTGGGAAAAATTTCAGGTCGCTGATTCCGTCAGCAATGAATCGCCGCTGTTTGCTGACATCACCGGCGATGGTGTGCCGGAACTCGTGTGTACTCGGCAGGGGCACTACGGCTTCTACGTTCCCGATCCGGCAAAGCCGCTTGATGCGTGGACGTTCGTGTCGATCTCAGAACAAATCGCCCCGACTCCGTTTGGACACGGGCTCGGTGTCGGCGACGTCAACTCCGACGGTCGCATCGACATGATCGCTACCGACGGCTGGATGGAACAGCCAGTCACCGGAGCCGTCGAAGGAATCTGGAAGTTTCACAAGCATCCCTTCGCTCGCGCCGGGGCCGACATGTTTGCTTACGACGTCGATGGCGACAAAGACGCCGACATTATCACGTCGCTGAGCGCCCATGATTTCGGACTGGCGTGGTACGAAAATACGGGGACTTCGGCTGACGGTGAAATCACGTTCGAACAGCATCTGCTGCTTGGCAACACAACGCAGGACAGTTCTTATGGAGTCCTCTTCACGGAACTGCACGCCGTGAAGTTAGCCGACATCAACGGAGACGGTCTGCTCGACATCGTCACTGGGAAGACGTACCGGTCACATCACGAACAAAGTCCGATGTGGGACGCCGGTGCGGTCGTCTACTGGTTCGAACTGAGCCGCAGCGCAGACGGCACCGTCGATTACATTCCTCATCTGGCCGATGGCGAAGCGGGCATCGGTCGCGGGCTGGTCGTCGATGATCTCGACAAAGACGGCCTGATCGACATCGTCTGTGGCGGCATGAAAGGTGCCAACATTCTGCATCATTCGGCGAAGACGGTGACGGAGGAAAAATTCCTGCAGTCCCAACCACAAAAGCGAAAGGCCATGGCCGAAGGATTGTCACCGGAAGACGCCGCGAAGCACATGACGGTCCCCGCTGGTTTCAAGGTCCAGCTGGCGGCGGGCGAACCAATGGTTCATCAACCAGTTGCCATGTGCCTCGATCACAAAGGCCGCTTGTGGGTCGCCGAAGCACACACTTATCCACTCCGAGCCCTCGAAGGCGAAGGCAAGGACAAGATCCTGATCTTTGAAGATACAACCGGTGACGGTTTATTCGATTCCTCAAAGACATTCATCGAAGGACTCAACCTCGTCAGCGGGCTGGAAGTCGGCTTTGGAGGTGTCTACGTCGGCGCGGCACCGTATTTGATGTTTATTCCCGATCGCGATGGCGATGACGTGCCGGATGGCGCGAAGACGGTCGCTGATTCTCGTTCCGAGGCTCCAGCCTCGGAACGCACTGCCTCGGAGGTTCCTGCCTCCACGCTAAAATCAGGAGGCAGGAGCCTCCTGGCATCGCATTCCAGGGCTGGAGCCCTGGAACGAGAAACTGCAGACCTGGACCAGGACAAACTTCAATTTCCAAAAGACGTTCCTGCCGGTGCGACGGTGCTTCGCGATGGATTTGGCTGGCAGGACACGCATGAAACGCTCAACTCATTTATTTGGGGGCCGGATGGCTGGCTCTATGGTTGCCACGGCGTCTTTACACATTCCAAAGTCGGCAAACCGGGAGACGCCGATGACCAGCGTCTGCCGCTGAATGCTTCCGTGTGGCGATATCATCCAACGAAGGACATTTTCGAAGCGTTCATGAACGGCACCAGCAATCCGTGGGGAGTTGATTTCAACGACAAAGGTCAGGCCGTTATTACGGCCTGCGTGATCCCTCATCTGTGGCACGTCATTCAGGGAGCCCGCTACCATCGACAGGGCGGACAGCATTTCAATCCGTACACGTACGACGACATCAAAACAATCGCCGATCATCAGCATTATGCCGGCAATCTCGCCGATTCCGCCTGGTGGGGCCACGAACCAAAGGCCTCCGGTGCCACAGCTGATGCCGGCGGCGGACACGCGCACGCCGGAGCGATGATCTATCTCGGCGACAACTGGCCGGACGAATACCGCAACAAGATCTACTTCAACAACGTCCACGGAAACCGAGTCAACTGTGACATCCTGGAACGTGAAGGCAAATCATCGGGCTACGTCGGTCATCACGGTAAAGATCTGCTGCTGGCGAACGATCACTACTTCCGAGGCATCAATCTGCGTTACGGTCCCGATGGCAGCGTCTACCTGATCGACTGGTATGACAAGAACGCCTGCCATCGCACGAATCCCGAGATCTGGGACCGCAGCAACGGCCGCATTTATCGCATCTCTTACAGTGAAACGAAGACTCCAACATTGATTGGCGACGAATGGAGCACAGAGAAGATTATCGAGGCGCACCTGCATAAGAACGACTGGTATTCCCGTAACGTCCGGAAGGCGATCATGCAGCACGGCAGGACACAGAAGCTGACCGATGAACTTTCAAGACTAACGTTCGACGCCAGCCAGGCTGTTTCCGTGCGATTGCGATGTCTCTGGACTCTGCACGTCACCCGCGCGATTGATGAATCGATGACGCTCAAACTGCTCGCCGACAAAGGCGAATACATTCGAGCCTGGGCCATTCAGCTGGAACTGGAAGACAAAGCTGCTTCTGAAGCCATTCTCAAACGCCTGGAGGAACTCGCGGCGACTGATCCATCGGCAGTCGTGCGGCTTTATCTCGCGGCTGCCCTGCAACGACTGCCCAACGAATCTCGTTGGGGCATCGCGAGGGCTCTGGCAGCACACGAAGAAGACGTCGATGATCACAACATCCCGCTGATGCTGTGGTACGGCACCGAACCGCTGGTGCCCGACGATCCAAAGCGAGCCATTGAGTTGGCTCTGCAGTCACAGATCCCGCTACTGCGATCTTACATCCTCCGTCGAGCTTCCGCGACGAACGAAACGCTGCCTGCGGTTGTCGCCGCGATGGCTGAGACGAAAGACGCCGAACTCCAGAGACTGATTCTGGACCAGATGATGGCCTCATTCGAAGGCCGTGTCGCAATCCCAATGCCAGAGTCGTGGAAGCCCGCATATGACGCTCTGCTAAAAAGCAATCAACAGGACATCATCGACCGAGCGAACCAGGTGGCCGTGCTTTTTGGCGATCAACGTGTCTTCGGAGCAATGCGTGCCCTGCTGGCCGATCCCGCCCAGGAGATCGCTCGCCGCCAGCAGGCACTCAGTGTCCTGGTGAAGGGTCAGGACAAAGACACCGCCGACGTGCTGCTCGGTGAATCAGTTCTCGGTAACGTCGATCTCCAATCCACTGCCGTCAAGGCTCTGTCCACACTTGGCAACGACACGACGCCAACAATTTTGCTCGAAAATTATAAGAAACTTGGCAACGACGTCCGTCCCGACGCGATCAGTACTCTGGTATCACGACCGACATGGACAAAAATGCTGCTGACAAAAATTGGCGACGGCGAAGTTCCCAGCAGCGATCTGCATGCGTACCACGTGCGTCAGATTTTGTCCTTCAAGAACGCGGAACTGAATGATCTGCTGAAAGCTCATTGGGGTGAGATTCGTGAAACGTCCGCCGATCGCCGTGAAGTCGTCGCCGCATGGAAGAAGGAATTGACGTCCAAAACTCTGGCGAAGGCCAGTCCTGGAAACGGCCGCAGGATCTACGTCAAGACCTGCCAGAACTGCCATCGTCTGTTTGGCACCGGCGGCCAGATCGGCCCCGACATTACTGGTTCGAACCGTGCCAACCTCGACTACATCCTCGAAAACATCCTCGACCCCAGCGCTGTGGTCGGTCGTGACTATCAGATGACGGTCGTTGTATTGACAGACGGACGTTCCGTCAGTGGACTACTTAAACTGGAAACCGACAGCGCATTGACGATTCAAACCATCAACGACAAAGTCGTCGTGCCAAAATCTGAGATCGAAGAACGTGCTCTGTCGAGCGTCTCGATGATGCCGGAACGTCAGTTGGACCCGATGACCAAAGATGACGTGCGAGATCTCATCGCCTATCTCAGCAGCCCCAGTCAGGTTGTCCTTGCCGGACCGGCGTCCCCGATCGACGCAAAGACAGGCAAAGTCCCTGGTGCCATTGAAGGCGAAGCCATGAAGATCGTGGAGAAAACCGGCGGCAACGCCGTCAGCCAAAACATGGGCAGCTTCAAGGCCGATCGCTGGAGCGGCAATGCCCAACTCTGGTGGACCGGCGGCAAACCGGGTGACAAACTGGCTCTGGAAATCCCTGTCGAAAGCGAAGGAACGTACGACATCGAACTCGTGCTGACCCGAGCTCGCGACTACGCCATCGTCAAGATCTCGCTCGACGAGACCGTTCTGGATGCCGGAGTTGATCTGTACAATAATCCGGATGTCCTCACCACAGGCGTACTGACCTTCCCTAAAATTTCTCTCACCAAGGGCAACCATCGCCTGAGTCTGGAGATCACGGGGGCAAATCCGGATGCTGTGAAAAACTACATGTCCGCCATCGACTATTTGCGACTGATGCCAACAACGGAGTAGAGGAACGGCAGGCGATTGACGGATTTTTGTGGCTGGAGACCGCCGCTCGAAGCCCCGAGTGGTCTTTCGTTTCGCAAAGTCCAGCCCATTCCGCCCGATTCCTCAGCAAATGACTGCGATTGGCGCGAGGCGTCAGAAGGGGTAAACTTTACGGCACAACACTGAAAGATGCTCCGACTGCCGACAATGGCATTCCCATATCCGTATCTCGGGCATTCCGCCACGGCGTGTGATTCAACACGTCATCTGAAGCAACGTTGGGTCGATGATTCTCATCAATCTCCGTTGCAGCAATCCGGTTCAGTAAAATTGGATTGTGACTTGCGCGGACTTGCTGTTAGCAGATACGGAATTTGTTTATGACGCAAGACGCTGCGGTTTGCGCTGATGCCCGTGCGAGTCGGATTTCGGAACTGAAACCGCTGATCAATAAGTATCAGATTCCAAGTAACGCGAAGGCGATCAGGCAAATTGCTAACAGTCTGGGCCCTTATCTGTTGTTGTGGTTCCTGATGTATCTCGCTCTGCAAGTCTCCTGGTGGCTGGTCGTTCCGATCGCCGTTATGACAGGTGTCTTTCTCGTCAGGATCTTTATCATTTTTCATGATTGCGGTCACGGCTCCTACTTCAGTTCGTCGCGAGCCAACAGGATCGTGGGATTCTTTTGCGCCATGCTGGTGTTCACTCCCTATGAGCAGTGGCGACGAGAGCATGCGGCCCATCACGCTTCGGCGGGGAATCTGGACCGACGGGGGCTCGGCGACATCTGGACGATGACGGTGAAAGAATATCAGCAGGCATCGACTGGAAAACGAATTCTCTACCGCGTCGTACGGAATCCGTTCTTTCTGTTCGTGATCGCGCCCGCTTACATGTTCATTATCAGTCAGCGGATACCCTTGCGGAGTATGAAGAGGCGCGAGCGGCTTTCGATCTGGCAAATGAACCTTGCGGTGCTGGCGATGGTCTCCACCATGATGTTCATTTTCGGAGTGGTGCCGTATCTTGTGATTCAGCTGATCGTGATTACCGTCGGGGGCTCTGCAGGGTTCTGGCTGTTCTACATTCAGCATCAGTTTGAGGGTGTTTACTGGGAACGGGATCAGAACTGGGACTTTATCGACGCGGCATTGCAGGGCAGTTCCTTCTACAAATTGCCGAGGGTTCTGCAGTGGTTCTCCGGCAACATTGGGTTCCACCACATTCACCATCTCAGCCCGCGGATCCCGAATTACAACCTCGAACAATGTCATGACTCGCATCCGATGTTTAAGGATGTCCGTGCCGTGACTCTGTTGTCGAGTTTCAGCGCGATGTCGTTTAATCTTTGGGACGAATCGTCCCATCGTCTGGTGGCGTTTCGTGAAGTGAAGAAAATCGCGTGATTCGGCCAGTTACACTCTACGCGGTCAGGACCGATGCCGCCAATTCTCGTTCCGGGGCTCCAGCCCTGGAACGCAATGCCCGGAGGCTCCTGCCTCCCTGTGCGTGTCCGGGAGGCAGGAGCCTCCAAGGCAGTGTGTTCCGAGGCTGGAGCCTCGGAACAAGAGCATCATTCTCGACCGCGAGCGATATAGACGGTGTTACGCAAGGATATCTTTCGCCACGACTCCCGCGACATCGGTCAGCCGGAAATCGCGACCAGCATAGCGGAACGTGAGTCTTTCGTGGTCCAGTCCCAGCAGGTGCAACATCGTGGCGTGCAGGTCGTGGATGTGCATTTTGTTTTCGATCGCGAAATAGCCGTAGTCATCCGTCGCTCCATAGGCCATCCCTGACTTGACGCCGCCGCCAGCCATCCACATCGTAAATCCATGCGGATTGTGGTCCCGCCCGTCAGTGCCCTGCGCCGTCGGAGTGCGCCCAAATTCACCGCCCCACAGTACGAGCGTATCTTCCAGCAGGCCGCGTGCCTTCAGGTCGGAGAGCAAACCTGCGATTGGCTTATCGACTTCTGACGCATTTTTTGTGTGACCAAGATACAAGTTACTGTGCTGGTCCCACTGAACTTCACTGTCGCTGTGAGTCACCTGCACAAAGCGAACATCGCGTTCCAGACAACGACGCGCCATCAGACACTGCCGACCGAAGTCTTCAGTAACCGGATCATCGACGCCGTACAACTTGTGCGTGGCAGCTGATTCCTGCGACAGATCCTGAACTTCCGGCATTGTGGACTGCATCCGAAACGCCAGTTCAAACGAATTCAACCGACCTTCCAGCGCTTGATCAGCGTCGGACTGTCCCAAATGCTGCTGATTCATCATCCGCAGCAGATCGAGCTGTTTTCTCTGCGTCGCAAAATCAGTCCTCGGATTCTGAATATGCTTCACAGTGGATTTGGTCGCGCCAATGCTGGCATTGCCGATAGGTGTCCCCTGGCAATACGCCGGCAGGAATGCTGAACCCCAGTTGTTGACGCCGCCATGCGCGAGCGTTGGGCAGATTGTGAGGAACGCGGGCAGGTTCTGGTTTTCCGTACCCAGACCATAGGTGACCCACGCTCCCATGCTTGGCCGCACAAACTGATCGCTGCCGGTGTGCAGTTTGAGCGACGCGCCGCCGTGTGCCGGATTGGTGCCGTGGACGGATCGCAGGATGCAGAGATCATCCACATGCTGCGCAACATGAGGAAACAACTCACTGACCGGCAATCCACTTTCACCGTAGCGATGGAATTTCCACGGGGACTTCAGCAAATTGCCCTGCTGAGCAAATGTCACACGAGGCAATGCAAACGGCGGCGGATTTCCACTGTCACGAGTCAGTTGAGGTTTCGGATCAAACGTATCCACATGCGACGGCCCGCCTTTCATAAACAGAAAAATGGCCCGTTTGGCCCTCGCTCCGAAATGCGTGAGTTTCGCCGCGAGCGGATCAGCTGCCTGTGTCGCGACCTGAAGGCGATCGGCTGCCCGCGTCGGCTCCTGCAGCAGGGCACTCAGCGCCAGATGCCCGAACCCAATGGCCGACGTCTTGAGCAATTTTCGACGGTTTTGCAGTTGAGGATTAGGTGACATGAGAACCCACTTTTCAAAAGTTCATCCAATATCATGAACGGTTCAGATGAATCCCTTCTCCCCCGACTCGGGGGAGAAGGTGGCCGACAGGCCGGATGAGATGCCGATGATGTGTGAACCCGCAAAAGCAAAAAAATGACGTCGTTCGAACCCCCTCACCCTAGCCCTCTCCCCCCGTGGTTCAGTGGAGAAGATGGAACAATTTCCGCGGGGGGAGAGGGGACAATGTAAACCAACTCCACGCTGAATGACAAATACCGCGACATCCATCGAAGCCACTTGGTCAAATCAGAAAATTGGACCCGGCATCCAAGGGCAAAATTCTTCGTCACCGATGCCCTGTTGTTCACTAAGTGTCTTCTCGCCACTCGCAGTTGCAATCAGTTTTTCAAAAATCTCCCGACCGACCGATTCCACTGTCGCCCCTTCCAGAATCGTACCCGCGTTGATATCCATGTCGTCTCGCATGCGATGGTACATCAAAGAATTGGTGGCAACTTTGATCGTCGGGGCTGGTTTGCATCCGAAACAGCTGCCTCGGCCCGTAGTAAAGACGACGAGCTGACAACCTCCAGCGACGAGTCCTGTCACCGAGATTGGATCGTAACCTGGAGTGTCCATGAACGTGAATCCGCGTTCGGTGATCGGTTCCGCAAATTGGTAGACCGCTCGCAGCGGCGCGGTGCCGCCCTTGGCGACAGCTCCGAGAGATTTTTCGATGATCGTCGTCAGTCCGCCCTGTTTGTTGCCGTATGACGGGTTATTGTCGATCGATGCATTGTTCTTTCGAGCGTACTCCTCCCACCAGCGAATCTGATCCAGCAGCCGATCGGCGACCGCGCGATTGATCGAGCGCCGTGTGAGCAGTTGTTCGGCACCGTAGACCTCTGGGGTTTCAGCGAGGACAGAGCCACCGCCATGAGCCACCAGCAGATCGCTGGCATAACCCAGTGCGGGATTTGCCGTGATTCCACTGGCACCGTCACTGCCGCCGCACTGCAGGCCAAGAGTCAATTCTGAAATCGGAATCGGCTCGCGTCGCACAGCATCCGCATGCACCATCAGTTCCCGCATGACTCCGACGGCTTTATCAACCGTCTTACGCACCCCGCCGACCTCTTGAATGTTGAGCACCATCGGCAGCGAATCGTCTGGTTCCTTCCGCCTGGCACCGCCGAGCTGAATTAGTCCCTGTGATTCTTCGAGATGCGCGGCCTGAGCCGTCTCACATCCCAGGCCAAGGACCAGACACGCGGCGATATTTGGATGACGCGCAAAGCCAGCCAGCGTGCGATTCAGCAGCAGGTGATCTTCACTGTTATAGGCAAATGCGCAACCACTCTTGTGAACGACCGGAATGACGCCGTCAATGTTGCCAAATCGGCTGAGATCGGACTTTGCGAGTTCCTGCGCCACGTATCGGGAAGTTGTTGCTGAACAGTTGACCGTGCTAATGAGAGCGATGTAATTTCGCGTGCCGGCACGACCGTCCTTGCGGCGGAATCCCATAAACGTGCGAAGTTCTTCCGGTTCTGGAAACTGCACGAGATCCGTGCTGAATTCGTAGCCGGACTTGTCTCGTTCCACGCTTACGTTATGAACATGCACCCATTGGCCGCTGGTGATGTTTGCGCTGGCCGAACCGATTGCCTGACCGAATTTACGAATGACCCCGCGGGCCGGGATGTCGCACAGAGCAACCTTATGATTTGCTGGAATGGCCTCCGCGATCAGCAGGAATTTTCCGCCCACTGCCAGGGATTCTCCCGCCTTCAAAGCACGTCGAGCGACGGCAACATTGTCAGACGGATGCAACAACAACAGGGGCTCAAGAGTGGACACGGAAGATCCTTGCAAAGTTGTTTTCATTCCTGCAGACGTCATCCCAGCGTCGTGACACACGCCGGGTTTAGCGGGAGCGGCCCGAGCGTTATCAGCACCATGGCGCGTGGAGCATACTCGATGGAAAAATCGCGGACCTGAGTCGTGCTAAGAGCGTTGATTCTCGCTTTGATCTCATCCAGGGAAACAATACGGCCCAGATGGTACATGTCGCGTGCCAGGGAGGATGCACGAGCCGTGGTTGATTCCTGCTGCATGATGAGCGAACTTTTGGCCCGAGCTTTGCACCGTTGAAGCTCGTCTTCCGTGATCCCTTCGGGCAGTCGCAGGATTTCCGCCACTGTCACATCAAGTGTTTCCTGGGCGCGTTCGGTCGTGGTTCCGGCATAGGCGAAGACGCGGCCTTCTTCACGCAGCGTGCTGAGCGATGCGGAGATCGCGTAACACAGCCCGCGACGTTCACGAACCTCGGTAAACAGCCGGGAACTCATCCCGCCGCTCAGCAGACTCACCGCAGCCCACGCCTCAAAGTACCGATCATCACGATACGGCACCGTGTTCCATGCGAGACCGATATGCGTCTGCGCTGAATCGTGGTCGACGTGAAACGGAGACTGCGGCATCGTGCCGACGGAAATCCCGGGCACCGGCGAGGACTTCCAGCTGCCAAACGCCGCTTCCACTGTTTCGCGAATCTGTTTCGGATCGACGTTGCCGGCGATGCCCAGAATTGCTTCATTTGGGACAACAAACTCCCGGTAATGCCGACGCACATCTTCGACGGTGATCGCCGACAGATCGCTCAGCTCTCCGTCCGCCGAATTTCCCCAGGGAACGGCATAGCTGTACAGGCGGAGAATTTTCCCCAATCGCTGCCGGGGTTCGTCTTCCATCGCCATCAGGCTTTGCTCGACAAGATCCCGCGCCGGATCGAATTCTTCCTCAGCCAGATGTGGCATCGTGAGCATTTTTCCGACCAGCGGAAGCGCGTCAATAATTCGATCCGCTGTGGTGGCCGCCGAGAACGTCACGTGCGCGTTACCAACGTTGACGCTGCGCTGCAGGCCCAGATTGTCCATCGCCGCCGAAAGTTCACGAGCGGACAATCCTCCCGCTCCCCGGACGAACATTTCTGTCAAAATCGCCGCAGTGCCACATTTCCCTCCGACATCACGGACGCCACCCGCAGGCACCAGCAGCGTCATCGCCGCAGACTGCACATCCGGCATTGGTTCGACGATGACCAGCAGGCCGTTGGAGAGACGAAACGTTTCAGGCGACAGCGACATGAATGGATCCGAGAGGAGCGGAAAGAGTCAGATGTGAAATCTGAGATTTGAAATATCAACTTCAGGCACAAGCGCAGGCCGTTATTTTGCGGCCGCCTGAGCGAAGTCACCGCTGGTATTGCGCCACATGGCGTGAACATGGTTCGCTTCGTTCTGAGTATTGTTGTACTCGATGATGAAAGACGCACCCTGCACCACATAATGATGCCGCTGATTGCGTTCCGCTTCGCCCCACCAACCGATACGAATGTCGTCCATGCCGGATTTTTCGATGGCTTTCATGCGATCACGGACAACCTGAACAGGCATGGCGGTCACGTACTCCGCGATCAGGTCGCGGAGCAGCTTCTGCTGTTCCGGTGACATGTCGATATAACGCAGGCCAACAGGTTCAGTCACTACCGGCTGCGGCACACCCGCGCCACGAACTTCGTCCGGGGCTTCTTTTGAAATCCACATTTGCTTCTTCTGCGATTCGTTGCAAGCCTTGAGGATGTCCCGGGCGAGGTCTTCGCGTCGGCCCAGCACTCGCAAGCTGCGCTTCGGACCTGCATCGATCAGTCCTGGATTTGCGCCGAAGAATTCCGGCGTGCTGCTCACGACGACTCCGTCTTTGATGGTGAAATTCAGTGACACGTGATGGCCTTCAAAACGCCAGCCCCATTCGCCGGTTTCACCGGGTGTTCCGAAGATCGTGATGTTGTATTTGTGTGGATTGCGGCGGGTGCGGCGATATTCTTCTTCGCCGTCTTCAAACAGATACAGCACTTCTTCCAGACTGCGAACCTGGAGCGTCTTCGCGTATCCAGCCGCCGAAAGACCACTTTTCACAAGATCATCCGCAGCTTTGCGGGAATCGCCGTTCAGATCCCACAGCACGACTCCGTTACGTTCGCGGGGAATGAAGTGCCAATTCAGGCGTTCGGGATCGTCAAACTTGTACATCATTTTCTGTTTCAACTCTACGGGCACTGCTTCAGCCAGTTTGGTTGCAGCGGTCGCCATGCCGACACCAGGTCGGTCAGTGCCATCGTCGGCAAATGTGGTTTGGCAACGAGCGACGAACGCAGTCATCAGAAACAGAATTGAAAGATAAATGAGCCGTTTCATGGGGATTGTTCCAGAATCAAGGGAGGTGGGTTAACAGGAAGGTCGTAGATTCATTTTTGCAGCCGCAGCAATCAGCCGGGTGGCCAGGCGAGCGATCTGCCGCCAAGGATGTGAATATGCAGGTGATACACGCTCTGCCCGCCGTCAGTGCCAGTGTTGATGACGGTTCGATATCCGCCATCGAGCCCAAGCAGATCGGCCACTTTTGGGACGGTCAATAACAAATGTGAGCAAAGTTCTGTGTCTTCGGGAGTCAATTCGCGGAGTGAAATAATTGGCTTCTTCGGAATGAGCAGCACATGGACCGGAGCCTGAGGATTGACATCGCGAAACGCGAGGCACAGATCATCTTCATACACAATGTCAGCCGGAATCTC
>Ga0154020_10005378_pt1 | contig 15129 bp, 13 predicted proteins | sample Klosneuvirus_201_FD_109709 | JGI IMG/M metagenome (GOLD analysis project Ga0154020, IMG submission 109709) | Active sludge microbial communities from wastewater, Klosterneuburg, Austria - Klosneuvirus_20160825_MG | ecosystem: Engineered > WWTP > Aerobic digester > Activated sludge | place...
GTGGTCGGGGCCGAGGCTCTCATGCGATGGCGCCACCCGCAACGCGGCGCCATCGCACCGGGCCAGTTCATTCCGGTGGCCGAGGAGTCGGGGCTGATCTTGGCGCTCGGCCAATTCGTACTCGAGCGCGCAGCGCGCCAGCTGGCCGCCTGGAAGGTCAGCCTTTTGACAGAGGACCTGATCCTGGCGATCAACGTCAGTGCACGGCAATTCGCACAACCGGACTTTGTTGAGTCGGTGATCCGCGCTCTGCGCACGCATGATGCGCCGCCCCAACGCCTGGAGATCGAGTTGACCGAAGGCCTCGTACTGAAGAACATCGACGATGCAGCCGCAAAGATGGCGGCGCTCAAATCCCTGGGCGTACGCTTCGCGATGGATGACTTCGGCACCCAGCATGCATCACTGTCGTACCTGGCGCAATTGCCGCTGGACACGATCAAGATCGACCAGTCGTTCGTGCGCACGGTCGATCGCGACCCGCGTCAAGTGGCCGTGGTGAGGGCCATCATCGAGATGGCGCGCGGCCTGCATCTGGAAGTGGTGGCCGAAGGTGTCGAGACACAGGAGCAAAGGGACCTGCTGGCCGCCAACGGCTGCCTGCGCTACCAGGGCTACTTCTTCGGCAAGCCGGCGCGCCCCGTCGAATTCGAGGTGATCTTGTCGGCAGGCGGGCGTGTGCCGACATGATTGCCAGGATGAGTCCGGCGGCGTTGGGGTAATGCTGCAGACGACCAGCAATCGGCCAGGTGCGCCTCGATGTCGTCGAGCACGACATCACGCAGTTGGTTGCGTGCCGATGCCTGGTGGTAGGGCAGTGCAATGCAGGTATGCAGCAGCCCCGTCACATGGACACGCAGCATTTCGAACACCCGTTGACGACTCGCCTCATCGGTGCAGTTGGGCGTGCAGCGATCGACCAGCAACTCGAGGTGGCACAGGAAGGCTGTGGCGGCCTCCTTAGCCAAGCCCTCCAGGCCAGGCGGATCGCGCAGGCAGAACACCAGCCAGTAGTCGTCCTCATTGGCAAGCCAGTGATCGATGTACGCGCTCAGGAAGCAGCGCAATCGCCCCATCGGGGTCGTACCTCCCCTGGCGCGGCAGGCGCGGCGAAAGGCGCGCTCGAGCACGTCGCCCCACAACGTGCGGATGAGGTCGTTTCGTCCCGGGAAATAGCGGTAGAGCGACATGACCGGCAGACCGGCGCGCTGCGCCACGCCACGAACCGTCACCGCGTCAAGCCCGCCCTCGCGGTGCAAGTCCGACACTGTCTGAACGATGCGCGCACGCACCTCCTCGCGTCGTGCGCTACCGTTTCCCTTCGTCGACAGCTCGACGCCGGCCGTACTGCCGTTGGCTGTCCTGGTGGTCATCGTGAGCTTGGTTGCGGGGCCTGCCTGACTCAACTTCGACTGCGGGCGCGATTATCGGGCGCTATCGCAATCCTGCGCTCAGCGTGGGGTTCATGCAACGATGGAACTGCAGGGCTGCGGGTCTGCGGGTGGCGGCGCGGGCTGGCGTGAACGACGCGCGCACTGGTGATCGGCGGCCGCACCGGGGCCGCCCCAGTCCCACACCGTAAACTCGTGGCTCCCCTCAAGCCGGTGACCAGCCCGTCGTTGCGCCGAGCCGCACGCTCTCCGCTCACCGAGCCATCGCACAGCGATGGGGAACCACCAGCCAATCGATGAGCGACAACCACGGCCAGGGCCGTGCCCGGAGGGACGATGAGACTGCGCAAAATCCTGTTCGCCGCGCTGGCGGTGGTCGTCGTGGGTGGCGCTGCCGTTTGGTTCAGCCTCGACAAGGAGACCCGCGGCCTGCTCAAGGCGATACCCACCAACCGTGACGTGTTGTTCTGGAGCCAGTCGCAGCGCGATGCTGCGTTTCGCGCACTGGACCGGCTGCCGGTGCTGGCCAAGGCACGCGCCATTCCGGCCGGTGGAACGCCGCGGCCGTTGCCGCCGGGGCCGCCGCTGCCGAAGATGTCTGTCGATGTCGATGCCTTCATGGCCAGCCAGCGCAATGCCGCGCTCATCGTCGTGCACGATGGCAAGGTGCGCCTGGAGCGGTATGGCCTCGACTTCGACGCGGCCGGGCGCTGGACCAGTTTCTCGGTGGCCAAGTCGATCACGTCCACGCTCGTGGGCGCCGCCATTGCCGACGGCCACATCAAGAGCATGGACGACAAGGTGAGCGTCTACATCCCGCAGATGAAGGGCTCGGCCTATGACGACGTGAGCCTGCGCCAGTTGCTCACCATGACCTCGGGCATTCGGTGGAACGAGGACTACGGCGACCCCAACTCGGATGTCGCGCGGTTCAACAACCACCAGCCCGAGGAGGGCGTGGAGGCGCTGGTCAGCTACCTGCGCAAGCTGCCGCGAGAAGTGCCTGCCGGCACCCGCTGGCTGTACAGCACGGGCGAGACCAATCTCGTGGGTATCCTCGTGGCGCAGGCCGTGGGCAGGCCGCTGTCGGACTATCTGTCGGAAAAGATCTGGCGGCCCGCCGGCATGGAGCAGCCGGCGACCTGGATCCTCTCGCGCACGGGCCGCGAGATCAGCGGCTGCTGCATCCAGGCCGCGACCCGAGACTACGCGCGGTTCGGGCTGTTCATCCTGGACGGGGCGCGCGTCAACGGCGCGGGCATCGTGCCCGAGGGCTGGCTGGCCGAGGCCACGACCGAGCGCGTGGGTATCGGCCAGCCCGGGCGCGGCTACGGCTACCAATGGTGGACGTTCGCCGATGGTTCGTTCTCGGCGCGCGGCATCTTCGGGCAGGGGATCTTCATCGACCCCAAGCGCAAGCTCGTGATCGCCTCCAACGCGAACTGGGCCGGCGGCGCCAGCCACAAACCCACCAGCGAGGAGCGCCAGGCGTTCTATCGTGCGGTGCAGCAGGCGCTGGACAGCGAAGCCGGGGCAGGGAAGTAGGCGGGTGGCGGAAGCTGGCAGGGCGTGGGGCACGCACGGTCTGCTGACCGATCAGGTGATCGTCGATCTTGGCGTTCGACATTGGCCCCCGCGGGTTTTCGCCCCGCATGGAGGTCTTGTCCCAGGCTCAGCAGACCGGCTCGGGCTCGGTGTCGCTTCTGCCGACATCGTGAACACCTCGGGCGGATTCGGAATCGGCCCCAGTATCGACAGGCTGCCGACGATGATGAACTCGTATTGGTCCGTCAAGTCAGCGCTCGCGCGGATGATGTGTTCGAGCTCGTCGCGGGTCATGCCGGTGCCTGCACTTCGGACTCACCCAGCACGACGCCCTTTCGCAGCCTTCCAACCTGCTCCAGCACGCGTTGACGCGCCGGCGCCGGTAGCACCGCCGTCAGTGGTGACGCCTGGCGGAGCTCCTGCGCGCGCCGCGTTCGCCCCAGCACCTTGCGCCACTTCTTGCCGTGAAGGATCTCCCGCCACTCTTGCCACAAGCCCATCGAGCGCGAGGTGCCCGAAGCCAGCCAGTGGTCCAGCGTGTTCTGGGCCTGGATCAGAAGCTCGGGATCGGCGCGAGCCAGGCGGATGGCCTCTTCGTGCAGCGCCAGGCTTTGAAGGTCCTGAACTTGATGTCGGGCGTCATCGGTAGTGACTGTCACCTGTACGACCGGGCGCGCGCGCTTGGACTTGGCCGCTGCCGTTCCTGGCGGCCCGGGCTGCAATGCGTCGCCTCCCAACAAAGCCAGTTCGCCGCTGATGCCCAGCACCGACATCACACGCAGGTAGGTCCCGATGGCGGGGCCCGGATCGCCCGATTCGACCGAGCTCAGCGTGGTGCGGGAGATGCCGACACGCCGGGCCATCTCCACCGTGCCGAGGCCACGCGCCTTGCGTAGTCGCGTGAGCCGATCACCGAGCTGAAGGAGCAGCTGGCGTTCGAGGATGTCGATGGTGTCGGACGGGTTCATTTGTCCGGAATAATAGCCATTGAACGCAATTATGTCCAGTTAGACGGACATTCGGTCTGAGCCCCAACGTGCGCCAGGGACAGCCGACCACTTGCCGCAGCGCAATCAGGCAGCGCGCCGCAGGTTGCCCACCCGCACGCCGAGCAATCGGATGCGGCGGGTCAGGTCGACGCGCTTGAGGCACAAGCCCGCGGCATGCCGCACTGCGTCTGCGTCGGCGGTCGGTTGCTCCAGCGTGAGGTCGCGGGTCACGGTCTTGAAGTCGTCGAAACGCAGCTTGATGCCCACCGTCCGGCCCTCGTAGCCTTTGCGTTGCAGGTCGAGCGCCACTTGCCGGGCCAGTTGCGTGAACACCGATGACAGCTCGGCGCGGTCGCGGCGCGCATGCAGATCGCGCTCGAACGTCGTCTCGCGGCTGACCGATACGGGCTCGCTGTGGGTGACGAGCGGTCGCTCGTCGATGCCGTGGGCCGCGTCGTGCAGCCATGCGCCGTAGCTGCGGCCGAACTGTTGCACGAGAGTCTCGCGTGCCACGCCCGCCAGCTCTGCAATGGTGTGGATGCCCAATGCCTGCAACCGCACGGCCGACTTCGGACCGATGCCGTTGATGCGGCCCACCGGCAATGGCCAGATGCGGTCGGCCAGGTCGCCGGGCGCGAGCAGGGTCAGGCCGTCGGGCTTGTCGAGCTCCGAGGCGATCTTGGAGAGCAGCTTGTTGGGCGTCACGCCGATCGAGCAACTCAGGCCCGTGGCCTGACGCACGTTGTTCTTGATCTCCTGCGCCAGCGCCCGCACCCCGCCGTGGGGATCGTGGCCCAGGCTGTCCTGTGCGCCCGGCAGGTCGGTCAGGTCGATGTAGATTTCGTCGATCCCGCGGTCCTCGATCACCGGCGCGATCTCGGCCACCGCAGCCTTGAACCGCCGCGAGTACGCCCGGTACAGGTCGAAGTCCACCGGCAGCAGCACGGCCTGCGGCGCGCGCAGCGCCGCCTTCATCAACCCCATGCCCGAGTTCACGCCCAACGCCCGTGCCGGGTAGGTGGCCGTGGTGATCACGCCCCGGCCGGTGTAGCCCTGCAGGCGCGAGAACTGCAGCTGCCCATCGTCGCCCGCGCGCGGCTGGTGCCGCCGGCCACCGCCGATGACCACCGGCAGGCCGTGCAACTGCGGATAGCGCTGCAACTCGCACGACGCGTAGAACGCATCCATGTCGAGGTGGGCGATCCAGCGGCGGCGCGCGGCGGTGACCATCGGTCCATTGTGATGCGCAGTCCGTCGCACGGGACTGGCACCGGCCGGCATGTCGGCGCAACAATCACCGGCACCTGATCGGAGCCCGTGCCATGGTCCATATCGACACCCCCGAATCCACCGCCACAGCACCCCCGGACGCCATCACCGCGGTGCGCCACTCGCTGGCCGACTCGGCGATCGCGCTGGCTTTCGCCTGCGCCGGCATCGCCATGTTCATGCCACCGATGGTCCACACCACGGTCGAGTCTCTGCCGCGCATCATCGCGAGCGGATTGGTCATTGCCGTGGCCGTGCCGTTGCACTGGGTGTGGCTGGTGGCGGCGGTGCGCGCGATGGGACGGCGCGTGGCTGCTCCGCTGGCAGCGGCGGTGGTGTTGTTTCCCGTCGGCGGCGCGCTGGCGCTGGCACTGCTGGCGCGGGCAGCCATGCAAGGCGAATCGGGCCGTGCCGCGGCCGGGAACGGTAGCCGCGGATGAAGGCCGCCACCACTCTCGTCGCGGCGGCGTGCCTGGCCGGTGCGGGCCACGCAGCGCCGGATCTCGATGCGCTGCGCCAGCAGGTGGAGCAGACCGAGCGCGCCTTTGCGCGATCGATGGCCGAACGCAAGCTGGAGGATTTCGCCCGCCACCTGTCGGAGCAGACGGTCTTCTACCATGGCCGCCAGGCCCTGCGCGGCAAGGAGGCGGTGCTGGCCGTCTGGAAGGCCTACTACGAGGGCGCGCAGGCGCCATTTTCGTGGGAGCCCGACCAGGTGGATGTGCTGGCCGACGGCACGCTGGCGCATTCCAGCGGTCCGGTCCGGGACCCGTCTGGCAAGCGGGTCTCACGCTTCAACTCGGTGTGGCGCCAGGAAGCGCCGGGCGTGTGGCGCATCGTGTTCGACAAGGGCCAGCCCATCACCGAGGCCGAGCGGCAGCTGCCGTGAGGCGCCGCGGTGGCGCCATGCCTGGGACGCCGGCTGCACGCATGCGCCGGTGCCCGCGACGGGCGGTCACATCCGGGTGTCGAAGTTGGCGCCGCCGCTGAGATCCACCATCTCGGGCTTGATCTCGGCATAGCGCAGCATCTGCCCGCCCCACTGGGCGATGAAGGCCTGGGCGTCGGCCTCTTGCGCGAAGCTGGCCAGGGTCGGGCCCATCGAGCCCAGTCGCTTGCTGCCGCGCACGTACACCGCCTGGCGGGCGTCGATCCACTGGCCCCGGGGCCGATCCCAGTCGGTGCGGCCCATGTCCTGCACATAGGCCGCGGCAACGGCACGCACCTGCTCAGGCCGCAGCAGCGCGGCGAACAGCTCGACGGTGTCGCAGAAGTAGACCGGCGCAGCGGTGCCCACATAGTGCACCTGGGCCTTGGGCCCGGGGTAGTCGGCCAGCAGCATGCCGTCGAGTTCGCACGCGGTGGCGGATGTGATCTCGACCGGTTGCGGGGGCTTGTCATCGCCGCTGCGTTCACTGCATCCGGCCAGCCAGGCCAGCGGGCCGAGTGCGGCACCGGCGCCCAGCAGCGTACCGATGCGCAGGAAGTGACGGCGGCAGCCGCAGCGCGGTGCGTAGCGGGTCATGGATTGAATCTCCAGCTGGCCAGCGCCAGCGGTGCGACGATCCAGCCCGCCATGGCCGAGCCCAGGAGCCAGGGCTGGGCCAGGGCCGGCGGCACGATGGCCGCCAGGCCGAACACGCGGCGCATGTCGTCGAGCGAGAACACGTTGAGGATGCGGAAGATGTCGGCCGGGTTGAGCAGCAGCAGGTAGGGGAAGACATCGCCGCCCCAGCGCCCGCCGCTGGCCACCAGCAGGCCCAGCAATCCGAGATCGAACACCAGCACGAACAGGAACCACAGCGCGATGGCCAGGCCGGATGCCCGCGTGCGGTCGCGTGCCACCACCGACAGCATGACCGCCAGACTCAAGAAGGCCAGCCCCAGCAGCACGCTGGTGAAGACGAAGCCGCCATAGTGGAACCAGCCGGCGCTGCCGAACTGCCGCCCGAGCACCACGCCGACCACGGCCAGCCCGCCCAACATGGCCAGCGCCAGCGCACCGGCCAGGCCGAGGTACTTGCCCAGCAGCAGCTCCAGGCGGGTGATGGGCAGGGCCAGCAGCAGGTCGAGCGAGCCGCGCTCGCGCTCGCCCACCACGGCATCGAAGCCCAGCAGCAGCGCGATCAGGGGCACCAGGTAGATCACCAGGCTGACCAAGCTGGTGATGGTGAACTCGAGCGAGCGCACCCCTACCGTGCCTTGCTGCGCGCCACCGGCGTAGGTGATGAGCAGCGAGAACACCGCGAACACCAGCGCCACGGCCAGCACCCAGCGGTTGCGCAGGCGGTCGCGCAGTTCCTTGGCGGCCAGCGTGGCCACTTGGCGGGGGCTGAATCGGGTCGCTCGGGTCATCGTCGACGGGTGCGCACTCAAGCCCGGCATTGTGGCGGTTGCTGCATCGTTCATGAATCCGCCTCGTTCGACGCCGGACTGAAGAAGAGGTCTTCGAGCGTTGGCTCGACGACCTGGATGTCGAGCACCCCGCCCAGCGCCGCCATCGCCTGCAGCACGGGCACCTTGGCTGGGCGCGGGCAGCTCACCAGCAGGCCGTGCGGCTCGGCACGCCAGTCCAGGTCTGCCCATGCGGCCTGCACGCGGCGCAGGGCACTGGCGGCGGCTTCCAGGTCTTCGGCTGGCAGTGTCACCGTCACCTGCAGCGGCAGGTTCTTCTGCTCGCGTAGCTGCTGAACCGTGCCCAGCGCCTCGATGCGACCGTTGACCATCACCGCCAGGCGATCGACCCGATGCTGCAGTTCGGCCAGGATGTGCGAACTGATCACCATGGTCACGCCGCGCTCGCGCAATCGGGCCAGCGTGTCCCAGAAGGCTCGAATGGCATGCGGATCCAGGCCGGTGGTGGGCTCGTCTAGGAACAGCACCCGCGGCTGGCCGAGCAGCGCCTGCGCGAAACCCAGGCGCTGGCGCATGCCCTTGGAGTATTCGCGCACCGGCCGCCCCTGCGCTTCGGCCAGGCCCACTTGCGCCAGCATGGGCGCACAGTCGGCCTCGGGCGCGTCCTTCAGGCGGGCGAAGAATCGCAGCGTTTCCAGCCCGGTGAGGTTGTCCCACAGCACCACGTTCTCGGGCAGGTAGCCCATCTGCCGCCGCACCTGCCGAAAGCGTGGTCCGGTCACCGTCTCGCCTACGATGCGCAGTTCGCCCGCGGTGGGGGCCAGCAGGCCCAGCATCAGCTTGAACAGCGTGCTCTTGCCGGCGCCGTTGTGGCCGATCAGGCCGAACACCTCGCCTGGATGGACGTCGAGGTCGACACCGTCGACTGCCGCAATCGCTCCGAAGCGCTTGGCCACGCCCCGTAGCGCGATGGCCGGGCCGCCGGTGCCGCCGGCGGCCGTGTCGATGGCAGGGCTGGTGTCAGCGCGCATGGGTCGCTCCGTCGTCGCTGCGCGTTGTCAGCGAGCGCCAGCGCACCCAGTCGCCGCGGCCTGGCCGCATGCGCGGGCCAGGCTCCACCACGCTGGGCACCCGCAGCACCGGGAATTGCTGGCCCACCAGGCGCAGCGCCTGCACCGAGGGGCTGCCCATCAGCAGCTTCATCATCGGGTGCTGCCATGCCAGTCGGTCGACCACGTCGTTGGCTTCGTAGGCGACATCGCCCCGATCATCGCCGTCGCGGTCCCAGCCCAGGTAGTTGCTCCAGTGATTGCCCTGTGCGCCGCCCCAGCGTTCGTCGCGGGTGCCCACGTACTTCACTTGTTCGCGGTTGGCGATGAAATCGTTGCCGTCCACGGTGTTGCGGGTGGACCCGGCCGACAGGTGCACGCCGATCGCGTTGTCGAGCACGAGATTCCCCCGCAGCGTCGCGTACTCGACGTCGTAGATGAAGAAGCCCCGTGCATTGCCCATGACGATGTTGTGTTCGATGACGCTGTCCTGCAGCGTGCGCAGCATGATGCCGTGGTCGGAGTTGCCCCAGGCGCGGTTGTGGCGCACGAGCTGGTCGCGCACCTCCATGAGCGCCAGTCCGCCCCGGTTGGACCAGGTGTCGTTGTCCTCCCACAGGTTGCGGTAGGAGTTCATGTAGTGCGTGCCGTAGCGGCTGTGGTGCAGCTTGTTGCCCCGGAACACCGCATCGTGCGAGACGTCCACGTACAGCGCGTCGCGCACGAAGCTGATGTGGTTGCGCTCGATGCGTGCGCCGGTGGTGTTGTAGAGCTGGATGCCGTTGCCGCGCTGCGAACTGGCGTAGTCGCGCTTGCCAGTGATGAGGTTGCCTTCCACGCGCACGTCGTTGGCTTTCTCGATCCACAGGCCGAACAGGTTGTAGACGAGATCGCAGCGCCGGATCACCGCGCGGTGCGCTCCCGGCTGGATGTAGATGCCGGCGTTCTGGCCCTTGAGGTCGTCGCCCGAGTCACGCACGATCAGCCCTTCGATCACCACGTCGGGCGATGTGACGCGGATGACGTCGCCGCGCATCGCGCCGCTGAGCGTGGGTCGGCCGTCGCCGCGCAAGGTCAGCGGCTTGGCGATGCGCAGATTGCCGTTGTGCAGGCCCGGGGCGAGCACCACGGTGTCGCCGGGCGCCGCGGCATCCACGGCGTGCTGCAGGTTCTGGCCGGGTTCGATCCGCCAGACCGCTGCCGCGGCCGGTGTCAGCCCGGCGGCCGTCATCAGCGCGAATGCGAGGCCTGCGCGCATGCGCGCCATGAGGTCGGTGAGCGGCTTCCGCAGGCCGATCACGGACACCCAGGCCGGCGGTCTGAACTGGGCCGAGGGGGCCGAGGGTGGCCTCATTCGAGCAGCACCCCCGCCGTCTTGAGCACCAGGAACAGCGTGGCGCCGACCAGCAGGTTCTTGAAGCCGACGTAGCTCAGCATGTCCATCAGGTTGGCTTCGCGCCAGGTGCGGCCCCACCACGGGCCGTCCTTCACGTGCCGCTTGCCTTCCATGCGGATGATGACCTCGTAGACGCTCCAGCCGAACCACCAGCCCATCACGGCCACCTGCGACATGCGCCCGTCGGCGGCCAGCAGCCACACCACCGTGGCCACCACCGCCAATCCGATGCCGACGGCCTTGAGCCCGCGGTGGTGCACGTCCGGCTCGTGCGTCCAGGGCCAGAGGTGGTCGCGCACCTCACCGATCAGCCAGGCCAGAGCGCCGCTGCCGGCGTAGACCGGCTCCACTGCCGGCGTCGGCAGGCGAGGGTCGATGCCTTCGAACGTGGTCGGCGCGCCACCGGTGGCCAGTGCCGGCTGGCCCACCGGGACGATGGGGATGTAGTAGCCGTCGGCGCCGATGGGCGTGAGCGCCAGCCCAGCCTTCTCGCGGCGCTTGCGCTCGCGACCCAGTGGCGGGCAGCCCTTCGGGTCGGTGTAGAGCACCATGCAGTCCAGGCAATGCAGGCATTCGCGGTGGTCGATGCGGCCATGCTCGTCGATGGCCTGAGAACCGCAGCCGCGGGCGCAGGCCTTGCAGCTGTTGCAGTCGGGCTTGCGCTTCAGGCCGAACCAGCGGAACGTGCTGGGCATGGCCAGCGCTGCACCGAGCGGGCACACGTACTTGCAATAGGGGCGTTCGATGAAGATCGACAGGCCCAACAGTACAGCCACGAACAGACCGTAGGGCCAGGCGCGGTTCAACGGCCCGACCAGGAAGGTGGTCTTGAACGGCTCGATCTCGGCCAGCACCTCGGCCAGGATCATCGAGTACATCGACACCGCCAGCAAGCCACCGAACGCGGCGTACTTCACCCACTTCAACCGGTCGTGCCACACCTGCGGCAGCTTGAACTGCCAGCGCGCCAGGCCCACCTTGCCCGCCACCTTGTGGATGATCTCCTGCAGCGACCCGAACGGGCACATCCAGCCGCAGAAGAGTCCCCGCCCATAGACGAAGACCGTGACGATGATGAAGATCCAGAACAGGAAGATGAACGGGTCGCTGAGGAACAGCTCCCATTGCCACTTGAACAGCAGCGAGTGGAACCAGGTCAGCACCTGGGTGATCGAGGGCTGGGCCATCGCGCCGAAGCCCACGAACACGATGCTCAGCACCCAGGCGGTGTACTTGAACGAGTTGACCGGCCACTTGTTGCGGAAGCTCGAGCGCCGGGTGAGCTTCTCGCGCAGCGCGTAGACCACGGTGACGGCCACCAGCAGCAGCGCGAACAACGCGATCTCGCCCGCACGGGCCTTCCACACCCGTTGCCAGGCCCGCTCGGCGGTCTCGATCTTGGGCCGGCCGCCTTCGAGGGCAGCCGCGGGCAGCCAGTAGGCGGCATCGAAGCTGGCGAAGCTGCGCTGGCCGGTCGCGCGATCGACGCGGTTGCCCAGGAAGCTCAGCTTCCACGGGTAGGCGGCCGAAAACGCCTTGGACCGGACGATGAAGATGCCCGATTCGGTGTACGAGGGCGCACCTGCCGCTTCGAGCCCGTAGAGGTTGATGTAGTCCAGGTCGCGGAACGTGAAGGCATCGTCGCCCTGGCGGACCTGGATGCGGTCGTACAGGCCGCCGCGCACGAAACCCGAGCCCTTGAACGACTCGGCGCCGCCGGTACGCACGACGAAAACCGCATGCTCATGCGGCTTCAGCCGCTCGCGCAGGTTTTCCCACGACCGCTGGCCCAGCAGCGCGCGACCGTAGTCGGGGTGGTTCAGGTCACCGAACCACAATTCGATGAAGGGTTCCGAGGCCCGCTGCAGCCCGACCTGCTCGGGCCTGACCGCCAGGCGCTGGACAACGCCCGCCTTGACCAGCGCAGCCCAGTCCAGCGCACCGGCCACCGGCGCATAGCGGGCCGCGTTGCGCACCACGGGCGGCACCAAGCCTACCTGCCGGGCCACGGCGTTGGCGCTCGTGGTGATGACCTGGTTCTGGGCGATCACGGTCACGGTTGCGCCGGAGATGGCGTCGACGCCCAGCACGTTCTCGGTGGGGCGGGACGGCCCGACCTCGATCTTGTCGCGCACGCCCTTGCCCAGGTACTGCGCGTTGAACCTGTCGAGCGCCGACTCGGGTATGCCCAGCAGCAGGATGGGTTCGCTGTGCTTGAGCACCTTCACGCCGACGAACTTGCCCTGCGCATCCATGCCGATGAGCGTGATCACCGGCTTGCCGGAATAGGCCGGCGTGTCGGTGATGTCGGTGGACAGCATCACGTAGCCCACCAGCCGGCGCTCGGAGCCTTCGCCCGCATAGCCCTCGACATAGGGTGGCTGCCCCTTGCGCTCGGAGAACTGCGTAGCGCCGGGCAGCACCTCGCGGCATGGCACCAAGGCGCACAGGTCGGGCGCGGTGGACAGGTTGTCGGGGAGATGGGCCTCGTAGGCGCCGGCGGCACGGGCCGCTGGCACATGGACGAGCCCGGCCAGGGCCATAACGACGATGGCCAGGCTGCGCAGGAATAGGGTCATGGGTATCCATCCTACCCGCCGGCGCCTCCCGGCACGCGGCGGGCCAGGCTCGCGTCGGGTCAGGGCTCGACGATCAGGCGCGAGCGCATCTCCAGGTGCAGGGCGTGGCAGAAGTGCGTGCAGTAGAACCAGAATACGCCCACTTTGTCGGCCACGAAGGTGACCGACTTGGTTTCCTGCGGGTTGGTGATGAAGTTGATGTTGTACTTCGGGATCGCCAGGCCGTGCGTCAGGTCCTCGATCTTGTCGAGGTTGGTCCAGACGATGGTGACCTCGTCGCCCTTCTTGACCTTGATCTCGCTGAGGCTGAAGGTCGGCGCCTGGGAGGTGAGCTTGACCAGCACCTTCTTGCCATTGCGGGTGACGCCAGCCTCCTTGGGATCTTTCACCGCGTTGGGGAAGTCATTGATGTCGTACACCTGCTTCGGGCGCAGCAGATCGCGCTTGAAGATGATGAAGTCGTGCGGCTCGCCACGCACCGGGTGGTCCGCCACGTGCACCATCTTCTCGCCGGAGATGTCGACCAACTGCTCGTTCTCGGGGTGCAGCGGCCCGACCGGCAGGAAGCGGTCCTTGGAGAACTTGCAGCCCACCGCCAGCCACTTGCCGTCGGCCTTCATCGTCTCGGATTGCGAGGCGTTGACGTGGCCGGGCTGGAAGTGCAGGTCAAGGCGGTCGACCACGTACTTGGCGTTCTTGTCGCCGGCATGGAACTTGATGGCGGCGTCGACGTTCCACTTGACCAACTGGCTGTCGAGGAACAGCGTGGTGTAGGCATTGCCGCGGCCGTCGAACGCGGTGTGCAGCGGACCCAGTCCGATCTCGACCTCGGCGACGATGGCCTTGTCGAGCTCGGGGAGCTTGCCTTCGAACCAGTCGAGCACCTTGGCCAGCTCGATCACCGTGGCCGTGGGCGAGAGCTTGCCGGCGCAGATGAAGTACTTGCCGTCCGGGCTCGCGTTCACGCCGTGCGGATTCTTGGGCACGCTCACATAAGCCGTCAACGCGGTCTTCGGATCCTTGTTGGCCTCCTTGGTACCGTCGACCACCGGCACCTTGCTGTCGCCGATGGTCTTGAACTTGCCGGCCTTGACCGCGGCCTCGATGCGGGCCACGTTGAAGAACACGCACGAATCGCGTTCGGCCGACATCATGTCGGCGAACTTCGCACCCCCTTCGGTGTTGTACTGGTTGCTGGCCGCCAGCTTGCCGTCATAAGACGTGGCCACCAGGTCGCAGTTGCCGTCGATCAGCACCTGCCAGCGCACCGCCATTGACTCCGCGTCGACGCAGGTGAACAGCGCGCGGTAGGTCTCGGGCTTGTCGAGGTCGCCGGGCTTGCCCGACAGCGGGATGTGGAATTCGCCGCCGCAGAACACACGCGTGGTGTAGTTGATCTTCTCGTCCACCGGGTCGCGCTTGTCCGGGAAGATGCCGTGGAAGCCCTGCACATTGGGCAACTCGGTGATCTTGTCGCAGACGAAGTAGTCGAGCCGGATGCGGGCGATGCGCGAATTGATCTTGTCGTTGACCCACGCGTAGCGGCCGTCGTAGTCGCCATCCTTGTACGAAGCGTGCGTGTGGTGGGTATCGCCCACGGTGTAGCGCAGGCTGCCATCGGGCTTGGTGCCCATGATGGCCTTGCTCTCGTTGGTGATGCCCCAGCCGATGAGTGCGTCGGGCACGAAGCAGGGGATACGGGTGATTTCACGGCCCGAGGGCAGACCCAGCACCCGCAGGTCGCCGGTATGGCCACCGCTCCACAGGCCGTAGTAGGCGTCGAGCTCGCCCGGCTTCATGTGCACGTTGGCGCCAGCGTGACCGGCAGCGGCGGCAGCAGGCGCCGACCCGGCGGCGGGTGCGGCGGCCGGGGCAGCGGCGGGCTTCTGGTCCTGGCAGGCGGCCAGTCCCACACCGGCCAGGCTGGCAGCCGCTGCCGTGTTGAGGAACCTGCGGCGCGACGGGGCCTCGGTGGGGTCTGTTGCGCGGGTGTTGTTGTCGCTCATGGCATGTACCCTTCGTTGGGTGGGTTGCGTGGGTGCGGTTGTCTCGTTTCGGCGTCGTCTGGCTCACGGTGGCGCCCCATGCTCGGCATGGGGCTGGGCATGGCCCTGTGCGACACCGGGCGGGATGTTCTCGCCGCAGTTTGTGGTCAAACATGACGCAGATCATGAAACGCACTGGTAGTGACCCTGATGCGACACCCCGTGGGGTGTGCGGTGGTCCGAGGCCCCCTGGCATTCCTAGAATCGGCGCACCGACTCGATGTAGCCCCGCGTTCCTCGACATGAACACTCTGCACCCGACGACCGCGGCTGGCGTGGCGTCACCCGCCCGCCGCCGCATGGTGATCGGCCTGGCCGCCGCCTTGGCCACCCAGCCGCTGGTCGTGCTGCCGGCGCTGGCTGCGTCCGCAGTCGAGCCCGCACCAGCCGGCCGCGCCCTGATGGGAACCTGGGTCACGATCAACCTGGCCGAGCCGCAGCATCCGCAAGCCAACCGCATCGTCGGGGCGGCATTCGACGAGATGCAGCGGCTCGAGCGCCTGCTCAGCCA
>Ga0154020_10005379_pt1 | contig 15129 bp, 13 predicted proteins | sample Klosneuvirus_201_FD_109709 | JGI IMG/M metagenome (GOLD analysis project Ga0154020, IMG submission 109709) | Active sludge microbial communities from wastewater, Klosterneuburg, Austria - Klosneuvirus_20160825_MG | ecosystem: Engineered > WWTP > Aerobic digester > Activated sludge | place...
CCGCCCGGCACGGATAGGGTCCCGATGGAGGACACCCCGCGCGTAGATCGGGACGCAAGGCCGTGAGTCGTCTGTTCGTTCGCCTCTTCTGGGGGATTGTGTGCGCCGCCGGCGCTGCTGGCGGGTGTGGCTCAGATGAATCTGGCGCCAAACCCCATGTGTGCATTCCGAACGCGAGCGTCGGTTGCGCCGGCCCAGGAAACTGCAGCGGCTACCAGGTTTGCAACGCAGACGGCACCGGCTACACCACGTGCGAGTGCGGCGGTACGGGCGGCGCCCCTGGCAGCGGAGGCGCCTCGGGGGGTGCCGGGAGTGTCGGAGCCGGTGGTGCCACCGACGGTGGCGGAAGCGGCGGCACGATCGCCGGCAGCGGCGGGGGAATGGCCGGCGGTGATGCGGGGATCGGTGGAGCCGGGACCGGCGGGGCCGGCGCGACCGCCGGGATCTGCTCCGCTGCGTGCCAGAAGAAGGCGGCGGCGAAGTGCCCGAACGACCCTCCCTACTCTGTTTGCTACTCGAAGTGCCTCTTGGCTCTCCCCAGCTACCAGGCAGTCTGCGGCGGCCAGTCGTTGGCCTGGCACACGTGCTTCGAAACCACTGGGACGGTGGCGTGCAGCACACAAGGGCACTGGAAGCTGGGAGGCTGCTTCAACGAGGCTCAGGCGTTCGCCAAGTGCACCGCGTGCGTAACGAGCCAGGGCGACAGCACCTGCGAGGCGTGCGCGAAGCAGCAGTGCTGCAAGGAGGTGGAACAGGCCCATGCGACATCCGAGTACGCGTCCTACCTGAGCTGCATGTCTGGATGTGCCTCCGAGAGCTGCGAGGGCGCCTGCTACTCCGGCCATCCGGTGCTCGCGCAGGCCATGGAGAAGTTCGTCCAATGCCGCTCAGCAAAGTGCGGGTGCTGAGCGGACAGTTGCGTCCGACTCATGGCTCCGAGACGAGCTTCGTGCGCGCAGCGGTCGGGGTGAATCGTGTCAACTCGGGACGACGAGACCCGGCCGATCCGTCGGTGCAGAAGGCTTGCCGCGCGGGGAGGCGTTCGTGTGGATGCGGCCCCCGCGTGCGCGTGCGCACCGATTCCGCGGTTCGCCATCGATCCGAGGGGACCACGAAGTCAGGGCGGGCCGGTCCGCAGGCGATTCCGCAAGCCCGACTGGGCAGTCGGTGCTCGCCGACTCACCGAGGCCACGACGTGAACGGGGGCGCCCTGCCACCACCCCTCGGGCTTGCGCCCGACTCGTCCGGGCACTAAACGTCTGCCGCATGAAGCGGGGGCCTGACGTGACGAACACCCGAGGGTTGGTGCTGGCGGCGCTGTGCGCGGTGGCAACGTGGGGCTGCGGAAGTGACGACGCGAAGCCCGGGGGCAGCAAGTTCGAGCCCGAGCACGTCGACTTCGACGTTCAGTGGGCAGAGGGCGCCCGGGTGGTGGACGAAGCCAGCGGCAAGGCTCACCTCACCGGCGCCAAGCCCACCGCGTCGACCCTGGTCTACACCTTCGATCACGACGCCACGGCGATTGCGGCGCTGAAGCCCGGCGAGATCGCCGTCCTCGCCGGCATTGCGTATCGCAAGGTCGTGTCGGTCACCGACACCGGCACGGGGTACGAGCTCGCGACCGAGCGCACGACGCTGCCGGCCGCCATCAGCCAGGGCACGCTCGACTGGGCGCAGACGGTCGACTTCGGTGCGCTGGGCTCCGGCACCCAGGCCTACGCTTTCGGCGAGCCGCTCGGCTCGGCCCAGCAAGGCATCGTCGGCCCCATCACCTACAACGGCGAGATCAACGGCTACAAGGTCTCGCTCACCCTCACCCCCAGCGCGGGGCGGCTCGACGTGACCACCGAGGTGTCGCTCGAGGTGATGGGCGAGAAGCGCTTTGCCGTGGAAGGCACCGGGCACATCGAGGGCTTCCAGTCCCGGGGGCACGCGGTGGTGGGCGAGGGCCAGCTGCTCGAGTTCGACGCGGGGCAGACCCAGGTGCGCGGCGAGCTTCGGGTGAAGGCGGCCGCCTTCAACACCGGCCTCAGCGACGAGCTGCTCGACATTCCGCTGGGCATCGACATCCCGATCCAGGTGGGCCCCGTTCCGCTCATCCTCAAGGTGAAGGCCAACATCAACGTGCGACTGATCCTGAGCGTCGCCGAAAGCTCGGCCGAGGCGGAGGTGACCTTCACCTTCAGCAGCGACCAGGGGATCGCGATGTCGGGCCCCTCGCTGCAGGCCACCGGCGCCCTGGGCACCGGGGACCTGGCCGGCTTTCTGGGCGGCAGCGCCGACGGCGTCGCCGCGGGGATGAGCGCCTGCCTCGAGTTCCCGCGCTTCGAGCTCACCATGCTCGGCGAGTTCGCGTCGGTGGGCATCACCCAGAACAACTGCGCCTCGACGGACTTCACCTTCAACCCCGCGTGCAACGAGGTCAACGGGACCATCACCGGCCTCGCGCTCGCCAACCTGGGCTTCTTCGGCGTCACCCTGGCCGAGGCCCAGGTCGAGCTCTACACCCGCACTGACGGCCGCCACGTCGGGCAGTGCGACTGAACGTCGGCCGCGGCTGCGCGCTGGGTCACGTCACGGGCAGGCAGCCTGGCCGCCGCCGCTGGCGTAGGCCTTCACCTTCGCGACCAGGTTGCCGCCGTCGCTGCTGGGCGTGGTCTGGCCGCCCATGCCCGCACCGAACGCCGCGCCGATGCCGTGGGCAGCGGCCACTTCGTTCATGTGCGTCATGAAATAGTCCACGCGGTTGTCCTTCCACTGGTCGGGCTTGTTCGTCAGGCTCATGTTCCCCACCGGCAGCTGCCACCAGAGCACCGGCTTCTTCGCGGCGCCGCCCAGGGCCTTGGCCCAGGCGAAGGCCTGCTTGAAGTGGGGCAACGTGGCGTTGGTCGCGTCCCACCAGCGATTCTGACCTTGGGACTCGTACCAGGCCGCGTCGCGATCGGCGGCGTCGACCGTGATGAAGTCGGCGTTCGGGCCGGCTGCGAGCATGAAGTTGCCCAGCTTGGTGGCGTGGCCCGCCACGTCGAAGCTGCTGTCTTTGTTCAAGAGCACGTCGAACTTCGTGGCCCAGCCCGAGGCGTGCAAGCTCACCTTGGCCTTCGGCGCATACTTCTTGGTGATCGCAATCATGCACTGCCCCATGCCGGCGATGGTGTTCGGCAGCGACCCGCAATCGGTGGCGTTGGCGCTGGCCACCGCCGCCGGGATCTTGGTCGGGTCGTCGTTCACCTGCTGCGCATAGCCCCAGAAGTCTGGCTCGATGTGCACGAACGCCAGCTCGCCGCCGATCTGCTGCGCCACGAAGCGGTAGTCGGCGTAATAGCGCGCCATGAACGCGGCGTCGTTCGCCTTGGTCACCTCGGCCGCGCCTTCGGCCACGCCGCCGGCCTGCAGCAGCATGTAATAGGTGAGCATCGGGATCTGCTTGTCGGCCTTTGCCTTGGTCACGAACCCGCGCACGAACGCGCCGGGCGGATCCTTGTCGTACTGCCAGCAGCCCCACCACGCGCACCCGGGCCCGCCGTTGGCGCAGCTGGTGCCGCTCGCGGTGCATCCGGTGTCGCACTTGGCACAGGGCCCTGCGCCGTCGGCGATGCCGCCCGAAAGGTACTGGTATCGCAGATCGAAGGGCGCGCTCTTGGCCACGCTGTCTTCCATCGCGGCGCCGACCAGGACCTTGCTCTTGCCGATGCTGGCCAAGAAATCTCCGGCAAGGCAGCCGGTGGTCGAGCCCCCACTGCCGCCGCTGCCGCCGCTGCCGCCGCCGCCACCACCGCCGCCGCTGCCACCACCGCCGCTCACGCCCCCCGCGCCGGCGTCGCCGCCCGTGCTGCTGCCTCCGCTGCCGGCGGCTCCACCGCTGGTGCTGCCACCGGCACCGCCGCCCGAGGTGCCGCCCGTTGCGCTCGAGCCGCCACCCCCATCGTCGCCGCACGCCGCCAGCAAGATCCCGAGCCCCAGCGACAGCCCCGCCCACCGAGTGATCGTCATGCCGAGATCGTATCACCGCTCAGGTCGGCGACGAGAGCCTCGGGTGCCCCGAGCGCCATCAGCGCCTGCGCGAAGTCGGCGGGCAAAGGCGCCACCACCGTGCATGTTCCGCTGGGGCGGGGAAACGCCAGGCTCAGGCAGTGCAGCCCCAGCCGGGCGAGCGGCGTGCGCTGCCGGATCGCGCGATTGAACCAGCCGGTGCCATAGTTCGAGTCGCCGGCGATGGGGTGGCGCAGATGCGACAAGTGCCTGCGGATCTGGTGGAAACGCCCGGTCTCGGGCCGCGCCTCGACCAGCGAGCAATGCTCGCCGGCCCACAGGCGCCGAAGCAGGGTGCGCGCCGGCACGCGCTCACCGCCCTCGGACCGGGGCACTGGATAGTCGAGCGCGACCGCCTCGGGCGCGACCCCGCGGACCAGCGCGACGTAGATCTTCTCGATGCTGCCCGCCTCGAGCTGCTCTTGCCAGCTTCGAGCCGCCTGCTCGTTCAGACCGAAGGCCAGCGCGCCGCTGATGCCGCGGTCCAGCCGATGCAACGGCCACACCCGGGCGCCGATCGTGTCCCGCGCGCGCATCATGGCGACGTCCGAGTCCGGTGCGAGCTCGGTGCGGTGGGTCAAGAGCCCCGCCGGCTTGTCCACGACGAGCAGCGTGTCGTCGCGGTACAGGATGGGGATCAACGCGCCGGCCGCTCGGTGTGCCGGAGCCCGAGCGCTTCGGTGGGAAGCGGAATGCGGCCCACCGCCTGCTCGGCGGCTTCGAGCCGGCGGGCGACGCGGCTGAGCTCGTCGTGCAGGTCGCGACGCTCGGAGCTGCTGAGCTGCCCGAGCAGGGTCTCGAGCGCGCGCCGGTTGAACGCCAGCCCCAGCGGCGACCCCTTGTCGAGATTCAGCTCCACCGACCCGCCGAGCAGCACGATGGCGCGTTCGAAGTCGCCGCTCTCACGCGCAATGTCGGCCAGCGCCGCGCTGGTGCGTGCCAGGCCGATCACGTCGGCGATGCGCTGCTGCAGATCGGCGGCAGCGCCCAGGTGCTCGACGGCCTCGCGCGGGCGCCCTGCGGCCATCTCGAGCCGGCCCAGGGTCTCGTACAGGCGGCCCAGATCGTGGGGCCTTTCCAGCTCGCGGAAGACCGGCACGGCGCGCGATGCGTGCTCGATGCCGACCTCGAGGGCGTCGTGCTCGCGACCCGGGCGCGGCGGGGCGTGCAGCACCAGGCGGCCCAGCAGGTGGTCGGTCTCGGCCAGCTCGAGCCGCGCTGCCGGATCGCTCTGGGCGCGCTCGGCGAAGATCTCGCGCGATTTCATCAGCAGGTGGTGCGCGCGAACCGGATCGCCAGCCCGCACCCAGACCGCGGCCTCGTCGTTGAGCAAACGCGCGGCGTCCAGCGGCTTGCCGGCCTCGAGCAAGGCGCGACTGGCCTCGCCCAGCTCGGTCAGCGCCTTGTCGAGCGAGGCGGCGTCGCCCAGGTCGTAGTGCACCGCAGCCGAGAGCGCGGCCACCTCGGCCCGCAGCTCGACGGGATCGGTGGGGAGCAGCCGCGCGCCGCACTCGCCGATCAGCTCGAGCGCGTCGGCGAGACCGCTGGGCTCACCCTCGACCTGCGCCCGCCATTTCACCCGGGCCAGCGCCAGCAACGCCATCACCCGCAGCAGGCGCCGCTTGGAGGTCACGGCGGTGCGGCCCAGCAGATCGAGGGCGCGATTGGCCAGATTCGCGGCGTGTTCGTGGGCGCCCTGCTCGGCGGCGTGATGCGCGGCCGCCACGTATTGCTCGGCGGCCATGTCGACGTCACCCGCAGCCTCGGCGTGGCGCGCCGCCCGCCCTGGCTGCGCGCGCTGGGGTGCCGCGGCGGCCATCGACGGCGGCGGCGCCGACGGCCGCGGCATGGGCGGCGGCGGAACGGTGCCGGTCGGCGGAATCGAGGCCGATCGCGGCGCCGACGGCGGGGCGCCCTCGGAGCGACGCGCGCGCACGCGCTCGGCCAAGAGCCGCGCCAGCCGCTTGTGCCAGGCGCTGGAGAGCGAGGGCAAGAGCGCGCCGAGCTCGGCATCGGCGAAGGCCTCGGCCAGCTGCAGCCGCCCCCCGCCGGCATCGCTGAGCGGAACGCCCAGGTCCTTGGCCACCTGAAGCGCATAGAGCACCTCTAGATCGGGCTCGCCCAGCAGCGCCGCGACCAGCGACACCTCGAAGCTGGGGCCGATCACCGCGGCGGCGCGGATCACGCGCCGCACATCGGGCGGCAGATCGATCCGGCTGGGCGGGGACAGCGCGCTCTGGCTCTTCGCGGCGCCCTCGATCACCGCCTCGTCACCATAGTGCTTGCGCAAGCCTTCGACGATGCGCTGGCACTGACCCTCGACACCGGGCTCGGAGCAGTGCAGCACCACCGGCACCTGCAGCCAGCCCGGGCGCTCGAGGATCTGGAGCAGCACCGCCGCCGACGCGGCGTCGAGCGACTCGGCGCGCTCGAGCACGACCGCGATGGGTCGAGTGTCCTCCGCCCGCACGCGATTCAGGGTCTCGACCACCAGCGCGCCGGTGTCGCGATCGGGCATGTCCCCCAGCAGGCGACGACGCAGCCCGGTCCAGACCCGCTGCGCAGCTTGATCGAACAACGCCGGCGAGGTGGCCTCGACCAGCTGGCATGCGCGCTCTCGAAGCTCGGCGAGCGCCCCAAGCGCGGTGGAGTGCGCCTTGCAGTCCACGCGCAACACCACGAACGGCGGCTCGTGCGCGGGCTCGTCGGGCATTGCTCCGACCACGGCGCTGGGCAAGCGATCGAGCACCCGTTGCCAAACGGCGTCCATGCGGCTCGCATAACCCGGGGTCCATCGCCGGACAACGGGGTCGCCCCGCAGCCCTTGCGCGAGTAGGCTCTGCGCCGCTCGCGTGAAGACCCCCGCCAAGCTCGGACTCGGATGCGCCACCCTGACGCCGCTGGTCTCGGCGCTCGTGCTCGGCTGCTACATCGGGTACGAGCTGATCGCGTGGGACCTCGAGCATCGCGGGCTGGCGGCTCCGCCCGATCCCGTCGGGGGCCTGATCGACGGCCCCTTCGCGGCCGAACACTGGATTGCCTTCGGAGTGGTCGCGGTCAGCATTGCGCTGCTCGAGCTGGCGCTGACCGTCGTGCTGGCCGTCCACGCCGCGCGCGACCCCCGCCTGCCGGGGTGGGCCATCGCCGTCTGGCTCGCCGGTTTCTTGCTCGCCGGCCCGCTGGCCCTGCCGCTGTACGTGGTGCTCTATGTGCTGCGCGAGCCCCCGCCGAAGCGCGTGGCGGACCTCGATCGCTCACCGATCGCCGCGTGAGCCCACATCGGGTATTTTCCGCACATGGCAAGTCCGCCCGGCTACCCTCCCCCGCCCCCCGGCTATCCGCCCCCGCCCCCCGGCGGTGCTCCGCCCGCCGGCGCACCCCCGATGGCCGCGGCCGATCCCTATGCCGCACAGCGCGCGCTGGACGCGTGGGTGGCCGAGCGCGGCTACACCCTCAACCCGAACCCCGACTTCGCCTGGTACCAGAGCTGGTTCCCGTTCCAGTACGCCTTTCGCCTCGCGCGGATCGGTCGTGAGCTGCGCGCGCAGTTCGGTGAAGCGGGTCTGTTCGTGGTCGAGGCGTTCGAGGCCGACGAGGTCAAGCGCGTGGCCGGCGAAGACCGCCACCTGTACTGCCTGGTGACCTCGCCCAAGCTCGCCGCGCGCGTGTCGATCCGCGCCAAGAGCGGCGGCGGTCTGGTGAACGAGGTCTCGCGCGGGCTCGGCTCTCTGCTCTCGGGGTCCAGTGCCGGCTCGATGCTGGGTGACCCGACCTTCGAGCAGCGCTTCGACGTGAACACGCCCAGCCGCGACGAGGGCAACCGCGCGCTGCCCATGGCCCTGCGCCAGTTTCTGCTGCAGACAGGCTGGCGCGGCATCCTCGAGATCCGCCCGAGCGGCCTCTTGATGATCCCCTACGACCGCCGCAGCTTCGACGTGCCCACGCTCGAGCCGGTGATCAACAACGTGGGCCAGCTCTACCAGCTGGCCACGGGCTGATCACATCCGAGCGGGCGCTTCGATGCCGAGCAGGCCAAGGCCCCGCTCGACGATGCGCGCGGTCAGGTCAGAGAGCGCCAGGCGCGAGTCGCGCTCGGCGGGCGTGTCGGCCTTCAGCACCGGGCAGCTCTCGTAAAACCCGCTGAACGCCGTCGCCAGCTCGAACAAGTAGCCGCACAGCTTGTGGGGGTGAAGCGTGGTCGCCACGTCGTCCACCACCGTGGGGAACGCGAGCAGAAGCTTTGCCAGGGCCTTCTCGGCGGGCTGGGCGATGACGATGGCGCCGGGCGGCGGCACGGCGGCCTCGCCCTTGCGGAAGATCGAGCGAATGCGGGCGTGGGCGTACTGCAAGTAAGGCGCCGTGTTGCCCTCGAAGGCCAGCATGCGATCGAAGTCGAAGACATAGTCCTTGATGCGATCGCTGGAGAGATCGGCGTACTTCACCGCGCCGATCCCCACCGCACGCGCGATGGCTTCTTGCTCGGCGGCGTCGAGCGTCGGGTTCTTCTCGGCCACGATGGCCCGCGCCCGGCTGACCGCCTCGTCGAGCAGATCGATCAGCCGCGTGGTCTCGCCGGCGCGCGTCTTCAGCATCTTCTTGTCGGCCCCCAGCACCGAGCCGAACGCCACGTGCTCGGCCCGCACCGTGGCCGGAAGCCAGCCGGCCAGCTTCGCGGCCGCGAACACCATGCTCAGGTGCTGCGCCTGCGGCGAGCCGACCACGTACACGATGCGGCTCGCACCAAGCTTCTCGACGCGGTAGCGAATGGCCGCCAGGTCGGTGGTGGCATAGCCGTAGCCGCCATCTTGCTTCTGGATGATCAGCGGCAGCGGCTCGCCCTCGCGACCGGAGAACCCCGGCGGAAACACGCACACCGCCCCGTCGCTGTCCACCGCCAGGCCCTTGGCGCAGAGCTCGGCGATCACGCCCGCGAGCAGCGGGTTGTACAGGCTCTCGCCGGCAACGTCGGCGTCGCCCAGCGTGATCCCGAGCAGCGCGTACACGCTGGCAAAGTACGCCTTCGAGGCGTCGACCAGCTTCTTCCACAGCGCGAGCGTGTCCGCGTCGCCCCCTTGCAGCAGCACCACGCGCCGGCGCGCGCGCTCGGCGAAGGCGGGATCGTCGTCGAACTTCTTGCGTGCCGCCTGGTAGAACGCGTTCAGATCGCGCACAGAGTGCTCGGCGCTCTCGCTGCCGCCGTCCAGCAGGTGCTCGATCAACATGCCGAAGGGCGTCCCCCAGTCGCCCAGGTGGTTCTGGCGCACCACGCGGTGCCCCTGTGCCTCGAGCACGCGAGCCAGCGCGTCGCCGATGATGGTGGAGCGCAGGTGCCCCACGTGCATCTCTTTGGCAACGTTGGGCGACGAGTAGTCGATGGCCACGGTCTCGGGATGAGCCACCGGTGCAAGCCCCAGACTTCCGGCCGCCACCTGGGCCAGGGCGCTCGACAGCCAGCCGTTGCCCACGTGGATGTTGATGAAGCCCGGTCCGGCGATCTCGGTCTTCTCGATCAGCTCGCTGGTCCCGAGCTCGGCGACCAGGGCGCCGGCCACCTCGCGCGGGGGCCGACCCAGCCGCTTGCCCAGCGGCAACGCCAGGTTCGCCTGGAAGTCGGCGTGCTGCGACGAACGCAAGACCGGATCGGTGTCCGCCAGCTCGGCGCCGAACGCCTTGCCGAGCGCGCTCCGAAACACCGGACCCAGCGCCACCAGCGGGTCGGTCACGGCGCCACCACCGGCAGCCGCCGCTCGCCCGCGCTCCCGAGGATGTCGGCGAAGAAGTCGTTGCCCTTGTCGTCCACCACGATGAACGCGGGGAAGTCCTCGACCTCGATCTTCCACACCGCTTCCATGCCCAGCTCGGCGTACTCGAGCACCTCGACCTTCTTGATGCAGTCTTTGGCCAGGCGCGCCGCCGGCCCGCCGATGCTGCCCAGGTAGAAGCCGCCGTGCTTCTTGCAGGCGTCAGTCACGGCCTTCGACCGGTTGCCCTTGGCCAGCATGATCAGGCTGCCGCCGTGGGACTGGAACAGGTCCACGTACGAGTCCATGCGTCCGGCGGTGGTCGGACCGAACGAGCCCGAGGCGTAGCCCACCGGCGTCTTGGCGGGGCCAGCGTAGTAGACGCACAGGTTCACCATGTAGTCGGGCATGCCCTCGCCGCGATCGAGGCGCTCTTTGAGCTTGGCGTGGGCGATGTCCCGCGCCACCACCATCGGCCCCGACAGGCAGACCCGCGTCTTGATCGGATGCCGGCTGAGGGTCGCGCGGATCTCGCTCATCGGGCGGTTCAAGTCGATGCGCACCACCTCGCCGCCCAGCTCGGGCGTGGTGACCTCGGGCAGGTATTTCGCCGGATCGGTCTCGAGCTGCTCCAGGAACACGCCGTCGGCGGTGATCTTGCCCAGCGCCTGGCGATCGGCCGCGCACGACACGGCGATCGCCACCGGGCACGAGGCGCCGTGCCGCGGCAGCCGCACCACGCGCACGTCGTGGCAGAAATACTTGCCGCCGAACTGCGCGCCGATGCCGGTCTTCTGCGACAGCTCGAACACCTTCTGCTCGAGCTCGAGATCGCGGAACCCCCGGCCCAGCTCGTTGCCCTCGGTGGGCAAGCCGTCCAGGTAGCGCGCCGAGGCCAGCTTCGCGGTCTTCAGCGCGTATTCCGCGCTGGTGCCCCCCACCACCACCGCCAGGTGATAGGGCGGGCACGCGGCCGTGCCGAGCGATCGCATCTTCTCTTCCAGGAAGCGCAGCATGCTCTCGGGGTTCAAGAGCGCCTTGGTCTCTTGGTACAGATAGCTCTTGTTGGCCGAGCCGCCGCCCTTGGCCATGAACAGGAATTTGTAGGCGTCGCCGTCGGTCGCGAAGATCTCGATCTGCGCCGGCAGGTTCTGGCCGGTGTTCTTCTCGCGATACATGTCGAGCGGCGCGAGCTGGCTGTAGCGCAGGTTGGCGGTCTGATAGGTGTCGAACACGCCGCGGGCAATGGCCGCCTCGTCGCCCCCGCCGGTGACCACGTACTGGCCCTTCTTGCCCATCACGATGGCGGTGCCGGTGTCTTGACACATGGGCAGCACGCCGCCGGCCGAGATGTTGGCGTTCTTCAAGAGCTCGAGCGCCACGAAGCGGTCGTTGTCCGAGGCCTCGGGGTCATCCAGAATCCGTCGAACCTGCGCCAGGTGGCCGGGCCGCAGGAAGTGCGCGATGTCGCGCATTGCCTCGCGGGTGAGCAAGGTCAGCGCGGCCGGCTCGACGCGCACGAAGCGCTGTCCGCCGGCTTCGAAGGTCGAAACGTGATCGCGAGTCAGACAGCGGAACGTCGTGCTGTCCGCTCCGAGGGGCAAGATCTCCTGGAACTCGAACGCGGTCATGGCTGGCTGGGCGCATAGCTGCGCGCCCCGCCCGCGGCAATTGCACCGGCGGGGGCCGGGGGTTCTGGTACCCTCGGCTTGCGTGGACGAGGTCGAATCGCTCAAGAAGAAGCTCGAGCGGCTGGAGCGGATCGCCGCCAGCGCCCCCGAGTTCATGGCCGAGGTCGATCGCGAGGGCGTGCTCACCTATCTCAACCACCCCGGGGCCGGGCTGACGCTCGAGGACATGCTGGGCACCAACATCGTGCGCTGGCAGAAGCCGGGCGCCGAAGCGGCGATCCGCGCGGCCCTTGCCAAGGTGTTCGAGCAGCGCGAGCCGGCGAGCTTCGAGTCCCAAGGGGGCGTCACCGGCGAGTGGTATCGCACGCGCCTCGCCCCCGTGGTCGAAAATGGCAAAGTCGAGCGCGCCATCCTGATCTCCCACAATGTCACCGAGCAGAAGCGCGCCGAGCTGCAGCTGCGCGAGCGCGAAGAGTGGTTTCGCCAGCTGGTGGACGGCTACATCGACGCCATGGCGGTGTCCGAGCAAGGGCGCGTGATCGAGGTGAACGCCGCGTGCGCCCGGATGTTCGGCTACGAGCCGTCGGAGATGACCGGGCTCACGGCGGCCGATCTGGCCACCCCCGAGACGGTTGCCGAGGTGATCGACCGGATCCGTCGCGGCGACGTGTCGGAGTACGAGGTGATGGGGCTGCGCCGGAACGGCGAGACCTTCCCCGCGCTGGTCCGCCCGCGCAACGTGACCTACTACGGCCGCCCCGCGCGGATCTCGTTCTTCACCGATCTGACCGAGGCGCGGCGCGAAGCGGAAGAGCGCCGGCGCCTCGAGCAGCAGATGCAAGCCGCCCAGAAGCTCGAGACCCTGGGCATGCTGGCCGGCGGCATCGCCCACGACTTCAACAACCTGCTGCAGGTGATCTTGGGCAACGTCGAGCTTGCCACGCTGCAGCTGGGCGACCACCCCGACCACGCGGCCACCCTGACCCAGCTGGCCCACGCGCGCAGCGCAGCCCTGCGCGGCAGCGAGATCGTGCACCAGATGCTCGACTACACCGGGCAGCGCCCGCGCTCGGTCAAGGCCGTCTGCCTGGGCTCGGTCGTCCGCGAGATGACCGAGCTCTTGCACGTGTCGGTGTCGAAGAACACCCAGCTGGTGCTCGACCTGCCCGACAGCGCCCCGCAGACCCGCGCCGATCCGGCCCAGCTGCGCCAGGTGATCATGAACCTGATCACCAACGCTTCCGAAGCGTACCGCGGCCAGCCCGGTGCGGTGCGGGTGCGGGTCGGCGCCGCCGAGCTCGGGCCGACCGACCTGGCCGCCATGGCGGTGGCCCCGGCCGAGCCGCTCTCGGACGCGGTCTTCGTCGAGGTCCGCGACCAGGGCGCGGGGATGACCGCGGACGAGGTCCGCAATATCTTCGATCCCTTCTTCACCACCAAGTTCGCCGGGCGCGGCCTGGGGCTCGCTTCCGTCGCCGGAATAGTCCGGGCCCACGGCGGCGCGATTCGCGTCGAGAGCGCGCCGGGCGCGGGCTCGACCTTCACGGTGTTCTTGCCGGCCGCGCTGGACGGTCCGCGCGCCGAGCCAACCGCCGCACCTCCGGCGCCCCGTCGGCGCTCGGTTCGGGGCCGGGTGCTGGTGGCCGACGACGAGCCGGCGCTGCTCGAGCTGTTCGCACGCAACCTGCGAGACTTCGGGCTCGAGGTCGACAAGGCCGCCGACGGGCAAGCGGCGCTGGCTCTGTTCACGGCCACGCCCGAGGCGTTCGATCTGGTGGTCCTCGACGTCACCATGCCCAAGCTCGGCGGGGTCGACGCGCTGCGCGCGATGCGCGCCGTTCGCCCCGGCATCCCCGCGCTCTTGCTCAGCGGCTACACCGACGTCGATCTGGGCGAGGGCCTCGACGACGCGCGCACCCTGTTCGCCGGCAAGCCATTCGCCACCGGAACCCTGCTGGCCAACGTCGAAACCCTGCTGGAAATGCGCTAGATCTCGCCGCCCGCGGTGCGCACGTGCCGCGCGCGCACCAAGAACGCGTCCAGCACCGCCAACAGGCGGCGCTCGAGCTCCCAGCCCTCGAGCACGCCCAGCGCCGCGGCGATTGCCTCGAACGTGCACAGCGCGTCGGGCCGGTTCTGACGGCGCAGGTCGTAGCGCGTGGTCCGGCTCGACGCGGGCAGCCGGACGACCTCGGCCCCCGACGCCCAGGGCTCGCGGTCAATCATGCGCCGCGCCTGCGACCAACTTCCGTCGGGCACCACCAGCACCAGGGGGGCCTGCGCATCCGATGGCGTCAGCTCGCGCGCACCGGGCATCGGAAAGAGTACCAGCCGCCGACCCGCCGGCGGGATCTCGGGGGCCACGCCCTCTCGCCCCCGAATCGATCGGCGCGCTCGCTCGAGCACGGCCAGCGCGAGCCGGCCGGTGTTGCTCGACTTCCCAATCTCGGTCTTGTGCATCAAGACCACCAGCTCGGTGGTGGTCGGCACGCGCGGCAGGTCGGCGCACAGGCACAGCGATCCGGGAAGCCCACAGCGGTCGCAACGCGGAATGCGCCGGCTGCGCGCGGCGACCGTCACTCGCCTTCCCGCGCGGCCGTGACGTAACGCAGCACGCTCTCGGCGGACGCCGCATCGAGCCCCGCGAGCTTGCCCATCTTGCCCACGATCGCGGGCCACGCCTCGGCGGTGTGCGCGTTGGGCGAAGGCAAGGCGTGGCAGTCCTTGCACTTCGAGGCGAAGATCGCCTGCCCCCGCTCCAGCCCCTCGCGCGAGGCATCGGGCCAGCGCTTCTGGGCGGCGGTGACCATCGCCGGGGTCACGCTGCTACCGGCGCAGGCCACCAGCATCACGATCCCCCCCACCCACGCAATACCGCTTCGCATCCGCTGGCACCTCTGGGTAGCCAATTACCACGGCTTTTCGGGGCGCCAGCCTCGAGATCGCAGCTCGGCCGCGCGGCCGATTGCCGCCGTGACGGCAGCGTGATAGACCCGGCCCGTCGCGAACGTCTCTGGCACTCGGCTCACTGCTCTCTCATTGGGAACGCGGAAGGTCGGTTTCATCGGGGCACGGTCACGAAACTGGGCGGCGGCTGGCGCCGCCACCCCCCCGGGCAGCGGCGGCGCGGGTGGGTCGAATGGACGCCCCGGGCGTCTCCCGAGCCGCAAACGAGAGAAGACAGAGCAATGAGCAATCGACTGTACGTGGGTAACTTGGCGTTCCACACCACTGAAGACGTGATCCAGCGCGCCTTCGCCGAGCACGGCGAGGTCGCCGAGGTGAAACTGGTCCTCGACCGCGAGACCGGCCGCTCCCGCGGCTTCGCGTTCGTGTCCATGGCGACGGCCGAGGCGGCCCAGAAGGCCATCGACGCCCTCAACGGCTCCGACCTCGACGGCCGTCCGCTGCGTGTCAACGTGGCGGAAGAGCGTCGCGGCGGCGGCGGCGGCGGCGGCGGTGGCTTCCGCGGTGGTCGCGGTGGCGGCGGCGGCGGCGGCGGCGGCGGCGGCGGTGGCCGCGGCGGCGGCGGCGGTGGTGGCGATCGCGGCGGCCGTGGCGGCCGTGGCGACCGCGGCGACCGCTGGTGAGCTGACCTCACCCGCACGAGAAGAGCGAGTCGGCCTCCGGTCGGCTCGCTTTTTCTTTTCTCAGTCGCCGAACGCGCGCCCCTCCACGATGTACTGGTCGGGAAGGGCTATCGGCAGGATCCCTGCAGAAAGGCC
>Ga0154020_10005380_pt1 | contig 15128 bp, 7 predicted proteins | sample Klosneuvirus_201_FD_109709 | JGI IMG/M metagenome (GOLD analysis project Ga0154020, IMG submission 109709) | Active sludge microbial communities from wastewater, Klosterneuburg, Austria - Klosneuvirus_20160825_MG | ecosystem: Engineered > WWTP > Aerobic digester > Activated sludge | place...
GAACCCGCACCTGTGGACGCCGGAGTTCCGGCGGGAACTCACGGAACTCATGCAGAAGGCGGTGGAGCTGGAGTACGCCTATGCGGAGGACACGATGCCTCGGGGGGTGCTGGGGTTGAATGCTTCCATGTTCAAGGAGTACTTGCGGTTCATCGCGAACCGGAGGTGCCAGCAGATTGGGCTGGATCAGCTATATCCGGGGGCGAGTAACCCTTTTCCGTGGATGAGCGAGCTTATTGATCTCAAGAAGGAGAAGAACTTCTTCGAAACGCGGGTGATCGAGTATCAGACGGGGGGGGCGTTGAGCTGGGATTAGGGCAGACGATGTTGCTTGCGGGGAGAACGGCCACCTTCGGGTGGCCGTTTTTTATTGGGTAGATGGGACCGCTTTCGGCCAGAAACGTACGGTTGACGGAATCACCCCAAGGCGCCGGGTTTGCCCATTCCATTGGTGCGTGCTTGCGCTGCTTCCTCTCTAGGAACAATGGTTTCAAATGTGCCCTGGGTTGCGATTCGAGCTACAGCAGCGCACTATTATTCACATTTGCAATCTACTATCGTTTTGTACCATTCAGGGCAACGAAGTGATTGACACCTCACAGTGATTCCACGCTATCGAGCAATGGGAGCGATGACGCAAGACCCAAGTGGCACGTATGTTGCCGCTGCCGACTATGATCGAGCGATGGCAGAGTTACACGATCTTGGGCGCGCAATCATAGACAGGCTCAAGGCCTCGAAGCGCGGGGAGATGTCAGGACAAGAGGCGCTCGCGAGCGCTGCCGCCATTGCCAGACTCAAGGGTCTCCATGGCTCAGGACACGAATGATGTCCAACAACGCATTCGAACGAACGAACACGCGGCCAACGCGTCCGGCTCGGCCGCCCGCTGTTCAATTTAGTCGTTGTGCCTCACGACAGATAGGATAGGGCCTCCATGAAGCTCGAAGGCTTTGACGACGTTTTTGCCTCCATCAAGAAAAATCCCAAGCGCCAGTTCAATCTTCTACTCGGCAATGGCTTCAGCGTCGCGTACGACCCCAAGATCTTCTCGTACAACGCACTGCACGACTTTGTCAAAAAACTAAAAGACAAGGATCTATCGACAATTCTTGACGTTATTGAGACCCATAATTTCGAAGTGATCATGCAATACCTTGATCACTTCTCCGCACTCATCGGCGCCTTCGGTGGCGACCCCGCACTTAAGAATCGCGTCGATGCGGCTAGCGCAAAACTAAAGGCAAGTCTGCTAGACGCGGTGAAGGCTCTGCATCCGGAACATGTTTTCACGGTCCCCGAAAACCAGAGCAAGGCGTGTGCGGCGTTCCTCGAGACCTTTGTTGCAACTGGTGGGAAGCTCTTCTCGACCAACTACGATCTGCTGTTGTATTGGGTCCTCATGCGCAACAGTCTTTTCGAGCATATTGATGGCTGCGGAAGAGAACTAGAAAACGACACGGGCGAGTACATGAAGCCGGAGGACCAGATCTGGTCCGACCTAATTTGGGGGAAACATCGCGAAGATCAGAACGTCTTCTATCTGCACGGCGCGTTGCCGTTTTTCGACAACGGCGTAGCGGTGGTTAAGGAGGAATACACGGTCTACAACTATCTCCTCGAAAACATTGGCGCACGAATGAAGAATGGCGAGTATCCAATCTTCGTGACGGCGGGCGATGGTCAGCAAAAACTCAAGCACATTACGCACAATCAATATCTTACCTACTGCTACGACAGGTTCTGCCAGACTGAAGGATCCTTAGTTACATTTGGTTTCGGGTTTGGCCCCTACGACGAGCACATCATTGACGCCATCAATAGGGCTTCGAAACGAAGACCTTCGAACAAGCTGTGGAGCCTATATGTCGGCGTCTACTCTGACGAAGACAAGAAACACATAGAACAGATTGAAAGCAAGTTTCACTGCAAAGTACATGTCTACGACGCCAAGACCGCCAAGGTCTGGGGATGAATGCGAGACATGACATGGCGCGCAACGTCGCTCCCATTGGTCGGTGGACGCTGCGCGATAGACCCGCGGCTCTGGTTAGAAATGCGTTAGGTTGAAGTGGCACCATGGTGACCAAGAAGTCTCTCACCGACCTCCGTAGATATACGGACTTGCCGGCCGTCTTGCGGCTTCTCACGGACAAGCAGTTGACCCTGCTCGATCCAAAATCGTGGGACGACCGGAACGACTCCTTTTACATGTCGATCTACAAGGAGCGGAAGAAGCTGAAAACGGTTCTGGCTCTTTGCTTCTCTCAGTCTCCCGAGACATATCATCATTGGCGGGTGTTCTCGAACGGATCAGCTGGGGTCTGTATCGTGTTTGACCGCGCGAAAATCCTGAAGGCGCTGGGGAAAGTCCCAGGGCTCTCAACGAACACTGTGAGTTACTTCACCCTGAAGAAGGCTAGGAGGGCGACGTTTCGCGTCGACCAACTTCCCTTCGTGAAGCGCTACGGGTACAAGCCAGAGGATGAGTTTCGTGCGATGTACACATCTAGCACTGAAGAAGAGCTCGCGCTTGACGTCCCAATCACAATCGATTGCATTAGCAGCATATCCCTCAGCCCATGGATGCACGCTAGCTTGTCGAAGGCGTCCGCGGCTGCTATTCGGGCAATTGATGGCTGTGACCGTCTCAAGGTGTCCAGGTCTACCCTCATTTCCAATGAGCAGTGGAAGGCGCTTGGACAGGCTGCAACCTAACAACGCGTTCGAGCGTCCGGTGAATCTTGTTCCAGTTTCGAAGGCATTGTGACCTGACAACGAACGTCAGATTTGGGTCGGTAGCCGCCATCCTCATTCGGCCAAGAGCGGTCATTCTCTTCAGACTAGCGGTCTCTAGTTGCGTCTCCAGACCGCGACTTCTTCGAGGCCACTGGTTAACGTGCGAGCGGCATCTACCTCGTTTTCGCGATCGCGGAAACGGAGCGAATTGCCTGAATCACATCGGCAATTCGCTCGGCAGCAAGTCCTTGTATAAAGATTCCTAGCTCCAGCGAGTATCGAAGAGACCACTTGGTCATGTTCGCCGAGCCCAGGTAGGCGGCGCTCCGGTCGGCAAGTACAACCTTGGCATGAAAGGTCTCGTATCCCGTACCGTCTAGGCGCTCAAGCCGAAAGTTCAGCACTTTCACACCCAGTGCTGCGAGCTTTGCTTGTACTAGTACAAGCCCCTCTTGGGGCACACCTCCAGGGCCATCGCGCACGATGAGAACCCGATCGGCGGCCTTCGTTACCTCGAAGAGGTTCACCACGACCTTTGCGCCGGCCTCGTCCAGGAACGGGGTCATCACCACGAACGAGTCGTGAGCCCGCTCGGCAATTGCTGGAAGAAGCGCTTGCGTATCCTCCAGGCCCCAACTTCCTTCTAGTGTGTCGTCCAATGCTTGGGCCATGGCGCTTGGTGCGGGTGGCTTGGTCAGCACCACATCGACGATCGTCGCGTCCCTATGGACGTGAGTGAGGTATAGGATTGCGCCTGCAAGTAGCGACCGAACCTCGCTTGCCAGAGCCTCGCTCTTTCCACGCCAAGTGGTCTCGGAAACGCGCTCGAAAAGTCCAAAGGACTGCCCGTCTTCGAGGATTGCTTCCACGTTCGCTTCGCGCGTTCGTGGGAGCCCCAAACCAGAGCAAATCGCCCGGATGGCCATCGGCATCCGAAGTGCCCCTTCCCCTACCATTCCACACAGAGCCTCCCCAATAATTCCGTAGCGTACTAGCACTTTAAAAGCCTCAAGTACCTCAGGCCGCGGGTTCATTTAGGATCTCTAGGAAGCCGCGGATGCGCTTCCCCTTGTGCGTGAGGTCTTCGCGCGGGGCCGGCCCTCCACTCAGTACAGCGCGCGAGAGCAGGCGGTTGGAGGCGATGCACGAAGTTTCCGGAATCATCACGCAGTCCGGGCAGGCCCCGCCTCCTGCATCGCATAGGCTCCCGGAATTGCACCGGTGGGCTTCCGGCTCGAGCAGTCGCCCGAGGAACCGGTTGTTTTCGTTCCGCCAGAGGGCAGACAAATTTCCTAGGTCCATCGTCGTCCCGTTGCGGTAGACCACGAACGCCAGGTCTGTCGGGAACACGTACTCCCCTAGCGAGCCCAGATCCAAGCCCGAGAGCTCGGCAATGTTCTTCATGAGCACATGCGCGTAGGTGTGCAGCAGCGTGTAGACATAGCGGTACGTGGAGGCATTGTCCTCCTTCAGTTTCGAGAAGAAGGGCCCGAAGGAGTGCGCGGTCTCGAGGATCTTACCGCCCAGAAGCACCTGGTCCGCCTGGTCCCACGCCGGAAGATCTGTGACGCTCACCGCCTGGAGCCAGCGGTAGACCGCTTCTGGGTTCAGGCGTGCGTAGATCGCCTCGTTCCCCTGCGTCACGACGTAGATCGGCCGGCGCTTGTTCCCCAGCGGCTCGAACAGGCGAAGGCGCACCGGCAGGTCGATGTTGTGTTTTTCCACCGTGGGGGAGGCCGAGACGCGGGTGTAGCCGTGGGTGAACCGGCACAGGTCGAATTCGCGGATGAGCCCCAAGTCCGCCAGGCCCAGCCGGCCCATGAGCACGCCCGTGCGGGCTTCCTGCTGATCCTTCGCGGCCTGGTCCTTGGGCGCCAGGTCCCGGTCTAGGTGCTGGAAGCGCACGAAGGCCGATCGCCCGGCCACCTCGTGCGCGCGCAGCTTGCTCTTGGAGAGGGCCTCGTGCTCGACCGCCAGTACGAACGGGTCGTAGCGGATCGGGTAGTTTTCCGAGCGTGAAATGAGCTGCTCCATCACGGCCGGGGGTAGCTCGCCCGAGGGCGGGAGCTTGCCGCTCGCCTTCCAGCCGGCAATGAGCTTCGCGAGCTCCTCCTCGATGAGCTTGCGCGCGTCGGCCATGGCCGGACTCGTCACGGTCGTGAGGAGCGTCTGGTAGTTCTCAAACGAGCCCCACTCGCTTGCGTGCCCGGCCGCCAGGAGCTTCTCGCGCATCTCATCGGGCGTGAGCTCGCGACCGCCGTAACGGTAGGTGCGGGCGATGAAGCCTGCCAGCGCTTCCCGGCGCGCCGGCTCGAGCAGCGCCAGCAGGTCCTGGTCCCCGCTTGAGAAGAGGATGAACTGCTCGCTGTGCGCGTAGAACGCGGAGGACGCCCGGTAGGAGATAGCTTCCATCCGGCGCTCCGCCAGGCGCGCGCCGCCGCCCTGATCCTTGAGGATTCGGGTGGTGAACTCGTCGTGCTGGAGCCACTGCGCATCGGCGATGTGCTGGGGATTACGGGCGCAGTAGAAGCGCCAGCTACCGATCCGGGGTGAGGAGGTGTCGAGCCGGAACTCCTCGCACCCGCACAGCCGGCAACTTTCGAGCCCAATGGTGGCGCGGCCGAAGTCGGCGTTCCACTCGTAGCGGCCCGGGCGCGCCGGCAACCACTCGCCCGACCAGTGCACGAAGATCACGTCGAGCTGACGCCAGCGGCAGGGATCCTTCCCCTCTGGAGAGGACGAGCACTTCGCGTTCCCGAGGGAGCCGGGACCGTGCATCGCCTCCTTCACGGTGTCATAGCGCCGGAAGGCCTGACAGCGGTTGCACACGAACGTGAGTGGTGCCGGCGCGTAGGTCATCTTGAGGGGGCTGGCGAATGTGATGCGATCCTCGCTCAAAGGCGTGAGCACCCCGTTGGGCACGAGGGCATCTTCCAGGCACTGGCTGGGGTCAACCGGGTGCGCCGGCGAGGCAACGCTCATACCCCGCTCGTACCAGCTCTGCCAGATCTCCTGGAGGCGCATGAGGATCTGGTTCTTCGTGGTGTCGGTGAGGGCCGCGGTGTCGGGGGAGTTCGAGTTGTCCGGGAGCGAGACGCACGCGCCTTGGCCACCCTCGAAAGTGAAGAACGCGCCGGGCGCGTACGCCGTGGCCAGCTGATTCTTCGAGCGCTGCATCGACGGAGCAGCGGATTTCTTCTCTTCTTCGTCGGTCCTGAATCGGCGGATGGCCATGCCCTAGTCCTCTTGCCCGGTGTCAGCGTCGCTCACGCCGTATCGCATGAGGCCCATCAGCTTCTTCACATCTTCGCCATCGAGCGCGCGGTTGTTGCTGTCTCTGCCGGACATCACGATCCGGCCTGCCTCGTCCACGTCCCGGAGCGAGGTCATCGGGGGCCGGGTGAAGCTCGACTTCCCGCTGAAGAAGCTCGGCACCCGCCCGTTCTTGTAGAGGTTCGAGCGCCAGGCGTCGTGGATCACTTGGTTCGTCTTGGCCGCGAGCAGGCACCGGTAGTGTTCCGGGTCGGCGGGCTCGAAGAGCCCCACCAGGCCCACGGCCCGCTCGAGGAACCCGGTGATTTCTTTGGAGAAGGCGGCGCCGCGCCGGTCGAGCTCGGCGTTCACGTTCGGGATGGAGGTAAAGTCGCGCACCTTGGTCTTGTCCTGCTCGACAAGCAGGTCGCGCGTGGGCACTACGCCAGTAAGGTAGCACTGGAGGAAGCTCGGGAACGCCCGTTCGATCGCGCGCTCGGCCCAGTGATCGATTGCCGCCGGCTGCACCATCCGCTCCAGGAATCGGTGGAAGCTGTCGAAGGTGTGCACGATGTGCCGGTCGCGCCGGCGCTGAGGCGTGGGGATAAGGAGAGAAAACCCCACGTGCATGCGCCCAATTCGCGAGGACGCCTGGATGTACTCGGCGATGTCCGAGGGCATGCCCGCGAAGAACATGGAGTTGAACTCGTCCACGTCCACACCGTGGGAGACCGCGGAGGTCGCGATCACCGAGCGCATCTGCTCGCGGATGGGAGGCAGCGGTTGCCCCGGGGGCACGCGCCTTTGCGCCGTGTCGACCACGGCCTGGATCTCGCCTTGCTCGACCGAACCTGTGATGAGCCGGGTTTCGATGCCATCGAGCGGCACGCCCGCGTTCAGGTGGCGCTTGCGGGTCTCCTCGGCTTCCGAGGCCATGAGCTGGTCGCCGCCCTTCTTGTTCGTCACGTACGTGAGCGCGATCCGGTGCAGGTCGACTAGGGTCGCCAGGTCAGAAGCGCTCGCCTGGCCCAGCGCGGCGCGGTGAAGCGCTTGCAGCGGCCCCTCGCTCACGTGCGCGGCGAGGAGGGCGCGCACGGCCGCGTGCTCCGTGGTGTGCTCACTTGTTAGCCGGTCAAAGAGCGTCGTCACCACGAAGTGGAAGGACGAGAGGATCGAGACGCTCGTTGCGGTGTGCGGCTTCCCGTTGGTCATGAAGGCCGTGTACAGGCGAGCCTGCTGGCTCGAGACCTCGACATCCGAGTTCACGCGCCGCTCGACTTCGGTCGCTACCGCGAGCTGCGGGCGGGCGTAGAAGGACTCGTAAAGCGAGAGCCCGGGATGCGGGAACTGCATCGAGGGGATCGATCGCTGGTAGAGGTGCTCGAGCTGGCGCTCGGGGTCGGAGACGGTCGCCGAGGCCGCGATAACCTTGGGCCGGCGGGGATGGCCGTCCGGGTCCATCGCGACGATCGAGGCCAGGGGCTTCGCAAGCTCCTTAAAGATCGCATCCAGCGCGGACTCGAAGAGCCCAGCGAAGGTCCCCAGGGACTCGTCCAGCAGGTGCGCCTCGTCCTGGATCACCAGGCTCGGGAACGGGTCGTGAAAGAGCTTCTTCCCGGTCGGGTAGGCCGGGTAGAGCTCGGTCATGTCCTGCGAGGCGGCGCTCGCGCGCAGGTCGGGGTAGTCGGGCACCACCAGGCGTCCGGAGGCCGTGTGCTGCCAGATCGCGCCACCGAACATGGCCTGGATCCGCCGGATGGTCTTGGGCGAGTGCCCGATCAGCGCGAGCTTGTCGACCGTGCCCAGGAGCACCGCGGGCGCCAGGTCGTAGATGTCGTCATCGATGATGTAGAACGGGAGCGCCCGATACGTGCCGGCGTTGGATGCACAGGCCTTGTCGGTGCACACATGCGCGAGGACTTGGCGCGCGTGCTCGACCACCCGGCGAAGGGCCACGATCGCCCCGCAGAAGGGACAGGACGGGAGCTTTCGCCACGCGTGCAGCACCGCGGCGTACTCCGGGTTCGAATCGAGAAGCTTCTCCTCGGCCAGGGCCGTGGGCTGGTGCGTCGAGAGCTCAGGAATCACGTCCACCCCCGGCGCACGGTGGTTATTGGGCGAGCCCCCACTGCCCACCCAGAAGCCGATCGCCAGGGGCGCACCCCCGTAGCCGTGCCTCTGTCGCACGAGCTCGGCCTGTGCGAGCACCCTAGAGCAGCGCTGGGCCTGTTGGATCGTGAGCAGGCGAAGCGGATAGCGAAGTAGGGCGCTCACCCCGGTCTGCTTGCCGCGCAGCCGGTCCAAGAGCAGCACGAAAACGAGGAGCCCGAAAAACGCCTCGCTCTTGCCGCCGCCGGTGGCGAAGTAGAGCAGCGTCACCGCGTCGTCCCGGTCCTTGCTGTAGTAGTTTTCAAAACCCGGGACGCGCGAGGCGAAAGTCGGGATGTTCGCCACAATGAAGGCGAGCTGGAAGAGGCGCCACTCGTTGTCATCTCCACCGAAGCGCCGCTGCATGAAGTCGGCCATGGCCTCGTTCATCGCGAGCCACGCCTCGTAGACCGCGGCGCGCGGGTCCGCCTGGGGACCCCGAGCCTGCCAGAGGGCGCGCGATACACGCAGCACGGTGAGCCCGGCCTCGATGGCGGCAAGCTCACGCGCCCATGCCCGCTTGTCGCGGTCGAAAGCCGCCCGCTCTCGTTCTTGGCCGGCGACATCCGCCGGGTCCAGGCCCTGCGTGGGATCGACCGTGTCGGTAACGTGTTTGAGCCAATCGGCCATCGCCTGCGCGAGCGGCTCGACGAGATCAAGGCTCTCGGGCTGGGCAAGGGCGCGCACCCGGCGGGTCACTCCGGTCACGTCGGTCGGCGCGATCCGCGGCTGGACGTAGCGCGGCTTCCAGGTGGTCTCTAGACACGTCTGCCCGGCCGGCGCCGCGTGAGAAATGACGCCCCCGTTGAAACCGATCGACGGGTACTCGAGGTAGCGGTTGTAACGGTAGGACGGGTCGACTCGCGCCAAGAGCAAGGGCCGGTGCAGCACCGAGGGGAGGGTCACCCGGAGCGTCGCCAGGAACAAGGCTTCCTCGGTGTCGTCCACGCGTACGGAAGGACATCTGCTCTGGTTCTCCAGCGCAACGAAGACGTTCTGCCTCGTGGGGTCGAGCCAGTCTGGTGAGACCTGGATGTTCCAGCCCAGCTTGATCTCGGGGAGTGCGATCGGCGCGCCGTGCTGGCGGACGTGGTCAAGGAACCCCTGCCAGGGCGTGCGCTTGCTCGGCTGGATCTTGGTGAGCTTGCGGTAGCCCCAAAGCGCACCCCCGGTCGCCGGATCCATGCTCTTAGCCCAGGTGTCCAGTTGCAGCGCGATTTGGCCCGTCATCAGGGCCTCGTGCGCTTCGATTGCGAGCACGCGGTCCTCGGGCGATGCCGGCAGGTCGAGGGTGAGCACCGGCAGGTCTAGGTCCAGACGGAACCACTTCTGTGGAACAGGGGCCGGATCGAAAAGGGCATCGCTCAGCCCGGCGGGCGCCGGCGCCACGCCGCTTGCGGGCGGGACCTCACCAGGGGCCGGCGGGCCCACCTGTGCGGAATCCGTCTCCGCAACTGCAGTAAGCGGAACCTCTGTGTCGGCCGCGTGCACCAGGGCGACCTGGTGGGCGGTGAGCCCGTTTGCCACGCCAACCTCTTCGTTCACCCGCTCGAGCACGGCCTTCCAGCCCGGGTGGCGCCCGCGCGAGAGGTGGCCGTCGCCCTTCAACTTGTCCCATTCCTCTGCCAGGCGCGTGCGGCGCATCAGCGCGATCGCCTTCTGGACGTCGCCCTTAATGGCGAAGAGGGGCTGGCAGTCCGGGCGCTTCAAGTCCTCCTCGGTCGGAAGGATCCGCACGTACACGGCGCCCCGAGGCTGGATCAAGACGCTCCCGACGGCGTGGCTTGCGATCTGCATCTGGAGACCGTGCGAGCTTACCCAGATGGGCGAGGTAACCTCGTCATCGCCCGTGGCCTGCATCCGCGGCAGGAGGAACGCGCTGTTGAGCACCGAGCGCGGCCGAGCGCCGTAGAGGATGCGTCCGGTTTCTCCCCCGCCGCTTACTTGGGCAAACGTGAGGTTCACCAGGGAGTCGACGAACGCCTCCTTGGTCGTCGTCGGTATCAGGGCGGGGTCGGCGCGTGGAAGGCTCATGCAGGATCCTTCGGCGGATGGACTGCGGTCACGGCGACCACGCTCTCCCGGGCCAGGTCGAACAAGTTCTGGACGGTGCGGCGCGTGAGGTTCGACTTTACGATCTCGGATTCGGGCTGAAGTAGCAAGTGGGCGTACCGCTCGCTCAGGAATCGGCCGTCCAGGCGACGGGAGTTCCTGACCGGCTGAATGGCGTTCTGCCAGTGCACGGACGCCTCCAGCGGCGAAAACCCAAGCGCTTGGGTAAAGAGCTTGTAGTGCGCCTCCTTGCCGGGGGCCTGCGGGCGTAGCAGCTCGAAGTTGGTGGTGGCCGAGGCGCCCAGGTCTAGCCAGTGCCGAGTGGTTTCCTCGCGGGGCAGGTCAGCGTCGACCTTGGGGTCCAGCTCAAGCATCTTCGCGCGGATCGCGCGCACCTGGACCGATCGGGTGGGCGCCGGGAAGAGCTCGCTCACACCGCGGATTACGCGCTCGTGGTAGGCACGAAGGCTCCCCTCGAACCCTTTGTCCGATTGCAGCGGGATGCCCGCGGACTGGAGTGCGTCCTCGATCAACTCGCGAAGGTCGTGCGTCATCACCAGGAGCTTGTCGCCCTGGACGAGGGAGGCCACCCTGCAGGTCTTGAAGCCGCGCTCGGTCGCGCGCTGGGAGACCGGGTCGTAGACGTGGACTAGGTGCTCGCCGTCGACGCGGTGCTGGATGCTCCCGTCCTCTAGGTAGATAGCCCAGCAGCGGTTCGGGTCGACGTCCTTGCCCTCGGTGATTTCGGAGGAGAGCTCCAGCCGGAATGGCGGCTGGGCAAGTGTCGTGCCCAGCGGTACTTTCGATTCGGGCAGGTCCTTAAGCTGTTGCAGGATCGAGTCGATGCGCGGGGCGTAGCAGTTCAGGCCGGGGAGGAACTGGCGCACCTTCGTAAGATTCGCGCGCAGGAACTGGGCCGCCGACTGCGTGAGGAGGACTGCGGAATGGGCCGGCACCCGGTTGTCGGTCATGATGACCCGGAGGGACTCGTCTCCCAGGCCGGCGAAGACGAGCCGCCCCTTGCCCAGGGACTGCAGGGCCTCCTCGAGTTGTGGGCTCGTGATGAGGTTGACGCGATCCTTGAAGTTCTGGAACCGGGCGCCGCTCGGGAACTCGCTGTAGGTCGTGAGGAACAGCCCCGCCAAGAACCGCTGGAACGCGCTCGCGAAAACGATTGTCACGTGCTCGCCCTTGGCTGCACGCGCGGCGTGGGTGGCCACCAGGTGCGCAAAGGCGGTCGCCGAGCTGCACTTGGCGATGAGATTGTCTCCTCGCTTCACTACGTCCAGAAGGTATTTGCGACCCTCGGGGCACGTGCCGGCCTTGTCGAACTCGTGAAGGGCCGTGCGGTGCAGCTGCCAGTCGTAGCCTTGGCGGGAGCGGTCGGTGAAATCGTGTGAGGCGAGGTGGGCCGCCAGATGATCAAGCCCGCATGGCAGGGAGGCAATCCGGGCGATGAAGGCCGCGGCGTCCTTGACCGGCTGCGCGCGCTCGGGGCCACCGGCGGTAAGGCGAGCGGCGCGCCATAGCAGGTTCACGATCTTGGCCGCGTCCGAGTCCACGATGTCGACGTCGAATACGCGCATGAGCGGCTCGGGCGGCTCTTCCGTGCCCGGCGGCAGCAGGCCCTCGTCCCCGGTGGCGCAAGGTATGCCAGTGACGACGTACTCGACCTTGTCGTTTTTCCACTTCATGTGCTTCTCGCGGGCCTCGTTCCGATCGACGAGCTCCTGGCGGATGTCAAAGGCGGCCCGAGGTTGGTCCGTGAGCACCAGGACCCCGGGCGGTGCTTCGTGGAAGGTCTCCTCCACGAGTAGGCAGAACTTCGCGAGCCGAGTCTTCCAGCCACCCAAGTCCTCGCGCATCTGCCGGTTTGCTATAACCAGGATTACCTCCGGTGCGCCATGGACCTCGAGGGTCTGGAGGGCTCGCCGCAGGGTGTCGGGGTCCAGGCGCACGTCCAGGGCAAACAGGGCGTCGGGGGCCTTGTCCGGGTTCCCGAGCACGTCGCACTTGTCGCGCAGGGACTTCTTGTACAAGCGCCGGCGCAGCTTCGCGTTGATGTGGGAGAGCAGCTGGTTCTCGCACGAGGTCCAGGCCTTGAAGTCCTTCTCGGCCAAGAAGTGCGGCAGGAGCTCGCCCGCGGTGGGGTTGAACGATTCCTGGGTCTCGGGCGGCAGGTTGATGAGGGACGAGAAGAATGCGTCCTTGTCGCGCATGCGTCGCGTGATGGCCGACTCGTCCTCACCCTCGAAGAGCCGCCGGGCGTGGTCGATCACGTGGGAGCGATTCAGCTGCACGTGGTTCAGGACGTGGAAGACGTTGGTCTTCACTGGGTAGATGAGGCCCCGGATTCCCTGCTTGTCCCCGTCCTGCCAGCGCTCGAGCGTCGCCAAGACATGGACCAGGGCAGCGGTGCGAAGGGCGGCCGGCCAGGTGAGCAAGATGTGCCGTGTGCGGTACTTGGCCGCGTGCAGGTAGTAGTTCGCCAAAGTTTGGAGCGCCGCGGAAGGGCGGCTCGGCTCTCGGCTCTCGTCCTCGTGCAGCGCGACGGCGGCGCGGCCTGCCAGTAACTCAACCTTGGGTGGCGGCGCTATGTGTCGGTCCGAGATGGGCCGCGCTTTGGAATCAACCGCAGGTGGGTTGGAATTCGCCGGTGCAAACGGGGTTAATACTGCGGCCGGCAACTCTACAGACAAAATCTCTGGCCACGCAATATTCGTAGGCACCGCCAACCGATTTTCCCCCAGTGGTTGGTCAATGGGGGTACTTGAGTAAAAGGGCACAAATGGCGTCTTCCCCGGGAAATCGTCATCCCAAAGGTCCGCCAGAACTTCTGGAATCGGCTTCTTGCCGTGCGCCATGAAATGTACTTTTTTATTCGCCCAGATTCGCCTGCTGGACTATGGTGCAAGTAAGGCTCACCGCATGAGCCTCTCCGCAGCCGCGGTTAACTCTTCGCCCTGACCGATGGCATGGCGCAGTCGCCTGGGATCGGGCAACGGCAGCTGGTTCAGCTCGAACACAGAAACGTTGGTCGAACCCGAAATGCATCGGAAATATCGCTCGATCGAGTCGCAACTTATGAGAGCAGCCAGCTCTCCCGGCGAGAAGCTAGCGTTCGGGTCTGTTCTCTCAAGAACAACTGTGTGGTTCTCGCCCACGAAGCCGCCATGAACGGCAATAAACTCTTCGTCAATGGCGGCAGATACAAGACGTTTGGGTTGCTCGTTAGATGTTACGCGCTGCAGGATCAAGCTCGGTGCGCGAACCAAGAATGAGTGAGTCGTACTCCCCATGTCGACCCAAGCATCTTCAGCCTTTTTCTTGTCAGCGCATCCAAATCGAAGCTTGCCCGTCTCGGCTTGCACGTCGCTCGACCAAAGCAGCGGCACTGCACGTGCTCGCCGAGACCTAGGCACCCTTGACTTCGTGGCATACGTGTCATGCACGTCTCGATTCCAAACGAAGCCACCGATCTGCGGGGTGTAGCCGTAATCGGTAAAGCGAAACTTTAGCTTGACCATCGAGCGGAGGAGCGCAGCATCTTCTTCGGCACGCGGAATCGGCCACGCTAGTCCGGAATTAGGTAGCTGTGTCTTGCCGAGTATTACTGGTTGCCCTGCCATGCTAACCACCAAGATTTCGGGCTTGGCTCGCAAATGTTCGCCCTTGCGCGGCCGCAACACCACGGTGATGGCAGCCTCCTGCTGTACACCCAAGAAGACACCCGCCTTATCCGAAAGTACACCTATGCTCTGGATTCGAGTTTTCGCGCGAAGGAACGTGCGTAGCTTGCTGAAGTATCGACCGGACAGGAAACTAGTGGGAGTAACCAAAGCGCAGGCGCCCCCGGGCTTCAAGATTGTCACGCACAAAGCCATGAACAAGGCATATAGGTTGGGGTGCCCGAGAATGACTTCACCAAGGCTCGCGCGATATGGCTCTGCCTCGATCGCGGTAAGTTTTCTGAACGGGGGGTTGCAAACGACTACGTCGTACTCTCCCTGGCGACGGGAAAACTTCTTTAGCGAGTCACCAGTCTCTATTCGAATCTTCAGCGGTCGCCCGACCGCCAGTACCTCGTCCCGAAGTGCCATTGCCAGAAAATGACATGAGAGCTTGCACAAGACTGGGTCTCGGTCTGCACCAGAAAGGTGTGTCTCAATATGAGTGAGGACCTTGGCTGCGCCTATGCTTTTCTTCTTCAAAGCGCTTCGGATTCGGAGGGCGATTGGCGCGAGAAATGCCCCACCACCGCACGCCGGGTCGCAAAAGTGGCGAGTTCCAAAGTCCACTCCAGCGTTGGTTAAGCTATCGAGCAAATAGCCGGTTACTGCGGGTGGCGTGAAGTACAGGGAGTGCGACTGCCGGTGCTCATCACCAGCGAGGACCGCGTATGTCGAACTCAGCCAATACGCTCCCTGCAGGAAGTCGCCCTCCTCTCTGATAAATGCCACTAGGCTTGCCACTAGCGGGTCCCTACGAAGGACTGCCGCGTGCTTGAGCTTACTGGCGGGGAGTCCCGGGTAATCGAGTGCGCACCAAGAAGCAAGCGTGGCACCGGTCACCGCTTCGGCGCCGGTCGAACCGACGAGCAGCGTTTGCATTCTCCTCACGAGATGACCGAACCGGGTGTGGCGAGACATCGGATTCATCGCGGAAGGTTCCGAGCTTCCAAGCTGGGCAACTTGAACGTGCATTCCATTAATTCTTGCTATTCTTGAGGAAGTCTCACCCGCATGCAAGTCGCATGTGAGTGGTATCCATGTTCCCGCCGGAATCCTAGTTCAAAACCTTCCGTAAACTGTGAGGACGTCAGAAGCACAAAACAAAAGGCCGGCGTGTCAGGCCGGCCTTCTGAGTCCCTACGCAGTCGCGGTAGGGCGGGATTCGCCGCTCAGGCGATCGTAGCCTTCGCTGCGTGATCCATCACC
>Ga0154020_10005382_pt1 | contig 15127 bp, 15 predicted proteins | sample Klosneuvirus_201_FD_109709 | JGI IMG/M metagenome (GOLD analysis project Ga0154020, IMG submission 109709) | Active sludge microbial communities from wastewater, Klosterneuburg, Austria - Klosneuvirus_20160825_MG | ecosystem: Engineered > WWTP > Aerobic digester > Activated sludge | place...
GGCTCCTCGTTGTTTCGTGTGGAACACGACATCTCATTTGGAGGTGACCGGTGCGAACGGGTGCTCGGGCAGATGGGCAAGCTTTGACATTCGCAGGTAGGCGATGGAGATGAAGGCTGCGCTGGTTCGGAATCCGCGCGCTGCTCGCTTGGCCTGCTGCAGCAGGCCGTTCATGGCCTCGACGAAGGCGTTGCTGCGGTGGTCGAGCATGCCGCGCACCACAGCGTCGAAGCGCTCTTTGAGGGTGGTGGCCAGCTTCTTGAAGGGGTCGAGCCGACAGCGCCGTGCCCAGCTCAACCAGGCACGCAGGTCGATGGCGGCCTGCTCGGCACTGTTGTGCTCCCTGGCGTGGGCGTAGACCGCGCGCAGGGCCATCTTCAAGCGCCAGGCTCTGGCACTCTTGAGCGCCGAATGCTGGAGTCGGTGCATGGCCGCGAGCTGGCCGTTGCTCCAGCCCGATGGGTTTCGACGCATGGCCCACATCAGTTGCTTGAGCGTCTTGCGCTCGCTGTCGCCGATGGCCTTGCGCACCGCGGGGGCGTCCTCGCGCATCTCCGCGCGGCGCACTTCGTCCATCGCCTGCATGGCCAGGGCCACGACGTGATACCGGTCGTAGCTGATCTTCGCCTCGGGCAGTGCCGCTGCTGCGCCCTTGGAATAGGCCGCGCTCATGTCCATGCACACATGCGCCACTTTGGCCGGATCGCCCCCATGGGCCTTGAGGTCGGCGGCAAAGTCCAGCACCGTCTGGTGATCTCGTCCCTCGGTGGCAAACAGCAGCCGCTTGGACTCCAGGTCGTGCACCACGGTGATGTAGTTCTGGCCTCGACGCAGGCTGGTCTCGTCGATGCCCACGATCTGCACGCCGGCAAAGCTCTCCAGTGCGCGGGCCTGCTCGACGTAGTACTCAATGCGTCGCCAAAGCTGTTTGTCCGCGCAGCGCAGCAGCTGCGCCGCCTGGCGCACCGGCAGCTCTCGGCACAGCGCCAGGGCCAGCGCCTCGAAGGCCGCCGTGAAGCCCGAGCCCGAGCGCGCCCACGGCACCAGCATCTGCGTGGTCTTGCCGCAGTTGCTGCAGGCCATGCGCGGCACGTCGCAGTGCAGCCAGGCCTCATATTGGAAGAAGTCCAGGTGGCGCCAGGAGCGCTGCAGCCGATCGTGAACCGGCTGCGAGGCCGCCGAGCACGCTGGGCAGGCGTGCGTCTTGCCGCGGCAGACGATCTGGAAGTCGATGCGCCGCTTGGTCGTATCGAGCTTGACGTCCTCGACCACCCACGGCGCCTGCAGACCCAGCGCGCTGGTGAACAGCGCTTCAACTCCGACGCTCATCTCACACCCTCGGCTTCAACACCCGCCCGCTCGACATGTCGACAGCCCCGCTAGCAAGCTGCCAACACCCCCACCGGGCTCTACTCCAGCGCCGATTGTGAATGTTGGAGTCCACACGAAACGACGAGGGACCGACGGTCCTTGGACTCCTTCTGGATCTTGTCGCACCAGGGCTGGATCAGCTTGACCTGCGAGCTGGAGGTGCTGGGCAGGAAGTGATGCACCTTCAGGGTGATCTGCTGAGCCTGCGCGGCGCCGCCGACGGCCACCAGGGCGGCAGCGGCAACCAGCTTGAGCGTGGCGGAAGTCTTCATCGATGTCTCCTTGCGGATGGGGGTTGAGGTATTCAGGCACCGGGGCGGGAGGATGCCACCTGCCCCGGCGGGTCGGTCATCAGGGACTGAACGTCTTGACAAGCACCAGGCAGATGCTCGGGAACAGCACCAGCATCACGATGCGCACCAGATCCGACAGCAGGAAGGGCACCACGCCCTTGAAGGTTTCGGTGAGCGGCACGTCCTTGGCGAGCCGGTTGATGATGTAAACGTTCATCCCCACCGGCGGGTGGACCAGACCGATCTCCACCACCATCAATGCCAGGATGCCGAACCAGATTGACTTGTCCGTCGGCCCCATGCCGTAGAAGTCCAGCCCCATGATCACCGGGTAGAAGATCGGGATGGTCAGCAGGATCATGGCCAGCGAGTCCATCACGCAGCCCAGGAAGACGTAGATCACCAGGATGGCGGTCAACACCAGCAGCGGCGGCAGACCGCTGCCCTGCACCCAGGTGGCCAATTCCGCCGGCATCTGGGACAGCGCGAGTGCGGTGTTGAGCATGTCCGCGCCCATCAGCACCAGGAAGATCATCGCGGTGGCCTGCGCGGTGCCCAGGGCGCTGTCGAGCAGACCCTTGAGCCGCATGCCACCGGTGGTCACCGCCAGGATGCCGCAGGCCGCGGCACCGATGGCGGCCGCCTCGGTCGGGTTGGCCCAGCCGCCGTAGATGCCCACGATCACCACCACGAACACCAGCAGCACCGGCAGCACCTCCAGCAGGGAGCGGATGCGCTCCGGCCAGGGGGTGCGCTCACCGGCGGGGCCGATGTGCGGCTTCCAGGCCACCAGGATCTGGATCACGATCATGTAGCCCACCATCGCGATCAGGCCCGGCAGCACCGCAGCCATGAACAGCTTGCCGATGGACTCCTGCGTCAGGATGGCATAGATCACCAGCGGCACCGACGGCGGGATCATGATGCCCAGCGTGCCGCCGGCGGCCAGTGCGCCGGTGGCCAGGCTGCCGGCGTAGCCATGGCGCTTGAGCTCCGGCAGGGCCACCTGGCCCATCGTGGCCGCGGTGGCCAGCGAAGAACCGCAGATGGCACCGAAACCCGCACACGCGCCCACCGACGCCATCGCAATGCCGCCGCGCCGGTGCCCGAGGAAGGCACTGACGAAGCGGAACAGACTGCGGCTCAACCCGCCGTGGGTGGCGAACTGCCCCATCAGCATGAACAACGGCAGCACCGCCAGGTCGTAGTTCGACAGGCGGGCATAGGCCGAGTTCTTCAACGTGTTCAGCAGGCCCATCGCTTCGCCGCCGTTCAGGAACACGTAGCCGCCCGCACCGGCCATGAACATCGCGATGCCGATCGGCACCCGCACCACCAGCAGGACCATCAGGCCCAGGAAGATGAAACCCCCGACTGCAATGCCGCTCATGCGACCCCCTTCGTGGCGCCCTTGCCCTCACGGGTGAGGAAGTGGAAGCACATGTAGAAACCGGCCGCAGCCATCAGAAAGAAGCCCGGCACCATCAGCACCTGAGCCACCCACACCGGCCAGCCCAGGATGGCAGAGGTCTCGCCGTACTCCTTGAGGGTCATCGCACCCACCCAGGTGCGCCAGGTGAACAGCACCCCGAACAGGGCCACCAGCAGGGAACCCAGGGCATCCAGCAACGCCACCACCCGGGGGTTCCAGTTCTGGGTGAAGAAGTCCACCTTCACATCGTTGCGCGTCATGTGGCAGTAGGCAAAAAAGGCCGCGGCCCCCACCGCCGACCCCATCTGCATCAGTTCCAGGTCACCCGGCACCGGCGCCGAGGCCAGCTTGCGTCCAACGATCGAGACGATCGACATGACCACCAGCGCCACAAAGATCAGCCCACCCAGGACCGATCCCACCTTGCACAGCAGCAGCAGACCCCGCCCCACCGGGCCGAATCCGGCACTGGCGGAGCCGGGGGTATCCGGCAGTGGTTCTTGCATTTCTTGGTTCTCCTCTTCACAACGTCGTCAGGGTTCCGAGCTGCGGCAGCATCGAGATTTGCTCACCTGCCGACAAGCTGCGCGATTCTGGTGAGCCCCAGCCATGCCGTCCAGGCAAGGCGTGGACTAGCAGATATCGAGAATCGGCATTCTCACAAGGGTTTACCCTCAATCTCCAGTCTCCGCCGCAGCCGGGCGTCGTCGGACGAAGCGGATCGGCAACTCCGCCACGGCCCGCTGCGGCAAACCCTGGGCCGCCAAGCCCCTCTGCAGCGCCATCCCACCTTCGTCGGCCAGGGCGGCCTCGCGCAGTTGACGCAGCGCCACCCGGGCCTCGTCTGCCGGCCGCCCACCCAGCCGGCCCTCCAGTGCCTCCAGCAACCGATCCAGGCCCTGGCGACCGCGCCGATGGGTGCTGCCGTAGCCCTTGATCAATCGCCCGCAGCACGCCACCTCAAGCCCCAGATCAAACCCTGACCCCAGCGAGCGCCGCGCCCCCGCCTCCACCGCCTGAAGCCAGCGCTCGATGGCCGCCTGCTCGTTCGCCCAACGGCTGCCCCGACGGCGAAGCCCCTTCAGCGAGGCCAGCAGTCGCAGCCCCAGCAAACCGTGCAGACGGTGCGTGGGCAGGCGCAGCGACCATTCCCGCGGCGCCTGCCCGGCCGCCAGCCTGCGCGCCTCCTGCCGGCGCAGCGCCTCGGCCCAGCGCGGCGGCAGCAGGTCGGCCAGCTCCTCGACACCGGGCTTGAAGTGTTCGTAGAGCCGGACCACTTCGCCAGCCTGTGCCTGGGTTTCCCGCTGGACCCGCTCCCAGCGGCTCGCCCGGCTCTTCAGATCGGCCACCCGCACGATGTCGTCAAAGGCCATCCACAGCGCCAGCCAGCGGGCCACCTCGCCGACCAGCGTGCCCAGGGCGTCGCCCGAATCCATGGCCCTGGGCATCCCGGGCCCCCCGGGCACCGCGGTGGGCTCCCCCCCCACCGCAGCGATGCGCTGCAGGCGTTGCAGGTACAGCCTGCCATAGGCCGCATCCTGGTACTCCACCACCCGGGCATGGCCCAGGCGGACCCATTGCCGGGCGGAGTCAGGGAACGCAGCCAGATCGGCTGCGACCAGGCCCCCATTGGCCGGCCCGTCTGCCTGGCGCCCGGCCAGCGCCGATGGAACGGGCTGCGGGGTGGGCAGCAGGTCGTCCAGCAGCGCCCGGGCCGCGGCCTGGCCGCGGGCGCTGGCCGACACTCGGTCAAAGGCCAGGCCAAACCCCTTCAGACTGGCCTGCACGCCCACGCCGGTGCGGCGGATGCTGTCTTCGTAAGCCTGCCGCGCAAAGGGCAGGCGCCCCTGCGCCACACACCAGCCGGCAATGGCGCCGAACATCACCGCGCTGATCACCGTGCCCGCTTCGGCGGCCAGCGCGCCCAGGTCGTGCAGCTCCAGCGCCTGGGCACTGCGGCGCAGCACCTCCACCAGCCGCTCACTGGGCACGCGGCCATCGCCCAGGCCCATCTTCTCCACCGTGGTCAGCGTGCGGCTGCTGGAGGCGATCACCGCGGTGCGGTCGCTCGACACCATGCCGTTGACCGCCTGGCGCGCCAGCTCCAGCAGCTCGGAGCCCACCAGCAGGTCCAGCGCGCCGGGCACCGCGTACAGGCCGAACACCGGCCGGCGCCCGCCCAGCTCGGCCAGCGAACGCGGCGAGATCTCCACATAGTAGGTGGTCGCGCCGGTGCGCTGTGCCACGCCGGGGATGGAGGTGGCCTGCACCGGGTGGCCGCAGTGCAGCGCGGTGTCCACCAGCCAGTCGGCCAGCACGCCGCCGCCTTCGCCCCCCAGGGCGCAGAGCAGCATCGTCAGCGGCGCGTCGCCGCGGGGCGTCGGCATCGTCAAAGTCGTGTTCATGCCGACACCTCCTGCGCAGTCGACTGTGTAGCCCCACTGCGCGACAGCAACCGCTGCCGCCACCAGCTGCGCCAACCGTCGGCCAGGCGCTCCTTCCAGCCGGGGTTGCGCACCAGCTCGGCCCGGTAGAAGCTCGGGCAGAGGGTGGCGGCCTGGGCGTTGGCGCCACACAGCCCGCAGCCCACGCAGCCGGACTGCACCGTGGCCACCGGGTCCACCCGCAGCGGATCGGGGTTGTCCTTGAGCGTCAGCGTCGGGCAGCCGGACAGGCGAATGCAGGCATGGTCGCCGGTGCACACATCCTCATCCACGCCGTAGCGAACGCGCTCCACCCGCTCGCCGCGCTTCAGGCGGCCAGCCAGCCAGGGCTTGATGCGGCGCTGCCGCTCCAGCTGGCACTCGCCCTCGGCAATGATCACCTTCAGCCCGCTGAATTCGGTGGTCAGCGCCTCCTCCAGCGTGCCGCGCATGGTGGCGACGTCGTAGTTGTCCACGCTGCGCAGCCACTGCACACCCAGGCCGCGCAGCGTGGCCTCGATGGTCTGGTTCTGGTGCGCCAGGCTCTGGTGCTTGTCCACCGCGGCCTCCTTGGCCGCATCGTCGGGGGTGGAGATGATGTCCTGCGTGCCGGTGGCGGAGGTGTAGCCGTTCTTCATGATCAGCAGCACCGCGTCGTCCCCGTTGAACAGCGCGCTCTGCACCCCGGTGAGCAGGCCGTTGTGCCAGAAGCCCCCGTCGCCCATCACCGACACCACCCGCCGCTCCATGAAGGGCGACACCCCGGCGCGGCTGGCCAGGCTCATGCCGTAGCCCAGGATGGAATGGCCGGAGGAAAACGGCTCGAAGGTCGCGAAGGCGTGGCAGCCGATGTCCGCCGCCACATGCACCCGACCCACCGACTGCTGTGCCAGCTTGAGCGCGGAGAACACCGGCCGCTCCGGACAGCCGACGCAGAAGTTGGGCGGGCGCGGCGGCAGCGGCGCCTCCAGCAGCGCGGCCAGGTCCGCCCGGCGGCGCTGGTTGCCCTCCAGCCAGGTCTGCCAGGTCTGCAACCCCGCGCCGACACGCTGCGGCCGGTGCTTCTGCAGGAAAGCGAGCAGGCCGCGGGCGATCACCTCCACGTTGTACTCGCCGGCGGCACTCAGCAGGTCCTTGCCGTGCAGCGGGGTGGACACCCCCTGGCGGTGCAGGGCGGTCAGCAGGTCCTTCTCGATGTACTCCGGCGAACCCTCCTCCAGCACCAGCACCGCCGCCTTGCCACGGCAGAAGTCGGCCACCTCCTGCGGCACGATCGGGTAGGTGACGTTGAGCAGCAGCAGCGACAGAGGCGTGACGCCGAAGGCATCGGCCAGCCCGGCCAGTTGCAGCGCGCGGATCAGGGAGTTGTACAGCCCGCCCTGCAGAATCAGCCCCAGCTCGGCCAGGTCATCGCCCGGCACGGCACCCGGCAGGTGCTCGTTGAGCCGGTGCTCAACGATGTAGCGCTGCGCGGCAGGGATTCGCTCCTCCACCTTGCGCTTCTCATGCGCATAGATCACCGGCGGATGCGCCAGGCGGCCGTAGTCGAAGCTGGCCGGCTCCGCCAGCGGCTGCCGGGAGGAAATGCGCGGCGCGGCGTTGTCGCTGCACGCGAAGCTGCCGCGCACATGGCAGGTGCGGATGCGCAGCTGCAGGATGGCCGGCATGTTGGACGCCTCCGACAGCGCGAAGCCGTGTTCCACCATGCGCACCATCACCGCCAGGTCCGGGCGCGGATCCAACAGCAGCAGCGTGCTCTTCATCGCAAAGGCGTGGGTGCGCTCCTGGATGACGCTGGCGCCCTCGCCGTAGTCCTCGCCGGAGATGATCAATGCCCCGCCGGTGACGCCGGGGGAAGCCAGGTTGGACAGCGCATCAGCCGCCACATTGGTACCGACGATGCTCTTCCAGGTCACCGCACCGCGCAGCGGGTAGTGCAGGCTGGCGCCCAGCATCGCGGCGGCGGAGGCCTCGTTGGAGCAGGCCTCCACGTGCACGCCCAGTTCGTCCAGGTAAGGACGGGCCTGCACCATCACGTCCAGCAGGTGCGACACCGGTGCGCCCTGGTAGCCGCCCACGTAGCTGACCCCGGACTGCAGCAGCGCCTTGGTGATGGCGAGGATGCCCTCGCCGTGGAACACCTCGCCGGCGCCCAGCCGCAGCTGCTCGACTTCCTTCGTGAACTGGACTTCCATCGTGTGTCGCCCGCAGGCTTGCTGCGCCGGCACCTTCGGGTGCGGCGCATCTGCCTGCGGTCTGTCTCCTTTGTTGGGGCCTCGGCGCCGGGTCGGGCGCAAAACACCGCACTGTAGGCAGGCCTTTGAGATGCATCAATGAGTTCAATCCACTGACTATCATTCATCCCATGCATCTCAAGGACTTCGACCTGAATCTGCTGCACGTCTTCGACGCGGTTTTCACCAGCGGCCATGTGGGCCGCGCGGCCGAGCGCCTGCGCATGTCGCAGCCCGCAGTCAGCCACGCGCTGACCCGGCTGAGGCTGAGCCTGAAGGACCCGCTGTTCGTGCGCGCCCCCGGCGGCGTGCGGCCCACCGCGCGGGCGGAGCACTTTGCCCGCCATGTGCAGGCGGTGCTGCGCAGCCTGGACGCTGCGCTGCAGGAGGCCGAGGCCTTCGATCCCGCCAGCAGCCAGCGCCACTTCATGATGCACATGAGCGACCTGGCCACCAGCGAGTTGCTGCCGCGCCTGCTGGCGCAGATCCGCAGCGAGGCACCCGGCCTGCGGCTGGAGGCCCAGCAGCTCGACCCCGACCACGTCGGCGAGGCGTTGGACGACGGGCGGCTGGACCTGGCGGTGGGTTACCTTCCCCAGGTGCAGGTGGCGCATTGCCAGCCGCTGTTCGAGGAAAGCTACGTGGTGCTGCTGCGCGCCGACCACCCGATGCTGGGCCGCATCCAGGACCGCGACAGCCTGCAGAAGCTGGATTTCATCCTGGTGCGCAGCCACCACGAACCCGGCAAGGCGCTGCACCGGCTGGGGCTGGAATCGCGCATCCGCCTGGCCATCCCGCACTTCGCCGCACTGCCGGCGCTGCTGGTGCAGACCGACCTGGCCGCCATCGTGCCGGAGCGCCCGGCGCGGCACTACCAGTCCGCCTCCCGCGAGCTGGCGGTGGTCGCGGCCGACCTGGGGCTGCCCAAGCTGGAGGTGGCGCTGCACTGGTCCTGGCGAGTCCACGGGGACCCCGGCCACCGCTGGCTGCGCGACACCGCCGCGCAGGCGCTGGCGCCCTACCCTGTTCCCTGATCGAAAGGCAAGGTCGCAGCCCCGATCGGGATCAGACCACCTTCACCCGCAACTCACCCAGGCCGTCGATGCCGCAGCGCATTGTCTGGCCCCGCTCCACCTTGCCGACGCCTTCGGGTGTGCCGGTGAAGATCAGGTCACCCGGCTCCAGGCGGAACAGTGTCGACAGATTGGCCACGATCTCCGGCACCGACCAGATCAGGTGCGTCAGGTCGCTGCGCTGTCGGTCCGCGCCGTCCACCTGCAGCCAGATGGCGCCGGAAGACGGGTGACCGATGCGTGTGGCCGGCACGATCGCACCGATCGGCGCGGACTGGTCAAAGGCCTTGCCCACCTCCCAGGGGCGGCCCTTGTCGCGCATCGCAAACTGCTGGTCGCGCCGCGTCATGTCCAGCCCGACGGCGTAGCCCCACACATGCTCCAGCGCCCGCGCCACCGGGATGTCCGCACCGCCGACACCGATGGCCAGCACCAGCTCGATCTCATGCTGGTAGTTGCTCGACAGTGGCGGGTAGGCGATTGCGCCGGTCACGCCGGCCGGCACCGGCGCCACCGCGTTGTCCGGCTTGCAGAAGAAGAAGGGCGGCTCCCGATCGGGGTCGAAACCCATCTCGCGGGCGTGCGCCGCGTAATTGCGGCCGACGCAGTACACCCGGCGCACCGGGAAAAAGGCGGTGCTGCCGACGACGGGCACGGCGACGGGAGCTTCGGGCGGCAGGACGTAGTCAAGGCTCATGGATCGGCACAGGTCGGCTGTGAAAGGGAGCGCCAGTATCGGCCGTCTCGCCCTTTTCCGCAGGTTCCAGTCTTCCCGCAGGTTGCTCAGCGAAGCACCCAGTGCGGCAGCCCCTGGGCGGCCAGCAGCGCCTCCGCCCCTTCACCCTGCAGCATGGCCAGAGTCGCCAGCAGGCCCGCCTCGGTGCAGGTGGGGGCGGCCACGGTGACCGACCGCGGCGCGCCCGTCACCGGCCAGCCGCTGCGGGCGTCAAGGATGTGGCTGTAGCGCAGGCCGTCGCGCAGCAGGAAGCGGCGGGAGTCGCCACTGGTGGCCAGCCCGCCCGCCATCAACGCGATCAGCCCGGCCGCTGCGGGCGCGGGAGCGGGCACACCGTCCGGCTGGGTGTCGCCGGTCGGCCGCTCCACCCCCACATACCAGGGCTGGCCTTCGGCGCGCGACCCGCTGGCCACCAGGTCACCACCCAGGTTCACCAGCAGCGGCCGGTCGGTTAGCGGGCGCAGCAGCGCCAGCACCCGGTCGGCGGCGTACTCCTTGCCCAGCCCGCCCAGGTCCAGCTCCATGCCCTCGGGCAGGGTCAGCCAGGGCCGCTGCCAGCGCAGCCTGGACCAGCCCACCCGTGCGGCCACATCGGCCACCTGCCCGGCACTCGGCAGCCGGTCGCTGCCGTCGAAACGCCAGACCTGGCGAAGCACGCCGGAGCTGATGTCGAAGCGCCCCTCGCTGAGCCGGTGACAGAGCTCGGCCAGGTCGATCAGGCCGGCGCTCTCCTCGTCCAGCTGCACCGGCTGGCCACCCACCGCATGCCAGCGCATCAGCTCGCTGTCTGGGCGGTAGCGGCTGAACTTGCGCTCGATGCGGCGCACCTCGGCGGCCGCAGCCTCCAGGCAGCGGCGCGCCAGCGCCTCCTCGCCGCCGTCGATCAACAGCTCGCAGGGGCTGGCCATGGCATCGAAGCCGCCCACCCACAGCCCCCCGTGGCGCTGCAGCGTCGGCGCTGCGCCGTGGACAGAATCGGCGGGAGGATGTCCCTGCAATGGCCGCCTTCCCCGGGTCAGAACGGCAGGCTGTAGCCGACCATGATCGACACGGCCGACAGGTCCGGCGTCAGGTCCAGGCCGGCGAGTGCCCCCGGCGCGTTGGCCGGGCGGTCCAGCTTCTGCCGGTAGCTCTCCACCCGCAGGCTCCACTCCTTGCCACCGGCCAGCGGCTTGCCGATCTTCAGCCCCACCGTGGTGGCGCTGAAGGCGGCCAGGCGCTGGTCGGCCGAGGCATAGGCCGGCGCACGGCCGCCACTGACGTAGTCGCTGCCCTCCACCAGCCAGGCGCGGTAGAAGTCCGCCTCACTCTGCCGGTACAGACGCAGGTGCGGCTCCAGGTAGAAACCGCCCGCCATCTCGTAGCGGTACCTGGCGTCCAGCGTGTGCGCGGCGATGCCCCAGTCGTCGCGGTAGTAGCGGTAGGAGGTGTCCACCACGTCCTGCGTCAGGTGCCACTTGCTCTGCACGAACAGGCTGTTGCGGCTGCGGCTGTTGGGCCGGTTCTCATTGACATAGCGGTCGCCGGTGACCAGGCCGCTGCTGCCATCCACCACCGAAACGATCTTGTACGGATCGCTGTGGTAGCCGCTGCCCCGGCCGTGGTTCCAGCTGAACTGCATCAACCAGCGTCGCGACATCACCTGGGTCCAGCCGGCCAGCAGGTCCACCACCTGGCGCGTGTCGTTGCCCTTGTCGGAGGCGCCGAAGGCCGGCTTGAGCGCCAGCGGAATGCCCCCTTCCGGGTTGATGCGGTCGAACTCGGCCGACAGGCCCAGGCTCAGCGTGCTGTTCTTGTTGTTCAGATCCAGCGACCAGGAGGCACTGGCCCCCACCGAGGCAAAGTCGTGCTCGGCCGACAGGTTGGCGCTGAGTGATCCGCGCTGGTTCGGGCCCAGCGGCCGTTCATAACTGCCCAGCAGCGCGACGCGGGTGTCGCGGAACTCCGGGTTCAGCGGTGTCTTGCCGGCCGGCGTGGAATACGTGGCCTTGCCGGAGGGGCTGGTGAAGGTCTGCACCCCAGGCTGGGCCACCGCGCCGTTGGGGGAGGAACCGGTCAGTGCGTCCAGCGTCAGCCGCAGGCCGATGCTGCGGTCGTTGCCGTCGGTGCGGCGCGCCGAGACGATCGGCTCCAGCGCGGTGACGCGGCCGTCACCCTCCTTGTAGACCAGCACCGCGCTGTCCACCTGCCAAGTGTTCGGCGCGGGCTGCAGCCCCTCGGCCTGGGCAGTGCCGGCCAGCAGGCTGGCGGTGGCGGCGGCCAGTGCCAGGTGCAGCGCACCGATCGGCACGCCGCGCGAGGAGGAGTCGGCCGGCGCGTCTTGTGGCTGCACGCAGTCTGCGGGCATCGGGTTGGCGTTCAGTTGCATCCGCAGCCTCCACCCCCGAAGCTGCGGCCGCCGGTGGCCGCTTCCTTGCTGAAGTAGGTGTGGTCGTCGGCCGCAGACTCCACCGCCGAAGTCGTCAACTGCATCGACGGCTTGGCCAGCAGGTCACGCTCCCAGGGTTGCACCCCCAGGTTGGAACAGGCCGACAGCGGCAGCACCAGCAGCGGCAGGCACCCGCGGGCCAGGCCGCGCAGGTGTTGAATCGGGAACAGGTGGACGGGCATCGTGGGAAGGATCCAGGTTCGGTAAGCCGCGAAAGTCGCAGCACCTTACAGCAGGCCGATGAACGGTGGCTTAAGTTCCGCCATGGCCGGTCTGGCCGACCTCCCGGTGGCCGCAGCCTGCGGTACGGGTCGAGTTGGACTGGCAGGAGCTGTTCGTCGATGCTGGGCCTGCTCTGCCGGAAAGACCACCTCGCGCTGGAGCCAGTTTCTGAAGCGAATGGCGTCGCCGGATTGGCTGCGTCGAATCAGGCCGGCCAAACCTTGTACCTGGATGACGAGGCCAACGCGCCGGTCGGCCCTTCGCACGGACCTGACCGCAACGAAGTGGAGTGTGACGTTCCTGGGAAAGTCGGGGATGACCGCCCGCAGCTTCTTCACCTGAAGCCACCGGCTCCCGTCTTCGCCTTCACTGATCAGCAGCGGCTGGCCTTTGAACTCATAGTGCTGACCCTCGATGTCACGGTACACCACCGACTTCAGCATGCCAAACATGTTGCCCAGGAGCGGCAGAACCAGAGGCGCCAGAGCGATGCCAGCCAATGGCGACTTTCTGCACCATCTCATCGGATATCCCGGGAGCAGAAGTCCCTGGACATTGTGATGCGGGGCATCGATCTCACCAAGAACGTGTTTGCCCTGCGCGGGGCTGATGGAACAGGAACAGGCCGGGACACTCGCTCAACACACCAGTCGCTTCAGACTGAGGCAGAGAGCCGCTCCTTTCGGCCGCGCAAGCAGTCAACGGCGAACAAGTGGAATCCTGTTCAGCGGTTGACATCTGGGTCCGCACCGCCCGCGGTGCAACAAGGCCGTTTGCAGATGTGCAGTCTGGTCCTCGTGTCCATGCGCGGGCGACGCATGCCGTGGAGAGAAGTCAGGAATTCAAATACCGTCTTGAGGGGGGTTGAATTGCAGGGAAGTCTTTGTAGAAGGGTTGGACATCAGTTCGCCTGGATGAGCGTCAGCGCCTTCTTGCCACCGGGTACGACCTCGGTGGCCAGCTTCTGATCCATCGTTGCCAGGCGCCCACCCTTGGCGTGGGCAAGGGCCAGCAAATAGCTGTCCGTGACGCGCGAGTGGCTGGACAGGAGTTCGGGGGCGAAGAACTCGGCATCTGCAATGCTGAGATCGTCGGGCCAGAACTTGTGCCCAGGCAACCCGCGGATTGCGGCCAAGGACTGAAGCGCCACGCTCGGAGGACCGGGCGAGTTTGGGTACTTTGGATGCCCAATGATTCGGATGAGACCGTTCTCGGTGAGCGGGCAGGTGGAAAAGGCCTTATGACCAACTCGCGCGAACCAGTCGTGCGCTTGGTCGTGTTGGATGTGCGCCGGATCGACAAGGGCGATGAGGACGTTGACGTCCAGCAGGTAGACCGTCACGGCAGGTCGTCGCGCAACTGGTTGACCAGTTCCGGGGTTACCGGAGTTGCGCCACGGCGGCTTGGCAGCAGCGGCACACCGTTCCGTTCGCTGCGCGCCCCTCGAACTGCCCGAGCGAGGCCTTGCCTGGCCAGCGTGGAGATGACTTCTCCTACGCTCTTCTGATCCCGTTCAGCCAAGTGCTTTGCGGCAGCCAGGACGTCGTCGTCGATGGCGAGGGTGGTTCGCATGATGCAGCTCCTGATGCAGAACATCATACATCAAGCATCACGTTGGCGTCCGCGGGGCGGGCTTCTGATGCCCAACCGAAGAGGCTTTCACGGTAACGTAGAGGTACCCGGCGCGCGGAGGCGAGGCGCCTTGGCCGCGAGGCGGATGACAGGCAGGCAGCGCCTCGCGCCGAGGGTGCCTTGCCGTAGCGGGTCCGGTTGACCGACATGTCTGGCATCAGCTTGTTCTGGCACCAAAGGAATACCATAATGGTGCCATACGAGAGGATCCAATGCCAACCACCATCACGCTGAAGTCCATCCCGGATGACGTCTACGAGCGCCTGAAGGTGTCTGCGACGGCCAACCATCGAAGCTTGAACAGTGAGGTCATCGCATGCCTTGAGGCGACGCTGATGACCAGGCGCGCGGCGCCCCCAGATCAACTTGCAGCCATCCGCGCTCTGAGGGCCCGGCTGCCGAAGACCGTGTTCAATCACGACGAGATTGACCGCATCAAGAGGCAAGGCCGGTCTTGATTGTCGTTGACACGAACGTTCTGGCCTACTTGCTCATTCCGGGCAAGTTCACCGAGAGTGCTGAGAAACTCCTGACCATTGACTCCGAGTGGGCGGCACCAGTTCTCTGGCGCAGCGAGCTTCGAAACGTGCTGGCAACGTACGTTCGAGCAGGAAAGTTGGAACTGATCGATGCGGTCGCCATGTACTCAAGGGCGGCGTCAATAGTAGGTCCGGACCAGTATGACGTGGACACATTGGAAGTTCTACGACTCTCAAGTGAGTCGGGCTGTTCAGCGTACGACTGCGAGTACGTCGCACTTGCCGAATTCCTGGGTGTGCGTCTCGTGACCGCTGATGCGAAGGTGCTCAAGGCGTTTCCAAAGCGGGCGACGGCGCTTTCTGATGCCTGACGTTTGAGCTAACCGGCCCGCGGAGGCCGGACGCATTGGCCCGAGCTGAGAAAATGTACCGCGTACCTCAGCTCGGGCCAAGGTGGCCTGCCGCAGCGGCTCCAGTTGTGGGGTTGGCGTCGCTGCGCGTGAGATTGAGAGCCTCACGGGTTTGTAGCCGCTGCTGCGCGGAAGAGCTCTGTACGAATAAGCGCCAGCGCTTGCCCTCGCCGGTTCGCTTCGGCTGAGACTGCAGAGGTCGTGGCAATGACAAGGTCGAGTGGGGGATGAGCCCAGATGAATTGGCCTCCCCAGCCACTTGCAAGGAAGGTTCGGCGTTCAGATGCCGAAGGCACAACCCACCACATGAACCCGTACGACAGACCAACCGGCCGCCCGCCCGAGTTCTGTGACGTCACCGCAGACCGCGCGTAGGCTTCGGGAACAACTTGAC
>Ga0154020_10005383_pt1 | contig 15127 bp, 12 predicted proteins | sample Klosneuvirus_201_FD_109709 | JGI IMG/M metagenome (GOLD analysis project Ga0154020, IMG submission 109709) | Active sludge microbial communities from wastewater, Klosterneuburg, Austria - Klosneuvirus_20160825_MG | ecosystem: Engineered > WWTP > Aerobic digester > Activated sludge | place...
CGTCACCCGTGGAGGTTATGGACAGAGTTCGCCGAAAGTGCATAATGCACACTCATCGATCCGGAAATTCGTGAGTGCCAGGAAGGCGTTGCGTTCCCAGTGTGGAGCCTCGCGAGCGAGATCACTCGGCGCGAGTACGAGGGGAGTCAACGGCCCGTCGCCGCGTGCACGCCCTTCGAGAGGAGGACGTCATCGTGAACACTCGATACATCATGGTCGCCGTGCTGGCGCTCTCCGCGGGTCACGCACTCGCGGACGGGCTGTCGGGTTCCGTGTCGTACACGGACGGCGGGGGCACAGCCCGCCCGGCACGGCGCATCACCGTGCAGGTGTTTGTCGCCAACCCGGGGGGCGACGCCCTGGTCGGCGAGTTCCGCACCGACGACACGGGCGCCTGGTCGGGCACCGTCCTTCCGCCCCCGGGATCGCTCGGCTACTTCGTCCGCGCGGTGGCGGCGAACGACGCGACGCGGGTGTTCGGTGTGGGCGGCGCGATTCCTTACTTCGTCAGCGCGGGCGGCGCTCCGCTGGGCGGGGGCGCGATTCCCGCCATCACCATCGACACCACCGGCGGCAACGCCGAGCGGTCGTTCGCCGTCGCTGACGCGCTGCAGACCGGGTGGCTCTACGGGACGACCATGCGGGGGGCGGCCCCTGCACGCGTCAACACCACGTTCCCCGAGACCGGCGCGGGCACCGCGTCGTACTACGACTCGGCGACTGGGCTGCACATCCGACAGTGGCGCAGGTATGCCTGGGACGTGCTGACCCACGAGTACTCCCACTACCTCGCGGACATTGACACACTCGACGCCAACCCGGGCGGGCCTCACGTCTTTGGCGTGAGCAGCATCACGCCCGGCCCGGGGGGCAAGCTCAACGGCGTGAGGCTGGCCTGGGGCGAAGGCCTCGCGAACTACAACGGGATCGCGGCCCAGGCCGTCGCGGCCCACCCGCCCAGCCCCACCACCGGCGACACCGTGTACACCTCTTTGAACACCGACACGCCCGCGAGCACCTTCGCGATCGACCTCGACACGCACGTCGGCTCTCTCAACGCGGGCGAGGGCGACGAGACCTCGGTGATGCGCATCCTCTGGGACCTGGCGGACGGCACGGGCGGGAGCGAGCCCCACGACCGCGTGACCCTCGGGCACGCCTCGCTCTACAGCATGATCAACACCGACATCCCGGGCATCGACCAGCTCGACGGCCTGTGGAATCACCTCATCACACGCCCCGGCACCACCGACGCCCTGCGCGTGGACTACGGCGCGATCTTCGAGGAGTACGGCGTTTCTCCCCATCCCATCGGCGACCTCATCGACTCGGCGATCATGGACTCGGACGGCGCCCCGACCTTCGAGTGGGTCCGGCGGAACAACGCGGATAACGACGCCTTCGGGCTCATTGTCTTCGACGCGACGCTCTCCACCAGGCTGCTGGACATCGTGATCCCCGGCGACGTGACGTCGTACACCCTGACCGGCGCACAGTGGGACACGCTCAACGACCACCTGGGTGCCGCCCGGTTCGTCATCCGGGGCTCGGACACCGACCAGTACACCACGGGCTCGTACTGGAGCGACGCCTACGGCTTCTCGATCATCCCCGCGCCCGGAACCGCCGGGATCCTGGCTTTGGCAGGATTGCTGGCCACCCGCCGTCGACGCGCCTGATGCACGCGACACAGCCTCCTGAGGCTTGATGGGGGAGAGGGCGTGCGGCCGAGTCGCGCGCCCTCTATCATCCCCCCGGCTGCGGTCACGGCCCCGACGCTCTTTGGCACGCGCGCCCCGCGGCGCGACGGGAGTTGTGCTTTGTTCCAGCGCCTCACAGACTCGTTCAACGGCCTCTACCGGCGGCTTTCCGGCTCCGGGACCATCTCCGAGAAGAACGTCGCCGACGCCATGGCCGACGTGCGCACGGCCCTCCTCGACGCCGACGTCCACCTGGAGGTCGTCAACGATTTCTGCGACGCCGTGATGCGCGAGGCCGTCGGCCGCGACGTCACCAAGAGCCTCAAGCCCGGCGAGGAAATGGTCGGCATTGTCTACGAGCGGCTGGTCACGCTGCTCGGGGGCGAGCCCCCAACGCCCGGCGAGGCCCAGTCGCCCATCGCCCCCATGCCCCCCGCCATCATGGACGTTGCGGGCGGGCCCACCGTCGTCATGATGTGCGGCCTGCAGGGATCGGGCAAGACCACAACCTGCGGCAAGCTCGCGGCGTACCTCAGGAAGAGGGGCAAGAGCGTCATGCTCGCCGCGTGCGACCTGCAGCGCCCCGCGGCGGTGGAGCAACTCCACACGCTGGCCGACCAGGCGGGCGCCATGGGCGGGCCGGGCAAGGTCACGTTCTATGGTGAGCCCGACAAGTGCGCGGAGTATGGCCGCGCGGTGGGCGTCGCGGTGCAGGTCGCGAGCCGCGCCCTGGAGGCGGCCAAGGCGGCGAAGGCCGACGTGCTGATCCTGGACACCGCAGGCCGCCTGCACATCAACGACGAGCTCATGGGCGAGCTCGCACGCGTGCAGAAGGTCGTGCCCCCCCACCACGTCTTCCTCGTCGTGGACGCGATGACGGGCCAGGACGCGGTGAACTCCGCGAAGGCCTTTCACCAGCGGCTGAGCATCGACGGGGTGATCCTGACGAAGTTCGACAGCGACACCAGGGGCGGAGCCGCCATCTCCGTGAAGCACGTCACGGGGGCCCCGATCAGGTTCATCGGCGTGGGCGAGAAGCTCGACGCCCTGGAGGAGTTCCACCCCCAGCGCATCGCCGGGCGCATCCTGGGCATGGGCGACGTGCTGAGCCTCGTGGAGCGAGCCCAGGAGCAGGTCTCCGCCGAGGAGGCCGAGAAGCTCAACGAGAAGATCGCCAAGGGCGAGATGACCATGGACGACTTCCTGAAGCAGCTCAAGACGCTGCGGCGGATGGGTCCGGTCAAGCAGCTCCTGGGAATGCTCCCGGGCGTCGGCTCCATGCTCAAGGACGTGCACATCGAGGACAAACAGCTCGACAAGGTCGAGGCCATGATCTGCTCGATGACGAAGGCCGAGCGCGTGAAGCCCTCGAAGATCGACATCCCGCGTCGGCGCCGCATCGCGAAGGGCAGCGGCACCACGCCCGACGACGTGGGCCAGCTCGTCAAGCAGTTCGACATGGTGAGCAAGATGACGCGGACCATGGCGACCATGTCCGCCGGCGACCGCGTGAAGGCCGTGAAGCAGATGGGCGGGAACCAGGGCATCAGCAGCATGATCCCCGGCCTGCAGGGGCTGCCCCAGTTCAAGGCCCGGGGCAGCACGCACACGCAGAGCGTCAAGGCCAAGTTCAAGAAGCGCAAGTGAGCGGCGGACTCAGGGGCCGATGGCACCGGGCCGGTCGTGCCCGCTCGGTCTCGCCGACTCAGTCGCGGGGCGTGCCCGCGTTGCCGGTGTTCGAGCGGTCGTGCTGGGCCTGTGGCCAGCCCCGGCCCGTGCCGGCAAACCCCGAGAGGCACACCGCCATGCCGCTGGCGCCGTCTCCGGACGCGGCGCGGACACCCACGACCAGGAACGCGTCCAGCCTGCCGTCGCCCGTGAGATCGGCGATCGTCACGCCGTGCGCGGTGCCCTGGGCCCGCTGGCCGACCTCGGCACCGACATCAAGGTGACTGACGACGGCCCCGTCGCGTCCGCTGAGAACGCGGAAGAGCCCACCCGCGGTGACGAACGCCACGTCCGGCACGGCATCGCCATCGAGGTCCGCGATCGCCAGCCCCCCGACCACCGCGTCGCGCGGGTCCAGGTCGGACGAGGGCACGCTCCAGCGAACCGCTCCGTCCGACGCGAGCGCCGACACGTGCCTGCCCCCCGCGACGACTTCGGGCCTGCCGTCGGCGTCGAGGTCCGCGATGACAGTCGGTGAGACCGGGCCGGCCTCGCCCGCGGTGGTCTGCCACAGGGGGAGCCCGGTCCGGGCGTTGAGGGCGGTGACTACGCCGTCGGAGGTGGCGATCGCCAGGTCGGGCACGCCGTCCGCGTCGAGGTCTGCGAGCGCGGGCCCCTGGGTCGCGCGGGCGGTGAGCGGAAAGGACCACCGCTCTCGGCCGTCGCGGCTGTCGACGCAGCGGACCGAGGAACTCTCGCCGGAGGTCACAATCACGACATCCAGAATTCCCGTGCCCGAGACATCGGCGACGATCGGCCCTGCGAGGATTGGACCAGCGGCGACCTTCAGGTTGTAGACAACCTTGCCGTCCGCCGCGTCGATCACCAGCACGCGGCCCGAAGTGGTCGCAACGACGACGTGCTCGCGGCCTTCCAGCATGCCGACCCACGGCGCTCCCTCGATCGTCTCGCCCGGAGGGGCCGCGGCTCGCCAGAGTCGCTGCCCCGAGGCGGCGTCAAAGGCGAGCACCTGCCCGGCGCTGGAGAGCGGGGCGATGATCTCGGGCATGCCGTCCGCGTCGACGTCCGCGAGGCGGCAGGAGGCGTCGAACCGGCCCTTGGCCGCCTCGGACGACCACACCTCCGCGCCCGTGTCACCGCGCAGCACCAGCAGACGGGACTCGGCCCGCGAGGTGCCGAAGATGACTTCGGGCACGGCGTCGGCGTCGATGGGCCCGATGCAGGCGGAGCCCACGCTGTCCGACCGCAGGGCAACCTTCCATTCGACACGGGGAGGCTCGGCAAGGCAGAGCGTGAGTGCTGGGATCACGAGGCTGAGCATGGGGCGGTCTCCCGAGCCGGTCCAACGGGGCGACGGGGCTAGTCCTTGCCGATGGGCAGGAAATCCTTGGCGCGGCCCTGGTTCCACTCTCGGAACCGGGGCCAGAAAACTTCCTTGAGCAGGATCTTGATGCAGGCGGCGGCGGGGATGGCGAGCAAGATGCCGTAAAAGCCCGCGAGCGACCCGCCCGCGATGGACGCGAAGAGGATGGTGGGCGTGTCCATTTTGGTTGCCTGGCCCTGGATGCGCGGGGTCAGGATGTAGTCGTCAAGGAACTGGACGACGCCCGTGACGAGCAGCGGCGAGCCCAGGGTCCACCACCACTGCTCGCGGAAGCCCGAGTGGGGCTCCAGCCACAGCAGGAGCACGGCGAGGGGGATGCCCAGTGCGCCCGCGGCGTAAGGAACGATCGTGAGCACGCCCACGATGGGCCCGATGACGAGCGGGATGGGCACGCCGATGAGCCAGAAGCCCAGGGTGTAGACGACGATCATCACGCCGCAGATCGTGAGCCGGCCGCGCACAAAGCCCGCGATGACACGGTCCATCTGCGCAAGGAGGAAGACGGCCCTGCCCCGGCGCTGCTCGGGGATGAGGCCCTCCCAGAACTGGAGGACGCGGCCCCACCCCGTGCAGCAAAAGAAAAAGAAGAATGCGGTGAGGAACGCGCCGAAAAGGAAGCCCCCCACAGAGGTCACAAAGTTGAACGTGGCACCCAGGGCACCGCCACCGACGCTCAGGGCGCCCTTGCCGATGGACGCGGCGTTTTCCTGAACCCACCCGATTCCCCATTGCACGAGGCGGTACGCGTCGGAGGGTTCGGGCGGCGCGGGCGCCGGCTCCTGCCCCTCGGGCACGGGCGTGGCACGCCACGCTTCCCACGCCTTTGCCCGGGCCTGATGCTCGGCGACGTACTCGTAGATCTCCGTCCATGACCGGCCCGCGCCCGAGAGTCGCTCTCGGGCGGCTTCATCGCCCGGGTGCTGCACCGCGTACGACAGCGCCTCGACGTTCTGCGTGACGCGCCCCGCGAACTTCATGCCCTGGGCAGCACCGAACCCGATGCCCAGCGTCACGGGCACCACAATGACAAGCCCCGTAACGAGGATGAGCCCGCCCGCGACCATGGGCCTCCCCACGCGTCCGCTGCGCGTCAGCATCGCGACCAGAGGCTCGAAGAGGTATGAGAGCGTCATCGCCAGCAGCAGCGGAACGGTGACGACGCTCAGCTTGTATCCCAGGAACACGACCCCCACGACGGCGGCGAGGAGCAACACATCCCTCAGGGGCTGAATCTGCCAGAGGTGCAGTTGCTTCCAGTCTGGTGGGGCCTTGGGGTCCGTCGGCATGGGCACAATCTAGCCTCGCCGCAGAACCTGTGCGTCAGCGCCGGGCGGGGAGGTCGCCGAACGCCTCGTCGAAATCAAACACGCCCTGGAAGTGCTCCAGGCGGTCTTCATCGGTCTTGCGCATGAGCTGGGCCTCGATCATCGAAAAGACCAGCTTGCCCAGGTCTTCGGTCGTATGGATGTTCCAGTTGCGGAGGACCGTGCGGGCGAGGAGCCCGTATCGCCTCACGGCGTAGTCGCGGAGCCCCAGGCAGAGCTGCTGCCCGTTGACATGACGGCTCTCGTCCTCGCTGTCGCTGGCCTCGCCGTGGATCATCTTGACTGTGTGCGCCAGACCCTCACGGATGAACTGGCACGCCTGCGGCGGGTACTCGCTGAGGGGTGGGATTCGATCGCGAACGTCGGGCGATGATTCGCTCACAGATTCGGCCTCCCGTAACGGACCGGCCCGGGGCTCGGGCCGTCCACGACCTACGGCCCGGGATACTAGTTCGCCCCACGCGGGCGGTCTAGCCCCTTCGACGGGCTGTGCTTACGAATGGGCTCCCCCGCTCCCACCACCTCAAACGGCGGCCCGCCCACTTCCCCACGGCCCCGAGGCCGATTCTCGGGCCTTGCCCGATCGGGCCCGGCGACCGCCCCGGTTCGATCCACAGGGCCGGCCCCGTGCACAGGTCCACGCCGTCAAGGTCCAGCCCGATGCCGAGCGCCTGGCAGAGCTTTCCCGGCCCGGAGGCGAGGTCGCGGTCGGTGCGGACTTTGCCCCGGGCCGCACGCAGCGACTTCATCGCGGGCAGCCCCTCGTCAGGCTCGATAGCGCGGACGAGCACGGCCTGCGGGTCCTCCGGTTCGGCGCACACGATGTTGAAGCAGTGGTGCATGCCATAGGTGAAGTAGACGTACGCGGTGCCGGGCCGGGCGTACATGGACTCGTTGCGCCGAGATCGCCGCCCGCCGAACGCGTGGCTGGCGCGGTCCTCGATGCCGATGTACGCCTCTGTCTCGACGATGACGCCGGCGAGTCGCTCGCCCCGGGGCGTAACGCGGACCAGGCGCGTGCCCAGCAGGGCGGGGGCGAGGACTTCCGCCCCTCTTGCGAAGAACCCACGGGGCAGCGCGGCCCGCTCAGGCATAGGCGTGGAGCCCGGGAAGGAGGAGGTTCACGCCGAAGTACGTCCACAGCATGATGATGAACCCGATCACGCTCAGCCACGCGGTGAACAGGCCCTTCTTCGCCGGGATTCCGATGCGCACGTGGATGACGATGAGGTAGACGATCCAGGTGATGAGCGCCCAGGTTTCTTTCGGGTCAAAGGCCCACCACCGTCCCCAGGAGTGGTCCGCCCACCACGCCCCGAGCAGGATGCCCACGCCCAGCGTCCAGAAGGCCAGTTGCAGAAGGATCATCTGGGCGGAGTCAAGATCGTGCAGGAGCTTGTCGCGCGTGGCGATGGAGCCCGGGGCGGCCCCGAGGGCGATCTCCATGCCTCCGCCGGCGGGCGAGGCCTGCGCCCTGCCCAGCCGGGCCCAGTAGTGCACGCCCAGGAAGAAGAGGCTCGCGACGAACCCGAGCAGGATCAGCCCGTAGGACGCGAGCACGGTGGTGACGTGGTACTTGAGCAGGACGCTGGTGTTGAGGATCGCGGCTTCACGCTCGATGTTCTTGCCCGGGATGGCGGTCTGCGTCGCGGTGATGAGCACCAGGAACCCCACGGCGCACGCCGCCGCGCCGAACAGCCACTGACGCCTCGCGACCATGATGGTCGTCGCCACCAGCACCGCGAAGAGGCTGAGGCCCGTCATGCTCTCGAACTGATTCTGGATTGCGAACCGCTCCGCGATCAGGCATCGCGAGACGAAGCCGAAGGAGTGCATGGCGATGGCGATCGCGAGGAAGCCCCCACCCACCCACGCCACCCACCGGCGCCCGGTGCCAAAGGCCATGAGCAGGGTGACAAGCCCGAAGCCATACGCCCAGAAGCCCCACTCGAACGCGCGCACGCGGTTGTACAGCCCCTCGAGCGAGCGGGCGGTCGTCGGGTAGAGCGCCGTGTTGATGCGGGGGAGTTCCGCCGCGAGCGTCGCGGCGTGCCGGGAAACAGCGTCCGCATCGCCGGCGCGCCACGCCGCCCCGAGTGCCAGCGCCGCCACGCGGGCCGGGTGCCCCTCGGAAAGCAGCGAGATGTGCGACCAGGGCTTGTCCGCCGACTCGGGCGCCACGAGCAGGAAGTTCGACCCCGTCCCCTCGTACAGCGAGAAGGCGCGGTCGATCCGCATGAGCCCCGAGCGGAAGCCCTCTTCACTCACATGCTCTCTCGCCACGGCTGCGGCGTGCGCATCGAACATCTCCGGTGTGATGCGCCCCACCTTGAGCCAGCGCTCGCGCGTCGCACCGTCCCCCGGGAACGCCGCGGCGAGGAGCTCCTTCCTCAGGGGCAGGTAGTCCACACCCAGCAGCGCCTTGTCGTGGTAGTACCCGGGGTCGATCGCCAGGTCCAGAAGCGTGAACAGCGGGTCGTAGTTGACGACCTTCACCTCGCGAGCCTCCCGCTCGGGCGTCGCGCCCTCGGGCCTCAAAAAGTCCTGGTACGTGCGTCGGCCGGTCAGGCCCCGCACCGTCTCTCCGGCCAGCGTGTCCAGCACCTTCACGCGCCCGCTGTGGAGCACCGCGAGGTCGCGCAGGGGCGACAGGTCCACCCTCGCCGCGAACTCGCCTTTGGCCCGCGGCGACATGGTCGTGGCTGTCGGCGGCCCAAAGGGGGGCTGCTCGGAGCCCTGCATCGCGGAGACCGCCGCGGGCGCGGGGTGCGCATTGCCCTCCGGCGCGGTCTGCGCCCGCAGCGTCGCTGGCAGGCAGAGAACGACCATCACCAGCATGAGCGCCCGAAGGGTCGTCTTCACAGCAGCACCTCCTCCTGGGCCAGGGCGTTACCCGCCCCCGCGTTCCCCACGAGCGACTTCTCCCTCGCGAGAGACGCCTGAATCCTGGCCTTCTCACGCCGAACGAGATAGGGCTTCAGGTAGAACGCCCACGGAATACCCAGGGCCATCAGCACGCCTCCCAGGGCAATGACGTGGATGCCCGGGTTATTGCCGACGCCCAGAATGGTAAAGCGGACCGAGGGCGCCCTGGCCTGCCCCGCGTCGGCGAGGCGCTGGGTGCGTTCCCAGCCCTGCGCATCCCACCCGGCCTGGCTGAACTTGTACTGGTTTGGCGACACGCCGTGGGCCAGGGTGAGCGCGAAGTTCGCTGGCCAGGACCGCCGGGAATCGTCCCACATGAAGGGCGCCCGAAGGGGCGCGTTGAGCTGAGTGACGTGCTCGTACTCGTCGAACGCGGCGCTGTCCACGGGTGTGACGCGGACGCGGGATTGGTAGTCCCGCGGCGCTCCCCGATGGTCGTACGCGATCATCTCAAAGTCCGTAAGGCGGATGACAAAGCCGGGGAGCGCGTGCTGCAGCCGGGCAAACGCGAGCGTGACAGGCCCCACGCCGGGCACCGCCACCGTGCGCTCGCTCTTGGAGCCCGGGCTCCAGTACCGCTCAAACGGCAGCCACACCACGCGCCGGGACTTCCCCGAGAGCACCTCCACGCCCAGCATGGCGTGCTCGTGGGTGCCCACGGACTTCGCTTCCCGCTCGACCTCGGGCGTGGGCAGCGGCCGGTCGATGCGCACCGCGTGCTCCCAGAACTCCGCGACGCGGAGCTTCACCTTCGGGACCAGCGGCACGTACTGGCCCGGCGTGAGCGGGCCGTAGGCGTTCACCTTGCCCCCGAACTGCCTGACCAGCACTCGAACGCCGCTCGCGTCCTCGCTGAAATACGCGCGGACCTTGTCGGCCTCGATGAGCGCGATGCGGATCGCGGGATCAGCGTCGCGCCGGGCGGGCATGCCCCGCTCGTTCACCTGCTGGAGCATGTCCTGGTTGATCTCCGGGAAGCGGTGGTAGACGTAGCGGTCGAAGAGCTCGCCCGTTGGCGTGCGAACCCGCACGATGGCCACGCTGCTGGTTGCGCCCTGGTAGCCCGGCGTGATGATGGGGAACGGGGGCGTGGGCGAGAGTCCCCGCACCTCCAGCGTGTAGCCGGTCTGGCCGACGGGGAGCGTGGCCCCCTCCTCAATCGGGTAGACCGCGCGGAAGGGCACCTCGCCGGGAACCTCAACAACCAGCGCATGCAGCGTGCCCTCGGGCAGGGGCTCGGAAAGGTCGCGCCAGCGGTCCTCTCTCATGGCAGCGGCGTATTCGACAGCGAAGGCCTCCTGCTCCGACGCGCTGTCCGCCGCGAGCGCCGGCGCGAGCGTGAACGCGAAGTAAGGATCGCCGGTCGCGCCGTCGTCCAGCGGGGCCGACGCGTCGGGCGTCTCCCCCTTCTTCAGGTTGGCGTGCAGCATGACCACGCGCAGGGGCGTGGCGTCGGGCGCACCGTCTTCCACGCGCACCCAGTCGCGGTAGGGGTCGGCGTAGGGGGCGTAGCCCACGACGCGGAGCGCGAAGGGCTCGGTGGAGCCGTCGGCGGGGCCGTGGACGGGGCGGGACAGCGCCCTCGCGGGCCACTCGAGCCAGGGCCTCTGGTACCCGGCGACGTCCGAGACGCTCTGCCCGCCGACTTCGGTCAGGCCGTACTCGTGGTATCGCGGGATGCCGGAGAGGCGTCGCTGCTCGTACGCCGCGCCGGTGCGGACGATGAGCGCGACGTCGGTGTTGTCGAAGAAGCGGTCCACGGGCTCGCCGGGGGTGATCTTGCCCGAGATGGGGTCGACCGGCCCCGCCATGAGCACGGCGTCGCCTTCCTTCTTGAGTCCCTTGTAGTACACCGCCCCGAGCGCGATGATCACGATGCCCGTGTGCACCGTCAGCACGCCGATGTTGCGGAACGAGAACTCGATGCGGCGGACGGTCGCGACGACCATGTTCGCGACGAACAGCACCAGGATCAGCCTGAGCGGCCACCACGAGTAGTACTCCAGCTCTGACATTTCCAGGCCCGGGACGCGCCGCACGGTGAGGTTTCGGTACTCCTCGACGAACTCCCTGAACAACCGCAGCCCCGTGTGCGCGACGGGGTCATACCGCAGCACGGGCCAGAGGAGCACGTACCAGAGGTACGAGACCGCGGGGATCAGCACGACGAGAGTGAGGATCGCAGCGAGCCGGGCCGCGGTGCGCGACGCGGGACGGAGCACGAGCCCCAGGCCCAGCGCGGGCCCGCCGGCCAGCAGCAGGACCGCGCCCACGAGCGTGAGGCCGTAGACCGTGTAGGTGACTCCCAGGGCGAGCAGGCCGACGGGGACGCTGGCAGAGACGCCGTAGAGAGCGACGAGCACGAGGAGGATGACCGCCAGGGTGATGCTGCTGAGAGCCCGCATCACGAATCGGACCGGCGTCCAGGGGCCGGTGAGGTTCGCGTCTTCCCAGGCCTTGTTACGGCGCCACTTCAGGCTCATCAGAGGTCCTCACAGCCCGCAATGGCGCGAGCACGGGATAGTACGATCACGCGAGGACGCCGAGGAGGAGCGTGACGGGCGAAAGATCGCCCGTGAGCGCGAGATCGAGCCCACCGCCGTCTCCCGGCACCGCCGCAAGCCCCGCGAGCGTCGCGCCGGGGCGGAGTTCGAAGGCACGGGGATTGAGCCCCAGAGCCCGCGCTCCCCCGATCGTGGCCATGCGGAGCAGCGTCGCGCCGCGCACGCCGTCGCGTCGATGGAGCAACTTCATTTCCTCCCAGACGGAGAGGTCCGGGCGGGGCAGGTTGATGACCGAGTCCGTGCCCAGCGCGACTTCGATGCCCGCTCGCAGCATGTCTCGGTAGCGGTGCGGGCCGAAAGCGCGGTCCGCACCAAAGTACGCCGACGCGCGCGGGCAGTAGACCACCGTGACCCCCGCCCGGGCAAGGATCGCGATGTCCGCATCACTCGCCTGATTCACGTGCACCGCCGTCCAGCCCGTCGCACGCAGCGCGGGCGCGAGGTGCGCCACGGGCGAGTGTCCCCTGCCGAAGGCACCAGCCGCGGCGTCGGTCCAGACGCCGATCTGCGCCAGGAAGTCTCGCAGCGGTCCGTCGGCGTGCGCCACGAGCCTCGCCTCTTCCTCGCTCTCCGCCAGGTGCGTGCAGCAGGGCACGCCCATCGCCGCGGCGGCCTCGAAGGCCGGGAGCGAGGCGCTATAGGGCGCGTGAGGCTGCACGCCCACGCGGAAGCCGGGTCGGTCCAGCCCCGCGGCCGCGGCGAGCTCGCAACGCACGCGCTCAAGTCCCGCCTCCTCGCCGGCGCCAATGGCGAAGAACTCGAGGTAACTCACGCCCTGCATGCCCGTCGCCGCCAGCGCGCGGGCCGGTGCGGCGCACGCCCGCCCCGCGACAGCCCCGGCAATGTCACCGACCGCGACGACGCCCGCGTCCAGGCACGCGGCGACTCCCTCGGCGACGCTCCGCGCGATCGCCTCTTCATCCGCGTGCCGACCCGTGCGCACGATGTCGATGAACTCGCGGAAGCCGGCGGGCGCGGGACGCGGGCCGATGTGCGTGAGGTCCAGGTGCGTGTGCGCGTTGACCAGCCCGGGCATCAGCAGCCAGCCCGACGCGTCGAGCCGGGCAACCCCGGCGGGCCCACCCGTCCCCGCCGCGAGCACGCGGATCGCCCGACGCGCGTGTCCCCCAGGGCCCCCAGTGCCCCCAGCGCCCCCGACCACCGGGCCCAGGTCCAGCAGGAGGTCGCCGGGCTCCGCGTCCGGCGTGCCGGTGCCCGCGAAGCTCGCCCCGGTGAGCAAGGCCTTGCCGGGCTGGAGGTTGCGGATCTGGAAGGGCAGATCAGGATTCATGGCAAACGCGATTGACGCCCGATGAAGTGGACGGCGGCGGGTCGGGGGAATCGCCGCGCAAGAAACACCCGAGGTTGTCCCGCCCCGAGCCGGGAATCGGATAGCATTCGCTTCACACGCGAACCAAGACGCCGCGCCCACGGAGGTCCGCGAGCGCCGACCGGTCAAAGGAGTGTACGACATGAGCATCGCTATGAAGAAGTCCGCGTTGGCCCGCGTCGGCCTGATCTTCCTGGGTGGCCTGACCATGCTGATGGGTGGCTGCATCAACCAGGGCGAGTACGACCGCCTGTACGAGACCAACTCCAGCCTCTCCTCGCAGCTCTCCCAGGCCACCCGTGAGCGCGACGAGGCCCGCGCCGCCCTCGACCTGCTCCGCAAGAACTACGGCAACTCGTCGGGCGCGCTCGCCACGCTCCAGCAGCAGAACGACGAGCTCCGCCGCCAACTCGACCGGGCGCTCGCGGACTTCCGCACGCTCGACGCGCGGATGGCCGGGCTCCAGTTCGGCCCGCTCCCCGCGGAGGTGAACGCCGCCCTCACCGCCCTGGCCGATCAATACCCGGACCTCATCAAGTTCGACGCGGCCCGCGGCATGCTGCGGTTCGCCGCCGACCTCACCTTCGACTCCGGCTCTGACGTCGTGAAGGAGCAGGCCAAGCAGGCCCTGGGGGCCCTGGCACAGATCCTGAACAACTCCGCCGCCAGCGGGTACGACGTGGTGGTCGAGGGCCACACCGACAGCCAGCGCATTTCTCAGCCCTCCACCCGCGCCAAGCACCCGACCAACCGCCACCTGTCGGCGCACCGCTCGATCGCGGTGATCGACGACCTCATGAAGATGGGCGTGAACCCCGGCCGCCTCATGGCCGCGGGTTGGGGTGAGTATCGCCCCGCCGTCGTCAACTCCGCTTCGGGCAATACACCCGCCAACCGCCGCGTGGAGATCTTCCTCGTTAAGTCCGCCGGGGCCGCGCCCGCGGCGGAGACGGTCCCCACCACCACCGGCACCAGCATCACCCCAAGCCGAGAGGAGCCCCCGGCCCGCCCCACCGACATCTCCAAGTAATCGCAGCACGAGCCAAAGTCCCTCTCACGCCCCGGCCCCGCGCCGGGGCGTTTTTCTTCCCACCCCGCCCGTACCCTCCGGACGCCATGCGCACCGCGACCTCCTGCCCACTCTGCGCCACGGCCCGCGCCCCGGGCCCCGACCACCTCGCCTCGCTCGATGAGTGCGAGATTGTCCTGGGTGAGAATCAGGGATGCAGGGGCTGGTGCGTCGCCATCCTCCGTGACCACGCCGAGCACATGGACGACCTCTCCCCCCAGCGCCAGTCGCGAGTCTGGGGCGATGTCGCACGCGTCGCCCGGGCCATCCGCCGGGTCTTCCCCGCCGCGGGCGAGGGTGGTGGGCCCGTCAGGCTGAACTACGAGTGCCTCGGAAACGTCGTGCCCCACATCCACTGGCACATCGTGCCAAGGCACGCGGGCGAGCCCGACCTGCGGTCCGCCGTCTGGCTGCGCTCGCCCGAGGCCCTGCGGGGTTCGCTCACGCCGGACGAGCGGCGGCAACTCGCGGCGGGGCTGCGCGAGGCCCTGCGGCGGACCTGAGCACACCAGCCCAGTCACGCCTCATCACGCTTCATCACGCGCCCTCACGCGCGATCGACACCGGTCTTCTCGCTGGGCGGGCTGAAGACATCGAGGATGACGGTCGGCTCCAGCGCCGTGCACCCGTGCGGCGCGTGCGGCGGCAGGTGCAGCACCTGGCCCGCGGCGATGGTCACGCGCCGCTCGTCAGCCGTGCCCTCGTGCAGCACGAACGCCGCACGTCCGGACAGCACACACACCATCTGCTCGTTGTGATGGCTGTGCGTGGGCACGACAAAGCCCGGCGCGAGGTCCACCCGCGAGATCATGACCTGCGAGCCAATGACACGCCGCCGCTCGATCAACGGCATCGGGCGATCAACCGGGAGATCGCTCCAGTTCAGCACGCGGGGATGTGGGTCCATGGTCGCAGCGTACCGCGCCGGTCAGCTCTGAGGAGGCCCCGAGGGCCCGCGCTCGCCGGGTGGGCCACCCCCACCACCTCCACTCCCACCGCCGCGACCGCGTCGACGCCGGCGTCTGCCACCGAGTCGACCGCCCGACTGGCCACCCGGCTGGCCCCCCGACTGGCCATGCTCTCCCGACGGCGGCGGCGGACCCGCGTCGTCGTCCAGACCATCGAGGAGTTCGTCGATCTC
>Ga0154020_10005384_pt1 | contig 15126 bp, 19 predicted proteins | sample Klosneuvirus_201_FD_109709 | JGI IMG/M metagenome (GOLD analysis project Ga0154020, IMG submission 109709) | Active sludge microbial communities from wastewater, Klosterneuburg, Austria - Klosneuvirus_20160825_MG | ecosystem: Engineered > WWTP > Aerobic digester > Activated sludge | place...
GGATTTACAAAAGAAATGGAATTAGTTGGGGTAGGTTACAGGGTTTCAAATGTTGGTAATTTGTTGGAATTGTCAGTAGGATACTCGCACCCTATTATGTTTTACATTCCTGACGAAGTTAATGTTGCTACATTAACTGAAAAAGGACAAAATCCAAAAATCATCCTAAAAGGTTCTGATAAACAACTTTTAGGTCAAATATGTGCTAAAATTAGAGCATTCAAAAAACCAGAACCATTTAAGGGTAAGGGTATTAAATTTGTTGGCGAAATTATCAGAAGAAAAGCTGGTAAGTCTGCTGGTAAGAAATAATGAATTAAAGATTAAAAAATGATAGCAACAAAATCTTCTAAGAGACAAAAAATAAAATACAGTATCCGAAAGAAAATAAGTGGATCTGAATCTCGACCTAGATTAACTGTATTTAGAAGCAATAAATCAATTTATTGTCAATTGATTGATGATGCTAAAGGACACACCGTATTATCAGTGTCTTCTAAAAGTTTGGATTTAGGGAAAATGCATAAAATTGATCAAGCTAAAGCGGTAGGTAAAGCAATAGCTGAAAAAGCAATTTCTAATAATATTTCTTCTATCGTATTTGATAGAAATGGTTATCTCTTTCATGGTAGAATCAAAGCACTTGCAGAAAGTGCCCGTGAAGGTGGATTGATATTTTAATAATAATAAACGTTAGAAAAAAGACATGACAAAAACAAACGTTGGTAGAGTAAAAGCAAGCGAAACAGAACTAAAAGATAAATTGGTCGTATTAAATCGTGTTGCCAAAGTTACTAAAGGTGGTAGAACTTTTAGCTTTTCTGCATTGGTTGTGGTAGGAGATGGAAACGGAACAGTAGGACATGGGCTTGGTAAAGCTCGTGAAGTAGCTGATGCCATTTCCAAAGCTGTTGATGATGCTAAAAAGAATTTAGTAAAGGTTCATATCAGTAAAGGGACTATCGCTCATGAACAAAAAGGTAAGTTCGGTGCTGGGAAAGTATTGATCAAGCCGGCTTCTGATGGTACTGGTGTTATTGCCGGAGGAGCAATGAGAGCAGTATTAGATATTGCCGGAGTACACAATGTGTTGGCAAAATCAAACGGTTCGTCAAATGCACATAATGTGGTGAAGGCAACTATTGATGCATTGTCTAAGATCAGAAGTCCTTATGAGGTTGCTAAATCGAGAAAAATCGATGTTAAAAAAGTTTTTGAAGGGGTCAATAATTAAAGTATTTTAGTATGAGCAAAATTAAAATTACACAAATTAAGGGTATCATAAAATGCAGCGCAAGACAAAAGCAAACTGTAGCGGCATTAGGTTTAAAACGTGTTCGTGATTGTGTAGAACATGAAGTGACTCCTCAAATTCTTGGAATGGTGGAGAAAGTTAAGCATCTTGTAACAATTGAAAAATTCTAATTCATGGAATTATATAATCTAAAGCCAGCAAAAGGCGCAACGCATAAGGATAAACGTATAGCTAGAGGAGAAGGTTCTGGACATGGCGGTACTGCTACAAAAGGGCATAAAGGTGCCAAATCAAGATCTGGTAATAAGGTCAAACGAGGCTTTGAAGGTGGACAAACTCCAATGCACAGACGACTGCCTAAAGTTGGTTTTAAAAACATTTCAAGAATTGAATACTATGTGATGAATTTAGATCAGTTATCAGAGGTAGCTGCTAAACATAATTTGACAACTATCGATCAAACTACTTTTGTAAATTTAGGTATTTGCAAACTAAGTGATAAAGTTAAAATATTAGGACGAGGTGAAATAAATACTAAATTGTCTGTTAAAGTTCAAGCTTGTTCCATTACAGCTACTGATAAAATTAATGCCGCAGGGGGTTCAGTTGAGATCATATAAAAACCAATATGAAAAATTTTTTCGAGACATTTAAAAATATATGGAGTATAAAAGAATTGCGTGATAAAATTCTTTTTACAATAGCTCTATTAGCGGTATTCCGCCTTGGTTCGTTTATAGTACTTCCTGGTGTTGTGCCATCTGTACTTGAAAACGCTTCAAATAATAGTAATAGTTTATTTGGGTTAATTAATACCTATACAGGTGGAGCTTTTAACAAGGCTTCCATTTTTGCTTTAGGTATTATGCCTTATATTACATCTTCTATCATTATTCAACTATTAGGCTTTGCTGTTCCTTATTTTCAAAGATTACAACAGAAAGAAGGTGAATCTGGTAGAAGAAAACTCAATCAGTTTACCAGGATTTTAACAGTATTTATTACATTAGTTCAGGGTGGAGGATATTTAACATATATTCAATCTATTGGTGCCGTTGACCCAACATTGAGTCCTTTTATATTTTGGTTTTCTAATAGTATCATACTTGCTACCGGAACCATATTCGCGATGTGGTTGGGAGAACGAATTACAGATCGAGGAATTGGAAATGGAGTATCCATGATTATCATGATCGGTATTATTTCTGCTTTACCAAGTGCATTTACTTTCGAATTACAGTCACAATTATCCAATAATGGTTTGATTTTATTCATTCTGGAATTGGTTATACTCTTTTTAACTATTATTGCTTCTATCTTAATTGTTCAAGGTGTTAGAAAAATACCTATTCAATTTGCAAAACGAATGGTTGGTAGAGGTAGTGGTTCTATGCCCGTTCAGACGGATAGAGATTATATTCCACTGAAAGTAAATGCTGCGGGTGTTATGCCGATAATTTTTGCTCAAGCAATCATGTTTTTGCCATTAACTGCTGCTCAATATGTAATGGGTGATCCATCATTAGGTACTTCCGGACTGATGAGAACGCTTACTGAACCTTATGGATTTTGGCATAATTTTATAACCTTTGTATTAGTGGTTGGATTTACTTATGTTTATACGGCACTAATTGTTAATCCTCAGAATTATGCTGAATATTTGAAAAGAAATAATGCGTTTATTCCAGGGGTCAAACCAGGTTTAGATACAGAGGAATACATTGACACAACAACGACAAGAATAACCTTACCGGGTTCCATATTTTTAGGATTTATCACTATTTTACCCGCGATAGCTGTGCTTTTTGGAGTAAATCAAGACTTTGCCAGATTTTTTGGAGGTTCTTCAATACTCATTTTAGTCGGTGTTGTATTAGATACTTTGGCACAAATTGAATCCTATTTATTAATGAGGAAATATGACGGGTTAGTTAAATCAGGTCGTATTGAAGGACGTACAGGCCAAGGAATAGGTCCTATTTCGGGTTAATTTATATGATCAAGAATAGATGATATACCTCAAAAAAGAGGATGAAATTGAATTGATCCGTCAAAGTTGTATCCTCGTATGTAAAACTCTTGCAGAGGTTGCAAGCTTACTTAAAGTAGGAGTTACCGGAAAAGTTTTAGATCGAAGAGCCGAAGAGTTTATCCGTGATCATCAAGCTATTCCTGGATTCAAAGGATATAATCATTTTCCAGCGACACTATGTATTTCTCTTAATGAAGCTGTAGTACATGGTATTCCAAATGATATTCCATTTCAGTCAGGTGATATAGTATCCATAGATTGCGGTGTCTTAATGAATGAATTTTATGGCGATGCAGCTTATACCTTTGCTTTAGGTGATGTTCCGGAAGAGAAAATCAAGCTATTAAAAGTCACAGAAGAATCTTTATATCTGGGTATCGGTAAAGCAATTGCTGGGAATCGAGTAGGGGATATTGGACATGCCATACAGAATCACACGGAAGTCAAACATCATTATGGTGTAGTAAAAGAACTAGTTGGTCATGGTTTAGGCAGAAAATTACACGAAAGTCCTGATGTTCCAAATTATGGTAAAGCCGGTAATGGTATTTTGCTTAAAGAAGGAATGGTCATAGCCATAGAGCCAATGATTAATTTAGGAACCAGGAGAGTAAAGCAGTTAAAAGATGGCTGGACTGTAGTGACCGTTGACCGAAAAGTGTCAGCTCATTTTGAACATTCTATCGCAATTCGCAAAAATCAAGCCGATATTTTGTCAGATCACTCATTTATTAAGACCAGTATGAAAAATAATGAAGATTTATTAAAATATTAATTAAAATAATTAGATATTTGCACTCCGAAAAATAAAAGATGACCAAAAAAAACCTGATCCAGCAAGATGGAATAATCGAAGAAGCTTTATCGAATGCCATGTTTCGGGTCAGATTGCAAAATGATCATTTGATTATTGCGACAATTTCGGGTAAAATGAGGATGAATTACATCCGAATTCTGCCAGGGGATAAAGTTTCAGTTGAAATGAGTCCTTATGATTTGTCCAGAGGGAGAATTACTTATAGATATAAATAATTTAAATATATGAAAGTTCGTGCATCAATAAAGAAAAGAACTGTGGATTGCAAGTTTGTTCGTCGAAAAGGTCGGCTTTATATTATTAACAAAAAGAATCCTAAATTTAAACAACGTCAAGGCTAAACCTTAAACCTAAATAAATATGGCTCGTATAGCAGGTATAGATCTTCCAAGAAATAAAAGAGGCGTAATTGGCCTCACGTATATTTTTGGAATTGGTAGAACAACTGCCAAAGGAATATTAGAAAAATTGAACATTGATGAAAGTATTAAAGTCAATGAATGGTCCAACGACCAAATTCAATCTATCGCAAAAGTTATTCAAGATGATATTAAGGTAGAAGGTGAATTGCGTTCAGAAGTTCAATTGAGTATCAAACGACTTATGGATATTGCATGTTACAGAGGAATACGTCATCGTAGAGGTTTACCAGTTAGAGGTCAACGAACAAAAACAAATGCAAGAACCCGTAAAGGAAAACGTAAGACAGTTGCTAATAAAAAGAAAGCAACTAAATAATCATTAATCTAAAGCATAATAATACATTACAAAAATGGCTAAAGGTAAAAAAGTTAAAAAAAGGAAAGTCAAGGTTGATGCAGATGGAGTTGTTCATATCCAGGCTTCTTTTAATAATATAATCATTTCACTTTGTAATCGTGCAGGTGAAGTTGTCAGTTGGGCAAGTGCTGGTAAGGCAGGATTTAAAGGTTCTAAAAAGAATACTCCTTATGCTGCTCAGCTTTCTGCCAATGATGCTGCCGCAGTTGCATACAGTGCTGGAATGAGATCTGCAGAAGTTTTTGTAAAAGGACCCGGTTCAGGCCGAGAAGCAGCCATTAGAGCTATTGATGCTTGTGGAATTAAAGTTCTTAAAATTACGGACTTAACTCCAATTCCTCACAATGGATGTAGACCACCTAAACATAGAAGAGTTTAAAATTAGAAAGCGTAAAAATTATGGCAAGATATACAGGCCCCGTTACTAAAAAATCTAGAGCATTCGGACAGTCATTGACTGGTTATGATAAATATTTTGAAAAGAAGAAATATGCTCCTGGACAACATGGACCATCTAAACGGAAGAAACAAAAATCAGATTATGCTTTGCAATTGCTTGAAAAGCAAAAGGCAAAGTATACTTATGGTGTGTTAGAACGCCAATTTAGAAATATATTCCACGATGCCCACAAAAAATCAGGTGTTACTGGTGAAGTATTATTCCAATTTTTGGAAGCCAGGTTGGATAATACCGTATATCGTTTAGGCATTTCTTCTACAAGAAAAGGTGCAAGACAATTGGTTTCACATAGACATGTGATTGTGAATGGTAAAGTAGTAAATATTCCATCATACAGGTTAAAACCAGGTGATGTTTTAGGTGTTCGGGATAGTTCTCAAGGATTGGATAATATCAAACATCAAGTTGCCAAAAAAACAGATACTAGGAAATTTCCATGGCTAGAATGGAATAGTGACAAAATGGAAGGAAAATTTATTCAATTTCCATCTCGCGATCAAGTTCCCGAAAACATCAATGAGCAATTGATTGTTGAGCTTTATTCTAAATAATTTTTTTCTTAATCATTATTTTTACCATATGAGTATATTAAATTTTCAAAAACCGGATAAAATTATTCTACAAAAAGCAACCGAATTTGATGGTTCTTTTGAGTTTAAACCATTAGAGCCTGGTTTTGGACAGACTATTGGTAATTCGTTAAGGAGAATTTTATTATCCTCATTAGAAGGATTTGCGATTACACATGTTAGAATTGCAGGAGTAGAACATGAGTTTTCTACCATTCGTGGTGTGATTGAAGATGTCATTGAAATCATCTTGAATTTAAAACAAATAAGGCTGAAAAGTAAGCTTCCTAAGGATGACATTAAGGAGGAAAAAATATATATGACCATAAGTGGTAAAGATGTATTTAGAGCAGGTGAAATTGAGAATTTTACAAATGTATTTCATGTAACAAATCCTGACCAAATCATTTGTCATATGGAGCCTTTTGTGAATTTGGAAATAGAACTAACCATCACTAAAGGGCGAGGTTATGTTCCAGCAGATGAAAACACCACTAAAGATTTACCTATTGGTGTAATACCTGTTGATGCTATTTATACCCCAATCAAGAAAGTATCTTACAGTATTTCAAATACTCGGGTTGGTCAAAAAACGGATTATGAAAAACTTTTACTTGAAGTTAAAACTGATGGAACAATTCATCCAGAAGATGCAGTAAAAGAAGCTTCTAGAATATTAATCCAACACTTATTACTCATAACGGATGAGAATATTACTTTTGAAGATGCAGTAAGAAAAGTGGATACTATAGTTGATGAACATGTATTACACATGCGCAAACTATTGAAAACACCTTTGGAGGATTTGGATCTGTCAGTTAGAGCATACAATTGTTTAAAAGCTGCAAAAATTAATTCATTAGGTGAAATGGTAAAATATGACACACATGAATTATTGAAATTTAGAAATTTTGGTAAGAAGTCATTAGTTGAAATAGAAGAATTATTGACAACCAAGAATTTGAGTTTTGGAATGGATTTGTCAAAGTATAAACTTGACGAAGAATAATAAATTAATTAATTTAGATTAAATCTATAGGTCATGAGACATGGAAAAAAGTTCAATCATCTAAGTCGTAAAAAAGGACATAGGACTGCTTTGTTACGCAACTTAGCTGGAGCTTTAATAAAATATAAGCGAATTAATACCACAGTAGCTAAAGCAAAAGCACTTAGAGTATATGTTGAGCCTTTAATTACAAAATCAAAGGATAATTCAACACACTCAAGAAGAGTAGTTTTTAGTTATTTGGGCAATAAAGAAACGGTAGCAGAATTGTTTGGTGAAGTAGCGCCTAAAATTGCGTCAAGACCGGGTGGTTATACTCGTGTTATAAGAACGGGATTTAGAAAAGGTGATGGTGCAGAAATGGCGATGATTGAATTGGTAGATTATAATGATATCATGGTATCTGCCTCTAAAGCAACATCACCTGAGTTAGTAACTAAACGAAGAACTCGTAGATCAAGTAAAAAAGCTAAAATTGAGGATGCAACGGAACCTAATGTAGGTGAAACAAGTGAATCTTCAAGTGAAGAAAATAAATAGAAAAAAGCGGCTTAAAGCCGCTTTTTTTTTTGCCTTGTGGGATCCATTAGATATTTTAATTGAGCTTAATTTGACTTAATACATCATTAATTTTTATATATTTCATATATTTGCGAAAAATTAATATAATTTCTTTGAATGTATAAAAACACATCAAGTCCTGCCATATTACTTCTTGAAGATGGTACTATTTTTTATGGCAAAGGAGCTGGCGCCATTGGTATATCAGGGGGTGAAATCTGTTTTAATACAGGAATGACGGGATATCAAGAGATTTTTACAGATCCTAGTTATTACGGACAATTGATGGTAATGACGAACGTTCATATTGGAAATTATGGAACCCAAGTAAATGAATCAGAATCAGATAAAATTCATATTGCTGGATTGGTTTGTAGAAATTTTTCAAGTCAATATAACCGCAGTCTTGCAGACGATTCATTACAACAATTTTTATCAAAATTAAATATAGCCGCGATCTATGATGTTGATACCAGAGCCATAGTTAGACATATCAGATCTCATGGTGCAATGAATGCATTAGTAGCAACAGATTCTTCTGACATGCCCACATTGAAGGCATATCTATCGAAGGTTCCAAATATGAATGGACTTGAATTGGCCTCCAAGGTATCTACAAATGTTATTTATGATGTTGGTAATCCTAATGCGAAAATAAAAATTGCTGTTTTGGATTTTGGTATTAAAAAAAGTATTTTGGTTCAGCTGGCAAAGTACGATTACAACATAAGAGTTTTTCCTGCACATACTACTTTTGCAGAAATCAACAATTGGAATCCGGATGCTTATTTCCTTTCAAATGGACCGGGTGATCCAGCACCTATGGATTATGCAATTCAAACAGCAAAATTGATTTTAGAATCAAAAAAACCAGTTTTTGGAATTTGTTTGGGGCATCAATTACTTGGATTAGCTATGGGTATTTCAACTATTAAAATGTTTCACGGGCATAGAGGAATAAACCATCCGGTTAAAAACTTACAAACAGGTTTGAGTGAAATAACCAGTCAAAATCATGGTTTTTCATTAGATATGGAACAAGTTAATAAGCAAAGTGCTACAATTGAATTGACTCATATCAATTTGAATGATCATTCTGTGGAAGGAATTCGCCACAAAACAAATCCAGTGTTTAGCGTTCAATACCATCCTGAAGCTGGCCCGGGCCCTCATGATTCTAGATATTTATTTAGGCAGTTTTCAGATTCAATACAACAATCGATAGGTTCCAATTAATTTATAAACATGAGTGAAATTATTGATATTATTGCAAGGCAAATATTTGATAGTAGGGGATTTCCAACTATTGAAGTCGATGTTATTACATCATTAGGCACTATTGGGAGGGCTGCAGTGCCATCAGGGGCTTCAACCGGTAAACACGAAGCTGTTGAATTAAGGGATAATGATTCTTCATTTTATTTAGGCAAGGGTGTTCTAACAGCATGTTCAAATGTTGAAGAAGAAATTGGAGAGATATTAATCGGTGCAGAAGTAAAAGATCAACGATATATAGATCAATTGATGATTTATGCTGATGGCACTGAAAACAAAATGAGGTTCGGAGCAAATGCCATTTTAGGCGTTTCACTAGCTTGTGCGCGTGCAGCAGCGATTGAAGCTGATTTACCACTTTATAGATATATTGGAGGAGCTAATACCTTCCTTATGCCCGTTCCAATGATGAATGTTATCAATGGTGGAATGCACGCTGATAATAAACTTGACTTTCAGGAATTTATGATAATGCCATTGGGGGCATCAAGTTTTACGCATGCAATGCAAATGGGGACAGAAATATTCCAACATTTGAAAAGTCTGCTAAAGTCTAAAAATCTATCCACTAATGTTGGCGATGAAGGTGGTTTTGCGCCTAATTTGAGATCCAATGATGAGGCCATTGAATTACTCTTAGAAGCTGTAGTTAAAGCGGGGTATCGAGCAGGAAAGGACATTTTTCTAGCAATTGATGCTGCAGTTTCTGATATGTATAATGAAAAGGACCAATTGTATCATTTCGAAAAATCTGGATTAAAATCAAAGAGTTCTCATGAAATGGTTGAGTTTTGGTCGGATTGGGCAACTCAATATCCAATTTTCTCGATTGAAGATGGTTTGGCTGAAGATGATTGGACTGGTTGGCAATTATTAACAAGTAAGCTTTCTGATAAAATTCAATTGGTTGGTGACGATTTATTTGTAACAAATTCTAAGCGAATTCGTCAAGGAATTGATATGAAGGTGGCCAACTCTGTACTCATTAAAGTGAACCAAATTGGAACATTAAGTGAGACTATTGACGCAGTTCAATTGGCCCAACGAAATAAATATACTACTGTAATGAGTCACCGATCTGGAGAAACAGAAGATCATATTATTGCTGATTTAGCAGTTGGATTATCTACCGGTCAAATAAAAACTGGGTCTTTGTCAAGGTCTGATCGGATGTCCAAGTATAATCAGTTGTTAAGAATAGAAGAGGAATTGGGTGAGCAAGCCGAATATTATGGCAAAATATTACTTGAAAAATAAATTATATGTATATTTGCCTATTATTCTTGTTTTTATGAAAAATAGATTAAAATCAATACCTTTTAAACTTCCATTGTTAGCATGGAAGAATAAATCTTTGGTTACTATAGTAGCTTTTTTGATTTTTTTATGTTTTTTTGATAAATACAATTTGCGTACACAATACAAAATATATTCAACCTTATTGAATATGCAAGATCAAAAGGCCAATTACATTCATTTGATTGCTGAAGCCAAACAGGATAAGTTTGATTTGGAACAAAATTATGAGCGGTTTGCCAGGGAAAAGTATTTTATGTCACGTTTAGATGAAGATGTATTTATCATTGAAACAAAAAAGATTATTAAGAAATAATGAGTGTATTAGTCAATAAAAATTCTAGAATAATTGTTCAAGGATTTACAGGGAAGGAAGGAACATTTCATGCTGAACAAATGATTGCATACGGTACAGCGGTTGTAGGTGGAGTAACACCCGGTAAAGGTGGAGAGCTACATCTCAACTTACCCGTTTTTAATACCGTTTCCGATGCAGTTAATGAACTTAAAGCCGACACTTCAATTATATTTGTACCACCACAATTTGCTGCTGATGCTATTATGGAAGCTGCAGATGCAGGAATTTCTGTAATTATATGCATTACAGAAGGCGTTCCAGTACAAGATATGATCAAGGTAAAATCCTATTTAAAAAACTACCCTTGCCGCTTAATTGGGCCTAATTGTCCGGGAGTCATCACTCCAGACGAAGCTAAAGTAGGGATAATGCCAGGTTTTATACATAAGAAGGGATCTATAGGTATTGTATCAAGATCAGGAACTTTAACTTATGAAGCCGTTGATCAGGTTACCAAGGAAGGATTAGGTCAATCCACTTGTATAGGCATTGGAGGTGATCCTATACCAGGTACTACTACTTTGGAAGCTGTACAAATGTTAATGGCAGATTTTGAGACTGAAGGCATCATTATGATTGGCGAAATCGGGGGGAGTATGGAAGCAGATGCTGCTTTATGGATTAAAGACTATGGCACAAAGCCTGTTGTTGGATTTATCGCCGGTCAAACTGCGCCCGCCGGCAGAAAAATGGGTCATGCAGGAGCTATAATTGGCGGTAAAGATGATACAGCTGCCGCTAAGATGAAAATCATGGCGGAATGTGGTATTCATGTAGTTCAATCTCCAGCCCATATAGGGCGCACAATGAGAGAAGTTTTAGAAAAATGATAAGCTCATTTGGGATGAAAAGGAATACAACAATTTGGATAATTGTATTTCTTTGTTTTTTTGATGTAATCTATAGTCAAGTTCAATTAACTACCTTACTTGATACAGCATTAATGAATGAATTAACCATCATTAAGAAAGCAGATCAAGAACCTAGAAATCAATTATTAACTATTTCATCCAAGAAAGAAAGAGCAATATTATTTAAAAAATTAAAAGAAACAGATTCTATTCATTTAACTAAAATAGATTCAGTAATAAAAATACACGGATATCCTGGCAAATCCAAAGTTGGGATCAAATTATGCAACGTTCCTTTTATCATAATTCAACATGGTGATTTGCCGGTCTTAGAAAAATATTACCCAATAATAGAGCAGGCAGTAAATGCAAATGAATTGGAGAAGGAAAATTTGGCATTACTCATCGATAGAATTAAATACTTTAAAAAAGAAAACCAAATTTACGGAAGTCAAATCATCACCAGTAGAAAGGATGGAAAACACACGCTTTATCCAATTGAGGACGAATTCAATGTGAATAAAAGACGATTAGAAATGGGAATGGATAGTTTAGAAGTCTATTGTAGAAGATTTAAAATACAATATGTCACTCCGGTTAAGTAAAGAAATAATTTGATTTGGCTAAGGTCGATTTCTTTTAAGATACTTAAAATTAACCAATAACATACCAAAAGATTCGCAATTTTCTTTAGTCTGTTTTAAATGATGAGCACCATGAGCTCTTAGTATAGCTTTTGAATAAGTATTGTCTATATGCTTAAACCATGAAAATCTTCTGTGAATATATACGTCATGGACTAGAAAATATGCAACTCCATATATAGAAATACCTATTCCTATGTACAATAACCATTGGTATTGATGGTAATACAAAGTTCCCAAAATATAGCATATCATACTTGGAATTGCAAAAACTAGAAAAAAGCGATCGTTTTTTTCCCAAAAACCAGTTTTTAATTGGTGGGGTTTATGATGATCTTCATGCCAGGACCATAATAAACCATGCATAACATATTTATGGGTAAACCAGGCTATGAATTCCATACCAAAGAAAGATGTGATCACTATCAAACAATGTATTAACCATGGAGCCATAATAAGCATTTCGACAAAAAAAACATTTAAGAAGTATAATGGTTTAATTTGGTACTATTATTTTAATTCTTCCTCACTTCGCATGAGTGGAATTTCAATAAAGAATTGTGTACCTATCTGGAAATTTGATTCAAAATAGATTTTTCCATTTTGAGATTCGATAATTTGTTGGCACATTGCTAATCCTAATCCTGTTCCAGAGTTTTTTGTTGTGAAATTAGGAAGGAATACTTTGTCTTTCATTTCCGTAGAAATACCTATCCCATTGTCTTTGATACAAATTTGGGCATACATGTTTTTTCTTTTGAGCTCGATTTCTATTTTGCCTCTTCTGTGCTCTGGTATAGCCTGGATAGCATTATTAATAATATTATTTAATACCCGAATGATCTGGTTTTTATCACAATACACATAAAATTCATCTATTGGCACTACTAAATAGATATCGATGTCATCTCTTTTTCTAAAAAGATCGTGTACCAGAGAAATCAGATCATTGATTAATATTTTTTCATTTTCAGCTTTAGGCATAGTCCCAAAATTTGAAAACTCGGTTGCAATTTTGGTGAGCCCATCTATTTGTTCCAATAATGTTTCGCTGACTCTAACTACCATCGCACTTACATCTTGTGCGCCACTCTTTATGTACTGCTGCAAATATTGAATGCTTAATTTCATTGGAGTTAAGGGATTCTTTATTTCATGAGCTACTTGTTTTGCCATTTCTTTCCAGGCAGAATCCCTTTCAGATTTTGCCAATAGAGATGCACTTTCATCTAATTGACTCACCATTCTATTATAATCTTGTATCAAGTCACCGATTTCATCTTGACCTGACCACTCCAGTAGTTCATTGCGCTTTCCAATTCTAATTTGTTTCAATTTTTCACTTAGGACTTCTAATGGAGAAGTAATTGAATTAGCTAATAGGGTGGCTAAGCTGGCTGCAATGAGAAATAAAAAAACATAGATATTTAATAGTGTATTGATTAGATTCGCAAGCCGATTTTCTTTGTTTTTTTCAATAGAGATGAAAGATGACATTTCAATGGTAGCCAACCTTTGGTTGTTCAGGAAAATATTTTTGAAGGCACTGATTTTTAATTTTGAATTCGAACGATCACCAGTACGAATGATTATATCTTCAAGTGAACTTGGAAAGTAAAAATAAAATTCAGGATCGCATAATTTTATTCGACTATCAGAACCAGTTGAAGTATTCTTAAAAATTGTTTTTTGGAATCCTTTATTGTCATACAATTCAATGTTGTAATCAAAAAGTGATGAAGTTGATTTAATTTGATTTTCAGTAATCAAAAAAGCGGTTTCGACATCTGGGCTTGATGTAATGGTAGACTCTAAAAATGAACTTAAATATTTTAATTTATTAAATAGTGATTCTTCAGCAATTTTTTGTTCAGATTGTTTAGTAAAATATACAGTCACAATCGCAATCGTTAAAAAACTGATAACGATACCGAGTATAACATAAAATTGTATTCGATTCCTTAAAGATGGTTTATCTACTAATTGTACTTGAAGACCTTCGGGAAGTATATCATAATTCTGATTGATTAAACTAATGAGATATGCAAATATAATGAGCATTGTAAATAGGTAAGAAAATAGCGATATGGCTTTAATCAAATTGGGTATCGCATGTGATAATATAATAGTGAAGCCAGGTTTAATGGATTTAATTAATAATTCTTTACCATCATATTGTAAAATGGTCTGATTTTTTTTACCTAAAGCTTCCTTGCATCTATATACATCCGGTTTGTTGAAAGATGTTCCGTATTTTAGTTGTTCGTTTTCATAAATATATAACTCATAATTATATTTATTGCTCGTATTAATTAAGTTGTAAATTCCTATTGAGTTGCTAATGCCTAAGGTGTCAACATTTGAGTATTTGATATCATTTATTTCGTTGACTAATTTCTCTTTTTCTGTTCTCTTTTTAATATTCTGGTAATGAAAAATCAAGCCTGAAGTCAAAAAACTAATAATCATGATCCAGGAAATAAGCCACAGTATGTTATTTTGTTTGTATTCTACAAAATAGTCCTGCAGCCAAATGATAATTGACGTAGCAATGAAAAATGAAAAAAGGGAAATGTCTAAATTGAATTTATATACAATAGGAAAAAATAACACTACACTAACAAGGTATAATATCATTTTAATTTTTAAAGAGTGGTTATAGCTATTTGTACTTTGACATAATTTATGAGAAATTAAAAAAAGCGCAATGAGTATGAGTAGTAAGCATATGAGTAAAATATAATTTTCACTCTTAAAGAAAATGCTTTCATCTAAATTAAAAAAGTAAGAAGAGTTAACAAAAACAGCTTTGAATGTAGCGCAATAGGCCACTAAAGTTAAAATAACAGCTCCATTATTTAAGATAGGGATAATATAATTCAGTGTTCGGGAATGATTTTCAGGTAGTTTTTCGAATGTAATATATTTGTGAAAAATATAAACGATTTGAAAAATGATATAAGATATAATGATGAATTCAAAAAGCGAGTATTTTACAAAACTTGTTGTAATTAATGATTTCGTTAAAATACTATCAAAGAAATTATATTTCTGGACAATCCATTGTGATAAACTCAAGGTTAGTATGATTCCAAGGATAAGAGAAAGATAGGCCCATTGAGTTTTATTATTTTTAAAAAATAATTTAGTAAAATGGTAGAACGGATAATATAAGATGAAAAGTAAAAGTAAATAGATGATGATTAAAATATTGGCATA
>Ga0154020_10005386_pt1 | contig 15125 bp, 12 predicted proteins | sample Klosneuvirus_201_FD_109709 | JGI IMG/M metagenome (GOLD analysis project Ga0154020, IMG submission 109709) | Active sludge microbial communities from wastewater, Klosterneuburg, Austria - Klosneuvirus_20160825_MG | ecosystem: Engineered > WWTP > Aerobic digester > Activated sludge | place...
TTGGAATACGGCCGGGTCACTATTTGTAACAAGTGCATTACTATGACCCCACTTCTGGATATTCTCGGAAAGTATTTGCGCTCGTGATCGGATTACTTCGTTGGAAATCAGGAGTGAATTTTGATTGAGCAAGCTTAAGAGATGAGTTGACTTACCCCCGGGCGCTGCGCATAAGTCGAGCACCCGCAACGATTGGGTAAGGTCAGTTGTTTGTTTAATGGCTTGTTCTAAAAACATCGAACTGGCCTCCTGTACATAATACTTGCCAGCATGCAAGGCAGGATCAAGTGTAAATACCGGTCGTGTAGGTAAATAGAAACCATAGTCACTCCAGGGTATTTTTATCCCGACAGGAAGTTTATCTTTGTCAGGATTGATTCGAATACTTACCAGTGATGGTTGATCATGCGCGGATACAAAATCATTCCAGGCAGGCCCCAAGGTTGATTTCATTCTGGTTTCAAAAGCGATCGGAAAAGAGATGGACATGAGGCATTGATTACATCGGAAGTAAACGAATTTTATGTAAGAATTAAAAGTGTTATCGAAATTATGATAAAGGCAAACAATCCTGCACTTAAAAGTTGGTTAGAAGTTCCTGTAGATTCTGATTTTCCTATTCAGAATTTGCCCTTTGGTATTTTTAAAACAGATTACCTTTCACCGGTAGCGGGGGTAGCCATTGGCAAGTATGTGTTAGATCTTGTTTGCCTGCATGAACACGGTTTTTTTGATGGGCTTGGGTTGCCCGCTGGAATTTTCAATCAAAAATATTTAAACGGTTTCATTGGTTTAGGTAAGAAGAAAACCCGCGAAGTGCGCGAGCGAATCTCTGAATTGCTACAGCATGATAATGAAGAATTAAGATTGAATGTAGCGCGCGAGTTAGCGATTATACCGATGGCTGAGGTGGAAATGTGTATGCCGGTTACAATCCCTAACTATTCAGATTTTTACAGTAGTGTAGAACATGCCACCAATGTGGGAACCATGTTTCGCGACCCGAAGAATGCATTGTTACCCAATTGGAAACATTTGCCCGTGGCCTATCATGGTCGCGCTTCTTCTATTGTCGTTTCAGGCACATCTATTCATCGGCCCAAAGGGCAAACAAAATTACCAGACGCGGAGCTTCCCGTATTTGGCCCTTCGAAAAAACTTGACTTCGAATTAGAGCTGGCATTTATTACTTGTAAGGAAACTCCCTTGGGTAGTTCAATCTCTACTAAAGATGTGGATGATCATATTTTTGGGTTTGTACTTTTTAATGATTGGTCGGCCCGCGACATTCAAACCTGGGAGTATGTACCACTGGGTCCATTCCTGAGTAAAAATTTTGGTTCGACTATTTCACCCTGGATTGTAACGATGGATGCGCTAGAACCTTTCCGGGTAGCAGGACCTAAACAAGAAACTCCTGTATTACCTTATCTTGTTTTTGAAGGGCAGAATAATTTTAACATTGCGTTAGAGGTTCAACTGCAACCTGAAAACGAGGAAGCAAGTACGGTGTGCCGATCCAACTATAAATTCCTTTATTGGAATGTTAACCAACAGCTCGCTCATCATACGGTGAATGGTTGTAATATTCAGGTGGGCGACTTGTATGCATCCGGTACAATAAGTGGCTCTACGCCCGATTCGTTTGGCTCGTTATTGGAACTTACCTGGAATGGTCAACGGCCTTTAGCTCTGGCCAACGGACAGCAACGAAAATTTATTGAAGATGGCGACACGATTATCTTGCGCGGCTTTGCAGAAAAAGATCATGTGCGTATTGGGTTTGGCGAATGCAAAGGAAAAATTTTACCTGCGCTATGATTATCGATCCAAAAGAATTGTCAACGCCTAAGCTACAAGCCTACCTGCAAGGGGCTGTATCGCCAAGGCCTATAGCGTTTGTAAGTTCGGTTGATAAAGAAGGAAATGTAAATCTCAGTCCGTTTAGTTTCTTCAATCTGTTTAGTATGAACCCGCCCATTCTGGTTTTCTCACCCTCCAGACGGGTGCGCGATAATTCGACTAAGCACACACTTCAAAACGTATTGGAAGTGCCCGAGGTGGTAATCAACATTGTTTCGTATAGTATGGTTGAGCAGACTTCATTAGCCAGTTGCGAATTTCCCAAAGGCACCAATGAGTTTATTAAATCGGGATTTACACAAATTAATTCGCAAATAGTGAAGCCACCCCGGGTGGGTGAGGCTCCGGTTTCGTTTGAGTGTAAAGTGAATCAGGTTATTCCATTAGGGGAACAAGGTGGTGCTGGCAATCTGGTGGTTTGCGAGGTTTTACTCATGCATATTGATGATCTGATTTTAGATAGCGAAGGTTTTATTGATCCGCATAAGATTGATGCTGTAGCCCGCATGGGGCAGGATTATTATTGCCGCTCGTCCGGTGAAAATGTTTTTGTTGTTCCTAAACCCAATGTAAAAATTGGAATTGGGTTTGATCAGATTCCGGCAAGCGTAAAAAATAGCCGTATCCTTTCGGGAAATGATTTGGGGCGGCTGGGAAATATTGAGCTTCTCCCTGCGCATAAAGAAATCAAAAGTTTTCAATCTGCAGAGGTTTGGCAAACCGCAGCCGCCAAGGGCGATGAAGAAATTCACCGGCTTGCACAATCATTGCTGGCACAGGGAAATGTAGCAGATGCGTGGAAAACGTTGTTGTAAGGGATTTAACTTTTGATTAAAGAGTTTACAGGTTCAAGATTAACTGGCGGAGATTGCCCTAAACGGTAGAACTGCTAGTTGAGAAGTTCCATAAGAAATTTCTATTTTTAGAAATACGGTCGACTAAACCACTAGCTCTATGAAAACCTTACTAACCTTTCTGCTCCTTTTCGCCTGCAGTATTTCGTTCGGACAAACTGCTGACTCACGATATTTCGAGATGCGGATTTATTATTGTTATCCTGGTCGACTAGACGCATTGGTTGAACGCTTTCAAAATCACACCACCCGGATATTTGAAAAGCATGGCATGGAAAACATTGGTTACTGGCTACCAATAACTAATGACAAGAATGCACTCTACTATATTTTGGCTTTTCCAAACAAAGAGGCGCATGATAAATCATGGAAAGATTTTATCAACGATCCGGAATGGAAAGACGTTTCTGCAAAATCAGAAGTTAGCGGGAAGATTATTGAATCCATCACGTCTGTTTTCATGACTGCAGCGGACGTTATACCCAAAATCAATGCTGCCAATGCTAGCGGGAAGGATAGATTATTTGAGCTGCGGACCTATACGTGTCTTCCGGGTAGGTTCCCAAACATTGTTTCGCGATTTCAAGATCATACGTTCAAATTATTTGAACAACACCAAATGGAAAACATCGCTTACTTCAAAAGTGAAGAGGTAGATAGCGCTCAACCTAAATTAGTTTACATCGTTGCTCATCAAAGCCAGCAAGCGGCCACCAAGTCGTGGGCAGAGTTTCGTGTCGACCCTACATGGATCGCAGCCAGAGATGCTTCTGAAAAAGATGGAAAGATTATAGAGAAAGTAGAATCCATATTTCTCAAGCCGTTGAGCTTCTCGAAAATTAAATAGCGTTAGCCAATTTCAAGTAAAGCGTCATTCATTTCCTGAACCTTTTCAAAGTTTGCAACTTCCTCGCGGGTAAGTAAAAGTTCTTTTAAAGTCAGTAATAGTTGCCGGGAGGATTGAACGAATGCCCGGTTAACGATAAGGGCGGTTGAAATATCGATGTCATCAATTTGTTTTGTTTTTATAGCAAGTGTGATTAACGAAACAAACTGATTATCGTCTTTTTTAAGGTGAGCCAAAGTTTTTAATATGGTTTTTGGTTTATCTTCATCACGTTCATCAATGAGTTTATCAATTTCCAAATACGTTTCGATCAATCTTTTTCTGAAATGCGTGTATTGATTATTAAGAAACGCATTATTGGCATTCTCAAACTCGTCAAAATTGTGATGAATGTCCTTTAACATTTTCGCTGAGTGGAGGGCCATTCTTGCGCCATGCATGTACCGGTTTAATTCCAGAGCTTCCTCTTTCGTTAATTCCCGTTCCTGTATTCCGGAAGAAAACGTGAAGATCTCAGCTTGAAGTAGTTTCAGATTTTCATATTCTTTATTATAAGCTGATTCAACGTTTTGTTTTTCTGCGTTACTGTAATCGTAATTCGAAAACACCAGTCGTTCATCAATATGTAGGATATTTAAATTGTGCCGCAACACATTCTTAACCAAATGGAGTGTTTCTTTTCGCATGGCGGAAATACCAGCCTCAGCAACATCGGTTGTTGTATTATTAATAAACCGGGTAAGCGCAGTTCGCCTGTCTGGAAATACTTTTGTAAGGAGATTTGCAAATGGGTGAATGAAGGGATAAAAGACCAGCACGCCAAGTAAATTGAAAATCGTATGAAACAGGGCTAGCCCAATAACCTCGTTGCCTTTCGCGCTAAATACCTGAAGTATAAGATACGTGATGGCAGGCATTAAGGCCAGCGCGATGATTCCTGTGATAAGGTTAAATGCAAAATGACTGTAGGCCACTCTCTTCTTTACCTGCACAGCACCTATCGCACCTAATAAAATTGTAACCGTGGTACCCACATTGGAACCGATAACCACCGCAGCAGCTGAGTCAAATTCAATAATACGTGAGTTCAACGCAGTCAAAACAATAGCAATTGTTGCTGAACTGGATTGCATAACGGCTGTTAACACTATTCCAACGCCCACGAATACTAAAATTCCATAATCTGGTAAAGACCCGATATCTATTGAGTTGGCAAGAACCTCTACACTACTTTTTATATAGCCCAGGCCCATGAAAAGGAAACCAAACCCAACCAATAGCTTGCTGATGTTGGAATACTTTTCGGATTTTCCCAGGAACATGATGCCTAATCCTCCCGAGCCGATAAGCGGAAGGGCAAAACTTTCGATGGCCATTTTAAACCCGATGGTGGCAACAATCCAGGCTGTAATAGTTGTGCCGATATTAGAGCCGAGAATCACGCCAATGGCATTCTCCATCGTCATGATGCCGGCACCAACAAATGCCAATACCATAAGGGAAACGGCAGAACTGCTTTGCAGAATGGAAGTAACAAAGGCTCCTGAAAAAATAGATTTAACCTTGCCAGTAGTGAATCTTCTTATCAATCCTTTGAATGCTCTGCCAGATAGTTTCTTGATAGATTCCTCCATCAAAAACATACCAAACATAAAGATGCCCAATCCTGCTAATAGCTTCCAAATATCAAACTCCTGGAACATTATTAATCTACATAATCAACAATAGAAGGACACTGCACAGCTAAGCCTGTTTACAGCAGCCGAAGGTCAGCTTAAATAAAATATGAGTGCCGACTTTAATCTCGGTACATCACGGCCTTTACTGCCTTAACGGTGCGGGCTACATTAGGTAAAATGGCTTCGATCAAGGTTGGGGCATAGGGGAGTGGTACATCCAAACTATTTATTCTATGAACCGGGGCATCCAGATAATCGAACGCATGCTTTTGAACATGGTAGGTAATCTCTGTAGCTATTGAGGATAATGGCCAGGCTTCTTCCACGACTACCAATCGATTGGTTTTTTTAACCGATGCTACAACCGTAGCATAATCAATAGGGCGCACAGAACGCAGGTCTATTACTTCAGCCGAAATTCCTTCCTTCTCTAATTCTTGCGCGGCAGCGAGAGCAACTTTCATAATCTTGCCAAAGGAAACAATCGTTACATCGGTTCCACTTTTCTTAATATCCGCTACGCCAATGGGAATCAGATATTCTTCCGTAGGCACTTCGCCCTTGTCGCCATACATCATTTCTGACTCCATAAAAATAACCGGATCGTTATCGCGAATGGCAGTCTTCAATAAGCCTTTGGCATCGTACGGAGTATAAGGAACGACTACTTTTAATCCAGGGGTATTGGCAAACCAGTTTTCAAAATTCTGTGAGTGTTGCGAACTGAGCATCCCGGCATTACCGGTAGGCCCACGAAATACAATAGGTACATTAAACTGTCCGCCCGACATAGAAAGCATTTTGGCAGCCGAATTAATGATCTGATCAATGGCAACCAAAGAGAAATTAAACGTCATAAATTCTATAATGGGTCGCAGCCCATTGGCAGCAGCACCAACACCAATGCCGGCAAAACCAAGTTCAGAGATAGGCGTATCAATTACGCGCTCGGGTCCAAATTCATCGAGCATACCTTGGCTTACCTTATACGCACCGTTGTACTCGGCTACTTCTTCACCCATGAGAAAGATACTTGGATCTCTTCTCATTTCTTCGTTCATGGCCTCGCGTAGCGCCTCTCTGAATTGAATTTCTCTCATAGCTGCCGTTAGTTTGGAAAGCCCGTAAAAATAGGGATCAGGAACATCAGGTTAAAGGGAATAGCCCGTTTTTTTGGGAATAAGAAAGGGTGTAGCAACAAAAAACCCCGGTTTTGGCCGGGGTCTTTTATAATTAATAAGATCAAGATTATTTCAATGCACTACGGAAAGATTCAGTAGTTGCAAACTTGGTAAACTCAAGATCAGTTAACGCCTTTTCTTTTAGAGAAGAATCGATTCTAACTGCGCTTGTAAGATTGCTAACTACGGCATCACCATTACCTGAACGGGCGGCAGCAACGGCTGCTCCGTAGTAGGCTACTGCCATATTGCTGTTTTTAGCAGAAGCTTCTGCAAAAGATGACGAGGCATTGCTAAAGTCTTTGTTAAGCAACTGCGCTAAGCCTTTGTTGAAAAGGTTAACATCCGTAGCTACGGCAGAAGAGGTAGAGCTAACAGCTGCGCTATAGTTTGCCATGTAGATTTCACAAGCTCCTTTTACGCCATTAACACCACGGGTAACATCGTTGTTAGCACCACGCAATGCTTTGGTAGCATGGCTGTATGCCTTATACGGGTTGCCTTTCCATAATGAAATGGTTGCCAGGTTGGCATGTACTTCTGAAGTTTCTTGAAGTTTTGCTGCAATATCCAATTGTGCAGAAGCCTTCTCAGCTAATTCTGAAGCACGGCTAGGATTTTCCATAGCCAACGCGATATAAGAAGCGCCTAAGTTATTGTGTGCATTCCAGTTGCTCCCTTTTTTGGTAGCGGCCTCATAGATTGCTGCCTTTTCTTCGTTTGAAGGAGTAAGGGTAGCTGAATACATCAATTCTTCGAAGCTCAAGGTATCAGACTTAACCTGACCGGCTGTGATTTGCTTTGCCAATACGGAAATCTCAGCATCAGTCTTCTTATCCTTAATGGTTAAGATTTCAGTTTTAGCTGTACGCAAGCCTGGGTAAACATCCTTGAACACTTTGTTGTAAGTCTTCAACTTCTTCATTTGTTTTTCTTGTTCTTCGAAAGAACCACCACCATTGATGATGTTCAGGTATTCAGACTTTTGATCTGAAGTTATGCCTTCGTATGCAGCCAATGCATTTTTGAATTCTGACCAATCATCAACGACTGGCTTCAAAATGAATTTAACCTCATCGGCCAATCCTTGATAATCGTATTTCTTCATTTGCGCACGGTAGTACTTTTCGATAGCCGCAGCACGCTCTTCAGAAAGTTTGCTGTTTATTCTCTCAGCACCTTCCGGTGAGTGAGTACCGGTGATTGTTACAGTGCGGGTTACGTTTTTAGCAGCGATATAAGCATCTAATTGCTTTCCTTTATCTGCTTTGGTTTCAGAAGTACGGAGTACCGAACGACCTCTTTCAAAAATGAAATCTGGGATAACAACCGGAACAAGTTCTTCCTGATTGTTGTAACCATGTTCTGCGAAAGCGGCATAATATGAATTTTGAACCAACTTAGAGGTAGTGATTATTCCTGTAGCAACAGGCATCCGAGGAGTAGTCTTAGACTTTGTTCCTTTTGAGGCAACTCCTTGTACTTCTACGGTTCCTACTTTATAGGCATCCTGATAAGGAAATGAAAATGCTTTTGATACTTTTATTTCTTCCACCCCACTATTAGGATAGTCTTCAGACCGGTAAGCGGCAGGATCTAAAGCAAGTTCGTTTTCGCCATACTTATAAAAAGTATTGATCGTATAAACTGTTCCTTTCTTTAACATTTTGATTGGTAGATTTCCAGCCAAATCAAAGTTTACCGTGTCTTTATGAACCTCAAGCGGGTTCGGTGCCACTTCTAACTTTTGTTCTTTGGCCGCTTTGATCATTTGAGGAAGCGTACAGCTCGTAAAGGTGAGTGCTCCAATGATCACGAATGCGTAGAATAATTTTCTCATGGTTTTGATTTAATAGGTTTCCGTAAACGAGGTGCAAAGTTAACCTTAAACCCCTTTTTTCTGCAATAATACTCAAAAAAATAACACGGCTACCGCTGAAACTAGGTGGATCACCAGCTATATTTGCAGAGAGGGTTTTAAGTCGATAAAAGGACTTTTACTCAGGTAAACGGAAGTATTTCAGCTTAATTTATATGAATATGAAGGGCTTGATAGGCGAAATTCAACTTTTCTTTGAGAATCAGGCCTTTGGCGTGTGTACAGCCTTGGGTGACAAAATGGGTGTTGCCACCTCCTCGATCCGACTTTTTTTTATTTATGCCTCCTTCCTTACTTTCGGTTCGCCACTGATTATTTACATGTCTCTGGCCTTTATTCTTAATATGCGCAGCCATTTGCGGAGGCGAAGCACCATTTGGGATTACTAAAACTTCAAGGACTTAAAGGTTCTCTTTCGTAAAAGGAAGAAATCAACCGTTAGCAAACGTGGATATTGTTGTGAAACCCGGTAAGATAAACCGGCCAATTGTTCTCTTTTTTTGAGATCCGCCCCCAGATTACCAAAGAATTTGAGATGCGCTTTGATTACCGCCCAGGAGTCTTTGGGAGATCCTTGAATCAAAAACACCAACGAAGCGAAATAGTCCAGGGAAATCCGAAGGGGAAGTTTCCACCAAAGACTATGCGATGGTAAATTTTTTATCAAGAGACTTAACCCATTTCTAAAGTTCAAGAAGGTCTTTCGCGGATTTGATTTAGAGAGGGTGCCACCCCCAACGTGGTAAACCTTACTTTCGCCCACGTATTTAACCTGGCGGCCCGCCCTATTCAATCGCCAGCATAAGTCGATTTCCTCCATGTGGGCAAAAAAATCTTCATCTAACCCACCCGAAGTATGAAAATCCTTCGCTCGGATAAACAGACAGGCACCTGTTGCCCAGAAAATAGTTCGGTTGTCATCATATTGACCTATATCTTTTTCCAGGTTGTTAAAAATCCTTCCGCGACAAAATGGATAGCCCAGCATATCGACAAATCCACCGACTGCACCCGCGTATTCGAAATAATCTTTTTTGTTATAGTAGAGAACTTTGGGTTGGGCCGCTGCCAGTAAAGGATTTGCCTTAAACTCTTGGATAACGGGAGTAATCCATCCGGACGTAACTTCTACATCAGAATTAAGCAGCACAAAATACTCGGCCTCAATTAACTTCAGAGAATAGTTATAACCGCCACAATATCCGAGATTCTTTTCAAGCCTGATTATTTCTATCGAATCGGAATATTCTTTTTCAAGGAATGCGATTGAATCGTCTGTGGAAGCATTGTCGGCTACAATAATTTTTGCATCGCCACTGTGGGCCATTACGGACGGCAGGAATTGTTGTAGGAAACTTCTTCCGTTATAGTTTAGAATGACAACCGCTACCTCGGTCATCCCATCAGGTTACTTAAGTCCATACCCGGTATATTGGGAAGCATTCCTTCGGTAGCTTTCTTCAATTCATCTTTGGCAAGGGCATCTACTTCTTCCAGCGCCTTATTAACGGCCGCTATCACCAGATCTTGTACCAGTACTTTATCTTCGGCACGCAACGTAGCCGGATCAATATCTATCGAGATCACTTGCTTCTTACCGTTGACTATCGCTTTTACCATGCCACCACCCGACTCGCCACTGGCATGTACACGTACCAAATTATCCTGGGCTTCCTTTATTTTTCCCTGCACCTCTTTCATCTTGCCCATCATTTTCATCATATCAAACATAGCCGTATTGGGTTGGTTAGAAACGCAAAGGTAAAGATTTCAATCCGCTTACTTGGTGGTCTTAAGAATTACAACCGTGCTACCTACAGAAAGACTTCGTCCGGCCAAATCGCTAATCTGTGCTCGCCATACATAGGTTTCTTCAGGCAAGACTTTCCCATTGTTGGTACCATTCCAGGGTTCATTTTTGTCAGAATAATAAACCATGGAGCCCCAGCGGTCGAATATTTTTAACTCCAACTTTACGATATACTGCCCTTGAACCGTAAAGGTTTCGTTTTCGGGAGGGCCCGAGCCATCAGGTGTAAAAGCGGTGGGATAGAAAAGATTTACTTCTTTGGTAACAATCAGCCGATTAGAAACTGAATTAATCAATCCTACTTCCACAGGTTGTGCAATTATTTGGTATTGAACTACCTGATTAATAGCATCGGGCTGATCATCTACCCAAATGGTGTCTGTTCCCATGTTAATGGTCTGCATCAATCCACCACTTTTATCAAACTTTTCAATTCGGTAATTCATAACACCATTACGCCAACCCTTCAGCCTTGTCCATTGCAAGGTTATTACATTTTTGTTATCCATGGAGGATATTAGCCGGATGGGGCAAATGAGATCTCCGGCTAAGCTCGCGTTACCACACAAGTCGCCATAATTAATGCGGTAGCAGAAATTACCCTCGGTTGTATATCCGGTATCGTCAAAATCTGTACTGGTTGTTTTTCCCGCAAGGCTAAAAACCGCATTGTTTTGATTTCGGAGTACAGCATACTCATCTACCGTGAATAGAGGATCCTGCTGCCAGGTTAATTGAACTCCATTCGATCCAACTACCGATGAGGTGTTTGTGATGGCGGTTGGGTTTACCGTTGTAAATGCTTCCCCACATTTTTCAAGCGAGGTACTTTGGGCGCCACCGGCATAATGATTAATTACCTGATAACAATAGTTGGTTTTACAAACCACATCGACATCATTCAACGAAGTGGGCGCTCCGGGTATAATTGTATACGAGGTTCCGTTTCGGATAATTTCAGTAGAGAGAACGCCATTGGCCGCACTAGCCCAGGTTAGCCGATTAAAACCGTTTTGAATTGCCAGATCAAAATTATGACTGCACATAGGCGGTGAGTAGGTATTCAAACCCGTGCAAGGATCAAAAGAACCTAATCGAAAACAGTAAAAATTATCATCGGTCTTCAGGTTGGGAACGGTAAGCGTGCTAACGGCATACAGCGTTTGAAATTGTTGGAACGTGGTACCATTGTTAACCGCAATCTCCAGTTTGTATTGAATGTTTTGTTGTGGGGTAAAATCGAGTTGTATAGACGAAGGGTCTAATACCGTTAAGGCCGTAAGTTGTGGCGTGGGCAGCACGGCTAAAGAAGTAAAGGGCAGAACTTTAGCAGAACAATTATTCGCGGCATTCAGATCTTTTCCTTTTACGCTAATGTTGAACGTAGACGCTACCCCATAACTATGGTTAGCGGTTTGGTTGTTGCTATTCGGTATAACCGTTTCGTTAATCCCATCATTATTAAAATCAATGGCGTATTGATCGTAATTTTTATCTGTAATTTTTATGGACGCCTGTAAACCCGAACAAGTGTAAATCTCAAATTCAGGCTCAATGTCAGGATCAACCGTAATGGTGATATCGTCAGCACCGATACTCTGATAAAGAACAGTGAGTTTGAAAGTACCGGCTTGTGGATAGGTAATGGTGAATTGATTTTGTTGTGGCCCGCTTCCGTTGCCGGCACCCATTAAGCAGGGTTTTCCAGCGGTACACTCCCCGGTAGTTATCAGGTTGGTGTCTAATATAGTTACCGTAAAGGGTGCACAACCTTTTATTTCGTCTACCTGAAAACGTCCTAGTCGGCTGTTGTATTGCGCCTCCGTGGCAACAACGGCCATCAAACTAAATAAGCACGTAAGAATCAGGTTCTGTTTCACTAACTGAAATTTCAAAATTCAAGCGTACAGTTTTTCAAAAACTTTTCGGCATTTACCATATCCGGATGTAGCTCTCTGTCTGTTTCTATAAACGGAACAACGTGGCGGAAAGTATTGACAAATTTCTCTAACCGAGCGGATGTTTTCAGCGGTCGTCTAAAATGTAAAGCTTGCGTGGTGGTAATCAATTCAATCGCCAGGATTGAATAGAGATTGTTAACAACCCGATACGCTTTGGTGGCTGCATTGGCGCCCATACTTACGTGATCTTCCTGCCCGTTAGAAGACACGATCGAGTCAATGGATGCCGGACTACAAAGTTGTTTATTCTGGCTTACGATAGAGGCGGCTGTGTATTGTGGAATCATCATGCCCGAGTTAATACCCGGATTGGCTACGAGGTAATTTGGTAATTCACGAGAACCTGAAATGAGTTGGTAAGTTCTTCTTTCTGAGATGCTTCCTAATTCAGCCAAAGCGATCGCTAAAAAATCCAACCCCAACGCCAAGGGCTGACCATGAAAATTTCCAGCCGAAATAATTTTATCCTCGTCAGCAAAAATGTTGGGATTGTCGCTGACAGAATTAATTTCAGTAAGGATGGTTTGGGTTACGAATTGGATCGTATCATCGCTGGCGCCATGTACCTGCGGCATGCATCGAAAGGAATACGGATCTTGTACATGCTTTTTGGGCTGATTGATAATATCACTTCCAGTTAATAGCTCTTTAATGAAAGCTGCAACTTTCACTTGACCGGTATGAGGTCTGATTTTATGCACTTGTTCTTCGAAGGGTTCAATACGACCATCAAAAGCATCAAGGGAAAGGGCCCCAATCATATTAGCGAGTGTCAATAGTCGATGCGCGTGTAACACGCACCAGGTACCATATGCACTCATGAATTGTGTTCCATTCAACAAGGCTAATCCTTCTTTCGCCTTAAAGTGAATGCGTTGCCAACCCAATAGGCTTAGGATTTCATCCCCTGTATAAATCTTACCTAAATAATGAGCTTCACCAAGCCCAATCAATGGCAGCGAGAGGTGAGCCAATGGAGCCAAGTCACCGGAGGCACCCAACGATCCCATTTCATAAACGCGTGGCAAAACGCGCTGGTTAAACATGTCGATTAACCGATCTACCGTTTCAACTTGCACCCCTGAATAGCCATAGGAAAGGGATTGTACTTTCAGGTACAGCATCAGTAAAACAATTTCGCGGGGTATCTCGGGGCCGGTGCCACAAGCATGCGACATCACTAAATTCTCCTGTAAGGTTTCTAATTTATCTTTTGGAATGTGTTTGTCGTATAGCGAACCAAAGCCCGTATTGATTCCATAAATGGGGTGGGTGGCTGCAGCTAATTTATTATCTAAATAATCCCGGCAACGGATAATCTGTTGGCGCGAGTTTTCTGATAAAGCAATCTTGGCATGACCATGAAGCACCGCGTCAAGCTCGTGAAGGGTAAGGAGTTTGTTTGATATGTGGTGCGTGGGTTGCAAAATAGTTCTTGGTTTCCGGTTGCTAGTTGCCAGTAAGAAATGAAATAATTTCGGAGATAGATTTCTTTTCTTGCTCGCCCGTCTTCATGTTTTTGATTGTCAATTGTTGGCTTTTTATTTCCTCTGAACCAATTACGATGACATACGGAATCATTTTCTTGTTCGCGTAATCGAATTGCTTTTGAATTTTTACAGAGTCTGGGTAAATCTCAGAGGCGATGCCTTTATCCCGCAAGGTTTGCAAAACTCCCAAACCATAATTCATACTGGGTTCATCAAAATGACTAATCAACACCGTTGATGATGCGTTGACTTCCTGCGGAAAAAGCTTTAATTCCTCCATGGCATCGTACAAGCGATCTACACCAAAAGAAATTCCAACGCCCGAAAGTTTTTCTTTGCTGCCAAAGGCTTGGGTAAGATTATCATACCGACCGCCACCGCTTACGCTGCCTATTACCACATTATTGATCTTTACTTCAAAGATGCAACCGGTGTAATAACTTAAACCACGTGCCAATGAGATATCAAACTCAACATGATCCTCCGTTGTATTATAACTCTTTAGAAGTGCGAACACTTGCTTAAGATCGGCTATTCCTTTTTGACCTTTTTCAGAAGTAGCAAACCGGAAAGTTAGAAATTCTACTTTTTCTTGAGTGGTTCCTTTGAAGTTTATGATTTCAAATAAGGTAGTTAGACCCTTCTCGCCAAACCCCCGGATTCTTAATTCTTCTTTTACTTTTTCTTCTCCGATTTTATCGAGCTTATCAATAGCAACAAACAGCGAAGATTCTTTTTCATTAGCGGCCACTAATTCAGCAATCCCGGCAAGGATGCCGCGATGATTTATTTTAATGGTGTAATCTGTAATGCCTAACGATTTAAAGGCAGATTTGATCATTAAAACAATTTCAGCTTCGCAGATCAGAGAATCAGTACCCACTACATCGGCATCGCATTGATAGAACTCCCGATACCTTCCTTTCTGGGGTCGATCGGCCCGCCATACCGGTTGAATCTGATAACGCTTAAACGGAAGTGTAATCTCGTGCCGATTCATTACCACATAGCGGGCGAAGGGCACGGTGAGATCGTAGCGGAGGCCTTTTTCAGAAATATCAGAAGTAATGAGTTTTGAGTCTTTAGTATTGAGTTTGGACTGGTCAACGTCCTTTAAATAATCGCCCGAGTTAAGAATCTTGAACAGCAACTGATCCCCTTCGTCTCCATATTTTCCCGTGAGGGTACTCAGGTTTTCCATAGTGGGAGTCTCGAGGGGCTGGAAGCCATGTAACTGAAAGACACCGCGAATTGAATTAAGAATAAACTGGCGCTTGGCCATTACGGCCGGACCAAAGTCGCGGGTACCTTTAGGTAAAGTTGGTTTTTCCATAATAAAACAGGGCAATTTAAGGATAAGCCACTAATTCACGGATCGACCGTGTGTTTAATACTACGTAAATGCTGTATTTACTCTTCAATTCGTTGATTTTGCGGGCTAATTCTAAATATTCTGAGAATCTGTGGCAATTAATTACAAAACATGTCTATTTTTGCACCCTTTAAAAGCTAAAAAGTCATGTCAGTTACCCGTTTAAAAAGAAAAGGCCGCAAAGATAAA
>Ga0154020_10005388_pt1 | contig 15125 bp, 14 predicted proteins | sample Klosneuvirus_201_FD_109709 | JGI IMG/M metagenome (GOLD analysis project Ga0154020, IMG submission 109709) | Active sludge microbial communities from wastewater, Klosterneuburg, Austria - Klosneuvirus_20160825_MG | ecosystem: Engineered > WWTP > Aerobic digester > Activated sludge | place...
GCGGCCGAGAGGAGGGCCAGGCCGACGAGCGCCCCGAGGAACGTGGTCGTGAGCGCAACCCGGCGGCTCCGCTCCGATTCGGCGGCGCACCTCTCGAGCTCGAGCCGCTCGACGAGGTTGATGGCCGCGATCTCCTGGCGGATCTCACCCATGAGCCGGCGGCCCTCACCCGAGAGGACGAAGCCGAGGGCGGCCTCGGGGCCCTGCACGCGGCGGACGTCCAGCGTCACGGACAGGTCGTCGAGCCTCTTCTTCACGCTCTGGGTCAGCTCCAGCTTCAGCTTTCCCAGAGCGGGGCTGTCGCCGTGGGATTCGCTCACCTTCGACACCAGGCCCCCGACGCGGCCGATCGAGGCCTCGTACGGCGCCAGGTAGGCCTTCTCTCCCGTCAGGAGATAGCCGCGCTGGCCCGACTCGGCGTCCTTCAGCGTGGAGAAGAGGATCTCGAGGTCGAGCAACCGGTGCTGGACGTTCGCGGCCTGCGTGTCGGCCTGCGACATCTTCTGGATGTTCCGGATCGTCAGCCCGACGTTCGAGAGGAGCGCGACGAGCGCGAGAGCGAGGACGAGGATCCGGTTGGTGGGGACGACTTCGATCACGGGCTCGAGAGGGGAGGATGAACCGATGAGCCGGGAGCGTCAACGCGAGCGGAGCGGTTCGCCGGCGGGGCCAAAGACGACCCGGGCACGGCCCTTGCTGAGTACTGATCCAGCAAGGCGCGGATCAGCCGCGCTCGAAAGAAGAAGGGGGAAATCATGCTTTGGACCATCATCGTTATTCTCGCGGTCCTGTGGCTTTTCGGGATGGTCACGTCCTACACGGCGGGGGGGCTGCTCCACATCCTGCTCGTCGTCGCGGTCATCATGGTCGTGATCAACCTGATCCAGGGGAGACGCGTCGTCTGATCCCGGTACCGCGGGACCGATGACCTCCGGGCCCCCGTCCGCGCGGGGGCCTTCGTGCTTCCTGGGCGACCGAGCTCAGGGCTTGGGATCCTGACGAGCCCGCGTCCAGGCGTCGCGGCTCGCATCCCGAACATCTCCCCAGGAATGAAGGGATTTTCCGCGGGCCGCCGGCCAGCCGCGGCCGAGGTAGGCCTTCTCGGCTTCGTCGAAGGTCAGCTCCTTGCGGGCCATCGCATTCTCCCAGCCGTAGCGATAGGCGGTCTCGTAGTCCCCGAATCCCCGGCCCTTCACGTAGTACGGGCGAGTCTTGTAGTTCAGGCGCCAGTAAGTCGCCTCCACCGTCGGATCGAGTCCCTCGCCGAGGGCATGCCCGCCGGCGGCACCGAGCACCGCGCCCGCGACGGCGCCCACCGCCGCGCCGAGCGGGCCGCCGAGAGCCACTCCGACGAGGGCTCCGGCTCCGACGCCGCTCGCGGAACCGACGGCCGTGGCGACGGGATGAGAGTGCGGTGCGCCGGTGAGGGGATCGGGGTTGGATGCGGGATCTGGATCCACCATCACGATATTCATCGGAGCCGTATCGTCTTGTGAGCTCATGTTCGAGCCTCCTGACGATCCGTGCGCAAGCGGCGTGCCCGGGGGCGATCATGGAAAGGCCCCCGCGAGGGCGGGGGCCTTCGAGTCGTCAGGGGAGAGACGACTACGCCTTACGGGGCTCGCGAGCCCGGGTCCAGGCATCGCGGCTCGCGTCGCGGACCTCGTCCCAGGAATGCCGGGTCTCGCCACGGGCGGCCAGCCAGCCGTTCGCGAGGCCGGCCTTCTCGGCCTCCTCGAACGTCATGTACTTCGTCGTTCCGGCATTCTCCCAGCCGTAACGGTAGGCGGACTCGTAGTCTCCGAACGTCCGGCCTTCCTTGTAGTACGGGCGCGTCTTGTAGACCTGACGCCAGTAGTTCGTCTCCACGGTCGGATCGAGGGCCTCGCCGGCGGCGTGGCCACCAGCCGCACCGATCACCGCGCCCGCGACGGCGCCCACCACCGCGCCGATCGGGCCGCCGACAGCCGCTCCGGCCAGGGCGCCGGCTCCGGCGCCGCTCGCGGAACCGACGGCTGTGCCGACGGGATGAGAGTAGGGCGCGCCCGTGATCGGATCAGGGTTCGACGCCGGATTGGGCTCCACCTTGACGGTGGCAATTGGTTCGGTCTTCTTCGTGGTGTTCATATTGTTCAGGGCCTCCATCGATCGCAATCGCAAGCTGCGTGCCTGTCGAAAAACGTGCGGGACGCTCGCGAGCCCTCAATCTCCGACGCCGTTCAGCGATGGAGCTGCAAGACTTACGCGCCCCTGGGTAAGATCTTCCACCCGGACGACGGACTTGCCCGCTTGCGGGCCGCGTCATGGCAGCGAGATTGCCTGAACATCGAGGAGGTTTTCATGAGCGCGAGGCCGCTTCCCGAGAGAGGCGACGGGCCTGGATGGGCGACGGACCTGATGTCGCCTGGGGACGCATGACCGCCGAGGTTTCTCTCGACGTCGAAGCCGTGAAGGCGCGCTGGCAGTCGAATCGTGGGCGCTCGCGGGCCCTCTTCCGGGAGATTCTCGACGCCGAGGCCTACTGGGAAAGGCCCATTCCTCTGCGGCACCCGTTCGTGTTCTACGAGGGGCATCTGTCCGCGTTCGCCGCGAGGATGCTGAAGCCGACGTGCGCCCGGCTCCAGGCAATCGACCCGGCGCTCGAGTCGCTCTTCGACCGCGGCGTCGACCCGCAGGACGCGACCGGCGTCCCGTCGCTCGAGTGGCCGGAGCGCGCGCGGATCGAGGAGTTCGTCTCGCGCGTGGACGAGGCCGTCGAGAAGACCTTCGAGGACGGACTCGCGGACTCCGCGGGGAAGGCCGTGCACACGGCGCTCGAGCACGAGGAGATGCACCAGGAGACGCTCCTCTACATGCTGCACCGCGTTCCGTATTCGAGGAAGAGGAAGCCCGCCGGAACGCCGTCGCACGAGCTGGATTCCTCTCCGGCGCCGGCCTCGAGAATCGAGATTCCCGCGGGCTCCGCGACGCTCGGCGCTCCGGACGGCGAGCTTCCGTTCGGCTGGGACAACGAGTTCCCCGCCACACGAGTCGACGTGGCGGCGTTCGACGTGGACGCACGGCCCGTGACGAACGACCAGTGGCTCGAGTTCGTGGAGGCCGGCGGCTACGGCGAGGAACGCTGGTGGACGCCGGAGGGCTTCGCCTGGGTGAGGGGGGAGGCCGTGCGCCAGCCGGCGTTCTGGGTGAACCGCGACGGTTCCTGGTTCTGGCGTGCTCAGTTCGAGGAGGTGCCGCTCCCGGGCTCGTGGCCGGTGTGGGTCAGCCACGCCGAGGCGACGGCCTACAGCGTGTGGAAGGGCCGCCGGCTGCCGACCGAGGCCGAGTATCACCGGGCGGCCTTCGGGCGCCCCGACGGAGGCGAGTCCGGCCAGCCATGGGGAGACGAGGCGGACGGTGGCCGGTTCGGTAACTTCGGAGCGGTCCGTTTCGATCCCGTGCCGGTGGGAGCGCGATCCGCCGGAACCGGCGCCTGGGGCGTCGAGGAGCTCGTCGGAAACGGCTGGGAGTGGACGTCGACGCCGTTCGAGGGCTTCCCCGGCTTTCGTCCGATGGCCTCCTATCCAGGCTATTCCGCCGACTTCTTCGACGGCCGTCACTTCGTGATGAAAGGCGCCTCGCCCGCGACGCCGCTTCCGCTCGTCCGGCGGTCGTTCCGGAACTGGTTCCAGCCTCACTACCCGTATGTCTACGCGAAATTCCGGACGGTGGGCCGATGAGCTTCGCGTCCGACGTGAGGAGCGGCCTCGCCGAACGTCCGCGCCATCTCCCCCCGCGCTGGTTCTACGACGACCTCGGCTCGCGGATCTTCGACTCCCTCTGCTGCCTCCCCTGGTACCGGATCACGCGGGCGGAGCTCTCCCTTCTCACGGCGTTCCGGGGGGAGATCCGTAAGAGCTTCGGAAAGCCCGACCTCGTCGTCGAGCTCGGCTGTGGAAACGGGGAGAAGCTGGTCGTTCTGCTCGAAGGCCTCGTCCTGCCGGGGGAGGCCGCCAGCGTCGGCCTCGTCGACCTCTCCGCGGAAGCCCTTTCCGGTGCCCGCGCGCGTCTCTCGGCGCGCCCCGAGCTCACCGTGAGCTCGCTCCGCGCGCGCTACGAGACCGGGATCGACAAGGCCGTCTGTGGCGAGGAGGGGCGCATCCTGGTCGCGTTCCTCGGGTCGAACATCGGCAACTTCAATCCCCGTGACACCGCCCGCTTCCTGCGCCGGATCCGGAGGTGTCTCCGGAAGGGGGACGGCTTTCTCCTCGGGGCGGATCTCGTGAAGGACGAGCGGACGCTGCTCCTCGCCTACGACGACCCGCTCGGCCTGACGGCCGCGTTCAACAAGAACCTCCTCGTGAGGATGAACCGGGAGCTCGGCGCCGACTTCGACCTCCACGCTTTCGAGCACCGCGCGGTGTGGAACGCGGAGGCGAGCCGCGTGGAGATGCACCTCCTGAGCCGGTGGCCGCAGGTGGTGACGATACCCGGCGCGGATCTCACGATCCGGCTCCGCAGCCAGGAGACGATCTTCACCGAGGCCTCCTACAAGTACACGCCGGAAGGCCTCTCGGCCATGCTGGAGGACGCGGGGTTCATCCTCGGCCGGACCTGGACCGATCACGACGCGCTCTTCTCGCTCTCCCTGTTCCGCGTTCCCTGAGGCCATAGGAGCGAACCTCGCCCTTCGGGTATGGGTCTTGCGAGTCACTCTCTCGTGGCGAAGGCGTCGACTCTCAGCGCGTCGTTTCCGGGTAGAGGAAGATGAGCGGCCTCGGCGACGACCTGCGGCGTCCGGCGATGGCCAGCTCTCTCCGCGATCTCCGCGTTCCGTGGTGGACGCTGATCAAGCTCTTCGCGGCTGGCGTCGTCATGTGGGCCGTCGTGAAGCTCTGGGCGCCGTTCGAGCTCCTCCTGGTGGCGGCCCTCTTCGCGGTCGCGTTGAGCCCTCTGGTCGATGCGATGGAGCGGCGGGGCGTGTCGCGCGGCTGGGGCGTCGCCGTCCTCGCGTTCGCGGTGCTCCTCCTGCTGGCAGCGTTCGTGGCGTTCGTCCTCCCGCCGCTCACCAACGAGATGTCGTCGATATGGCGGGGCCTACCCAAGATGAGAGAGACCCTCTCGGCGCAGCTCGACAGCCACGGGCTCGCCGCTCGCGTCCTGATGCCGCTCGCGGACCTGCCCGTGTCGAAGGAGTTCGACGCGTGGGTCTCGAAGCCGCTCGAGTGGGGTCCTGCGGCCGCCGGAGCCCTGGCCAGCGGGATCTTCGCCGTGGTCCTGTCGCTCTACCTCCTGCTCGACGGCCGGAAGGTGGTGGCGTGGCTCATGGCCTACGTTCCCCGACGCCACCGGAGAAAGATGTCGACGATGGTGCCCGAGGTCTTCGACGTCCTGCAGGCCTACACGGCGGGCCAGCTGGTCACGTCGCTTCTCTTCGCCGTCTTCACCTACCTCGTTCTCACGTTGTTCCGGGTGCCGGCCGCGCTTCCGCTGGCCCTGATCGCCGCCGTCTGCGACGTGATCCCCGTGGTCGGGATCCTCGTCGCGACCGGCGCGGCGGCGTTCTGCGCTCTCACGGTGAGCCCCTCGACCGCGCTCTTCGTGACGTGCCTCTACATCGCCTACCACGCGCTCGAAACGTATCTGCTCGTCCCGAAGCTCTACGGAAACAAGATGCGGCTCTCGACGCTGACCGTCCTCCTCGCGCTGCTCGCCGGCGTCACGCTCGACGGCGTGATCGGCGCCATCCTCGCGCTGCCGATCGTCGCGGCGTTTCCGGTGGTGGAGAAGTACTGGCTCGGCAGCTACCTGCACCCGGATTCCATCGAAGACCACGCGGCCCTGCGCGACTCCGACGACAACGAGGACGATCACGCGGCCGCCGTGGACGCCGTCCTGCGCGGCGCCCGGCCCGAGAACCCGGTGTGAGCCGACCGTCGCGAAGAACCTCCGGAGCGGGGACGATGAGACAGCCGTGAATCGACACTCGGGTGATAGCCGCTCGTTCTGGGAGCGGGGCGGTCGACATCACCGCTCCATCTCACCCTGGCCCGCGGCTTGCTCCCCGTTTCCTCCGGAGGGCGAGCGTGAAGAGTGTCCGGGTTTCTCGTCTGACCGGTTGATGGGACCTGCCGTCCCGGCGATTCTCGATCGGTCCGGCGCGCCGTCGGTGGTCGGGCCGTTGCCGAGCGCCGCTCCTCGACGGCTGCTGACGCGTCCCCTGCGGGTGGTCGGATGGACGTTGACGGGCGTCGTCGGGCTCTTGGTCCTCGTCGTTCTCGCGACGAACGTTCTCCTCCGGACGAACCTCCTCCGAAAGCTCGTCAACGCGGACCCGGAAGCGCTCTTCGTGGACTATCGGGGCGCGACGTCCTGGTTTCCCGGCCACCTCTCGTTCGACTCGCTGACGCTTCGGAGCCGCGACCCGAACATCGAGTTCGAGGTCGCGCTCGAGGGCGTGGCCCTCCGCGTGTCGCTCGCGGACCTCGCCGGGCGGCGGTTCCACGCGACGCGCGTGCGGGCACGAAAGCTCGGATTCCGGCTGCGCGAACGGCTCGAGCGCGAGCAGGCGACGCCGGCGCGCCTCGCGACCTACCCGCGGATCGAGGGGTTCGCGGGCCCGCCGCTCCTCGCGACGGCGCCGTCGCGGTCGGCGCGGGCTCGGCCGGCGCCGGCTCTGCCGGTGCCCGCCGGAAGCCCCTGGCGGGTCGTGATCGACGACCTCGCGGTGGCGAGCGTCGAGGAGATCTGGATCGACTCCTGGAGGTGGACGGGCACGGGGAGGGTCGCGGGTGCCTTCGAGCTCCTGCCGGGCCTGGAAGCGCGCGTCGGCCCCGCCCGCGTGGAGGTGGCCACGGGCGAGCTGCGGCATGGGGAGTCGAAGGTGGCGGCGCGGACTTTCGGAGCGGTCTGGTGTGAATTGCCCCGCTTCGACACGCAGGTCTACGCAGGGAACGAGGTCTGGAAAATCATGACGGGCGGCTCCGAGCTGCGAGGCGATCTCGCAAGCGTGGCGTTCCTTTCGCCCGGCGCGGGCGGCCCTCGTCTGTCCGGCGGCGCGGGCTCGATCCGGGAGCGGATCGGGCTGAAGAGCGGCGTGGGGAAGGTGCGGCTGTGGGTGACGGCGCGCGACGTCGTGGTCCGCTCGGGGAAGCGGACGTTCAAGGGGACGGCTCGGGTCGACGTCCACGCGACGGACGTCGACTTCCGCAAGGCGAGCGCGTCGCTCGCCGGGACGAACGTCGCACTCTCGAACGTTGCGGTCGAGGGCGCCGCGGCCCGTCCGTGGGCCGCGACGTTCTCCGCACCGACGGCCAAGCTCCTCTTCGAGGACGGCTCGCTCGACGCGCGTCTGGTCGGGAGCCTCCTCGACGCCCGCCCCATCGTCGCGCTCATGCCGTCCGGCCTGGCGAAGTGGGTCGCGAAGCTCCTCCACCTGGAGAATCTCCGGGTGACGGGGAGGCTCTCGGCCGGGCCCTCGCGCCTTGCCCTGACCTCGCTGCGGCTATCGGCGGGGAACTTCTCTCTGGAGGGCGACTATCGGTCGAGTCCCGGCCACCAGCAGGGGAGCTTCCGCGCGAAGAAGGGCATCCTCCCCGCGATACGATTCAAGATCCCGAGCGGCGGGTAAGCCCTCTCAGGAGCCCCTCAGCTCCGAGACGATCCGCATGAGCGCCTTCGGCTCCACCGGCTTCACGATGTGGCGGTCGAAGCCGGCTTCCGCGGTGTGCAGCATGTCCTCGGGCTGACCCCATCCGGTCAGCGCGACGAGCACCGTCGTCTTTCCCCACGGCTGCATCCGGATCGCGCGGGCGACCTCGTAGCCGCTCATCCCCGGCAGGCCGATGTCGAGGATGACGACGTCGGGCCGGAACGCCGGCGCGGCCTCCAGGGCCTGGTCGCCGTCGTAGGCCGTGTGCGTCTCGTTGCCCATCAGCTGGAGCAGCGTGGCGAGGGAGTCCGCCGCGTCCCGGTTGTCGTCGACGACGAGGATGCGGGTCACCGAGTGCGCCTTCTCCTCCACGGCCGGCTCCGGCGCCGGCTCGGGCAGATCCGCCGTGATCGGCAGTCGGACCACGAACTCACTCCCCGTGCCGAGACCGGCGCTCCTCACCTCGACGGTCCCGTCGTGCATCTCGACGAGCGTCCTCACGAGCGCCAGGCCGATGCCGAGCCCGCCCGCCGATCGCGCGAGGGAGGTGTCGACCTGCGTGAAGAGGTCGAAGATGCGGGGGACCTGATCGGCGGCGATGCCGATGCCGTCGTCCTTCACCGTGAGGACCGCCTCCGCGCCCTGGTGCTCCAGCACGACCGAGATGTGGCCGGCTTCCCTGGTGAACTTGCACGCGTTGTTGAGGAGGTTTCCCACCACCTGGGCCAGCCGCGTCGGATCCGCGTTCAGGTAGATCGGCTCGGTCGGGAGGGTGATGACCAGCTCCTGTTTCAGCCTGTCGCAGGCGATCCGCGTGGCGTCGGCCGCGTTGCTGATGGTGGACGCGAGCTCCACCCGCTCCCGGCGGAGCGCGATCGTCCCCCGGCTCACGCGGCTCACGTCGAGCAGGTCGTCCACGAGATGCACCATCTGGTCGACCTGCCGCTCCATCATCTCGAGCGCCCGGCGCTGGACCTCGCCTTCGCCCGACGTGAGCTGGAGGATCTGCAGCGCGCTCCGGATCGGGGCGAGCGGGTTGCGCAGCTCGTGCGCGAGCATCGACAGGAACTCGTTCTTGCGGCGGTCGGCCTCCGTGAGGGCGTCCGCGTTCTGCCTCAGCTCGTCCGCGAGCTGCTTGCGCTTCGTGACGTCCTCGACGGAGAGGAGGATCCACGGCTCCTCCTCGCCCGGGTAGACGAGCCGCAGGGCGTCGAGGAGCATGGTCCGCTTGCCGATCCGCGGAAACTCGCGCTCCACCTCGAAGTTCTGGACGCGGCCCTCCTGCGGAAGGATCCTCTCCATCAGGCGCCGCAGCTCCGGGGAGTCCCACTGGCGGTCGCCGAGGTCGTACAGGAGCCGACCCTCCGTCTCCTCGGGCGTCACCTGGAACGTCTCGTAGAACGCGCGGCTCGCCGTCCGGACGGCGAGGCGGGAGTCGAGCACGAGGATCGGGTCGCGGAGCGTCGCGACGATCCCTTCGGTGAAAGCCTCTGCGCGCTTCAGGGCGTCGACGTCGACGAGGACGGCGACCACGCCGTCGATCTTGTTCTCGAGGGTCTTGTAGGGGCGCAGCCGGAGCGAGTGCCAGCGGCCGTGCTCGTCCCTCACCTCGCGCTCCCTCGGGCTGACGGTGTCGATGACCTCGGCGAGGAGCGGCGCGAGGTCGGGGACGCCCTCGAGGCCGAGGTCGAGCTCGGCGAGCGGACGGCCCACGTCCGCCGGGGTCAGCTCGAGGAGCTTCTCCGCCGCCGCCGTGAAGCGCCGCACGCGGAGATCCCTCCCTAGGATGACGATCGGGATCTGGGCGCTGCCGAGCAGGTTGACGAGGTCGCTGTTGACGCGGTTCAGATCCGCGTTGCTGGCCTTCAGCTCGTCGTTGACGGTGGCGAGCTCCTCGTTGGTCGACTGGATCTCCTCCTTCGAGGTCTCGAGCTCCTCGTTGACGCTCTGCAGCTCCTCGTTCGCCGACTGGACCTCCTCGTTGGCGGATTGCAGCTCCTCGTTGGCGGCCTCCTGCTGCTCGATCACCGATTGCAGGTACTCGCGCGTCTCGGTCAGCTCCTGGACGAGCCGGTGCTGATCGGCCGCGTTCGGGTCCGACTCCGCTTCCGGCGGTGCCTCGCTCCCGGGCTCGTCTCGGGCTCCGGCTCCGTCGAAGAGGACCCAGAAGCCGCGGTCCTTCGCCCCGGGCCCCTTTCCTTTGAGCGGAATCACCTCGACGGCGACCTCGCGCCCCCCTCCGACCCCGCTGACCCTCAGGTGCTCCTCGCGCACCGGAGCCTCTTGCTCCCGGGAACGGAGGATGGCCGCGCGAACGGTGACGAGCAGCCCCTCACGGAGCATCTTCAGGAGGCTCAGGCTGGCTTTCCCTGGCGACGGCGAGAGGTACGGCCCGGTGTCCCCCCGGAATTGCAGGATCTCGAGATCGGCCGAGACCAGGACGCCCGGAGGGGCGAACCTCGTCAGGAGGACGCGCTCGGCCTCCCGTTGCGGGTCTCCGCCGTCTCTCTGCCGCGCGGTGACGTGGGGGGAGCTCTCGCGATGTGTCGTGCCGTCCGCCGACGGGGACCGGCCGGCGCGGAGGCTGGGGCCGGGCTTCTTGACGTAGATCTTGTGCCGGGCGTCCGCCTCCTCGAAGAGGTTCCGCGAGGAGCCGACCGTCTCGGAGCCCCCGAGCCAGAGGAAGCCGGTCGGCTGGAGGGCAAAGTGTAGGACCCGCATGATCCGCTGCTGCTGCTCCGGCTCGAGGTAGATGAGGAGGTTGCGGCAGGTGACGAGGTCGATGCGGGAGAAGGGCGGATCGTGAAGCGCGTCGTGCCGGGCGAAGACGCAGCTGTCGCGAATCGCCTTCCCGATCCGGTAGCGCCCGTCGATCTCCAGGAAGAACTGCCTCAGCCGATCCGGCGAAACGTCCAGAGCGATGTCCTTCGGATAGACGCCCGCTCGGGCCCTGTCGATGGCCAGGCCGTTCAGGTCGGTCGCGAAGAGCTGGAGGGGCGTCAGGCCGCCCGAGACGTCCGAGAGCTCCGCGAACGCCATGGCGACCGAATAGGCCTCCTCCCCGGTCGAGCAGCCCAGTGTCCAGACGCGGAGCGGCTCGTGGCGGGAGCGGCCCTCGAGGAGCTTCGGAAAGACGGTGCTCTTCAGCGCGTCGAAGCACTCGGGATCCCGGAAGAAGCGGGTGACGCTGATCAGGACGTCCTGGTACAGCGCCTCGAGCTCGGCCGGATTCTCATGGAGGAACGCCAGGTACTGAGGCAGCCCTTCCGACTTCTGGAGCAGCATGCGGCGGTTGACGCGGCGATGGAGAGTGGTGGTCTTGTAGCCGCTGAGGTCGGCGCCGGTGGCGTGCCGGAGGAGCTTCAGGATCGCGGTGAAGCTCGGTTCGTCCTCGCGCTTCGCCGGGACCTTCGCTGGCGAAATCGAATAGGGGTGCCGGCCGATGCGCGAGATCTCCTGGGCGATCCCCTCCGGGGGGAGCACGAAATCGACGGAGCCCGAGGCGATGGCGCTCCGCGGCATCCCGTCGTGCTGGGCCGTCTGGTCCTGCGCGAAGGTGATGCCCCCCTCGGCCTTGATCGCCTGGAGGCCGAGCGTACCGTCGGTGGCAGTGCCCGACAGCACCACGCCGATGGCGCCGTGCTTCCGGTCGTCCGCCAGCGCGCGGAAGAACCGGTCGATCGGCCGCTGGTGCCCGCTCGACTCGCGGGGCAGGAGCTGTAGCGTTCCTCGTGAGATGACCATGTTCCGCCCCGGCGGGATGACGTAGATCCGGTTCGGCTCGACCTCCCGATCGTCCTCCACCTCCAGGACCGGCATCGAGGTGGCCCGGGCCAGGATCTCCGCGAGCGCGCTCGGGTGCGACGGGGCCAGGTGCTGAACGAGGACGAACGCCATGCCGGTGTCGGCCGGCAACGCTCTCAGGAAGCGCGTGAAGGCCTCGAGCCCGCCCGCCGACGCGCCGACTCCGACGATCGGGAACGGCGGAGCCTCGTCCACGACGTCGCGGGCGCCCCTCGCGTCTCCCGCGGGAACGGGCTCGTCCGTCGCCTCCGGTGGCGGCGCGGCGGAGGGTCTCTCGTCCGTCGGGTCCTTCATGTCGAGGCGCTTCCCTTCGATGGGCCGACGGCTCCGAGGCTCGGCTGCGAACCCGTCGCGTGGAGTATCGCGGAGCATCTCACAGCAAACGTGACCGGGCGCCGGCTCGCGCCGGCCCCCCCAGATTTTCAAGGACGATTGTCAGGCTTTCAACGGATCCTCGCCGTCTTCACCGTTCCGCATTCCCGAGGGCGCTGAACCCGCTGGCGGCCCACTTGCATACCTGACCTCAGTTGGACCCGCCGGATCCCACGAGACCGGCAACGAAGGAAGGTAGGCAACATCATGAAAAGGACTCCCATCTCGACCGCATTGCTGGCACTGGGTACGGGCGCACTCGCTCTGGGGCTCATCGGCTGCGCCTCGACCGGTCCATCCCGGTCCGCGAAGGCCGTGGACAGGATGGAGGACACCCATGCCGGCCTCACCAAGGAGCGGGCCCAGATCGACCAGACGCTGGCGTCGCTCCGGGACGTGATGAGCGCCGGCCCGGAGACGCTCGGAACGTCGTTCAAGAAGTTCAGCAAGGACGTCGACAGGCTCCGGGCGGACTCCGAGAAGACGAAGAGGGACTTCCGGAGCATGAAGACGAAGAGGAACGAGTACCTCGACGCGTGGGACAAGGAGCGGGGTCAGGTGCGTGACCAGGAGCTCCGGCAGGTCGCCGAGACCCGCCGCGCCGAGGTGAAGGCGAATCTGGACAAGGCCGCCGACTCTCTCACCGTGGCGGGCGAGACGTTCGACCCGTTCCTGAGCAACCTCGGAGACGTTCAGAAAGTTCTCGGCAACGACCTCACCGCGACGGGACAGTCGCTCGTATCGAACACGGCGGTCGTCCAGGGCGCCAACGACAAGGGGGCTCAGGTGCTGCAGAGCATCGACGTGGCGCTCGAGGCGCTCTCGAACGTCACACGGCAGATGTCGCCGTCGGGCGAGATGAGGAAGTAGCTGACGGTCACACGAACCAAGTCGACAGCGCTCGAGGCTCCGACGCGCCGCATCCGTGCGGCGCGTCGCTGTCTCGCCACCTCCATCCCCTGACCACTGCCCAGAGAGGAAAAGACGCCATGCTCAGCACCCGGACGATCCCGACCCAGAATCCAAACTCCTTCGTGCTCACCGGCACACCTTCCCCCTGTTCGATGCCGCATTGCCGGGACTCGGTCCACGACGCCTGGGAGGACACGGGAACGATGTGCCCCTCGTGCGCGATCGAAACCGATCTTTCCGATCGGGCGGGTCGCTGGGACCGGGTGTTCCCGGCCAGCTGATCGCGGCCTCTTCAGGCGGCGCGAATCGTGACCAGGAGCCCCGCGAGCGTGGCGACATGCCGCCGCTGGCGGGGCATCAGCTCGAATTCGACCAGCTCTCTCACGTCGCCTTCGAGGGAAGGGAGGGCGGCTTCGTATTCGGCGAGGCCCCCCTTCTCGGCTTCGAGAAGGCGGTGGACCGAGAACTCGTCCAGGAGAATCGTGAAGGAGCCCCACGCTCCCGCTTCCGCGGCGGGAGCGCCCCCGAGAGCACGGACGCAGGCTTGCAGCGCCGCAACGTTCCGCCCGTGCCCGGCGGCCAGCTCGTGGACCTTCTCGGAGTCGGCTCCGAGCCTGCCGTTCAGCGAACGGAGGGCATAGTGGTAGGCGTGGACCGCGGCGAGCTCGACCCGCAGGAGGGTGTTGAGGTTCTCGGCCGGTCCCGAATCCCGCTCGTTCATCGACGGCGGCCGAACAGGTGGACGAGCGCCACGAAGAGAGCCGAGCCGATGACCGACCAGAGCACCGGGAAGGACTGCCCGGCGGCACGGAGGACGATCGGCTCCGGGAGCTTCATCTGGCGGGCGATCCAGGAGCCGAGGAGGGCGCCGATGAACCCGAGCGCGATCGAGACGACGACCCCGCCTCGCGTTCCGCCCGCGATGGCGCTGCCGACCGCGCCGCAGATCGCCGCGATGAGGATGAGGAGGAGGATTCCCGGTATGGAGATCATGTAGGAACGGGTGCACGTCGGATGCCAGTGATGTCCGGCGCGAACGGGCGGAGAAGCCGGTCTTCGGGGCGCGCGAGTTGTAGAAAATTCCGGGATCGCGTGCACGTCCTACCACCGCGGGCCTGCCCAGACGCAGCGAGTCCCGGCGTCACAGCCGGGACTCGTCGAACGGGCAGCTCCCTGCCTACTTCTTGATGGCGTTTCCGATGTCCGTCAGGACCTGGCCGACCTTGCGTTTCGCTGTGCCGAACCCCTCCTGGATGGCCCCCTCGGCCCGCTGGAGGGAGCCCTCCTGCTCCATCTTCTTGTCGCCGGCCAGGATGCCGACGGCCTCCTTGACCTTTCCCTTCGTTTTCTTCACTTTTCCGCGGACTTCTTGAGTGCTCATGGGTTTCTCCTTTCCCTGGGTTACCGTCAGGGGAGACGCATGGGGCGTGCCACTCGGCGCCGTGTCGCCCACGGCACGGGAGTTGCCACCGACCTGGGATCAGGAGACAAACATGGACACTTCGAGAACCTCGTCTCGCGCTCGGGAAGCCGACATCGCCGCAGCGACCGCCCACCTGGCGGAGAGCTGGGAGCACGGAAAGGAGGCGGCGAGCGACGCCCGGCGGATCGCGAGCCGGACCGTGCGCAACCTGTACCGGGACGTCGACGACTACGTCGGGTCCCGCCCGAAGGTGACGGCGCTGGCGGCGCTCGGCGTCGGGCTGGTGGCCGGCTTCCTCTCCGGCCTCCTCGCGAGCCGGATCCTGCACGCCTCCTCGACGGTGGACTAGCATCCCCTAGATGAGCCGGCTTCGCCATCCCGAGAACCACTTCACTCAGAGGATCGGCTGGCTGCGCGCGGCCGTCCTGGGCGCGAACGACGGCATCGTCTCGACGGCGAGCCTGATCGTCGGCGTCGCGGCCTCGAACGCCAGCCGGGCCAGCATCTGGGTCGCCGGCGTGGCCGGACTCGTCGCGGGCGCCATGTCGATGGCGGCGGGCGAGTACGTTTCGGTGAGCTCGCAGTCCGACACGGAGCGCGCCGACCTCGAGAGGGAGCGGAAGGAGCTCGCGACCGACAGCAAGCACGAGCACGAGGAGCTTGCCGGCATCTACGAGAAGCGAGGGCTCGATCCCGCCCTCGCAAAGGAGGTCGCCGAGCAGCTGATGGCGCACGACGCCCTCGGGGCCCACGCGCGCGACGAGCTCGGCATCTCGGAGACGGTCACCGCTCGCCCGATCCAGGCGGCGCTCGCCTCTGCCGCGGCCTTCTCCGTGGGCGCCGGCCTGCCTCTGATCGCCCTCGCCGTCTCTCCCGGAGCGCACCTGGTCGCTTTCGTGGTGGCCGCGTCCCTCCGGTTCCTGGCCGTCCTCGGCGGCCTGGCGGCCCCCACGGGCGGCGCTCCCCTCGGGGTGGCGGTCGCCC
>Ga0154020_10005390_pt1 | contig 15123 bp, 16 predicted proteins | sample Klosneuvirus_201_FD_109709 | JGI IMG/M metagenome (GOLD analysis project Ga0154020, IMG submission 109709) | Active sludge microbial communities from wastewater, Klosterneuburg, Austria - Klosneuvirus_20160825_MG | ecosystem: Engineered > WWTP > Aerobic digester > Activated sludge | place...
GGCATCCTGGCCGCGGGCGTGGCGCCGGCATTGGCCCAGTCCACGGGCGAGGTCAAGTGGCGACTTGCCTCGAGCTTCCCCAAGAGCCTCGATACGATCTACGGTGCCGCCGAGACCATGGCGAAGCGCGTGGCCGCGGCCACGGGCGGCAAGTTCCAGATCCAGGTCTTCGCCGGCGGCGAGATCGTGCCCGGGCTCCAGGTGCTCGACGCGGTGCAGAACGGAACCGTGGCCTGCGGCCACACGGCGCCCTACTACTACTGGGGCAAGGACGCCGCCTTCGCGCTGGACACGGCGATTCCCTTCGGCCTCACCGCGCGGCAGATGAACGCCTGGCAGATATTCGGCGGCGGGCTCGAGCTCTTCCGCGAGTTCTACAAGGGCTACAACATCCACAACATCCCCTGCGGCAACACCGGCGCGCAGATGGGCGGCTGGTACCGCAAGGAGATCAGGAAGGTCGCCGACCTGAAGGGCCTCAAGATGCGCATCGGGGGCTTTGCCGGCAAAGTGATGGAGAAGCTCGGCGTCGTGCCGCAGCAGCTTGCCGCGGGCGACATCTATCCCGCGCTCGAGAAGGGAACCATCGACGCGGTCGAGTGGGTCGGGCCCTACGACGACGAGAAGCTCGGCTTCAACAAGGTCGCGAAGTACTACTACTATCCCGGCTGGTGGGAGGGCGGGCCGCAGCTCGACCTGTACGTGAACCTGAAGGAATGGGAGAAGCTGCCGAAGGAATACCAGAACATCCTCGAGGCGGCGTGCTGGGAGGCCAACACCTGGATGCTGGCAAAGTACGACGCGCAGAACCCGGCGGCCCTGAAGCGCCTCGTGGCGGGCGGAACCCAGCTTCGCGCGTTCCCGCGCGAGACCATGGTCGCGGCCTACAAGGCGGCGCTCGCGGTCTACAAGGAAGCGGGCGAGAAAAGCCCCGCGTTCCGCAAGATCTACGAGTCGATGGTGAAGTTCCGCGACGAGCAGCTGCTCTGGTTCCGCGTGGCCGAGAAGGGCTACGACGATTTCATGCACGGGATCGGGTCGATCAAGTAGCCGCGCCCGGCCGGGAAGGAGCCCGCCGCGAGGCGGGCTTTTTCCCGTCCTCGGCGACGGCCTACCGGCCGCCGCGAAGCACCCGCTCGATCTCCTCGGCCGCCTTCTCCTCGGGCGTCTTCGCCTTGCCCCTGGGCCGCGCGGACGGCGGCGGCTCGCCGCCTTTCAGGGCGCGCTCGATCGCCGCGGCGGGATCCTCGGCGGCAGTTCCGCCGGCCGGGTTCTGCAGGTCCTTCATCAGGTCGCTCGCCTGGCTGCCCTGGTCGACCACGGGAATCTCGAACTGGATCCCGGACGGATCGGCGACGGGATGGTCGTCCTTGTAGACGAGGACCATCTGCGGGAAGGCGATCACGAGCCCCACCATCACCGCCTGGACCGCCACGAAGGGCACCGCGCCCCAGTAGATCTGGCCCGTGGTGACCGGCGCCGTGAGCTTGCCCGTGACCTTGTCGAGATATTCCTTGGCGGGCGCCACGCTCCGCAGGTAGAAGAGCGCGAATCCGAACGGCGGGTGCATGAAGGAAGTCTGCATGTTCACGCCGAGCAGGACGCCGAACCAGATGAGGTCGATGCCCAGCCTCTCGGCCACCGGCACGAGCAGCGGCACCACGATGAACGCGAGCTCGAAGAAGTCGAGGAAGAAGGCGAGCAGGAACACGAGGACGTTCACGGCGACGAGAAAGCCGATCTGCCCGCCGGGCAGTCCCGCCAGCAGTTCCTCGACCCACTTGTGCCCGTCGATGCCGTAGAAGGTAAGGCTGAAGACGCGCGCGCCGATGAGGATGAAGAGCACGAAGGTGGAGAGCTTCGCGGTGGTGTCCATCGCCTGGCGAATGAGCCCGAAGGACAGCCGGCGCCGCCCGATCGCCATGGCGAGCGCGCCAGCCGCGCCCATGGCGCCGCCTTCGGTGGGCGTGGCCCACCCGAGGAAGATCGTGCCCAGGACGAGGAAGATGAGCCCCAGCGGCGGGATCAGCACGAAGACCACCTGTTGCGCGAGCCGCGACAGGAGGTTCAGCCCGAGCGTGCGGTTGCCGACGGCGAGCGCGAACGCGAAGCTCGCCCCGGCGCCGGCGGCGAGGACCAGGCGCTCGTCCAGGTGCGCCTCGGGGAATTGCCTCAGGAAGTAGAGGCGGTCGAAGGCGACGGCCACCACGGAGGAGACGGCCATGAGGATCGCGAGCGAGGTCATGCCTGCCGAGCCGTCGGCTTCCTTGAGCGTGCGGGCTTGCGGCGGCAACGCGGGCGCCCACGACGGTTTCGCGACCGCCACGCCGACCGCGTAGGCCGCGTACAGCCCGGTGAGGACCAGGCCGGGAATGATCGCGCCGGCGTACATGTCGCCCACCGAGCGGCCGAGCTGGTCGGCCATGATGATGAGCACGAGCGAGGGGGGGATGATCTGCGCCAGCGTGCCCGAGGCGGCGATCACGCCGGTCGCGAAGCGCCGGTCGTAGCCGTAGCGCAGCATGATGGGCAGCGAGATGAGACCCATCGAGATCACCGAGGCGGCGACCACGCCGGTGGTCGCGGCGAGGAGGGCGCCCACGAAGATCACCGCGAAGGCGAGGCCGCCGCGCAGCGGCCCGAAGACCTGCCCGATGGTGTCCAGGAGATCCTCGGCCATGCCGCTTCGTTCCAGCACCAGCCCCATGAAGGTGAAGAAGGGCACCGCGAGCAGGGTGTCGTTCGACATGACGCCCCAGACCCTCTCGGGCAGCGCCTGGAAGAGCTCCGGGCGAAGCAGGCCCAGCTCGATCCCCACCAGGCCGAAGAAGATCCCGTTCGCCGCGAGCGAGAAGGCGACGGGGTAGCCGAGCAGGAGAAACACGACCAGCGCCGCGAACATGATCGGCGCGAGGTTGTGCGCGAGCAGCTCCATCAGGTCTTTTCCTCCGCGATCCGGCGGATTTCGTCGGCGAGTTCGATCTCGGCGGAATGGCCGTGGAGCCGCCCGGCGGGGTCCGGCGCCACGCCCCGCAGGAATCCGATCCGCTTGATCAGTTCGGAGACGCCTTGGAGCGCGAGAAGCGAGAAGCCGACGGGAACCAGCAGGCGCGCGGGCCAGATGACCAGGCCGCCGGCGCTGCCGGATATCTCGCCCTGGACCCAGGTGCGAACGAAGACGGGCCACGAGAGGTAGACGAACAGGATCGCCATCGGCAGCAGGAAGAAGAGCGTGCCGAAGATGTCGATCCACGCCTGCGCCCGCCGCGAGAGCCGGCCGGCGATGACATCGATCCGCACGTGCTCGTTGCGAAGCAGCGTGTAGCCGGCGCAAAGCAGGAAGGTCGCGGAAAAGAGGTACCACTGCGCCTCGAGGAACGCGTTCGAGCTGAAATTGAAGACCTTGCGCACGATCGCGTTGACCGCGCTCACCACGACCGCGACCAGGATGAGCCAGTAGACGCTCCTGCCGATGCGCTCGTTCATCGCGTCGATCCAGCCCGAGAACCTCAGCATGGCCTTCATCGCATCGCCTCCCCGCGCAATTCCCGCGCCTCCGCCGGCTCCGGTGAGGCGCGATTATAGGCGAGCGGGTCGGCGAGCCGGGTCGCCGCGGGCCGCGTGCTAGAATCCTCCACGCATTCAATCACTTCCCGAGGTCCCGGCCGCGCCGGGCCGCCCATGTTCGCCGACACCCACACCATCTCCGCCATCGATCCCGAAATCTGGAAAGCCATCCAGGACGAGTGCCGTCGCCAGGAGGACGGCATCGAGCTGATCGCCTCCGAGAACTACGCGAGCCCGGCCGTGCTCGCCGCCCAGGGGACGGTGCTCACCAACAAGTACGCCGAAGGTTATCCGGGAAAGCGCTACTACGGCGGCTGCGAATTCGTCGACGTGGCCGAGTCGCTCGCGATCGAGCGCGTGAAGAAGCTCTTCGGCGCCGAGTATGCGAACGTGCAGCCGCATTCGGGCTCCCAGGCGAACCAGGCCGTCTACATGGCGATGCTCAATCCCGGCGACACGATCCTGGGCATGTCGCTCGCCCACGGCGGCCATCTCACTCACGGATCGGCGGTGAACCTGTCGGGCAAGCTCTACAACTCGGTGGCCTACGGCCTGGGCGAGAACGAGGAGATCGACTACGACCAGGTGCGCGACCGCGCCCGCGAATTCAATCCGCGGATGATCGTGGCGGGCGCCTCCGCGTACGCGCTTCGCATCGACTGGCAGCGCTTTCGCGACATCGCCGACGAAGTGGGCGCGATGCTGATGGTCGACATGGCCCATTACGCGGGCCTCGTGGCCGCGGGCCTCTACCCGAGCCCGGTGGGCATCGCCGACTTCGTGACGAGCACGACGCACAAGACCCTGCGCGGGCCGAGGGGGGGCGTGATCCTCGCCGCCGCCGAGCACGAAAAGGCGCTCAACTCGGCCATCTTTCCCGCGATCCAGGGCGGGCCCCTGATGCACGTGATCGCGGCGAAGGCCGTCGCCTTCAGGGAAGCGCTCGAGCCCGCCTTCAAGGCCTACCAGGCCCGGGTGCTCGCGAATGCGCAGCGCATGGCCGCCACCCTCGCCGGACGCGGTCTTCGGATCGTCTCGGGGCGAACGGAAAGCCACCTCTTCCTCGTCGACCTGCGGTCCAAGAAGGTCACGGGCAAGGATGCGGAGGCCACGCTCGGCGAGGCCCACATCACCGTGAACAAGAATGCCATCCCGAACGACCCGGAAAAGCCCTTCGTCACGAGCGGCATCCGCGTGGGCTCGCCGGCCATGACGACGCGCGGGTTCGGCGAATCCGAGGCGACGGCGGTGGCCGATCTCATCGCCGACGCGCTCGAGTCGCGCGGCGACGCGGCGAGGCTCGCCGGCATCCGCGCGGAAGTGAACGCGCTTTGCGCGCGCTTCCCCGTGTACGGCCCCGCGATGCGGGCCTCCCACGGCCTCGCCTGAGGCGGATCGGGAGCGAGCGCGATGAAATGCCCCTTCTGCGGCGCCGAGGACACGCAGGTGATCGACTCGCGCGTGAGCGAGGAAGGCGATTCCATCCGCCGCCGCCGCCGCTGCCAGGTGTGCGCCAAGCGCTTCACGACCTACGAGACGGCGGAACTGCGCATGCCGCAGATCGTGAAGGGCAACGGGCAGCGCGAGGACTTCTCCTCCGCGAAGCTGCGCACCGGGTTCCAGCGCGCGCTGCACAAGCGGCCGGTCACGACCGAGCTCGTGGACGCGGCGATCACCCGCATCGAGCAGAAGCTCCTCGCCCTGGGCGAGCGCGAAGTGGACTCGCGCCGGCTGGGCGAGATGGTGATGGAGGAGCTGAGGAAGCTCGACAAGGTGGCCTACATCCGCTTCGCCTCCGTCTACCGGAGCTTCTCGGATGTCGAAGACTTCCGCGACGCGATTCGCGAGGTGCGGGACAAGTAGCGTGAGCTTCTCCGCCGAGGATCATGCCCTGATGGCGCGCGCGCTGGCGCTCGCCGACCGCGGGCGGGACACCGCCACGCCCAATCCGAACGTGGGATGCGTGATCGCGAAATCGGGCCGCGTGATCGGCGAGGGCTGGCATGCGCGCGCGGGCGAGCCGCACGCCGAGGCGATGGCGCTGGCAGCGTGCGCGGAATCGCCCGAGGGGTCGACCGCTTACGTGACGCTCGAGCCGTGCGGCCATCACGGCAGGACGCCGCCGTGCGCCGAAGCCCTCGCCTTAGCCAGGGTGGCGCGCGTCGTCGCCGCGATCGAGGATCCCAATCCGCTCGTGAAGGGCCGGGGCCTTGCGGGGCTGCGCGCGGCCGGCGTTCGCGTGGAAACCGGTCTCCTCGCCGCGGAGGCGAAGGAGGCGCACCGGGGATTTCTCGCGCGCATGTCGCGAGGCAGGCCGTGGATGCGGATCAAGTCCGCCGCCTCCCTCGACGGCCGCATCGCGCTCGCCAACGGCGAAAGCCGGTGGATCACGGGCGAGGCGGCCCGGCGGGACGTGCACGCCCTTCGCGCCCGATCCTGCGCCGTGCTCACGGGCATCGGCACGGTTCTTCGGGACGACCCGGAACTCACGGTGCGCCACGTGGACTGCCTGCGCCAGCCGAGGCGGGTGGTGGTCGACAGCCGGCTCGATCTGCCGGTGACGGCGAAGATCCTCTCCGGGGAGCCGCCGCTTGTCTTGACCGCGACGGACGATCGCGAGCGCCGCGCGGCCCTCGAGGCGCGCGGGGCGGAAGTCGTCGTGGTGCCGGCCATCGGGGGCAAGACCGACCTTGCCGCGGTGGCCCGCCTGCTGGCCGAACGGGGGTTCAACGAGGTCACCGTCGAAACGGGCGCGAAGCTGGGCGGATCGCTCCTGCGCGCCGGGGTGATCGACGAGATCGTGCTCTACGTCGCGCCCGTGCTTCTGGGCGACGCGGCCCAGGGCCTGTTCGCGCTGGCGGCATTCGAGCAGCTCGGCGAGGCGATCCGCCCGCGCATCGTGGACATTCGCGCGGTCGGCGCGGACCTTCGCATCACCGCCAGACTGGAGACCTGACATGTTCACCGGCATCGTGACCGCCATCGGGCGCATCGCCTCCGCGCGCAAGGAGGGCGACGGGCTGCGGCTTCGCATCGATGCCCCGGGATTGGGCATGGCGGACGTGGCGCTGGGCGATTCCATCGCCTTGCAAGGCGTCTGCCATACGGTCGTGGCGAAGGACGAGTCGGGCTTCGACGTCGACACCTCGGCCGCCACGCTCGCCGTGACGACGGGACTCGCCGAGGGCCGGGAGGTGAACCTGGAGAAATCGCTCACGCTCGCCGACCGCCTGGGCGGTCATCTCGTGAGCGGGCACGTGGACGGCGTGGGCACCGTCACGGCCTTCGACGATCTCGGCGGGAGCTGGCGCCTGGAGATCGCGATGCCGGCCTCGCTTTCCCGCTACGTCGCGCGCAAGGGATCGATCGCCGTGGACGGGGTGAGCCTCACCGTGAACGCGGTCTCCGACGAGCGCTTCGAGGTGAACATCATTCCGCACACGCGCTCCGCCACCACGCTTCGCCGCCTGGCGCCCGGCAGCCCCGTGAACCTCGAGGTCGACATGACCGCGAGGTATCTCGAAAGGCTGGTCGGCGCGCGGCAATAGGCCCGGCTGCGCCCCGCGCGGCTCAGTTCAGTTTTTCGCGGAACTTCGCCTCGACGGGCCTCGCCGCCCCGGGCTTCGACACGCGAACGACGAACACGTAGTCGCCTTTCGGCATGAGGCGCACGTAGGCGCCGTGGCTCGGGCCTCCGGCAAGGGTGACCGGCTCGAGGGCCTTCGTTTCGCGGCCGAGGCCCACCTGCTCGATGTCGAGCTCGACCTTCGCGCCTGCAACCGGCGCCTGGCTCACCGTGTCGAAGACGGAGACGTTCACGTGGTAGTAGCCCTTTCCGGACGGGATCCCGCCATGCAGCTTCGCTTCCGGCGACCCGGCCGGAAAGACGCGCATCTGCTCGGCGCTCACGCGGCCCAGGTAGATGTCGAGGCCATCGGCCGTCAGCCGGTGCGGCCCCGCCCCGGGGTGAAGCGGCGCGTTCGCGCTCTTCGGCGGCGGCGTGGGCGCGCCGGCCGGGCTGAAGAGGTGCAGCAGGGCGGAGCGCAACTCGGCGTCGGTGAGGTCGGCCGTGCCGCCGCGCGGCGGCATGCCGCCGTGGCCGCGGATCGCCGACAGCACCAGCGCATCCACGCCCCGGTTGAACCGCGGCGCCCACGCGCCCTTGTCTCCCGGCTTGGGTGCGCCGGCGGTTCCCGCCTCGTGGCAGCGGGCGCAGTGCGCTTTCACGACCTGCGCGCCGCTGCGTTCCGCGGCCAGGGCCGGCGCGGCCGCGAGCAGGAGCGCCGCGGCCAGGGAACCCGCGGCCATGGCGGTCGACGGGAGGCGAAGTGATGCGAAAAGGTGGTCCATGGCTGCTCCTCGTGGCGGGCGTCGGGGTCCCATGGGGGCAAAGAAACACCATTCCCGCGCCGCGGATTTGACGAAAGGCAACCCCCGCACAGATAGCCGGCCCGGCCGGCGCCTGGCCCGCGGTTTCCCGCCGCCGACGAGAGGGCGGCGGGCGATCGGGCGCCCAATCGGGCAAAATGGAGGCCCACGAGGGAGAACCTGACGTGAACATCAGTCCGACCGAAGAGATCATTGACGACATCCGACACGGGCGCATGGTCGTGCTGGTCGACGCCGAGGATCGGGAGAACGAGGGCGACATCGTGCTCGCCGCGGATTTCGTGACCCCGGAGGCGATCAACTTCATGGCCACGCATGCGCGCGGCCTCATCTGCCTCACGCTCACCGAGGAACGCTGCAGGCAACTGGCGCTGCCGCTCATGGTGAGCGACAACCGCTCTCCGCACGGGACCGCGTTCACCGTCTCGATCGAAGCCGCCACGGGCGTGAGCACGGGCATATCCGCTGCCGACCGGGCGCGAACGGTGCGGATGGCGGTCGCCAGGCACGCGAAGCCCGCCGACATCGTCCAGCCCGGCCACATCTTTCCGGTGATGGCGCAAAACGGCGGGGTGCTCGTGCGCGCCGGCCACACCGAGGCCGGTTGCGACCTGTCGGAGCTCGCGGGCCTCACGCCGGCCGCGGTGATCTGCGAGGTCATGAAGCCCGACGGGGAAATGGCACGCCTGCCCGATCTCGTGGAGTTCGCGGCGAGGCACGGCCTGAAACTCGGCACGATCGCCGACTTGATCCGCCATCGCAGCGAAACCGAGAAGGTCATCGAGCGGGTCGCCGACCGCGTGATCGCCTCGCCCTACGGCCCGTTTCGCCTTTGCGTCTACCACGACAACTCCGCTGGCGAGCTCCACTACGCGCTGGTGAGAGGCGAGCCCTCCCCGGAGCGGCCCGTCCTGGTGCGCGTGCACGAGCCGTTCCACTCCATCGACATGTTCGATTTCGACACCAGCCGGCACGCCTATTCCGTGCAGGACTCCATGCGAATCATCGCGAACCACAAGGAGGGCGTGATCGTCCTGCTGCGCCGCCACGAACCGTCCGCGGAGGTCCTGGAGCGCTTCTCCGCCGCGGCGGCGCCCGCGCGAGCCGTGCGCAAGTGGGATCCGAAGCTCCACGGCATCGGTGCCCAGATCCTTCGCGACCTGGGCGTCGGGCTGATGCGCGTCCTCGCGAGACCCAAGCGCATCCCGAGCATGGCCGGATTCGGCCTCGAGGTCGTCGAGTACGTCTCGCCGGACGACAACGCGCAGGTGAAGGCCGTATGACCGCCTTCGCCTCCGACACCAAGGGCGACGGGCTCGCCGTCGCGATCGTGTGGAGCCGCTTCAACGAGGATATCGTCCGGGAGCTCCTCACGGCCTGCGACCGTGAACTGGTGAGCCTGGGCGTGGCGCCCGCGGACATCGACGTGGCGAGCGTTCCCGGGGCTCTCGAGATCCCCCTCGCGCTGCAGACGCTCGCCCTGCGCACGCGCGGCTTCGGCCGCCGCTACGACGCGCTGGTGGCGCTGGGCGCCGTGATCCGGGGCGAAACCTATCATTTCGAGGTCGTCTCCAATGAAAGCGCCCGTGGCATCCTCGACGTGCAGCTGGAGACCGGCGTGCCGGTGGCGAACGCGGTGCTTACCGCGAACACCGAGGCGCAGGCCCGCGAGCGCGCCGCGGTGAAGGGCGCCGAAGCCGCGCGCGTGGCCGTGGAAATGGCCAACCTGCTGAAGGCGGTGAGCGGATGAGGTCCCCCCGGCGCCGGGCGCGCGAATTCGCGCTCCAGGGCCTGTACCAGTGGCAGATGAACGGCGCCGGCGCCGAGGAGATCGCGCGCAACCTCGCGGAGCTCGAGGGCCATGGCGCGGCCGACGGCAAGTTCCTCGCAACCGAACTCGCCGGCGTGATCGGCGAGGCCGACGGCCTGCGCTCGCTCCTGGAGCCGCTCGCGGACCGCAAGTGGGCCGAAGTGAGCCCCGTCGAGAAGGCGATCCTCATGATCGGCGCGTGGGAAATCGCGCACGCGCCCGAGGTGCCCTATCGCGTGGCGATCAACGAGGCGATCGAACTCGCCAAGCGCTACGGCGGCATCGACGGTCACAAGTACGTGAACGGCATCCTCGACCGGGTGGCCGCGGCGCTTCGCCCCGAGGAGGTCGCGGCCGGCCGGACGGGCGAGCGCAAGGCGAAGGGGTCCTCGAAGGCGCCGCCAACCCCCCCGGAAAAGGCACGAGCATGATCCACAAGTCCCCGGAATTCGACCTGATCGCGCGCCATTTCACGCGACCCGCCCGCAACGCCGTGCTCGGCGTCGGCGATGATTGCGCCCTCGTCGACGTCTCGAATGGAATGGACCTCGCCGTTTCGACCGACACGATGGTCTCCGGCACCCATTTCTTCCCCGACGTCGACGCGGAGACCCTGGGCCACAAGGCGCTCGCGGTGAACCTCTCGGACATGGCCGCGATGGGCGCGATGCCCTACTGGGCCATGCTGGCGCTCACCGTGCCCGAGGTGAACCACGAATGGCTGGGCAAGTTCGCCAAGGGGTTCTTCGACCTGGCCGAGGAATTCGGCGTCTCCCTGATCGGCGGCGACACCACCAAGGGCCCGCTCACCCTGACCGTCACCATCATGGGCGAGGTGCCCGCCGGGGCGGCACTGCGCCGAAGCGGCGCGAGGCCCGGCGACGACATCTGGATTTCCGGCCACCTGGGCGACGCGGCCCTCGCGGTCGCCCACCGCCGCGGGATGCTGAAGCTCTCAGAAGCCGATTACCTGGAGGCGGTGATGCGCCTCTACGAGCCCACGCCCCGGGTGCGCCTCGGCCAGGCGCTGCGGGGCCTCGCGACGAGCGCCATCGACATCTCCGACGGCCTGCTCGCCGACCTGGATCACATCTGCGTCCTTTCGAAGGTCGGTGCCACCGTGGAAGCCGATCGCCTGCCGGTGTCCGCCATCGGCGCGAGGCATATCGACACCCCCGAGGGACTCAGCGCGGTGGTGGCCGGCGGCGACGTCTACGAGCTGTGCTTCACTTCGCCGGCCACCGCGCGCGAGAGCATCGAGGACCTCACGGAGGTTCTCGCCGTGCCGATCACGCGCATCGGCCAGGTGCGCAAGGGCAAGGGCGTGTCGCTCCTGGGCGCCGACGGCAAGCCGATCAAGGTCGACGGGCGTGGATTCGACCACTTCACGGCGTCCTGACGCGCGCTTTCTCGTCGCGCACCCCGCGCATTTCATCGCCCTGGGCTTCGGTTCGGGACTCGCGCCCCGGGCGCCCGGAACGGCCGGCACGCTCGCGTCACTTGCCCTCTACTGGCTCCTCGCCCAGGTCCTCCCGCCCCTGGCGATCGCCTTCCTCGCCGTGCCGCTTTTCTTCGTGGGCATATGGGCCTGCGGCGTGGCTGGCCGGAACCTGGGGGTAGAGGACCACGGGGCGCTGGTCTGGGACGAGATCGTCGCCTTCCTGCCGCTCGCCGCGCTCGCCTCGGCGAGCCCCTGGCTGCAGGCCTTCGTGTTCGCGCTTTTCCGGCTCTTCGATATCTGGAAGCCGTTCCCGATCCGCGATGTCGAGTCCCGCGTGAAAGGCGGGCTGGGGGTGATGCTCGACGACCTCCTCGCCGCCTGCTACGCCTACCTCGTCCTGGCCGTCACGGTCATTGCCATCCACCGACTCGGACCATCGCCATGAAACCCTGGCCCTATCCTCGCCTCATCGCCCACCGGGCGGGGGGCGCGCTCGCACCGGAAAACACCTTGGCTGCGATCCGGTTCGGAAATTCCCTCGGCTACCGGGCCGTGGAGATCGACATCCGGTTCACGCGCGACGGGGTCGCGGTGCTCCAGCACGACCGGGAGATCGACCGCAACACGAACGGGAAGGGACCTATCGCGGACCACGCCTGGTCGGAACTCCAGTCGCTCGACGCGGGTTCCTGGCGCGGGGAAGCTTTTCGCGGCGAGCCCCTGGCGCGTTTGCCGGACGCGGTTGCGCTGCTGCGATCGTTGCGGATGTTCGCCCACGTCGAGATCAAGCGCGTCGCGGGGCGCCACCGCGAGTGCGGCGAGCAGGTGGCACGCGCCGCGGCCTCCGGCTGGAAAGGGGCGGCCGAGCCACCGCTGCTCATCTCGTTTTCGGCCGACGCCCTCGACGCCGCCATGGCCGCGGAGCCTACGCTCGCGCGGGGCTGGATCGTCGAAGCGCCGTGGGACGGCGATCTTTCGCCGCTCGAAGCGCTCGACGCCGCCTCCTTTCACCTGGAGCACGTGTTGATCACGCCGGCGCTGGTGGAGAAAGTGCACGCGCAAGGCCGGCGGATCCTCGCCTGGACCGTGAACGACCTGGCTCGCGGCGAGGAATTGCTAGCGATGGGCGTCGACGGCATCGTCACGGACAACCTGCGCGAGTTCGCGACCCGGTTCCCCGAGCTTCTCTAGTCCGCCTCCAGCCTCATCAATTGCTTGCGGCCCTTTCTTGAGGCGTCGTAGCAGGATCTATTGCCAAGCCGCTGATTTTCGTGTCTATTATGGCAGGACATTCCCAGCCATGCCGCGCCCTTCGCCTGGCATCGGTTCGACGAACGAACTTTCCGGCAGGTCAAACGTGGCCCGCATCGCGGTTTTCAACCAGAAAGGCGGCGTCGGCAAGACGACGACGACCCTGAACCTTGCCGCCGCGATCGCGGCGCGCGGCGGCCTTCCCGTCGCCGTCGATCTCGATCCGCAAGCGCACTTGTCGGCCATTTCCGGGACGGTGCCGCGCACCTCGGACGGCAGCATCTATGCGTTCTACCGCGACGGGAAGCCCCTGTCCGGGCTCGCGGTCGCCTCGCCGCTCGGCTGGCCCGTGATCCCGGCGCACCTCGAACTCGCGAAGGTCGACACCCAATTCGGCAAGGGCCCGAATGTCCTCAACCGGCTGCGCGTGGGGCTCGCGCGGGACGGGTTCGGCGAGGCGGGCTGCGTGCTGATCGACTGCTGCCCGATGCTGGGCGTGCTCTCGCTCTCGGCCATCTTCGCGGCCGAGCGCATCCTCGTGCCCGTTTCGGCGGACTATCTCGCGGTGAAGGGCGCAATGCAGGTCGACCGGACGCTGAACGCCCTGCAGCGCGTCGTCGGGCGGCGCATCGAGCGCCGCTACGTGATCACCCGGTTCGACGGGCGCCGGAAGATGTCGTGGGACATCCTGAACTCCTTCAAGGCCCGCTTCGGGGCGGATGTGTCGGAGTGCAGGATCTCGGAGAACGTGAGCATCGCGGAGAGCCCGTTCCGCGAGCGCGACGTCTTTTCCCACGCGCCGGCGAGCCGGGGCGCGGCCGACTACGGTGCGCTCTTCGAAGAGCTGGAGTCCATCGGGTTCCTCGAGGCGGCCCCTGCCCGCAAGCCGCTCGCGGCGGTCGCGTAGGCGTCCGTCAGCTCTCGCCGCGACGGCCCTCGTCGGCGATCAAGGAGATCACCCCTTCGAAGTCCGAGGCATCCGCGGGCCCGGGCTCGAGGCTTTCCCGGGCCTCCAGCACCACGCAGTGGTGGTAGACCTGCCGGAGCTTTCGTTCGGCCTCCTCGCGGTCCCGTCCCTGGATGGTGAGGTTGTCGACCACGGATCCTCCGCGCGTGCGGATGCGGAATCCGAACTTCTTCATGTCCAGCGTCATGGCGGCGCTCCCCGGCGTTTGTCCCGGGGGGCCGTCTACGCGGCGCTCGCCCGGGGTGATCCCAGCTTCGCGTCGAGGTCCCGAAGCGCCGTCCGGAGCCCTTCCTCGACCACGGGGTGGTAGAAGGGCATCTCGAGCATCGATGCGACCGTCATTCTGTTCGCAGCCGCCCACGCGAGCAAGTGCCCGATATGCTCGGCCGCGGGCCCGGCCATCTCGGCGCCCAGGAAGCGCCCCGTGCCGCGATCGGCGTACACGCGCAGGTGACCCCGGTTGCGCCGGATGACCCGGGCGCGACCCTGGTTCTCGAAGGACACCTCGCCCGTCTCGAAACTACCCGGGGGCAGCTTCGCGTAGCCCTTGCCCACGATGGCGATCTGCGGGTCGGTGAAGACCACGGCGAGCGGCATGCGGCGAAGGCCGCGTTCGACGGCAGGCAGGCGGGCCGCGTTGCCGCCCGCGATCCGGCCCTCGTCGGCGGCCTCGTGAAGGAGCGGGATGTCGTTGGCGGCATCGCCGGCAATGAACAGGTTCGTGTCCCCGATGCGAAGCGTCTCCGCGTCGAAGCCCGGGACGCCCTTGTCGTCCAGCGAAAGGCCCAGGCGCTCGAGGCCCAGTGCGTCCACGTTGGGCCGGCGACCGGTGGCCGCCAGGACGTAGTCGAAGGTCTCGCTGCAGGCGGTTCCGTCCAGGCGCGTGTATTCCACCTCGACACCCTGCGCGCTTCTCGAGACGCGCTTCACGTGCGCGTCCGTATCCAGGTAGAGCTCTTCGGAGAGCGCGCGAACGGCTGCATCCCGGACGATCGGGTCCGTGAGGGGCCCCACGCGCCCGCCGCGACCGAGCACGACCACGCGCACGCCCAGGCGGGAGAGCGCCTGGCCCAGTTCGAGGCCGATCACGCCGGGGCCGAAGACGGCCACGGAGCCGGGGAGGGTGTCCCACGAGAACACGTCGTCGTTCACGACGAGGCGATCGCCCGCGGCTTCGAGCATCGCGGGAATGGCCGGGCGCGATCCCGTGGCGATCACGATGGCACGCGCCGTGATGCGAATGACGCCGTCGATGTCCAGCGTGTTGCGGTCGACGAAGCGGGCCGTTCCCACGACGCGGTCTGCCGGCGGGAGGGCCTCCACGTCCTTCACCACGAAACCGACGAAGCGGTCGCGCTCGCGCTTCACGCGGCCCATGACCTCGTGCCCGTCGATGCGCTTGCCTGCCTCGACATGGATGCCGAATCCGGCCGCGTCGTCGATGGCGTGGGAGGCCTCCGCGGCCGCGATGAGCAGCTTGGAGGGCATGCAGCCCACGCGGGCGCAGGTGGTGCCGTACTCGCCGGATTCGACGAGGACGGTGCGCGCGCCGCGAGCGCGGGCTGCCCGGTAGGCGGCGAGGCCGGCGGTTCCGGCGCCGATGACGGCGACGTCGACGGTGAGGGGTTTCATGGCGGTCTCCTGGAATCGGACGGCGGGCCGTCCTTCGGAACGCTGCTCCCGATGGGTCGGCCCGCC
>Ga0154020_10005391_pt1 | contig 15117 bp, 15 predicted proteins | sample Klosneuvirus_201_FD_109709 | JGI IMG/M metagenome (GOLD analysis project Ga0154020, IMG submission 109709) | Active sludge microbial communities from wastewater, Klosterneuburg, Austria - Klosneuvirus_20160825_MG | ecosystem: Engineered > WWTP > Aerobic digester > Activated sludge | place...
CAAACATCGCGAGGCGTTCAACGCCGCCTTCTCGGAGGATCTCTACAACCGTCAAACCGCGGAGCTCTCGCGCCGCATCGGCGCCGATGCGGGCTTTCGCCTCGCCGAGACCCCCGTCTTCCTCACCGCCGACCTCGAAGAGGCGCTCTCGACCTCGGCCCAGGAGATCGTCGCGCAGCTCGAGCGACCCGAGGCGATCGCGCGGATGAAGAAGGCCATTCCGGACCGGTGGAACACGCCCGGAATGGACGCCCTGCCGACCCTGACCCAGGTCGACTTCGCCGTCGTCGAGGGGCCTGGCGGGCGGCTGGTGCCGAAGCTCATCGAGCTGCAGGGCTTCCCGTCGCTGTCGGCGTTCGAGGTCTTCCAGGCCGAGACGTGGAGCGACTTCCTGCAGGACGTTCCGGGCCTCCCGAAAGGCGCCTGGAGCCCGTTCTTCAGCGGCCTCGACCACGCCGGCTTCGTCGACCTCTTCCGCCGCGCCATCGTCGGCGCGCACGACCCGGTCAACGTCATCCTGATGGACCTCGCTCCCGAGCAGCAGAAGACCTGGGTCGACTTCGCCGCCACGCAGAAGCTCCTCGGCGTCGACCCCGTCTGCCCCACCACGCTCGAGAAGGAAGGTCGAAGGCTGTACCGCCGTAAGGACGGCAAGCGGGTGCTCGTGGAGCGGATCTACAACCGGGTCGTCTTCGACGAGCTGATCCAGAAGGGGACCGAGCTGCCGTTCGACTTCCGCGACGACCTCGACGTCGAGTGGGCGCCGCACCCGAACTGGTACTGGACCTGGTCGAAGTACTCGCTCCCCATGCTCGACCACCCGGCGGTCCCGAAGGCCACCTACCTCTCCGAGCTGACCGAGATCCCGAAAGACCTCACCGAGCGCTACGTCCTGAAGCCGCTCTTCTCCTTCGCGGGCGGCGGCGTGAACGTCGACCCGACGCCCGACGACCTCGCGCGGATCCCCGAGGGCGATCGCGCGGTCTGGTGTCTCCAGGAGAAGATCGCCTACGCGCCGTGCCTAAGGGCCGTGGACGGCGGCGGCGTGAAGGTGGAGATCCGGATGATGATGTACCGTCCCGACGACACCACGGCCTTCACGCTCGGCCTCAACCTCTGCCGCCTCTCCCGCGGAAAGATGCTGGGGGTCGACTTCAACAAGGACTTCACCTGGGTGGGCTCGTCGGTCGCCCTGCGGCCCGCCCGCTGACAGCAAGGAGAGTCGCCCGATGTCCAAGCCGCTCGCCGGACTCAAGATCCTCTTCATCGTCCCCGCGAAAGACTTCAAGGACGACGAGTACTTCCAGACGAAGGCGTTCATGGAGGAGGCCGGCGCGGCCACGGCCATCTGCTCGAACGAGGACGGCGAGGTGACGGGCTCGGGCGGGAAGACGGTCCACGCCGTCTCGCTGACCGAGCCGCGGACGAGCGAGTTCGCCGGCGTGGTGGTGGTCGGGGGCCTCGGCTCCCAGAAGCACCTCTGGGAGAACGGCCTCGCCCACAAGGCGCTCCGGATGATGGAGCGCGACCGCCGTCCGATGATGGGCCTCTCCCAGTCCTCCGTCGTCCTCGCCAAGGCGGGCCTCCTGAAGGGCCGCAAGGCGACCGTCCCGATCGGCCCCGACACGCTGAAGGCGTTCAAGGACTGCGAGGTCAAGTTCGAGAAGAAGCCGCTCGTGATCGACGGCGACTACGTGACGACCGACGGCTCCGAGCCCCCGGAGCGCGCCGCCAAGGTACTGTCGGGTCTCGTCGAGGACAGAAGAAAGCTCATCAAGCGGTAGCGCCCTTCACACCCCGTCACGGAGATGATTCGTACCATTGACGGAGAACGGACTGCCCTGCCTGGACCTGCCGGAGGCCACTCCCGGAATCCTCAAACCCTGATGGACCAATCGGGCGCGTCATCGGTCGAGGCGCACTTGCTGTCCCATCCGCGCCCAGGCCCGCAGCGGTTGGGGGCACCTCATGCGGATCTCATTCCCGAGGGAAGGCCCGAAGGAACGCAGGCTGACAACCGCTTGCACCGGACGGGCCTCGCTCGCCGGTGAAGCGAGGAGTTAGGCCGCATCCCATGGCTTCCAGCATCCTCGCAGTTCTGATTGCCACCGGGGCGATGCTCGTCATCACTCGGGACCTCTCCCGCCTCTCCGGACTGCCCTCTTTCAAGCGCCAGCTCTTACGTGCCATCCCGTTTGTCCTCTTTGCCGCGCTGAGCCTTTTCACGGCCGTCCGCGCTCCCTTGGGCCGTCACCGATTCCGGGTAGACCTCAGCCTGTCATGGGACGACCTCGCACGCTCGATTACGAAGGCACAGCACCTTCGGGGCTTCGCTGTCCTCCTTCTGCTCGCTGTCATCGCCTTCGGCACGCAACGCCTGCTCGTAGCCTTCCTCGCTACGATGGCTCTTGGCATTGCCACCGAGCTGGCACAAGCGACCGTCGTGGGCCACAACGCGCGGCTGGCCGACCTCGCACCTGACTCACTCGGCTGCATCATCTCAATTGTCGTGGTCGCGGGGCTGCGCCGAGCCCTCTCGCCCAGAGAAGAGAAACCTGAGGCCTGACCCCGGCATGCAGCGGGCGAGCTTCGCGCCGCTGACGCGTAGTGTTGGGCTGCGCTACCACGCTCTTCGCCTATTCGGGCCATGGTAGAATCTTGTTGTGTCGACGTCGTCCCGACAGGAGCGTATTACGTCTCGGGTAATACGTCCTGGGGAAGCCAGCGCACCCGATCGCTCTTGGCTCATTGAGCCTGTCGCGGCACGTATGTCCGCCGCCTGGACTCTATCGCTTTCGTGCTACGAGTGGCTCTCGGGCAAAGCTGATGAACCCCGACTTCAGAGATCTGTTAGCCATATTCACCGCCCGCGCGGTTGATTACCTGGTAGTCGGTGGTTATGCCGTCGCCGCGCACGGCCACGTCCGCGCCACAAAGGACCTCGACGTGTGGGTGAGACCTGAGCTCACAAACGCCGCTCGCGCCTACGAAGCCATCCAGGAGTTCGGGGCCCCCCTCCACGATCTGACAGTAGAGGACCTGGCTCGACCGGGCGTCATCTTCCAGATTGGCGTACCGCCAGTGAGGATCGACCTCATTACGAGGATCGCCGGCGTAGACTTTTCCTCAGCATGGGCGGACCGTGTTGAGGCGATTTTCGGCGACCTCAAGGTACCGGTTCTCTCTCGCCATCACCTCATCATAAACAAGAGAGCTGTTGGCCGGCTTCAAGATCTCGCCGATGTTGAACAGCTCGAGCATCTTGGCACTGAGGATCCGAGGGAGTAGCGCCAGGGCAGGCGCGGCCTGACCCGTCGTTGCAGGGGCCTCGCTACGCTCGCCGCTGAGCTCCATTTCGTTAGGCCGCCACCATGAAAGCCATCTTGCTGACGCGCTACGGACCTCCGGAGGCCCTCCAGCTCCTGGACCTTCCCACGCCGGTTCCTGGCCAGAGTCAAGTACTCGTCAAGGTCCTTGCCGCATCGGCGAATGCGCTCGACTGGCGGCCATTGACTTTTCCACCGGTGGTTCTCCGCGTGCTGGGCGGAGGGCATCGGAGACCCGCTGACAGTTCATATGGAGTCGACCTGGCTGGGGTCGTTCAGTCAGTCGGCGCGAGGGTGACACAGTTCAAGCCCGGGGACGAGGTCTTCGGAGTCGGCACGGGAGCCTTTGCCGAATACGCCTGCGCCGAGGAAAGCAAGCTCGCCTTGAAGCCGGCGACCGTGTCGTTCGAGGCCGCAGCGGCCTCCCCTGTCGCAGGAAGCACCGCCCTTCAGAGCCTACGTGACAAGGGTAGGGTCCAGCCGGACCACGAGGTCCTCATCCACGGTGCTTCCGGCGGCGTCGGCACATTCGCAGTGCAGATAGCCAAGCACTTCAGTGCTCGCGTCACCGCGGTCTGCAGCACGCGGAACGTCGAGATGGTCCGCTCGATCGGGGCGGATGCGGTCATCGACTACAGCAAGGAGGACTTCGCGAGGCTCTCCCAGCGTTACGACTTGATCCTCGCGGTGAACGGGTATCGCCCGGTCTCCCACTACTGGCGTGCGTTGAAGCCCTCCGGCACCTGCGTTGTGCTGGGAGGTTCGTTCGCTCAGATCGTTCCCGCCTTCTTTCTCGGTCCCTGCCTGTCGGCCTTCTCACGAAAGGCCATGCGCTTCATGGTGGCGCGTATCAAGCAACAGGACTTGCTGTTACTTGCGCGACTGCTCGCCGAAGGGAAGGTGGTTCCCGTGATCGACAGATGTTTCGGATTGGCCGAGGTCGCTGACGCGATGAGGTATCTCATCGGAGAACACGCTCGAGGCAAGGTGATCATGAAGATGGACTGGAGCTGATCGCCCAACCTCCCTCTACACCGCCGCCAGGAGCTTCTCCACCCGCTCCCGCATCTGATCGACGCACGAAGGATGCGCGAGCGCCCGCTGGAGGGTGGAGCGGACGGCTACGGTCTGGCCCCGCTCCCTCAGGATCTCCGCGCCTCGGAGGAGCGCGCGGAGGGACGACGGGTCGTCCGGTCCGCGCTGAACCGCCAGCTTGTAGTGGTCGAGCGCGAAGGGGACGTCATTCTCCTTCTCGAGGAATCCGCCGGCGATCACCAGGTAGCGGGGCGTGGCGGCGGCGAGGCCTCGCTCCCAGATCGACCTCACGAGGCCGCTCGCGAGCTCGGTCTCGTTCCGGTTCAGGTAGAGCTCGAGGAGCCGTGTCGACGTCCGCGCGATCTCGGCCGCATCCTGCTCGTCGAGCGCGATCTCGACGGCGACGGCCCAGGCGTCGAGGCTGGTCGGCTCGGCCTGCAGCGCCTTCCGGATCTCGGCCTTCGCCAGGCCGAAGCTGCCGAGGCGCCGGGCGTCGCTGGCCAGGACGATGGACGGATGCTGGGACCAGCCGATCTCGGATTCGATCTTCGGGTGGATGTACCTCTCCTCCACCTTCGCCGCCTTGAGACCGAGGGCGACGGCCACGCCGAAGACGAAGCCGCCGATGTGCGCCCAGAGCGCCACGCCTCCGCTGTTGCCGCTCCTGACGGAGACGAGCTGCCCGAGAAACCAGAGCGGCAGGACGATGAACGCCGGCGCCAGGAAGCTGAAGCGGAGGAAGGGGAGGAAGAGCACCGGGAGGAAGAGGAACCGGATCTTCTCGGTGCCGAGCCGGACCAGGAACGCGCCCATCACCCCCGCGATCGCGCCCGAGGCGCCCACGAGGGGAGTCTCGCTGTCGGGGTACTGCCAGAGGTGCGTGTAGGCGGCGACGACGCCGGAGAGGAGATAGAAGACCGGGAAGAGGATCCGGCCGAAGACGTCCTCGAGAAACGGGGCCGTGGCGAGGAAGAAGAGCATGTTCCCGATGAGGTGCATCCAGCCGGCGTGGAGGAAGAGCGAGTTCAGGAGCTTGTCGGGCCGCGGCTCCTTCGGGATGAACCCGTACTTCTGCGCATAGCCCGCCCGCCCCGCCGAGAAGAGCTCGGTGACCATCTCCTGCAGCGCGAGGCGCTCGCGACGCAGCACGTCGGCCGGGGGCGCCGTGTTCCGGGCGAGATAGGCCTGGCGCGCCTGCTCGTGCTCGGCCAGATAGTCCGGAGGACAGAGCGGCTCCAGCTGCTGCGGGATCGGCAGGTAGGGGTGGGCGACGAGATAGCGCTCGATCGCCTCGGCCCGGTCCTCGAACGCCGCGCGGTTGTCGAAGCCGCCCCAGCTCATCCGGATCGCGAGGAAGATCAGGACGTTCAGCGCGACGACGGCGAACGAGATCCAGGGGATGCGCCGCGTCTCGTTTCTCTCGAGACCCACGGGGATCAGCATTTTCGAGCGGATGCTAGCTCGGGGCTCGGCTAGAATCGTCAGAAAACCACGAGCTAAGGAGAGACGCGATGGATATCCCGACGAAGGTTTACGTCACCTGCCCGATGTCCGACCTCAAGCAGTCACCGGGGAACCTCATCGCCGTCTCGCCCCACGGCTTCTACGAGCTCCACATGGTCTTCGGCTCGAACACGCACACCCTGCTGCTGCCGATCAACGGCACCGTGCTCACCACCGTGGAGCCGATGCTCACGCCGCCAGCCGGCTTCGAGGTCGAACGGTAGGTCGGTTGGTTTCCTAGGCCCGCCGCCGTCGCGGCCTCTTCACCAGCACGAGGCGCGACGGCCGGCCTTTCAGGTCGCACGAGGCGCAGAGGCGGGCGCGGCCGAACGGTTTTCGCCGCGTCCACTCCGAGCCGCAGCCCATGCACCGGTAGGAGTACCGGGCGTTGGCGCTCCTCACGGCGATCAGACGGTCGGTCTCCGGCGCGCTCTTGCGCGTCACCCCCAGCGCCTGCGCGAGCGCCCAGAACCGCGGCGAGTGCCCCTCCTCGGGGCCGTGCCGCGCATGACAGATGGCGTGAGCCGTCTCGTGGAGGAGCGTCTCCCGCCGGTCCTCGGGGGACATGTGGGCGGAAATCCGGATCATGTGGGGCGGGCCGTACTGGATGACGCCGCCGGTGGAGCGGCGAAGCGTGAGGACGACGCGAGCGTCCGGCAGGCCGTAGCGGAGGGCCAGCCGGTCGTAGGTGGCCTGCAGGTCGCGCTCCCCGGCCACGATCTCGGAGCGGGCCGGGGAGACCTCGGGGAAGAGCTCCAGCTGGACGAGGTTCGGCACGGCTTCCATCACGCCTCCATCAGCGCATCCCAGTGCGGCGCGAGCTCGCGCTTCAGGACGAGCGCGACGACCATCGGGGTCAGCAGGGCGGCGACCACCTCGAGGAACGGGAGGACGCCGCCCCGGAACGAGACCGTGAGGCCGAGCCGGAGGAGCCACAGCGCCGCGAGCGCGAGGCCACCGGGAACGGTGGAGCCCGTCCCGAGCGCGACCCAGGCGAGCGCGAGGCCTAGGAGCACCTCGACGAGGTACCCCTGGGCGAAGAGGATGGCGACGGAGACGCGCGGCTGCGGGATCAGCTGGAGGCGCAGGACGGCGGGCGCGAACGCCGCGAGGACGGCGACCGCCGGGGCCGCGAACCCGAGCGGAAGCCGCTTGCCCAAAGCGTCGTAGAGGACGCCCCGGAAGAGCTTCTCGTAGAGAAGGGCCGCGATGACGACGACGGGGAGAAGCGCTGCCCAGCGGAGGAGCGGCTCGGGGCGGAGCAACGCGTAACGCAGCGCCCGGCCCACCCAGACGTGGAGGGTGGCCGACACGAAAAACGCCGCTCCCGCAGCGATGCAACGCAGAAGGCCCGCCCGCTCAACCACCGGACAGAATTCTATCGGTGCGCGCACCTTCCGGGCGAGACAAAACGATACGAAAAGCGTTGACCTCGGTGGATCGGCCAGCAAGACTTCCGAGGATGACAGCTGTGCCACCACCCACCTCGCCAACTCCGCGTGTCGGCTTCGTGGGGCTCGGGACGATGGGCCAGCCGATGGCGCGCAACCTGGCGCGAGCGGGCTTTTCCCTCACGTTGACGTCCCGCACCTTCGCGAAGGCGGAGGCGCTCGCGAGGGAGCTCTCGGCGCTGCACGCCCGACCCGTGATGGCCGTCCGAACGGCCGCCGAAGTGGCCGCGGCGTCGGACGTCGTCGTCTCGTGCGTCCCGGACGCGCCCGAGGTGACGGCCGCGCACCTCGGGGCCGGCGGCACGCTCGAGGGGGCGCACGAGGGGCTCCTCGTCATCGACTGCTCCACCATCGCGGCCGAGGCCGCGCGACACGTGGCCGCGCGGCTCGCCGAGAAGGGAGTCTCCTTCCTCGACGCTCCGGTCTCCGGCGGGCAGAAGGGGGCCGTGGACGGCACGCTCACGTTCTTCGTGGGCGGGGAGCCGGACGCCGTGGAGCGCGGAGCCGCCGTCTTCCAGGCGATGGGAAAGCGCGTCACCCGCCTCGGCCCGTCGGGCGCGGGTCAGCTCGGAAAAGCCGTGAACCAGATCATCGTCGCCGTGAACCTCCTCGCCGTTTCCGAGGGGCTCGCCTTCGCGAGGAAGGCCGGGCTGCCGCTCGACGAGCTCCACGCGGCGCTCACGGCCGGCGCCGCGAGCTCGTGGGCGCTCACCGTCCTCGGCCGCAAGATGATCGACCGCGACTTCGCTCCGGCGTTCGCCGTCAAGCACCAGCAGAAGGATCTCGCCATCGTCCTCACCGCCGCGCGCGAGAACGGCGTCCCGCTCCCGGGCGCGGCCCTCGTCCACCAGCTCCTGTCGTCGCTCGAGGCCGCGGGCCGCGGGAACGACGGGACCCAGGCCCTTCTCACCCTGTACGAGACGCTCTCGTCGCAATCGTGAATGGAGGCTTCATGAAAACCGCCCGCCTTTTCCTGGTCGCGGCCCTTCTCGCCGTGGCCCCCGTCCTCGTGGCCGGCTCGGACGACAAGAAGGTCGTCGAGAAGAGCTTCTCCTTCGTCGGCGATCGGGACATCCCGGTCGGCATCACCTTCGGTGACGCGAAGATCAAGTCGTTCCGGATCCGCAACTGGCCCGACCACGACAACTTCGAGAAGGCCGAGAAAGACCTGAACGACAAGCACACCATGGTGGTGGAGTTCACCTACGACAACCGCGACCTCGACCACGCCTACAAGTGCAAGTACGTGGTGACGGTCCCGGGGGGCAAGGACGGCAAGCCGTTCGCCGAGAACGACCGGACCGCGTCCCTCGACAAAGGAAAGGTCGGCGACACGAACAAGATGTTCCTGAAGATGCGGACCAACGACTACAAGGTGGCGAAGACGATCCGGATCACGTTCGAGATCTGGAAGAAGTAGCTACCTCCGCTCGAAGCAGAGGAATCCGTTCGGGGCGGTCACCTCGAAGCTCGCCCCGGGCTGGAGCGTCTCCACCTCGAGCCGATGCCGGCCGCGGGCGAGCCGCACGGTCGTCGAGCCCTCGGGACGCGTCGTCACGTCGAACAGGCTGCCGCCGTGGAGGGTCGCGGTGACGCCGCCCCGCGCCAGGAGCGTGTAGAGCCCGTCCTCCCCGGCCACGAAATCCCCCGCTTCCTCGGCCGGGAGGAGCGGAAAGCGGGACAGGAAGGCCTCCGCGGCGCGCGCCGCCGCTCGTCCCGGGATCACGTAGAGCGCCCAGCTCCGGTTCCCCGAGGCGTCCGGTCCACGCCTCGCCTCCCGCCCCCCGAGCGACGCGACGAGCGGCGCCGCACGCCCGTCGTCCGCGTAGAGCACGTCTCGCGACGGGACGTACCGCCACGGAAGGCCGGACGACAGCGTGGCCCGCCGCACCGACGGACGGCCTCCGTCTCCCGGACGGCCGAGGAGGACGTCGACCACGAACTCGTTCCGCGCGGCGGTCCCGGGGCTCAGGAGCACGTCGAAGCTCCCCGGCGCGCGCTCCAGGGCGATCGCGTCCGCGAGCTCCCGCTCCGGTCCGCCGAACGCCCCGCGCGTCCTCGGGGACAGCCCCCAGTCGACGAAGTGGGTGACGTCGGTGAGCACCGCCACCGAGAAGACGGCCCACATGGCCGCCGAGCCGAGCGCCTGACGCCGTTCCGGAAGCGCCTCCACGAGCCAGGCGCCCCCGAGCGCCGCGAGGACGAGGAGGTAAGGCGCGGCGGGCGACACCCGGAACGCGTTCACCCCGGACGACAGGAGGCCGCCCGCGAGGAACGCGGCCGCGGTCACGGCGAGGAGGACCGGAGCCCCCTTCCTCCGGAAGGAGAGCGCGGCACCGGCGAGGGCGAGGCCCGAGAGGGCTGCGGGCAGCACCGGGAGGTGCCGGCTTCCGTGCCGCTCGTTCTGATCGCCGCGGAGGATGAAGAGCGCGGCGTACCCGGTCACGTTCGAGGCGAGCTCGGCCAGGGCCTCGGCCGGGGGCTTGCGGTAGACAGCGATCTCTTTCCGCCGCGCCGTCTCGCGGCCCGGGTTCCTCGCGTAGTGCCAGAAGAGCGGCAGCGCGACGAGGAAGGCCGCCCCCAGGACGACTCCCGCGGGCCGCGCGACGTCGCGCCGCCGCCGGAGGAGCGCCCACGCGAGGACGACGACCGGCACCCCGAGGGCGAGGCGCGCCGCCACCGAGCTGTACTGCGCCAGGCCGAGGACCGCGCCCGCCCCGGCCGCGAGGGCGAGCGACGAGCGTCGAAAGGCGGCGAGCGCGAGGGCGGTCGCCACCGTCGAGAGCGCCGACGTGAGGAGCGCGTTCAGGCCCCACCGCGCGGTCGTCAGGAGCCACATCGCCGAGGAGAGGAGGAGCGCGGACGGAAGGAAGGCCTGCGGGGTCGCGCGCGTCGCCTCCCAGGAGAGAAGGAGCCCGCCGAAGAGGAGCAGGAACGCCGGCCCGACCGAGACGGCGCGGAACGTGGGCATCCCGCCCCCCGCGAGGGCGTCGACTACCGCGACGAAGCGGAGGTAGACGTTCGAAGCGTAGTAGTTGACGAAGCCGGCCTCCGGCGGCTCGAGCGGCGTCGTGCCGAAGAGCGGCGCCTCCGGATCGGTAGCCACGAGGCGCGCGGCGCGCACGACGTACACCTCGTCGATGTAGGGCCCGGGCGGCCAGTCGAGCAGGCGGACGAGCCGGAGGAAGCCGCCGAGCGCGACCAGCGCGACGAGCAGGAGCTTCGCCCCCCGGGTCATCCGCGCCTCGTCATTGCGGCCCGCCTGGCTCGAACGACGTCACGATCGGGATGCTCGCCGACCCCGAGAGCCTCTCGTCGAAGGCCTCGGCCAGGACGCGCCCGTCCATGTCGCGGGCGATCGGCTCGCCGGCAAGGACGAGCAGCGTGGGCGCGAGGTCGAGCACGGAGGCCGACGTGAGCCGCACACCGCTCCGGATGCCCGATCCGTGCAGGATCAGGAGGCCGTCGCGCGAGGCGTCGGGCGACGCCTCGGGCCCCTTCCCGAACGCGAACCGGAAGAACGAGGTCAGCGGAGGGGGCGGACCGTAGCCCACGGGCGAGAAGAGGCAGACCGTCCGGTCTCTCCCCTCCCGCTCCAGGAGATCGGAGAGGACGTCGTCGAGGAGCCGGTAGTACGCGCGGAGCGCCTTCTCGCGGGGCTCCGAATGCGACGGCGCGAGGCCCCAGTAACGAGCGGGCTCCGCCGCGGGGCCCAGCGTCCGCGCGGCTTGCCGGAAGCCGGACAGGACGAGCGCCGAGAGGCTCCCCTGCCCCGCGGTGACGGCGCCGAGCGTGGCGCCTTCCACGGTGAGGTCGCGCGCGGCGCCGGCGAGGATCGCCGCGCGGTCCGGCGCGGGGAGCCCTTCCGGGGTGAGCGAGCCGACCAGGAAGCGGTCGAGGTGCGGCACCTGCACACGGAAGAGGAGCGCGCGCTCGGCCGCTGCCCGGGGCCGGGCCGCCTCGGGCCCGAGGTCTCCGTCGAAGAGCGCCTCGGTGGCCCAGAGCACGAGCCCGTCCCGGGCGGGCCGGGACGCGGGCCAGCCGAGCACGGCGGCCTCGTGCCCGCGCGCGGCCAGGATCTCCCAGAAAGCAAGGCTCTTTCGCGCGTCGCTCCTCGGGACGAAGCGCGAGAGCGGAAACGCCCGGAGCGGCGACGCGCCGGGCACCCAGGGAAGGAGCCGGAGGTCTCCGAGCGGCGTTTCGTAGAGGCCCTCGGAGAGGACGTCGTGCTTCACCGGCATCTTCCCGGTGGCGGCGGTCATCCAGAGGGCGGCCCTGTCGTGAGGTGACAGCGACTCCAGTGGCCCGCCCGCGCCGTCCTTCAGGAGGCGGGCGAGGACGGGGAGCCAGCCCTCCGACGCGCCTCGCGACACCACGTCCCACGAGACGCCCTCGAGCCCGATCACGAGCAGGCTCCGGGTGGCCGTGCGGGCGACGCGCGGCGGGCTCGCGAGCCCCATCCGCTCGTGCTCCTTCCGGCCGACGAACGCCGGGAGGAGGAGGATGAGCGTGGCACCCGACAGGACGCAGGTGACGGTGAGGCGACGCGGCCGCGCGACGAGCGCCAGGAGCCCGCCGACCCCGGCGAGCGCCGCCGCGACGGAGGTGGCCACCAGCACGCGCCTGGCGCCGTTGTAGAGGTACGGGTAGTACGCCCCGCGCTGCGCCTCGGCGAAGAGCGCAAGGAGCGTCGCCTGCAGCACGAGGAAGTGGAGCGCGCTCCGCGACGGCCCGGCAAGGTCCCGGCTCCGGATGAGGAGGAGCGGCGAGGTCAGGACGACGCCGAGGAGCGCGGCCCCCGCGAGGAGGCGCAGCGCCGCGAGCGGGTGGAGAAGGTGCGGGTTCAGCCCGAGGAGCACGTCGCCGAGCCCGACGCCCAGCACCAGGCCCAGAAGAAGGGCCTCTCGAAGAAGCCGGTGGCCCGTCGGTCGCTCGTCGCTCATAATCCGCGCCCGGCGAGTCTCCCCTCGTCACTCATGTCGGTCAACGAAAGCCTTCGCATCCTCGGAACGCGGCACTACGACGCCACCCACTTCTCGGTGTTCGTCCAGGCCGGCACCATCGGCCCGCTCACGAAGCCGGGCCAGTTCGCCATGCTCCAGGCCGGGGACGGCCTTCGGCCCTACCTCCGGCGCGCGTTCTCCATCGCGGACGTCACCAAGGTCGGCGGCGTCCCCGCGATGGAGTTCGTGGTGAAGGCGGTGGGCGTGGGGACGATGGCGCTGAGCCGCCTCTCCGAGGGGACGCCGGTGCCGGTCCTCGGCCCGCTCGGGGTGCCGTTCCCGGTGGACGACCTGACGCGGGACGACCGCGTGGCGCTGGTGGCGGGCGGCATCGGCCTCGCGCCGCTCGTCCTCCTCTCCCGACACCTCTCGTCGAAAGGGATCGCGACCGACCTCTTCTACGGCGGCCGGAACGAGAGCGACGTCCTCAAGCGAGCCGCCTTCGAGGGCTTTCTCGGGGCGCACCGGTGCCGGTACGCCACGGACGACGGCTCGCTGGGCCGCAAGGCGCTCGTGACCGACCTTCTGCGCGACTCCCTCGCCACGGGCGTCACCTACCGCCGCGTCTATTCGTGCGGGCCGGTCCCGATGTTCCGCTCGCTGGCGGCGCTCCTCGAGGAAGCGCGCGTCGAGGGCTCGTTCGCGATGGAGTCGGCGATGGCCTGCGGCTTCGGGGTCTGCCTCGGCTGCGTCGCGCCCACCACCGATGGCCGCTACGCCACCATCTGCAAGGAAGGGCCGTGCGTCCCGCCCACGCTCATCGACTGGGGGCGGATGTGAATCGAGTGAGCTTCCCGTGACCGTCGACCTCTCCGTCCACCTGGGCCGCCTCTCGCTGAAGAACCCGATCGCCACCGCGTCGGGCACCTTCGGCTACGGCCTGGAGTTCGCCGAGTTCGTCGACCTCGCCGCGCTCGGCGCCATCTCGGTGAAGGGGCTGTCGAGGCGGCCGTGCCACGGCAACCCCCCGCCGCGCATCTGCGAGACCGACGCCGGGATGCTGAACGCCATCGGCCTCCAGAACGTCGGCGTCGACGCGTTCCTCGAGGAGAAGCTCCCCGAGCTCCACCGCCGCGGCGTCACCGTGATCGCGAACGTCTGGGGCGATACGGAGGAGGACTACCAGGCCGTCGTGGAGCGAATCGGGAACGATGCCCGCGTGGCGGCGCTCGAGCTGAACGTCTCGTGCCCGAACGTGGTCAAGGGCGGGATGGTCTTCGGCAACGATCCCCGTGCGCTCGCCGCGCTCGTGGCGCGGGTGAGGCCGCTCACCAACCTGCCCCTCATCGTGAAGCTCTCGCCGAACGCCGGCGACGTCGTCGCCTGCGCGCGGGCGGCCGTCGAGAGCGGCGCCGACATCCTCTCGCTCATCAACACGCTGGTCGGCCTCTCGATCGACCTCGCGCGCCGCGAGCCGAAGATCGGCTTCACCACCGGCGGGCTCTCGGGCCCCGCCATCCGCCCGATCGCGGTCCGGATGGTGTGGGAGGTTCGGCGCGCCCTGCCGCACGTCCCCATCTTCGGCATGGGGGGTATCGAGACCGTGGAGAACGTCGTCGAGTTCCTGATCGCGGGCGCGAACGCCGTCCAGGTGGGGACCGCGAACTTCCGCGATCCGGGCGTCTCGCAGCGCCTCGTCAAGGAGCTCGCGCGGTGGTGCGCCGCGAACGGGGTGGCGCGCGCGTCCGACCTCGTCGGCACGCTGAAGACGAAGGCGAGACCGGACCACACCTATGCCTGACCGCTCGCCCAGGAGCCGCCTGGCCGTGGCCTTGGACGTCGACACGCCGGCCGAGCTGCTCCGGCTCGCGAGGCTCCTCGGCCCCGAGGTCGGCGTCGTCAAGATCGGCCTCGAGGCGTTCGTCTCGATGGGCCCCGACTGCGTCCGCGAGATCGTGGCCGCGGGCGCCCGCGTCTTCCTCGACCTGAAGCTCCACGACATCCCGAACACCGTGGGGGGGGCCGCGGCCGCGGCGGCCCGCACGGGCGCCTCTCTCCTGAACGTCCACGCGGCCGGCGGGCGCGCGATGATGCGCGTCGCCGGCGAGAGGGCGCGGGAAGCCGCACGGGCCGAGGGCCTCCGCCCACCCAAGGTGATCGCCGTGACCCTCCTGACGTCCCTTTCCGTCGACGACGTCCACGACATCGGGTACCTCGGGTCGCCGCGGGACGCCGCGCTCCGGCTCGCCTGCCTCGCGAAGGAATCGGGGCTGGACGGCGTCGTCTGCTCCCCGGAGGAGATCGAGTCGATCCGCTCGGCCTGCGGGCCCGGCTTCCTCCTCGTCGTCCCCGGCATCCGCCCGGCGGGCGCGGACGCCGCCGACCAGCGGCGCACCGCCGCGCCCGCGGCCGCGATCCGCGCCGGCGCGGACCTCCTCGTGGTGGGGCGTCCCATCACCCAGGCGGAAGACCCCGTCGCCGCGGCGCGCGCGATCGTCGCCGAGATGGGGGTTCCGGATCGGGAAACCCGCGGCCTGCGGTCCTAGCTGCCGGGCTTTTCCGCGCCGCTCACCGGAAGCGTCAGCGGGGCGTCGAGGCGGTAGACGGGAACCAGCCCGAGCATCTCGTCCCAGTAGGGCGTCCTCTCGTAAACGAAGCGCATCCGGGCGCGGGTGTCGTTCGCGAAGTTCGACTCCTTCAGCTTCTCTTCCCACTCGGCCTTGAACGCCGCGTCCTTCAGCTTCTCGGCCAGCAGGCCGTCGAGGACCCGGACGTCGGCGTACTCCTTCTGCTCGAAGACGGTGTTGAACTCGCCCCAGGCGAAGAGCGAGTCGGGGCTCTCCGGGTCCAGCAGGTGGA
>Ga0154020_10005392_pt1 | contig 15111 bp, 11 predicted proteins | sample Klosneuvirus_201_FD_109709 | JGI IMG/M metagenome (GOLD analysis project Ga0154020, IMG submission 109709) | Active sludge microbial communities from wastewater, Klosterneuburg, Austria - Klosneuvirus_20160825_MG | ecosystem: Engineered > WWTP > Aerobic digester > Activated sludge | place...
CCTGCTCGACGCCGGCGCTGCTCGGCGACATGACCATCCCCGCCGTCTACCGCTCGCTCGACGCCCGCCGCCGCAACGCCCGCCGTCCCAACCCGCGGCCCGAGGCCGAGCTCGAGCACGACGTCGCCATCACCCTCACCCCGCTCCCCGTCTGGGCCGACCTCGACGCCGCCGCGCTTCGCGCCAAGCACGCCGCCCTGGTCGCCGAGATCGAAGCCGAGCACGCCGGCGCCGCCGTCCTCGGCATCGAGCGCTTGGTCACCCAGGATCCCGCCGCCACGCCCGCCACAAAGCTCGAGCGCTCGCCCGCGCCCGCGTGCCACGCCTTCTGCGCCCGCGTCCGAGACCGCTTCCTCGCCGCCTACGCCACCTTCCGTGACCGCTACCTGCGCGCCTCCGAGCGCCTCCGCAAGCTGGCCAAGGCCGACAGCGACGAGATCGCCGCCGCCATCACCGCCAGCTACCCGCCCGGCGCCCTCGTTCGCCCCCGCTGGTACATCCCCGCGCCCGACAACCTCGCCGCCACCTGGCTCCGCGGCATCGACGACGCCGACCGCGCGCTCGCCTGACCGCCGCCCGCCACGCCCTCGCGCTGACGCGCCACCCTCCCCGCCCTCATCGCCTCGCTGCCCGGCCCGCCAGGAGTCACCCCTGGCCGGTCGGGCGGCGGTGCTTTCGGCGGGCGACGGGCAGGAGATTCGGCGACGCGATTCGCCGACCATCACCCCTTACGTGCGATCCGATCGGTTGCGACCCGGTTCTCGGGCCGGGTTCGCGAGCACGTGCGATCCGATGGGTTGCGACCGCGATCCGAGCGGCACCTACCGACTCGCGCTCTCCAAGACGCACAAGCCATCCTGTATGTCTCGCTCCACCTTCTTGTATTTTGTACTCAAGACCCGTCCATCGGCGTACCTAACTCGCACGACCTCATTCCGATTGATCTTTCGACCAAGCCGTACAAACGGTTTCACGGGCTCCGCCGACTCAAAAACCGCCACGGACGCCCCTTTTCGAATCTCGCGCACGTCACCTCGCCCCAGCCATGTCCACTTCTTGTCCTCAGTGACCATCTCCAAGATCTGACGCGCGGCCGCCACTTCTTGCTCCTTCATCAGTGACACGCGAGCAAGTGCCATGCGAAAATAGGCGAACAAGACTCCTACGTCAGCAGGCCCCCGTGATGTGACAGAATCCAGCCGCCCCAGCAGCGACGACACTTCGTCGAATCGCCCCTCTTGAAACAGCCCATTCACGTGCGTCACAAGAAGCTGAAAATCAAGCCTGTCCAAAGCGGGCTCATCAGATCGATTTGCCAGATATGACACGTATCTCTCGAAGTACCGCGATCTCACCTGGGGGTCTTTTGCGTAGAAGGCGAGGAGTTTGGCGCTCACCGCAACATCCTTTTCGTCACCTGACGCCTCCGCTACGTCAAACACCCGCGCGACAAACTTGCGCATGATCTCAGGGCGTTCCATCAAGCGTGCCAGCAACGTCTCGTAGCCGAACCCAACAGCACGCATTTCGACCCACGAATCAGCCACATATTGCATCAGTCTATCGAACTGCGTTTCATCGATTTCGTAGGCCGCCGCTATCAGGGCATGCAAATCTGCGACTGTGAAGTGGAGCTCCGTAAAGCGGCGCGTCCGACTCGGCAAGAGCTTCTCTTCAAGAATCAGATCGACGCACTTTTCAAGCAATTCGCGTTGAACATCCGACTGCGTCGTCAAGCGCACGAGGTCGGCCAACAGGACCGCCTGCTCGGGCTGAGTCGCGACGTGTATCGCAGCCATCAGGTGTTGCCGCGCGGGCTCGATCTGCCCGTTGGTGAAGTAGACTCGCCCGAGATTGAACCGTGCAATGACTTCAACGTTGCGGGGCTCGTGTGTTCCTCGGCCAGGAGGGTACGGCGTTTTGATCACGGTTTCATAGAGCTCAATGACGCGGTCGCAATACTGCTTCGCGTCGGCGCGAAAGAGCGCAGACGCCAAGTTCAGGAGGTCTTGAACGCGCTGACGATCTTCTGTTGACGACTCCAAGCACTCTTCAAAACACTGAATGCTCTCTCGGTACTGCTCAAGCGAGAAGTGGCAAATGCCCTCCTTCCGACGCTGCGTGAAGTACAGGGCGGGGTATCTAGAGCGGTCCCAGCGCGCCCGCTCTAGCCATCCGATGGCTTCCGCGAACTTCCCTGCTTCGATTTCGCAGCAGAACAATCCGTCAATTGCATGAGCCCGCTTATCCTCGCTGGGATTGCCCGTGAGGAGGTATTCCTGATACAACGTCTTCGCTTGTTCCAGGCGCCCCAGTGCGCGGCGATCGTCAGCCATCTTTAGAAGGCCAGTTTTGGCGCGCTCGACCTCTTCGAGCCACTGGGTCGAGAGTGCCTTCTCCACGACCGGATTCTTGATGCGCACTTCTGACCGGTTTGAAGTTACGATTCCGGAGAGGTAAAGGCGCGACCAAGCGCTATCGGAGATGTGCGCGCCTTTTGAATACCGAATCTCAGTCAGCGCGCCACGGATTTCAGGCGACTGTTCTGTCAGTGTGCGGATGTGATCAATCGGCGCCCGGTCATACGATGTCAGGTACAGCGAGCGGACGACCTCATCAACGGTGGAGGGTGTCACGGTTCCTGCGAGTGCGCGGTCTTCTATTGCAGCGCATGTGTCCCAACTCATGCGGGGATTTCCGCGCGTCCAGTGAAAGATCCGCGCGGATACATCTGGGGAAAGTGAGAGGCCAGCCTTCGCAAGGAAGCACTCGAATTCTTCCTCGCTGAAATCGTCAAGGTAGATCTTCTCTCCAATGTTGAATGGAGACAATTTTGCATTCTTGATCAGTTCGCTTGGTTCGGCTACGCCCGACAGTACGTACGTCAACCTCTCGAATTCTTGAATATTGACGCGCGAGAAGTAGACGCTTCGAATCTGCGCAAAGATGTGATCCGAGAACGGGCTCGCGGTGAGGGAATCCACTTCGTCCAAGATCACGACAAGCTTTCCGCTCACGTCCCGCAGGAGGGCGCGGAGTTCTCGCTCATGCTCTTTGTGGTCGGGCAGGCCTTCTTTTCTTATTGCGCGGCACCGCTCAGCAGCCGTGCTCCAGGTGAAGTCTGACGAATCCAGCGCCGTGTCAATGATGTTGCGAAAGCACGCCTGTGCAGAAGAGAACTGATTCGAGAGGTCGACGTACAGGAAGTAGTCCCCGGCTTGCTGCAATTCGCGCTTGGCGTTGAGAAGAAGATTGGTCTTGCCCATTTGACGCGCAACTAGTACGTAGCCAGGCCGGCCCATCTCCTCGACGACGCGGCGCAACTGTCGGTCGGCGTCTCGGTGAACGTACAGCGCCGGGGGGATGATCGTCGCTGCGCCAAGTGCTTTGTTCATGTCTGCAGCTCACTTTGTGTCTGCGCGATAACCCTCGTTAGCGACCAGTCAGGGCAGCGCAGCATCGTGCGGAAACATGATTTGACGAAGCGCGGCGACCCACCTGCTGCGCGCGCGATGGATTCCCGATCCTTCATGCTAATCGACAGCCCCGTCTTTGGCATCAAAAACTCAATGAACATTGAGATATCATCAGATGTCCACAGGTTCATCTGCTCAAGAACTAGCCGTTCTTTGATGCGCATCTGCGTCGCGTTGAAGATCGGTCGGTTCACTGAGGACACAATGACATTGGCGGTTGTACCTGCGACCGCTAGCTCCGTGAGGAGTGCCCCAACAGCGGCATCAAAGTCATGCCCCTCGGCCTCTACCGACACGGGCACTTCGTCAAGATGCAGGATTGGCTCAACAACGTGGGTAGCTGTGACTATGCGCGCTATGGCTCGAATCAGGTCAGACACCGAGCGGTCGCGATGCTCCGCGAAAGGAACCTGCAGTCGCTCCGCAATATCGATCGCTAAGAATGTCATTACCTCTTGGAGTGGCCGATTGACGCAGCTTGCAAGGCAAATGTACCTGTACCGGGGACTGGACATTGCCTTGTGACGCACGAACGTTGATTTTCCGGCACCTGAGGGACCGAACAACCAAGTGTGTGATGCGGGCGCGAGACTGAGAACGGGTTCAACTGGCCGAACGAAGTATGATGGTTCACACGCCGCTTCGTATACGTCAAAGAGCGCGAGGGCATCGCTGGCCATGTGCGCTGGAGCCCCGCGCGCGCGACTGGGCGGGGCGGCCGGTAGCGCGACGCCACATGCCTGTAGGACATGCCTTGCCGCCTCGGTCCAGGTGATCGACTTCAGCTCGCCTCGTAGCTTCTGTGCGTCGCGGCGAGCCCCCTTCGGATCCCGTGCGATATTGGCGATCTGCTGTGCTACTGCTGTGATGTCGCTCTCGGATGGGCCCTCCGCTGCATGGCTCGCCGCGATGTCAACGTGGAAGAGGCATCCCAGAGCGGCTCCGCCATGGTCACGGGCAAGGTATTCATAGAGGCCACTGTTCCGAGAGGCAATCAGCGGAACGCCGACGCCGATGCTCTCCCAGCCGGTCAGACCGAACCCTTCGTGAATTGAGAGCATCATCGCCGCCGATTGTTCGCGCAGTGTAGTGAGCATTTCGTCACGACTCTCAATGAACGGACGAGCGATCACGGTTGCCCGCCTTTGCGCATGGCGGTCCGCGAGCGCTTGACACTCAGCTTGCTGAGCGATGACATTCGCGGCCCCAACGAGGGTCAGCACTGGATCGGTTCCGAGGTCACGGCCGTAGTCGCGTACGGCTCTGCCGAAGGCGGCGATCCCAAGGTCTCGCTGCTTCAGTCTAGCGCTCTTTCCGGTCAAGCGTCCGGCGAAGAAGAGCGAGAATTGATTTGGCTCGGTCAGAAACTTCGGCGCCGGAAGCCCTGGGATAATCTCGAATGGGCGTGGAGGAGTCCCGTCTGTTCTTCTGAGGAGGTCTTCTGCTGACTTGACGAGTTTCGGGCCTACTGCTGCGACCAGGCGTGCCCGCTGGAAGAGGCGATGTTGTTGCCGATACTTCTGCTCAACGACTTCAGCGGGAGCCTCAAGCGACTTGTACGCACGGAAGTTCATGTGATGAATCAGAAGGCAGGGAATCTCCGTTGAAAGTGCTGCCTGCGCGTCGAACGCCATCGAGCCTGAAGAGACGTCGTGGCCAATCCATAGGTCCGCGTTTCGGGCCCCTTGTGAATCGACGTGCGCCGCGACTGTCGGGATCATCGACTCATCGTATTCGTCACTTGCTATTCCCACTGGCGCCAAGCGGACACCCTCGCGCAACGCTTCGGCCACCTCAGTCGCTTCGGCAGCGAGGCTCACGCAAGTAACATCGGCGCCTAGAGTCGCCAGCGCCTTGCAGAGCTCGGCGTTGAAGGCGTTTATGCCCCCATGAAGGGGCCCCCACCGAGTGCAGAATGCGAAGACCGTTGGCTTCCCCAATGCACCTTGGAGTTTAGATCGCCGCTCGCGCGCTGGGTAGAGTGCGACACCATTCCGCGCTGTTCGCACAAAGCACCGCGAGGCTCCCCTTCCAGGGAGCCTCGATCGTCTACTCACCTACCCGCCGCTCACCCCTGCAGTACTAGCCTTCGCTCACGAACACCCGCTCGTGCTCCCGCAATTCGGGCACTTATGGCACGCCCCGTTCCGCACCATCAGCGTCCCGCACTCGTGACAAGGCGGGGCGTCCGTCTCCTGCACCCACGCCCGGTCCTTCCCACCAGCCGCCATCTCGAAGCTCATCGCGGGGCCCTGAACGATCGCCCCAGCCACCGCGGTCACCTTCGCCAAGGCAGCCTCCACGCCGTCCTTCGCCATCAGCGGAACCCGCGGCAGATCAAGCTGCGCTTCCCGAGCAGCCGGGTGCCGCTCGATCGGGTTGCCATCGACCGGGAAGCGGATGTTCAGCCACCGGAAGATGTAGTCCATGATCGACGTCGCGATCGGGATCTCCTGGTTGCCGGTAAAGCCGCTCGGCTCGAACCGCGTGCCCTTGAACTTGTCGACCAGGATCGGCAGCGGCACGCCGTGCTGCAGCGCCAGGCTGACCGCCGTCGCGAAGCTATCCATCAGACCCGCGATGACCGAGCCCTCCTTCGCCATCCGCACGAAGATCTCACCCGGCGTCCCGTCCGCGTACAGGCCCACCGTGATGTAGCCCTCGTGGCCGCCGATGCTGAACTTGTGCGTGAAGCTCATGCGCTCGTCGGCCAGCTTGTGCCGGCGCGCCACCGGCGGACCCGCCGGGCGCATCTTCTTCTCGCGCATCGCGAGGATCATCGCGCGCTCGTCATCGGCCAGCACGCTGAGCGGGTCGACCGTCGGGGCGATCTCGACTTCCGCGCGGCCCGTGCTGGTCGCCTGCTTCAGGTTCGTCGACAGCGGCTGCGTCCGCTTGCAGCCATCGCGGTACACCGCGATCGCCTTGAGGCCCATCTTCCACGCCTGGATGTAGGCGTCCTCGATGTCCTCGATCGTGCAGTCGTTGGGCAGATTCACCGTCTTGCTGATCGCGCCCGACAGGAACGGCTGCGCCGCCGCCATCATGCGCAGGTGGCCCATGTAGTGGATCGAGCGCGTGCCGTTGCTCGAGCGGAAGGCGCAGTCGAACACCGGCAGGTGCTCGTCCTTGAGGTGGGGCGCGCCCTCGATGGTGTCGCGCGCGGCGATGTGCGCGACGATCGCCTCGACTTCCTGCTCGTCGTAGCCGAGCTTGGCCAGCGCCTCGGGGACCGTGTGGTTCGTGGTCTTGAGCAGGCCGCCGCCGACCAGGCGCTTGTACTTGACCAGCGCGATGTCGGGCTCGACACCCGTCGTGTCGCAGTCCATCAGGAACGCGATCGTCCCGGTCGGGGCCAGCACCGTGACCTGGCCGTTGCGGAAGCCGTACTTCTCGCCGGTCTGGATGGCCTCGTCCCACGCGGCGCGGGCGCCGGACATCAGATCGTACGGCACGAACGCGCTGTCGATCTTCTCGACCGCCTGGCGGTGCTTGCGCATGACGCGCATCATCGGCTGCTCGTTCTTGGCGTAGCCCACGAACGGGCCCGTCGCGTCAGCGGCGATCTGCGCCGACTGGCGGTAGGCCTCACCGCACATGATCGCGGTGATGGCGCCGGCGTACGCGCGGCCGGGGGCCGAGTCGTAGGGCAGGCCGCGCGACATGAGCAGCGCGCCGAGGTTGGCGAAGCCGAGGCCGAGCGGGCGGTAGTCCCAGCTGTTCTGGGCGATCTTCTCGGTCGGATACTTGCTGTTGTCGACGATGATCTCCATGGCGGTGATCGTCGTCGCGCAGGCCCGGCGGAACGAGACGACGTCGAAGTCGCCGCGGGCGTCCTGGAACTTGCGCAGGTTGAGCGACGCCAGGTTGCAGGCCGAGTCGTCGAGGAACATGTACTCGGAGCACGGGTTGCTGGCGTTGATCCGCGCGGTGTTGATGCACGGGTGCCAGTCGTTGACCGTGGTGTCGTACTGGATGCCGGGATCGCCGCACACCCAGGCCGCCTCGGCCATCTTGTGCATGACCTCCTTGGCGCGGAACGTCTGGACGACGCGGCCGTCGATGACGGCGCGGGTGCTCCACTCGGCGTCCTTGAGGACGGCCTGCATGAAGTCGTCCGAGACGCGGACCGAGTGGTTGGCGTTCTGGTAGCCGACCGAGTCGTAGGCGCCGCCGACGACGTTGAAGCCGCCGTCGTAGCCGGCGTCGATCAGCGCCCAGGCCTTCTTCTCCTCGGTGGACTTGCACTCGATGAAGTCGACGACGTCGGGGTGGTCGACGTTGAGGATGACCATCTTGGCGGCGCGGCGGGTCTTGCCGCCGCTCTTGATGGCGCCGGCGAACGAGTCGAAGCCGCGCATGAACGAGACCGGGCCGGACGCCGTGCCGCCGCCGTTCAGGTTCTCCTGCGAGCTGCGCAGGTTGGAGAGGTTGGAGCCGGTGCCCGAGCCGTACTTGAAGAGCATGCCCTCGGTCTTGGCCAGCGTGAGGATGCTGGCCATCGAGTCCTCGACGGCGTTGATGAAGCACGCCGAGCACTGCGGGTCGTCCTCGACGCCGACGTTGAACCAGACGGGCGAGTTGAACGCCATCTTCTGCTGGACGAGCAGGTGGACGAGCTCGTCGCGGAACGCCAGCGCGTCCTTGGGGGTCTTGAAGTAGCCGTCGGCCTTGCCCCAGCCGTAGATGGTGTCGGCGACGCGGGCGATCATCTGCTTGACCGAGCGCTCGCGCTCGGGCGTGCCCAGGGTGCCGCGGAAGTACTTCTGGACCACGACGTTGGTGGCGGTCTGCGACCACGTCTTGGGGAACTCGACCTGGCGCTGCTCGAAGTACACCTTGCCGTCGGCGCCGCTGATGACGGCGTCGCGGAGCTCCCACTCGACCTCGGCGAACGGATCCACGCCCTCGCGGGTGAAGAAGCGCTCGACGGTGAGGCCCGGACGGGCGTCACGGATGACGCGGCTGGTGGTGCGCTTGGCGCGCTTGGTAGCGCGGGCGTCCTGGCCGTCATCGTTGGTCATGGTCGTGGTGTCCTCGTTCAGCATGGCCCCTCCTGGCGTCGGTGGAAACTGCAAGTGCGTTCGGCTCGGCTGCGGCTGTCTGGCGTTTGGCGACAAGGGACCCCACTGCAGATGGGTTGCATCTGCATGAATCCCCTGGATAAATACCGATTCGTGTCGTCCCGATGCCGCGCGCGTCACGAAACGCGCTGCGGAACCCGGTTCTAGACGGGTCGCTGCGGGAGCGCAAGAAAAGAGCTACTAGATTTGGGGGCCCAAGGGGGGCGACCTACTAGGGATGGTGTGGGTGCATACATGACAAGCTGTGGGGCGGGCTGTGGATTGTGTGTGAGATACGGTGGATTGAGGCGGAAATCCGGCGTCGATTCGGGGGGCTGGACGCGGGTGTGGAGAAGGCTGTGGACGCTGTGCCAAGCGTTGTGATGCGGTGCGTCACGGGGAGATCCCCGGGAGAAAAAAATTTGCCATGAGAGCGCGAATGAGTTGGAAACGGGGGTTTTGTGATCGGGCCGCGGAGGGCGTCGGAGGGGGGCTGGCGGGAGTGGGTTTGGCGAGGCGGCCTGGAGGCTGGCGGCGGAGGGAGTCGCTGGAAGATGAGCAGGATCAGCTGGTTGGAGGCGGGAGTGGGAAGGCGGCTGGGAGGCTGGGTGACGCGCGGGGTATGAGCTGGAGGGCGCGGCGGCGTGGGTGATTTGGAGTCACCCGCTGCGTGTAGGTGCGCGCGCGGCTGTCGGGAGATCTGTCGCGCGACGTGGGGATGTCGGAAGGGCTTGCGGGGGTGCTGGACGATCTGCCGCGGTGAGGCGGTTTTTGTAAGCGATCTCGGATGGTTGGAGGGTAGGAAAGTGTCCCTTTTTGCGACGTATGTTGAGCGAAAAGGGCTTTGGTGTGGGGTGGTTGGATGGGTAGAGCCTGTCCCGGGGTGTGGGAAAGCCGTCAGGGGGCGGTGGGATATTGGGGGGTTGCGGGTGGCGCGAAGTCTGCAAAGCATGGGGGGTGATGTTCGGGAATCTGCAGCGTTGGGCCGTGATGGGGGCGCTGGGTGCGGCGCTGCTGTCAGGGTGTGGGAACGGCCAGGCGGCGCAGTGCCCGCCGGCGGCGAAGGCGGGGCTGGAGGTGCCGCTGGAGGTGAGCGCGGGGCTGTATGAGGTGATCGTGGAGATGGAGGGGGTGCAGGCGACGGCGTGGTGGGCGCGGCGCGCGGAGGCGCCGGGGACGCTGGCGCGCGAGGGCCGCGTGATGGTGGGCGTGGACCGGTGGCTGGCGGTGTCGGCGGCGGGTGAGACGCTGCGGGTGACCGAGTGCTGGCGCGGCGCGACGCCGATCGGCGGCTGCGCGGAGCTGGGCCCGCCGCGGAGCGGGACGATGGTGGTGATGCGCGACGGCGCGGAGGTGCTGCGGCTGGCGCTGGCGACGGCGAACGTCGACACGGTGGCGGAGGCGGGGTGCCCGACGCTGCACGCGGCGAAGGCGCGCTAGGCGTGGGCGCGGTCACGCGCGCGGGCGAGCGGCTGGGATAGGGTGAGGCGATGAGAGCGATCGCGATCGCGGCGGTGATGCTGGCGGCGTGTGATGGCGGCGCGGCGGTGGGCGACGACGGCACGCCGTGCCCGGACGTCGAGCTGGCGGGCGGATGGTTCCCGGTCGGCGAGCAGCCCGGCGTGTACGTCGTGGAGATCGTGCAGGGCGAGACGCACCTGACGGCGGGGTTCACGATCGCGGCGCCAGAGCCGACGCCGGCGATGCCGCGCGACGTGCGCGCGTTCGTGGCGCCGGACCGCTGGCTGCGGCTGACGACGACCAGCGGGGTGCGCGTGCAGGAGTGCCGGCGCGGCGGGACCGAGGCGTGGGGCTGCGACGAGCTGGGGCCGCCGACGGGCGGGCGGCTGGTGGGCTACCGCGACGGCGTGCAGGACGTGGAGCTGAGCTTGTGGGCGCCGTCGTGGCCGGTGATGCCGGTGGTGGAGGGGTGCCCGCTGCTGTTCAACGGGCACGTCGATCCGGCGCGGTGATCACGCGGGCAGCGGCGCGAGGTAGACGTCGGTGACGTAGGCGAGCGCGCGCGGCGCGGGGTGCGCGGCGAGCAGCGCGGCGGTGGCGGCGAGCAGCGCCGGGTGATCAGGGTGGCCGGCGGCGGGCAGGTACGAGACCGAGGCGACGTAGTCGGCGAGGCCGGCGGCGTCGACGGGGTGCTGGTGGTCGAGCGCGACGTGGCGGTGGCCGTGGCGGAAGAAGGCGTCGACCTTGGCCGCGCGCTGCGCGCCGACGTGGCCGAGGTGATCGTAGTCGGGCGCGAAGCGGCGGAAGATGGCCTCGAGGTCGCGCATGAACGGCGTGGTCGCGCGGCGGGTGTTCCAGGCCAGGACGACGGTGGCGCCGGGCGCGAGCACGCGGGCCAGCTCGCGGCGGGTGGCCTCGACGTCGAACCAGTGGAACGCCTGCATGACGACGGCGTGTTCGGCGGCGCGATCGGGCAGCGTGGTGGCCTCGGCGCTCCCGGCGACGACGGTGAGCCGCGGCGCGGCGGCGAAGCGCGCGGCGAGGTGCGCGCGCATGGCGGGGTTGGGCTCGACGGCGAACACCTGCGCGCCGGTGGCGAGCAGCAGCTCGGTCGACAGGCCGGTGCCGGCGCCGAGCTCGACGACGCGGGCGCCGGGGCCGAGGCCGGCAGCGACGAGCAGGTCGCGCAGCGCGGCGGGGTAGCCGGGGCGGCCGCGGGCGTAGGCGTCGGCGCAGGCCCCGAAGCGCGCGGTGGGGTCGGTCATGGGGCGGTCCACGGGGTGACTGTGGCGGCGCGCGGATCGATGCGCCAGATCGCCGCGCCCGGGAGTACCTGGGCGACGGGACCGCAGGGTCGAATGAGCGGGACGCGGTCGGCGCCGAGGTGATAGGCGAACGGGCCGCGGTCGGTCGCCACGACGAAGCCATGGGCCGCGAGTGACCGGGCGCGCCGCGACGAGGCGACGGCCGCCGCCAGGGGTGCGTGGCGCTCCTCGGCGATCGCCACCCGCGCGTGGTCGAGCGCGCGCGCGAGGCCGGCGCCGCGATGCGGGGGCGCGCACACCAGGCGGCTGAGGAACGCGAGGGGCGGATCGCGGTGGCCCTGGTGCTCGGCGAACCAGCCCCGGATCGGAGCGGCGAGCGCCGCGAGGTCGGCGAGGAAGGTCACGCGCGCCGCGGCGATCGGCGCGCCGGTGGCGTCGTCGCGTACGACGAAGTGGACGGCGGTGGCGTCGTCGAGGTCGACCATGCGGCCGTCCGGGTAGTGGCGGTGCAGGTCGGTGACGGTCTCGGCCCAGACGACGAAGCGCAACCGGTAGATCGCCTCCAGCAACGTCACGGCGTCGCCCACGAGGCGAGGGTATCAGGAACCGATCGCGGCGGCGGGGACGAAGGGGCGCGGGGCGCGCAGGCGCTTCCAGAGGTAGGCGGCGTAGGCGGCGCGGTGGCGGGTGGCGTCGGGGCCGAGCAGGCTGTCGGGGACGACGGCGACGGCGGCGTCGAGGACGGCGCGGGTGAGCGCGGCGGCGGCGGGCTCGTCGACGGTGGCGAGCGGCGCGGCGCGGGCGGCGAGGACGTGGGGGGCGCGGGGCGCGAGCGGGCGGCGAGGGGTGGCCTCGGTGAGCGCGGGCCACGCGTAGTGGAAGGCGAGCGCGGCGCCGTGATCGATCAGCCACAGCTGGCCGTCGGCGACCAGCAGGTTGGGGTTGGCGGCGGTGCGGTCGAGGTTCTCGACCAGGCCGTCGAGCCAGACCACGCGGGCGGCGGTGGCGCGATCGAGCGCGGCGAGATCGGTGGCGGTGGCGACGCGGGCGTCGGGCAGCCAGGCCAGGCCGAGGTTGTCGCCGCCGCTGCGCGCGACGAGATCGGCGAGCTCCTGGTGCGGATCGTCGGTGGCGAGCGTGCCGGCCAGCGTGATGATCGCGCGCGCGGGGACGGCGAGGCCGAGCGCGGCGGCCAGCTCGCCGACGATGATCTCGGCGACCAGCGGCGCGACGCCGTGGGCGTTGCCGCGCAGCTTGACCAGCCAGCGGGCGCCGGCGTCGTCGCGCACGACGATCGGCCACGAGCTGCCGCCGGCCAGCGCGCGCTCGAGGTGGACGGCGGGGTGGCGCGGCAGGGTCATGGGTCGACGTAGACCGCGAGGTACTCGAAGACGGCGGGGACGGCGAACGCGCGCAGGCCGACGGCGCCGGCGCGCAGCGTGGGCACGGCCGCCTGGGTCGAGGTGTCGAGGCCGTACTTCTGGTCGGCGATCAGATCGTGGGCGACGCCGAGGCAGCGCGGGGCGGGCTCGTCCTCGCACCGCAGCACCAGCCGCACCCGCGCGCCGAGGGTGAACGCGCCGGTGGCCATGGGCTGCGTCAGCGCGAGCGGGGTGATCCAGTCGCTCATCACCAGCGTGGGGTCGACGTTGACGTCCGACAGCGTGTTGACGATCAGCACCATGCCGCGGGGGCGCTCGCGATCGGGGCTGGTGGGATCGATCGACGCCCACACGCCGATGCCTTGCTTGGGCGATGGCGCGATCTCGAGGCGGTAGATGGTGTCGATGGTGACGGTCTTGCGGCCGACCTGCAGCTCGGCGAGCGCGTCGCTGTCGACCGCGAGGTTGTCGATGCGGAGGTCGCCGTCGGCGACGCCCCAGTCGGTGCCGGGGCTGAGGGCGTCGACGCGGTAGGTGAGCTCGCCGGGGCGCTCGAGGTCGGCGAAGCCGAAGAACGCGCGCAGCTGATCGGGCGCGCCGGCGCGGGGATCGCACGCGTCGGCGACGCCGTCGCCGTCCTGGTCGCCGCCGCCGGCGCCGCCCTCGTCGAGCTGCGGGCACGGATCGCAGGCGTCGCGCACGCCGTCGCGATCCTCGTCGGGCTCGCCGCCGGGCGCGGTGGCGCAGGTGGGGTCGGCGTCGATCGCCGGCCCGGCGTCGCGCAGCGTGGTCGGGTCGAGGCCGAACACCTGGTTGCAGGCCGCGGCGAGGAGCGCCGGGACGAGCGCGAGCCGACGGCGCATGGGCCGCGATGGTATCACCGCGCGGCGGCTGGTCGCAGCGGCGACCGCGTGGTAGCGAGGCGCCATGATGCGGATCGCGCTCGCGGTGATGGCGACGCTGGCGCTCGCCGCGTGCGACAGGCCGGCGCCGAAGCCCGGCGGCGCGGCGCGGATCGTGACGCTGACGCCGAGCGCGACCGAGCTGGTGGCGGCGCTGGGCGCGGCCGACGCGCTGGTGGGCGTCGACGAGTACTCGACCTACCCGCCGGCGGTGGCGGCGCTGCCGAAGGTGGGCTCGTTCGTCGCGCCGAACTTCGAGGCGATCGTCGCGCTGCGGCCGACGCTGGTGGTGGCCGACGACATCCACGACGACGCGGCGGCGGCGCTGACCAGCGCCGGCGTGCCGGTGGTGCGGCTGCCGATGCACGCGCTGCCCGACGTCGAGGGCGCGCTGACGACGCTGGGCGAGCGGCTGGGCCGGCCCGCCGAGGCCGCGGCGCGGCGCGCGGAGATCGCGGCGGCGAAGGCGGCGGCCGGCAAGCGGCGGGTCGGGCACGGCCACGCGGTGCTGATCGTGATCGATCGCGCGCCGGGCGGGCTCGACGGCATGATCGCGGCGGCCACCGGCACGTGGCTCGACGAGCTGGTGGCGATGACCGGCGCCGGCAACGTGCTGGCCGGCGCCGCGACGCGGTACCCGAAGCTGTCGGCGGAGGAGATCGTGCGCGCGGCGCCCGACACGATCCTCGACGTGTCGTACGCGGCCGACCCGGCGACCGCGGCGCGCGAGTGGGCGGCGCGGCCCGAGCTGGCGAGCGTGCCGGCGATCGCGCAGGGCCGCGTGCGGGTGCTGAAGGCGCCGTACTTCCTGGCGCCGTCGCCGCGGCTGGCGGCGGCGCTGACCGAGCTCGAGGCGGCGCTCGGGCCGTGATGGCGATCGCAGCGCGCCGCGCGCGCCGCGGGTAGGCTGCCCGCATGCGCTTGGCCTCGTGGGTGTGCGGGACGATCATGATGCTGACCGTGGGCTGCGACGATCCCGGGCCGGCGCCGGCGGCGTGCGAGTGGGTCGCGGAGAGCTACGGCGAGTGCTCCAACTTCGGGCGGTGCGGCGGGCGCGGCGGGATGTGCTGCTACGTCAGCGATGACGAGTGGGTGGTGCTGATCGTCGATCCGGGGCGGTGCGACGCCGGCGTGCCGCTGCCGGACGCCGGCGCGGACGACGCCGCGCCCGGCGACGCCGCCGCGCGCTGATGCGCTGAGCCTCTCGCGCGCGGCGTGGTACCAACGGGCGTGCTCGCGCTGGCAGACGTGACCTTCGGCTACGACGCCCGCGCGGTGGTGCGCGGCGTGTCGCTGACGGTGGCGCGCGGCGAGCTGGTGGCGCTGGTGGGGCCCAACGGCGCGGGCAAGACCACGGTGGCGCGGCTGGCGGCGGGGCTGGTGCCGCCGCGCACCGGCACGGCGCGCATCGACGGTCGCGACCCGGCGACGACCGCGCGGCGCGAGGTGGCGCAGCGGCTGGCCTACCTGCCGCAGCGCTACGAGCTGGCGTTCCCGTTCACCGCCCTCGAGGTGGTGATGATGGGCCGCTACGCGCGGCAGCGCGGGCCGGGGCTCGACAG